>FTIR01002109.1_pt2 | contig 92233 bp, 101 predicted proteins | sample 1658041 | NCBI WGS metagenome assembly FTIR01 (sample SAMEA3914793, study PRJEB12502) | metagenome | biome: forest; material: soil | place: Canada | collected 2011-07-03 | depth 0.3 m | reverse complement strand
TGGTCGACGACGATGTTCTCGACCACTGCGAATGGTCGTCGACCAAACATGATGTCGGCGCACAGCGAGACGATGACTGTGCCGAGGACAGCCCCGCCGTCCTCAAAAACGAACAGGGCCGTGTCCGGGTCGCTCGCGATCTCCACCAGCCGCTGGGGCAACACTTGCACGGCCGGATTGGAGACGAGCATCGCGTAGAGCCGCGCAATCTGCGGCGCGTCCAACTCTGTGGCTCTCCGAACGACACCGGCGACGGCTGGATTTCTTTCGTCAGGCATGAGTCATTGTCGCCGCGGTTGGCTGCTGGATCACGCCACCTGCTGGCGGCTGTGGCACGAGCGGTCATCCTCAAAGCGGCCATCGGCGAGCGGGTTGTGGTCGAGTGCGGTCGCTTCAAACTCTGCGGCGATCCGGCCCAGTTCTTCGGCGGGCTCGGCACTGAGACTATCTTGTCTTTGAGCAGTGGTACTCGCCGTCCGCCAAAACCAAAGGTCTGGGCCGCGCCAAATCGCATTCGATCTTCAGTGCCGAGGGTGCGTCTCCTACCCGTCCTTCGGAATACCCACGATAGTCTTGTCCCCCGACGGCGATTTCAACCCGAAACGCATATGTTGGGTCGCCCATGACGGGTGTCGTCAGCTGAAACTCGCGGAGCGGCTGGAGGGCAAAGTGGCCCTCATCGTCCGTGAACCCGATCTGACGTTCCTGGCCGTGCCGACTTGACACCACTACCTGTGCCCCCGCGACGGGCAGGCCCTGACGTAGCACCGTGCCGGAAACTGCCGGAGCGAAATAGTGAAAGCTGGGAACCGGGACGCATCCGCTCAGGAGCGCCGAACCCAGTGCCACCGCGAGAGTCCATCGAGTTTGAATTCCAAACTGGAAATTTGCAGCCATTTCCTGCTCCTTGCCCACTCTCCCGAAAGCCGTCTTCGACGCCCAGCAACTTCTGGCCGATTCCGCCAGTTCCAAACACGCATTCGCACTGCTCCGAAGCCGACGTGTGCAATAGAGTGGTTCTGGCCGCTTGCCGAATTCAGCGATCGTAGCGCGATCGGGCAACCAGCCAGCGACCGGAAAGGTAGTCGATCGTGATCACCGCATCCGCGAAGCCACGCAATCCGACCAAACCCTCCAGCTTCACCGGCGGTATGAAGTCGAGCTCAGGGCAGTAAGAGACCGGGAGCTCTCCCAGTGGCCAGCTACCCACCAGCAATGGAGCCGCGCCTCGCGTCGCGTAGCACCTGAGTGCCCGTCCCCAGGACGACACCGTGAACTCGGAGACGGAGTTCGTGGCCGCGAGCGGCGCCGACCCCGTCGCTGCATCCCATTGCGCTCGGGACAAGGGGGTAAAGCCACTGGCGGCGCTGCCTGTATCCAGAAGCACGTAGCCTTTCAGCACCCCATCTCGTCGCAGTTCCACGAGAGGGTGTCCGCCGTGAGGAGTCCAGCGCGCATAGAACATTGGCTGCGCCCGCCCATCGCCTGCAAGAGCAGGTGCGGGCGTGTAACTGAGCTTCGACGCCTTCAGGTCCAGCGTGAGCGATCCGGATTCGAAGAACGCGTTGCCCAATGTTCCGACCGTCTCACCCAGCCGGCATTCATGCAATTTTCCCGCCACTTCCGCAGTGGTCGGGACCGACACCGCGATGCCCAAAAACTCGACCGGCACCAGCACCGGCTGCTCGAGCGAGGGCGGCCCATCAGGCAAACGAACCGCATCGTTGACACCGGTATCCAACTGCAGCCGACAAGGTCGGCCTGCCACACTCGCGGTCACCGCCAACGCCACGCGCTGGTTGTATTCACCCGAGAAATCGCCCGCAATCCAGGTCAGAGGAGCAGAGCGCTGGGCGTCAGAGATGGAAGGCACGATTAGGGTGACCGCGGCCAGGGCGATCTGTCTCAGGTGACCTAGAGCCAAATGTCTATGCCTCCATTGTTGAGGGCATGGTCCGATTGCCCAAAGCTGCCCGTCATCAGCGGCTCATGTTGGTCGGTACAAGGGTCATGAGCCCGCGATGGGCTCCTCCGAAGCCGACCACTGTAACCGTCAGCTGATGGCCGACAAGCGTCCCCGGGGCGACGGCCAGCAGCGACTTCCCATCCCGGATCAAGCGCCGACGGCTTCCGTGACATCACGGCTGAGATCAAGAAACCTCGAGGCGGCGATAGCTGAGCTCAGGCGAATGAGATGTCTACCAAGAAATAGAACGCCGGCGAGCAAGGGAAGATCGCACTCCCAGAGGCCCGGCGTGCCGCAGTGCCCTGCGCCACGCGCGCAGTGGCTGTCGTAGAGCGGCGCGCGTACTTTGCGCATCAGCGCGGCGTCGTCGAAATTCCGGATCAGCCGCGCGCGCAGTTCGTTGGCGCCCGTGGGCTTTGATTTCTTCACGAGTTCTTACCCCTGCGCCCGCTGCAGCATCTCGAAATACGGCTCCGACTGGAACGCGTTGCCGCCAATGACCGTGTGGTCGTCGCCCGTATTCGCGACGACGTTGCCGGCGTCCGCAGTGTCGAGGCGGTTGTTCAGGAACTCGTCCAGGTCGTAGCTGCTCCCCCCGGGCATGATTCCGCGGATGCCCCCGCGGAACGCGGCCCACGTGACGGCCATGTCCGTCGGGGTCGATATCGATGCGCAGTGGCTCTTGCGCAGGTCGGTCTCTGCTGCGAGAACAATGGCGGCGGCTTCGACCGAGTTATTGAAGTCGCCACCATGCGTGCGGTCGATGTCGGAGAAGCGGAATTTGATCGCCGCTGCGAATGCCGGGTCGTGCTGGGCGGCGAGCTCCCCGATTCCCCAATCGAGCGCGTCGGTACGTACGCTTGCAACCCCGGCCGCCGTGAGGTCGACGGGATGCCCAATCCAGCTCAGCGGACTTAACAGCGGACTAAACAGGGTCGCCACGCCCCCGGCCGGCGTGTTGCGCCAAAGGCCGTCCTGGAACTCGTCCTTTGCGCCGTGGTCGAAGTCGAGCTCCGAAGCGACTGCGCCCTTCAGCAGCACCGGGTCGATGCCGTAGCGCTTCGCGATTGCATCTATCTCCTGCGAATTGCGCTGGCTGTCGACCGTTAGGTAGGCGTCGTAGGCGTTGTACTCGCTGGTGTCGACCGGATTGGCGCTGGTTCCGGCGATCAGCGAGCGACGCCCGTCAACGAGCTCCTGCACCTGGTCGGCCTCGACGAGCGTCTTCAGTGCGAATGGCGCGCTCGCGCCCGGGTCGGTCTTGAACTGCGCAGCGGTGAGGTCGGTGCCGTTGAGCATCCCCGCACCGAGAAGGCTGTGCAGCGCCTCGCGCGCCTCGGTGCGCGAATCGCCGCCGGTCTCCATCGCGCCGTACAGCAGGCTGCCCGACTCACGCGCGCCGAGGGAGCGGAAGAATCCCTGGATCCAGTTGGCATCGCCCGCATGCGCCTTGAGCGTCGCGACGAAGGATTGCTCCGCGACGTCCGTGGACGCGCCCATGCCGGCGAAGCCGATGTCCGCATTGCGGCCGGAGAGCGCGTCCTGCGCTGCCTGCTGTTGAGGCGACAGCGGCCCGCTCTCGGGCAGCGACGGGTTCTGGCTGACGAAAGTGGCTGCCCCGTCGAACTGTTGTGCGTCGCGCAGCGCTGCGTTGACGTCCTGCTGCCCGATGCGCGCGTCAGGGCCGCTGAACGTGGCGTCGGGCGTGTTTGCCGCCGAGGCGAGATCGAGCCGCCCGAGCGCCTCGGGATGGTCGAGGAAGAACTGCGCCGCCTCGACGTCGGCGCCGCTGAAGCGCTGCTGGCCCGTGTCGGCCGCGACGGCCTTCAGGTCGTCGACGCTCACGATGTGGTCCGGATCGCCGCCCTCATGGGCGGTGTCGAACTTCACGAAATCGGTCTGCAGCGTCTGCAGGTAGTTCAACAAGGGATTGGCAGCCGGATTGACCGGGCCGTCGGGCAGGGCAAGCATGATCGGCTCCTGGCAGTGGATCAATGCGAGGAAGGGTATGCCTGCCATGAGGGGGAGCGCAACTACGAGGATGCGGAGCGTTGGCGGCGAGAAGCACCCGCCCGTTCATCGCTTGCTCGGGGCCGCGGGAATCGTCTTCTCGAGGTTCACACTGGCCGGCGGCGCGAGCATCGAGGGCAATAGGGGCACGCGTATTTCGCCATGTCTGCTCGTTGCTAACTTGTGTGACTAGAGGCCTGCCTGGAAGCCGACGCTCGCGACTGACCGCAGTTGGCCGAGGCTGTGTGAAAACTCAATCGCAAAGCAATTTCGGGGGTCTTCTCACCCTTGGCGAGGTCGAAAAAACGCAACCATCGCCGTTCTGGCGCGTCGTCCTTTCGCGGTCGAGCGCTGGCAGCGAGTTTTCACACAGCCTCGGCCGACAAGAGCCTTCGAAGGCCCCTGGCCTGCGCTACCCAGCGATCAGGCGATTCCCCGGGGGCGTCGAGCAAACTTGCCGGAGGGACACTGTGCGTCTACCATCGCGCGGACACAACGCTCCCAGGCACGCGACGATGGCCAACTCGAGGACACCCGGCCCGCTCACACCCGCACCGGGGCCGGTGCTGGTGTCCGCGCGCTCGCCCGGTGTGCTCGGCTATAACAGCGCGGGCGACCCGAACGTCACGGCGCACCTGGGCGACACGCCCGGCACGCTGGGATTGCGCGACCACGGCGATCCGACCCTCGCGCGCGTCTCGCTTGCCGGCGCGGCGCCGGGACAGCAGGTGGGCAGCGCCGCCGGCGGCGCGCTGGCGGTGGGCAGCAAGAAACCCGCGCCGACGATCAGCGGCACGATCATCGAAGGCGGCCCGCTCTCGGCCACGACCCAAGCCGCGGTGGACGCCGCCGGCGCCAAGACGCCGGTGCAATGGCGCCGCTACATCGCCTACAAGGACTCGGTCAACGTGGGCGGCTCCCTCGCCTGGCGCGCCAACAACCCAGGCAACCTGCGCGGCGCCGCCACGAAGATCGGCACGGTCAAGGGCGGCGTGGGCACCTTCGCCGTCTTCGCGACGCTGGCCGACGGCCGTGCCGCCCAGAAGGCGCTGTACCTCGACAAGTACGGTGACTCCACCGTCCAGGACGCCATCAACAAGCTCACGCCACCCAGCGAGAACGACACCGCCAAGTACCTGGCCGACCTTAAGAAGGCCGGCGTCGACCTCACGAAGACCGTGAGGTCGCAGATCGACGTGCTGATGCCCGCCGTCGAGGCCAACGAAGGCCTGATCACCGGCACCGTCGTGCCGAGGACACCGTGATGGGCGCGTCACGACTCTTCGCGCGACTCGCGCTCGCGCTCGCGTGCGCGAGCGGCCCTGCGCAAGCCGCGCCACGCCCCTGCGAGCGCGTGCAACTGGTACTCGCGCCCGGCATCACGCCCGAGATCGTCGCACGCGACTGGGGGAGCGGGGAGAGCCACGCCGAGGCGCATGCCGTGCTCGAGTTGCGCGGCTGCGCCGGCACGGTGGTCGACCGCCTCGAGCTCGACGCCCCGCTCGCCGTGCTGGATCCCAAGCCACTGCGTGGCGCACCGAAACCGACGTGGCTCGTGAGCTCCGACCTCACGGCGCCCGCCGGCAGCACCAGCGGCCCGCTGACCCTGCCGGTGGAAGTGGTCGACCACCGGCTGAGGATCGCCGAGGCGACGATGCGCACCGGCGAGCACGAACCAATCCGGCTCGCGCTGACAGGCAAGGCCGCCTGGAAGCGCGTCTCATCGAGGGGTATCGACGAGTTATTCGCCGTGCGCAGCGAAGCTGTCGACAGCGGATTCGCCACGGTGTATCTCCGCTACCGCCCGGGCCGGCACGGCTGGGAGATGCACAGCCGCCGCCAGGACGGCCTATGGGAATCGGACGGCCCGTTCCCGCCCGCAAGAGCCTTTCCCTGATTCGCAGGACACCCGCCGACGCGTGGACGGGCCGGCAAGGCCCCCGGTGCCGACGCCGAACCGAGCCCGTTTCGCGAGCGTGCCGACGCTCCAGTGAGCCAGGCCGTCTGTCAGCTGTCCCGCACGCGTGCTGGGCTGTCGGCTTGGAAGTTCAAATGGATCGCTTCGTAGCGAGGCCACCCCAAAGCTGACTTCCACGACCGCCCGCATTTGGCCGGCTGCGGGCGCTCAGCAATCCGTTCCCGCCAACGACTCCAGGATACCTTGAGCCTCATCCGGTGTGCGCGCATGGAGCCAGGTGAGGTGCTGAAACCTGTCCGTCGTTCGCAGCCCCGCGAATTCGCGATGGCGCCGATGGAACGTGGTCACGATCCACCAGAGGATGGATTCACGGGAGAAGAAGGTTCGTCGCAGCGTTTCCCTGTTGCCATGAAACAGCGGTTCGCCACCAAAGACGCGCTGCAATGACCGTCTGAGCCCGCGCAGCAGGACTCGAGGCAGGCTGAGGTCGAGCCAGACGATCACGGTCGCGCGATTCCACAAGATTTCTCTTGCGGGACTGTAGTTGCCAGCGGCAACCCAGCGCTTTCCAGTTGTAGCAGCCTCTACGAGCCGGAGGAACTCAGTTTCAGGCTTGGGCTGCCAGCCCTGGCTCCAGTACAACTCGTCGAGTTCGATGTGGTCGTCGCCCATCGCCGCAGAGAGTGCGCGGGCGAATGTGGACTTGCCCGCGCAGCTAGACCCAATCACGACGACACGTTGAGGAGCAGATGTGTAGATCGGCATAGCAGAAGATTGTGCACGGGCCAGTTGCGCCTGGCCCGACCAGCCCCATCGCCAGCGTGTCAGCCAGGTAGCCTGCGCTTCCCGTGAACCGGACGTTCGCGAACGACGGCTCCTGGTCGGTCAGCGCCGCTTGAAGTAGAGCGGGAAGAACGGAATGATGGTCACCCAGAGGCGGTCTCGCTCAGGCGTAAGGTAGATGCCGATGAACGCGGCTCTCCAAGAAAACTCGATGCATTTGAATTTCATCTTCTTCCTGTGTTCATCATCGCTTGCAGCCGGCCGGCACCACCGGTCATAAGCCTCCGGTGGACTCCTCCAAAGCAGACCAATGTAACCGTCAGGTACTGGCCGGCAACAGAATAGCGCACCGAGAATCACTGAGGTGCCCCCCTTGCAACAAGCAGAGTCTGCTCTGACTTGGGGGGAGCCCCTCGTACGGGGGATAGTCCACGCGCTTGGCAAGTGGACGATGCGCTTGCCACTGGAAGATTCGCTTCTGGAGCCCGTGGGGTGGCGGCTCTGCCCAATGTGATCGCTGGAGACCGTCGCTCTGGCGAATGTTGGAGGACATCATGGGTGGATGCGCTGATACTCGGCTGCCGGTCTATCGGGTCGCAGCCACGGGCATACCGGAATCGCAGGCTCATCAACTGGCCGAGGCGCTGAGGATCCCGGTCAAGCGCTTGCGCTGGCTGGCGGGGGAGGCCTCGTTCGTGGACCCGGACAGGTACCTGGCCGTTCCGAGCGTCCGGATCAATGACCCGGACCTCGTCGCCCGCTTCACTCAGGCGACCACCAACCACCACCCGGACATCCCGGTCGCCGTCACCGGCATCGACTATGAGGCCCTCGAACGGCATCGGCCGTTTCCCCAGGATCAGGCGTTGAAGGCCGCGGCGGACGCCCTCGAACACGCTCGGCTGACTCCGGGGTCGGCGCGCCCCATGGTGGGCCATACCGAATTCGTCACCGTCGCAGTCGATGCCGACGGGGCCGAACAGGAGCGGCGGCTGACCCTGCTCGACACCCACGTCCGCTACCGTTTCGTCGTCGACGGCCATCCGCTCGTCGGGCCGGGCGCCCAGATCCAGATGTCTTTCGACGCCGACGGCGAGGTCACCCGGTTGATCCACGCGACACGGACGCTGGAGCCGGGTCCGTCGGTTGCGATCATCGATCCCGAGGAAATTCGCCACCGGTTCTGTTGTTCCGTGGCCGACGAGGTCGAGGTCGACGTGCGGCTGGTCTACCTGGCGCCCGGCCTGCGCAACGCCCTCGACAGCGCCGCGTACTGGCGGCCAAGCGACATCCTGCCCTGGTACGCGGTCACCGTTAGGCGGATGGTGAGCCACCCGGAGCGTGGCCAGCAGCCATTCGTCACCCGGACGCGCCTGATTCCGGCCACCGACGACACCCGATTCGCACCGTCGATCAGCGTCACGGCTAGCGCCGTCGAGGGCGGCCGGGTCATGGCGCGGGCGAGCGCGTCCGGCGGTACGCCGCCCTATTCATTCCTGTGGGGCGGATCGAACCCCGGGACCTTCGGCGAGCGGGGTCCGGCGGTGAGCTACGAGCCACTGACCCGCGACCTGCGCGCGGTGCTACCTTCGCAGTCCCTGCGGCGAAACGAGCGCGTGTCGGCGACGGTAGTCGACGCCAACGGCGTCTCGGCGCAGGCCGAGACCTCGCTGTGGGTCACCGCCCGGCCGGCGCCGCAGACGCACAACTCCGTCACCTACGGCTGCGAGAGCCCCAACGACCCGGGAGCCTGGACCGGCGACCGCGTCGCCTGGCAAGGCGCGATGAGCGCGTTCGGCGGCGGCTCGGAGCGATTCTGCTGGCTCGGCGACTCCTCCTGGCCCGGCGACTACATCGAGCCGGCCAAGCCCGGCACGATCGGCGCGCATCCCTGGATCACGGGCGACGCCGACTACAGCAACTGGGGGATCAACACCGCGAACATCGTCTTCTACATCGGCGACGCCAACCCGACCGCCTTCGCCGAGATGTACCCGGGCGCGGCCCCGTCGCAGTACAACACCGGTGCCGGCGGGACCGTGCTGGCACCGAACTCGTCGGTCACCGTGGAGATCGGTAGCTCGAACTACGACGTCCCCTACGCGGGCTCCTGGGGCGCGCCCTATCCGAACGACCGGTTGCAGTGGCTTCCGATGTACGCCTGCAACCTGCTGGAGTACGACACCTCCCCCTGGCTGAACTGGGGCCCGGCGTTCAACGGGCTGCACAGCGTCCTCGCCTTCGATACGGAAGCTGCGGACAGCAATCCGTTCGTCTCGGACTTCGTGCTCGGCATCCTGGGCTTCGAGATCCTGGGCATCGCCTTTGGCGCGCAGACGGTCGTCCAGTCGTGGCTGAGCGCCACCGACGCCACCGACATCGGCACGGCCGCCGCCATGGGCCCGATGACCAACGTCGACCAGGGCGTCACCCTCGGCGTCTGCAACTATGGCGACTTCTACTGGGGCCGGGGGCCAGTCGGCCCCACCATCCCTCGCAACATGATCCACGGCTGGTGGTACATCAGGGGCTAGCACCCGCCTCAATTGCCGGTCGACAGAAGCGCCACGCACCTGGGTGAGGGCCGACTGACGAGGTCGTGTGACATCAGGCGGTCCCACTCAACGGCGCGAGCAGGACGACCACTGGGACCCGCCCTCGACCAGCCGCCATGCAGCGGTATCAGCCGGTCGCCAGGCGGCCGCGTGATGGGTACCTTGCCGCGCGCTGGGGCCGCCGGACAACCATCGGTCGCGACCGACCGCTCGTGGCCGGATGCGCCTGGTGTCCTACCTAGCGCCCTCTGGCCTCTCGGCGCGAACGCCGTAAGGCGACTGCGGCGACCGCGACAACAAATCCTGGTACGGACGCCAGAAGCGTCCACTCTTGCCAGCTCAGTCGATGCGGATTCTCTATGGGCTCCCTGAACGCGGCTGGATTGATTGAGGCCCCGTCGTGAGCGCATCCCGGGCTGGACGCTGGCACGATCTGCGCACCGCCACGAGCGCTCGCTCCCGCCGGCGGCGTGCAAGAACTCTCCGCGCCGACATCGCAGGCTCCGACAGCTAGCATCGAAATCAACATGAGCTAGCAAAGGCGTTCGCGGTGATTCATCGCAGGTGGTTGGGCTTGGCGGCTTGCCCGAAACCCGTCGTTCCTTTGATTCCGCTCCTGGCCGAAACCCCCAATCCGATCCTACCGAACTGTTTGCGAGCTGTGAACATCGGGCAACGAGCTTGCATCGCGACTCGGGGCGACGCATGCAGGAGCTTGGGTCGAGAACCACCGGCTGCGCACGCGCATGAACGGCGTCTCGACCAACCGGTACAAAATCCACCCCGCGCTCACACCGCTCGTCATTACCGCAATGATCACGGGCCACGTCGCAGGGTCTGCGTGCCAACGCGCCATCTGCGGTGCGATCACCATGAACAGCGGTTTGTGCGCCAGGTAGATCGCATAGGACCACAGTGCGAGCGAAGAGGCGCCCGGTACGCGCATGCGATGGAGCAGGGAGCCTGGACTCAGCGCCGCCAGGGTCAGCAGCGAAAAGGCGATTGCCAGAAGGCTGTAGCCGAAGGTCGTCGCGAAGAACGGCCCAGGCAGTTCGTTGGCGATGCCGTACAGCACGGCAACCGACGCCAAGATGCCGCTGAACAGCAGCGCATGGCCGTGTCGGCGCAAGGTGTCAAACAGCCTAGGGTGGAAGCTCTCGAGAAGGGCGATGGCGACACCGGGCAGCAACTCATCGAAGCGGCAGAACGTCGAGTAGTAGACCTCCGCGTCGAACGCATCGTGCCCATGCTGCGTGAAGGCAATGCCTCGTGCTGCCATCCCCAGCGCGACCGCGGCCCCCAAGGCAAGCCAGGCCAGCAGCGGGGAGCGTCCCCAGCGAGCCCAGGCCAGGGCCGCCAGCGGCAGAACCAGGTAGAACTGTTCCTCGATGCACAGCGACCACGAATGCGTGAACGTTGCGCCGTACGCCAGCCCGAAGTTCTGCGTGAACGTGAGAAAGCGCCACAGTGGTGCCGTGCTGGAGCCCTCGAGGGGCGGCCCCGGGAACATGAAGTAGACAAGCAGCACGACCAGGTAGTTCGGCAAAGTACGCAGAAGCCGACGAGACAGGAAGTCACCGGCCGACCAGTCGTGTCCGCGGGCGATCGGCATCGCGACCTGCCGCCCCACCAGATAGCCGCTCAGCACGAAGAACAGGTCGACGCCTGCCCACCCGACTCTTCCCATCGCGCCGAAGGTCTGCTGGCCGCTCACGAAGCCGCTGTAGTGGGTCAAGAGCACCCAGGTTATGGCGAAGGCACGGAGGGTGTCGAGGCCGGGAAGACGGGTTGAATGGCTGTTCTTGTCGTTCATCGGCCGCGCAGCAAGTTGACCGGCATTATGTCCAGCCTGAGCCGACCCCGATACGCAGCCCTGGCCGGTCGGCCCAGGCGCCCCACACGTCTCGGAAGCTGCCTTTCGCGAGCGGCAGCAAATGGCCGGTCCCGGCCATCGAGGCCGGGGCTCAGGTCGGCGGAGCGGTTGAGAGTAGCTTGCTCATGCCAGCAATAATCCGCTCCCGGTTCTTTGTGAGGAGCGCGAACTTCGGTATCCGAGCGACAAAGTAGTCCAGCCATCGATCCTTCATGGCCAATTGCCGTACGGCGACCTTGTCTCCGGAAACTCTTGCCAGGAGGATCGGCAAGTAGGTCTCGTTCCATGCCCACACCAGGCCCTCTGGCACAGTGACCTTGAAGTAGCTGTCCTCAGGCCATTGCAGGACATTGACGATGTGCCCACACCGTCCACACCCACCACGGCCCTCTATGGCGCCGGAGATCTCGCCTCGCAGAACCTCCCAGCCGCCGGAGGTCTCGTCGAATCTGTGCGACGGAACTTCCTTTGCAACGAACCTAAAGGCAGACTTGCAGCGAGTGCAGATGCCGCGCATGAGCTCGGGTCGTCGATAGCGAAAGTACCGACCCTCGATCGGGTCCCAGAACCTTCGTTGACCACGCCAGCGCATCGCCGGCTCAACTTGATTTTGCATTGAAGAAATCGTTGGTGGCGTAGCTATCGTACTGCCAGAAACCGGACGCTCATGAAGGGCAGCTCATGGCCGACAAAGGCTTCAGGCAACGGCAGCGTGGGTCAGACCGTCGCTAGCGAGCGATAGCCCAAGCTCACTTCTGCGCGCTGGCGAGATTGGCGGCCAGCATGTGCCCGACGAGGTCGCTTCCGCTTGTGAAGGACTTGCGGATCAGCTCCGGATCCTTGAGGTAGTCCTCGATGGTGTGGCCTTCCTTGTTATCGCTGTTGAGGGCGGTCACAAAGTCGGTGTCCTTCCACAACACGGTGCCATCAGCCTTGGTCATCGTGGCCGTTATGTTGAACGACGGGTACAGCGTGGTGCCGAAGCCTTGCGATTGCGCGATGCCGTACATGTTGACGACCAACTTCACGCGCGCATCCGCGGGGTCGTTGCCGACAACGAACTTCATGGGAGTGGCCGCACTGGCCTGCTTGGCGAATTCAACGGCGACGATGTCCTGCACCGAGATGTTGTTGGCGTCCATCACGGCGTGGAGGCGGGCCTTCGGTGTCGCGGCCGTACCCTGCGCGGCCAGCGCGCCAATCACACCCAGCATCATCATCCCGGTCTGGCCCGGGCCCTGGTAGTACATGTCGGCCGGAAGGGTTACTACCGGATCGACGCTGACGGTATGCACGCTGGCACGCACGTTGTCGCTCATCGCGACGGGCGAGTTGGCGCATGCGGCGAGCAGCAGTGAGACGGTCAGCGCGCCGGCCGTGGTCGCACGGGAGAACATGGAGCGATCGTTCATGGATGAGATGTCGTTTGTTGTGGAGATGCGCCACCGCTTCCTCGACAGTGGCAGCGCATTCTCGCGCGCTCGCAGACATGCGCGCGTAGGGGCGCACGCCCGCTGACGTGCACCTTGTCACGCTCGCGGCGAGCCCAGGAGATCTGTGGATCTCCCGTCGTTCGATCTATCCGGCTTCGCGCCGGTGGCCACACCCGTGGGAGTCGGCCAAACGAGCGTCCGCACAGCAGACATCGGCGAACGTCGCGTTGTGGCCGAGGTCAGGCACCAGACGGTTAACGCACGAAATCAAAGATCAAAATGACTCGGTGATCAGGCTGTTGGCGCTGACTCCGTACTGAGCCACCGCGCCGACGCTCGAATGAGCCGCCTCGGCAGAATCCTTGCCCAGCGGGCATGCGGGTTCTACGCTGAATTGCCCGGCTCACCCGGCGGTCGGCACGCCCAGCGAAATTGGCTCACTCCGACGTCGGCGCGAACACTCTCAGACGTCTGGTCGCGTCGAATTCCTTCGAAGCAGGCGTGAGTAACGGGCAGGTCCTGGCCGACCAACGACTTTGCCGCCGAGGCTGACTGGCCTTCATGGCTCAGTGACCTCGATGGAATGGGAGAACCGAAGCGCTTCGTCGAGGAAGCTTCGCAAAGCAACGGCGGCCACAGCAGGATCTACGAGGTGGTCAACGAAGTAGAAGCCGTCGGCCTCGATTGAGTAGTTGTATATCTCAGCCATCGCGCGCCGATCGATGGGGCTGGGCAACCTCCGAAATAGCACTGCCGGATCGTAGTCGTTCGGCACGGCAAACTTGATCTTGTACTCGATGCCCATGTCTTCAGGTTCCCGTCCAGGCGGTGCGGCCAGTGGCGGTCAGCCTACCCCAAACCGGCCCTTCGCGACCGGCCGGTCATGGCCGACATGCGTCCCTGAGGCTACGGCTCGTGAGTACAGCGTTGGCGAGCTCGTCAGCGATGCGAGGGAACAACGACTTTCCCGTTCTTCTCGTGAAACTCGAGGGAGCCACTGGACCCTCGAGTTACGCTGACAATCTCAGGATCGGCTGCATCCACGAAATCAGCCACGACCAGGAACGACCCGTCAGTCTGCCGCTCGAGCGCAATGTAGCGATTCAAGTTTCGGGCAGGCACCTCGACGTAAACGAGCTCGAGCTTCGGGTCAATATGCGCTCCAAGTTGGTTGGCATAGAAGAGACCGTACCCGGGGAACTCCAAGGTTGCCAATGCTGCATCAAGATCGTCGTTGGTCTTGAATCGCGGGCCAAACCTTACCGAGCGCATCAGCGACTCCGCGCGTTGAACCTGCGCGGGCGTCAGGTTCGCCTGATCGTCCTTGTAGTCATGAAAATCCTCGTACGCCTTCGAGAGATCAAATCGCTGCCCCTGGTATTCGACGAACTTCATCTGTGGCTCCGCCGCGTGAGCCTGAGCCATCGAGCCGGCGGCAAAGATTAGGAAGGCTGCAACGTTGACGAGGCGCATGACTGGGTGACTTGGTCGACGACCGGCAAAGTGTCGCATAGCCGGCCTTCCGCAAAGCGGACCGTCGCAGCCGTCTGCAAATGGCCGACGGCCGACTCATGCGCGAGGCGCAGCCTCAGCCCAAATCGTCTCGCCAGGATGGTGCTCTTCGACGGTTGCGATCGCGCCGTCGTCCAGTTCCAAGTCCGCGAGGCTGTAGGTGAAACGAGTCAGACCAGGCCGCTTCATCGCCGCGTGCTCGGCCTCTGAAATCGTGTCACTACCGCACCAAATCGCGTCGCCGCTGCTGGCCCGACTCAGAGCTTCGGCGAGGCCAACTGAGGAAACTGCAACGAAGACCACGAACGCCTCTGAAGATTCGTTGGTAAACAGTTTGCCAGCTTGTCCGGGAGCAGACTTTCGCGACCGGCCGGTTGTGGCCGGATCATGCCCTTGTAGAAAGCCTCTACAAGTGCTCCGAAGTGCAGGACGCACACGAATGGATCGTGCCATCATGCGGACTACCCCGCCATCTTCACCGATTCCATGCGCCTGAACCTCCAACCCGCTGTTGTGCTGCCGCTCGTTCTGCTCGGCGCCTGCGCCACGGCCTTTTCCATCAACAATATTCGCGAGGGCGACACCCGCGAAAGCGTCGAAGCCCATATCGGTGCTCCCAGTGCTGTCTACACGATGGCAGATGGCCATGCCAGGCTCGAATACCATCGTCTTTCGCTTGGCCTGCAGACATACATGATCGATTTTGATGCTCTGGGCCGCGTGGCACACGTCGACCAGGTGCTCGACGAAAATCATTTCCTGAAGATTCAAGCCGGCATGAGCGAAGGTGAGGTCTTGAGCCTGATTGGCCCACCCAACGGATACGGTCACTTTTCGCGCCCCGTTGAGGCGACGACGTGGATCTATCGGTTCGAGACCATCCAGAAGTGCATAGTGTTCCAACTGCCATTTGACGTCCACACCCACCGCACACTGGAAGGCGGCTCCTTCCCACCGGACAAGAGCTGCGGTCCCATCCTGACCTGACTTCGGGCATCCCCCGAACCGGGACCTTGCCCCACGGCTGGTAGCCTTCAGTCAGCTCGCAGTAACGACTCGCGCCGAAGCGGCCGTTGGCCACCGGCTGCAACTGGCCGACCTGAGACGTCCAGGTCGCTGATCAATCTCCTGATCCATCGTTCGGCATGAGCATCTTGCGTAGCTCGCCTTCCTGCCACTTCGCGTAGTCCTGATCCCGGCCCCGAATGTCTTGGTCGGCCACGAAGTGGCCAAGGAAGTGCACGAGATCGTCAGGCCCGGCAAGCGAGTCCGCCTGGCGCGACAGTTCCGCCCGAACATCATCGCAGGTCAGAGTATGAGCGAGCAGACCGCGAGCAAGGTCGAAGGCAGAAGGTCCAATGGCGTGCCAGCCTACCTCAAAGCGGACTCCGGCGACCGGCAGGTAGTGGCCGAAAGCTCGCATTCGAGGATCGGCATCGTACGCACCTTCAAAGAGTTGGGTCGTCAAGATTGGCGAGCGCAACCAATGCGTCAAGCCGACGTCCCTGCCGGATTTGTTCACAGCAGACGCCGACTAGCACCGCAACGACCAATGAAGCCAGCCATGCGACGTGTTTCGGCGCAGCTGACTCGTCCATGACGTAGCCAGTCGCGGCAGATGCACCAGCAACCGTTAGGCCGAAGAACGTCCAATGAAGCCCATCTGATCCTTTGAGGATCGCTCGCGCTCGCTGGCGTTTGGCCAACTGCTTGAGAATGAGCACGCCCCTCAGATCGCCTGCTTCGACACTCATTTGCATCCCTGATCTCGCGCGTCGTGGACGTCTTCGACCATGACCGCGCGCAACGTCAGAAGTCGAGCGCCGAGTCTAGCTCGCGCTTGAGTCGCCTCAGTCAGGCAAGCGTGCGAATTTGCGAGATAGCCTACTCCATAGCCGACGTTCGTGACCGACCGGTCCTGGCCGACAACGCCCGTTTGAGGACCTGCGGAGCTCAGTCGGGGGTAGCAACCCGGGTGCTCCTCGCAAAGAAGGCGGCACGAAGGGCAGAGACCAGCTCCGATGGGCCTTCGACCGTGATGCCTACGTAGGTCTCGACTTCGATCGTCAGAGCGCCGACAGGGCATCGGACCTCCCAATGCGAGATGTCCTGAGAACCCGCTACGGCCGTCCACTGATCGTCAAGTTGGTATCCTGAGTCGCGCAGCGCGCTCCCAAGTCCTGCAAGGGCTGCGTCGTCGTACTCATCTCCCACGATCCACTTTTCTACGTCCATCGTACGTCTAGCCCTTGCACATCTGCATCCCCTGCTAGCCTACTCGAAAGCGGACGACCGCGACCGTCCGGTCTTGGCGCCGACAGGAGCCTCACGAGATCGATGCCCTGGCGGTGTCGAGTGTCACGGGCCGTCAACTCAAGATGATCGACGACTGCCGGGAGTATTCCGGTCGCGCTTGGCGTACTCGGCGAGGCCGAGCGCCAGGAACACGCCTGGCATCAAGAGGGAACTGAGCGCAACACGCCCTACGCTCACCTGAGGGATGAAAATGAAATGCTCGATGCTGAAGAAGAGCGCACCCATAGGCAATCCGCGCATCAGAACCCATCGAACGAAAACGTCTTTCAAAGTCATCTTCTATACCTTCCACAGGTCGTTTAGCGTATCCCAAACCTGCCGGTCGCGACCGGCAGGTCATGGCCGACTACAGGCCTCGAACGTTCCAACAAGTGGCTCTCGACGGGCGCCTGCTCAGAGCCCAGTGTAGAAGATGACACCTGTTGTCCAGATGATCTTGCCGTCGCCATCGGCCTTCCAGTAGACCGAGGCGTTCACGTCGTAGGCAAACAAGCCGCCGCCCTTCTGAAAGAACGCGGCGCCCATGATTGTCGGATCTGCTTCGCACGCCAAAGGCGGTTTAAATCCGTCGGTCGACAACTCGTCCTTCAATGCAGATGCCGGCGAGCCCGGAGGAAACTGCCGGTTGAGGCGATCAGATAGTTCGGGCGATACCGCGAGCTTGCGCTCTGCCATCATCGCGCGCTCGTTTTCATTTCTGCCAGGACAAGCAGTAGCCCACCCGCTTCCTGCTGTTGCGTGTGCTAACAGAGCGGGAAGTTCTTTGGTCGACGCGCAGCCGGTGAATGCGACTGCGACTGCGGCGGCAATGACGTAGCCAAGTCGGGAAAATCGCCGAGTCGCGTTGGACTCGAACTCATCTGGTGGACGCACGCGCGCTCCTGAGCGGTTTTGCAAAATGTAGCCCACCCGATATCGGACGTTTGTGACAGACAGCTTGTGGCCGAACTGGGACGCAAGCTCGGACCCGTGCTTAGCCACGCGGTGTGATCCGCTGGGCAACCTCACGCCAAGAGTTGGCAATCCGGTTTGCATACTGTGGCTCCATGCCGATCATCGGCAACATGAAGACTGCACCGGATCCGTCAAACGCGAGCAACTCGCCGCCCCCGTCGGTGCCGAAGCCAAGGAAGCCGGGCGCGTACGTCGCGACCTGCAGATCTCTGTTACTCGCCTCGATCTCGTCAGGGTGCCAAAGCGCAAAGTAGCCGGGCAGCCCTTCCGTGAACCCTTCGGCTACCCCCATTCCTTCAAGGTACGCGATGTAGTCGTTCGGCAGGTCGATTCGCATTCCAGCAGCCTACCGCAAAGCTGACTGTCGCCGAAGACCGCTGATGGCCGACTCCCCTCCGTCGTGCGGCCTGGTCAGTTCAGTGATTTCGGGGTTGAAAACGTCTCGGTGACGTAGGGGTGTTCGGCATCCACCTCTAACAGATACGCGACTCTCCACGTGCTCTGCCCCGCGCTGTCCGCTCAATGGGACGTGTAGCACCGCTGCACGGACTGCGCCGCGTAACGCACCTTCGGCACTTCAATCAAGCGGCCGTTCACGAGCACCGGTGGCAAACCAACCTCTACATCGTCAAAGTCAACTGTCGAATGGATCTCGAACTTCCACTTTCGACCCGCCATTTTGTGGGCTTCATAGACAAAGAAGTTGTTTCGAGCGGGAGTCTCGTCGCCGTCCAACGGATCGCCGAACTTGAAGTCGTCAGAGCGCAGTCGTACCCGCACTATGCCAGCCTGGCCTTGACGTTGCAGGCTCGCGACGTCCGTTGAGAACTGAAGCGTGCGCGCCGAAGGAACGGCGAGCGTCCCGCAGAGCGTTCCCTCCACCTGGGCGCGCGGGCCAAAGCACGGGTGCAGCCAGAGCGAGAAGTCGTCGGATTTCAAAACGACCTCGTCTTGCGAAGCGCTGTTGTAAAAGGCCTCGAACGCCGAGCTGTTCTCAGCCTGTGGTTTCAGTACCTTGAGATCAATGCAACTCGCGCAGCTGCCAAGGATCGCAGCGCACAAGAAGCCCGCCAGTAGCGCCAGTCCACGAGGTGCCCATCTTGAGAGTCTCATCATCCAATTCCCCTCAACCAGGCTAGCTTCCTCCGAAGCCGACATTCACGACCGGCAGCAAGTGGCCGAACAGCGACCTGCGCGCCAGAGGTTACTCGAGCAGACGAATGGCGCCCATGCACAGCGCCAGCACAAGAAGACCGCATACCAAGACCCATCGTTCGCGAGCCCCGGCAGCCTTGTCGCGCGCCTCGTCCATCAACCTGACCGGCGACTCGGTCGATTGACCCAGACGTCGATGCAAATTCGATTCGATTTGAGCCTTTAGGCTGCCGTAGTCTTGCAGCAGGCCGCTGAACCGCAGGCGCTGGCCGTCTTTCAGGTAGACCAGCAACTCCTTGCTCTGACGTGGTGCAGTCGCCACATCGACGACCTCGCCGAAGTCGATAGCCCTCTCCCGAATCGAGCGGATGGCGATTTGGTCTCTGGTGATGACGACGCGATAGCGGAAGAAATAGATCGCAGCCAGGCTTGCGGCGACCCAGAAGGGAGAGAAGAGCCAGAAGACGCCGGTCACGCTCCCGTCCCTGGGACTGGCCATCCCTGGAAGGAAAGCGGCACTTGCGAAAAGTACACCGCACAGCGCCATCATGTAGCCCAAAACCTTCGGGAATTGGTAGATGTCCACATCGTTTAGGGTCAGATGTCTCGAGCGAGCGCAGAGCGCGACGATCACGGTGAGCGAGACGCTCGTGAGAATCGGCGCGAGAAATGCAAGACCGAAACTAGCTGTCATGAGCGTCTAGCCTACCCTAAACCGGGCATTCGCGACCGACTGGTTATGGCCGACCAGCGTCAGGCTGGCCACCCGAATTCTGAATAAGACTCCGCCTGTCCGATAGCGATCAAGGCTTGCCGCACATACGGGATGGTGTTTATTGGAAGGCCGGCAAGACTCTCCCACCGCAGATCATCGTGCTTGTCGGGTTCGCAGATCCTGGGCTCGCCAGCCCAAGCATCGGCAATGAAGAAGTGCCCCGTCCAATCCGAGCCATCGGTGGAACTGTGGACGGTATGGGCATGGCGAAGATCTGAAGGCAGCACCTGCACGCCGATCTCTTCTTTCGCTTCGCGGGCGGCCGCCTGTCGAAGCGTCTCGCCTGCTTCAAGCGCACCGGCAGGCAAGCTTACCTGCCCGTCCAACCATCCAGTCGCGACACGGCGCAGCATGCAAACCGTACCGTCTTTCACCAGTGCGACGAAGACCGCTGCTGATAGTTGGTGCCGAACTCTATCGGATGTCATGGCCGCGTCGAAACTGTTGCGCTGGATGTGGTTGGATCGCAAGCGTACCCCACCCGTAAGCAGGCGCTGGCGAACGACGGTTCATGGCCGCCATGAGCCCTTCGCCGCGGCTTGAAAATGTTCAATGGGACTGTGTTAACTCGCGGAGCTTGCCATAGCGCATCGACAAGGCCGCAAGGCGCCGCGGATCCACGTTCACACGACGCAGGTCGCCCTGGACCTGCGGCAAGGCCATCAGCCGGGAATCCATGACCCTGAACCACAGGGCCGGCACGTAGGACAGCGGAAACATGCCGAAGTAGCCGCTGGGAAGTTGCGGCAGGTCCTCGAAGTGTCGGAGCGACTGATAGCGGCGCGACGGATAGGCGTGATGATCCGAGTGGCGCTGCAAGTGGAACATCGCCAGGTTCGTGACCAGGTGGTTGGTGTTCCACGAATGATGCGGCTGCGGCGCTTCGTAGCGGCCGCTCGCGTCGCGCAGACGCAGCAGCCCGTAATGCTCGACGTAGTTGGCCGACGTCAGCTGCCACCACGCCACTGCGTTGTGCACGGCGAGAAAGGGCAACATGATCCATCCGAACGCGGCGATCAGCCCAAGTTGCAGCACCGCCGTCACCGCGTAGCTCTGCAGCATCGTGTTGTGCACGCTCCATGCCGATCGCTTCTGCGCGGCCAACCGCTCCTTCTCGAGCTGCCAGGCGCGGCGGATGCCACCTGGCAGTTCACGCAACGCGAAGCGGTAGATGCTTTCGCCCATGCGGGCGCTTGCGTGATCTTCGGGTGTGGAGACCCAGCGGTGGTGTCCGCGCCCATGATCGACCGTGAAGTGCCCGTAGGCTGGCACCGCGAGCACGAGTCTGGCCAGGCATTGCTCGAGGGCCGTATGCTTGTGTCCCAGTTCGTGACCGGTGTTGATGCCCAGTCCCGAATCGGTGCCCGCGATATAGGCCATCATCAGTACCGCCCACCAGGAAAGCTCGTGCGTGCCGACCCACCAGGCGCAGCCCACCAGCGCGACGAAGTGCAAGGGTACCGTAGCCCAGGTTAGCCAGCGATAGTAGCGATCCTCCTCCAACTGAGAGACGACGGCCTCTGGTGGATTGTTGGCGTCCTCGCCGATCAGGGCATCGAGCAGCGGCATCAACCCGTAGGCGATCACCAGCGGCAACCCGAGCGCGATCTGGCGGCCGGTGGCGGCATGTAAGGCCATGCCGACGAACGGTAGCAAGGGATAGAACACAGAAAGCAACCACCAAGCGCGCTTGCGATCGCGATACTCGACTTGATGCTGCTGCGCATCGATCGCTGCATAGAGCTTGGCCATGCAAGTGCTCCTCATAGATCCGGAAGCAAATCAGCTGACTATCGCTGGCCCGAATGTTCATCAACGGCGTGCCCGGACCACCTCGAACGTCTGCGGTGATGATGCCGGATACGCATCATCCCAGCAACGTGGAGCCTGGGGGGGGGGTAAGCGCGCGCTGAGGCGGCAAAGCAGCCGTACGCGAGCGTCCGTTCCTGGCCGGGGGCCGCCTCAGAGCGGTCAGGGCGATCGCAACGCTGCCTACCCCGAGCAGACAATTGGGTCGCCAGATTCATCGCAGCACAGCGGTCGTTCATTGTTGAGGCGATCCCGCCTCCAGACGATCGGCCTGAAGCTTGGTCAAATCTTCCTTGCAGGACAGGACGTATAGACCTTCTGCCGTTCCTCCCCCGGCGCCATTCGCCCCTTCGAATGCGCATTGACTGTCACGATAGTTCAACCAGGCACGCTGGGCTTTTCGCAGCGACTGTTCAACGTTCGTGCCTTTCGATTGCCCCAATGCTCTTGAATATGCGCGGTTTAGTCGGAGGTCCTGCACAGCCCATCGATAGGCACCGCAGATCTTCATCTGCACTGTCGTTCCATCGCATGCGTCGTAATCTCTCCGAATCTCTTCGGCTGGTACGCCGGTCGAGTTTCGCAGCACATGCTGCACCACCTCTTCGTCGGCTGCAGCCTGCGCCGCCCCCGAGGCAAGAAGCGGGAACAGAAGAATAAATGTCGCTCTCATGCTTAAAAGCCTACCTGAAAGCCGACCGCTGTAACCGTCAGCTCCTGGCCGAGGGTGTGTGAAAACCCCGGTCCGAGAATGAGGCTGTCCGCGTAGAGTTCCGAAGCATATCGAGAAGGAGTCGGTATGCCCAGGTTCATCGAAGGACAGGATCGGCACCAGGTCACGCTGCTGCCGGAGTCGCTGGACGAGTTCATCGCGGAAGACAACGCAGTGCGAGTGGTCGACGCGTTCGTCGACGAGCTGGATCTGCCGGCGCTGGGCTTCGACGGCACGGCGCCTGCGGCGACGGGCAGACCGTCGTACCACCCGTCGGTGCTGCTCAAGATCTACATCTTCGGCTACCTCAATCGCGTTCAGTCCAGCCGGCGGCTGGAACGCGAGTGCCAGCGCAACGTCGAGCTGATGTGGTTGACCAGACGGCTGGCACCGGACTTCAAGACGATCGCCGACTTCCGTCGCGACAACGGGCCGGGGATCCGCGGCGTGTGCCGGCATTTCGTCGAACTGTGCAGCAGCCTGAAGCTGTTCTCGCAAGCGGCCGTGGCCATCGACGGTAGCAAGTTCAAGGCGGTCAACAGCCGAGACCGCAACTTCACGCCGGCCAAGGTCGAAGCGCGCAAGAAGCAGATCGAGGAGAGCATCCAGCGCTACCTCGATGTCCTGGAGAAGGCCGACCGCACGCAACCCGGCGAGTTCGTCGCCAAGACCGATCGACTCAAGGACAAGATCGAGACGCTTCGCGAGCAGATGCGCCGGATGAACTCCATCGAAGTTCAACTGTCCACGCAAGCCGAAGCGCAGATCTCATTGACCGATCCGGACGCTCGCTCGATGGTATCGCTGGCCAGGGGCACGGGCGTCGTCGGCTACAACGTGCAGGTCGCCGTCGATACGAAGCACCACCTGATCGTCGCGCATGAGGTCACCAACGTCGGCAATGACCGCGCACAGCTGTCGAAGATGGCGATCGCGGCGCGCGAGGCCATGGACAAGCCACGATTGCGGGCCTACGCCGACCGAGGCTACTTCAACGGGCCGCAGATCAAGGAGTGTGACGACGCAGGCATCAAGGCCTTCGTGCCCAAGCCGCTGACCTCGGGCGCGAAGTTCGAAGGGCGCTTCGACAAGCGCGACTTCATCTACATCGCCAAGGACGACGAGTACCTTTGTCCGGCAGGAGAGCGCGCAATCTACCGCTTCACGCGAGAGGAGCGAGAACTACAGATTTACCGCTACTGGAGCAGCGCATGCCCGCAATGCCCGATGAAACCTCAGTGCACGCCCAGCGACTATCGACGCATCTCTCGTTGGGAGCACGAGGCGGTGCTCGACGCCATGCAACGCCGACTCGACCAACAGCCCGAGGCCATGACGCTCAGGCGGCGCACCGTCGAACACGTCTTCGGAACGCTGAAGTACTGGATGGGTTCGACGCACTTCCTGACTCGTCGATTGCCCAATGTGGCGACCGAGATGAGCTTGCAGGTACTCGCTTATAACTTGAAGCGAGTGATGAACATCCTGGGTATCGCCAGAACGATGAAGGCAGTGACTTCGATGGGCGCATGAGGCTCTTTGCAGCGTCGTCGAAGATGCGCAACCACTGTGGGTCGCGTCGCCAGGCGATGCATCGCCAATGCGACTCTCACGTCGTCGGCTATTCTGGAGTTCTCACACGGCCTCGGCCGACAAGAGCCCCTGGGCACGAGACCAGCCACCAACAAAGTACGTCCAAGGACGACCGGCCGGTGGTCTTACCTGAATGAATAGACCCGCAGCGTTCGGCCCTCCGCGCCAGGAGCGCTGCTCGACGCGTCGACCAGAACCAGGCCGTGCGCGGCCAGCACGTTCACCCAGGTGACAGTGTCGGTGGGAGCCAGCACGATCCGGCCAATCTCGCGCCGTGCCGCGATGTCAAAGACGCGGATCGTGTAGCCGTCCCGTGCCGTCGCGATGCCGCCGTCGATGGTGAGCGAACGACTGGGATCCCCATCGGGTGGCGCCACTGCAGCGGTGCGCGGCGCGATGTCGAGCCCGAACCAGGCCACAGTACGGGCATCAGCCGGCGTGCCCGCGCAATCGGTCGCGCGCAGACTGTCGAAAGGTCCGATGCGCCAGTCGATTCCCGACGTCAGCGGGCCCTGTTCGTCCTCGCAATGCGGCAGCAACGACGGCAGCCAGTGCGATTGGGACTCGTCGCCCACTTCGCCATAGGTTTGACCATCTTCGGCATAGTCATGCAGGCGCCTGCCGGACACAGCATCGTAGAGGGCCACCACCACGCTTTCGGAGGTGTACTCCGTCGGCTTGCGCACCGGAGTTCCTTCGTTCGCCTGCCACACGGCGAGCACGCTGCGCGCCAGCGGCTTGACGCCGACGACCGTCCAGCCCTTGCGCACATCCATCACGCGTCGCGCCGGCGCCCCCGGCGCAGTGGTGTCGAAGGGCCGCCAGCTGAGCGTGTCGCCTTGGGTGTTGACGAAGCCGTCGGCCATGGCCACGGGCACGCTGGCCACCTTGGCGCTGCGCGGTGTAGGCAAGGTGCGCAACGTGTGGCCGGTGGCTGGATCGACCTGCGCGATGGTGGCGCCCAGGTCCAACCACACCGTACCATCGCGCATGACGAAGGGCACGGTATTGTGGCTGCCATCGTCCGCGGCCGACTCGTACGGTCGGGACCATGCCGCCTGGAGTACTCGCTCCTGGCGCGACACATCGCGCGCTCCGGGTGCCTCGCCGTCGAGCCTGCACGGAGCAGCATCCCAGGTCTCCGCGGCCATCCTCGGTGTCGTCACCTTCGCCAGGTCAACCTTCAACTCCGGCACATCTGCTGGCAGGTGCTCGGCTTTGGCTCCGGCGGGCAGAGCCGAGTCCGGGGCGGCGAGCGCATAAATTGTCCCGCCGTCCGGCGTCGCGACGAGGCCATGCAGTTCGTGAGGGAACCGCGCGGTGGAGACCACGCGTCGACTGCCGATATCCATCACGACCAATTGCTCCACGAAGCCGCCGGCCTTGGCATCCTCGGCCGATTGCGCGTCGACGCGCTGCATGCCGGCGACCCAACGGCCCCAGGGGTCGACGACCATCTCGGTCCAGTCGTACGCGAAGATGGGAAACCGCACGACGGGCCCCGCGCTGCAGCTCCCCAGCCGCGATTGCACCGCGTCAAGGGGTGGCTCCCGCTTGCCCGGCGCTACAAGCATCGGGCTCTTCTTGAAACGCGCCGTGTCGACCCAGGTGAGCACGTTGGTCTGCGCCGAGAAGTCCGAGAACAGCGACTGCGGGCCCTGGAGCAACGCGTCTTCGTGGCTGGCGAGGTTGTCGAGGGAACGGGAGGCCAGATCCCACACGGCCATCCGCAGGTCGCTCGGGCTTCCCAGGCTCTCGTAGCCTTCGCCGAACGTGGCCGACAGCACCAGCAGCTTCGTGTCACGATCGACGAAGCGCAGGCGCAGCACGTAGCGCTGGCCGATGTCTTCCAAACTGGGCGGCAGCGTGGCGACGACCTGGTGCGTCTCGGTATCGATGACCTGGTCACGCGTGGCGAGCAGGCGGCCGCTCGACGCGAGTGCGACTGTCAGGTGGCCGGCCGGCTGGGCACCTGACGACTGCGTGCAGGCAACGGGTGGCACATCGAGCCAAGCGGCTGGCGCTGCCACGGCCGGTTGGCCGGCGTACTCCCCGACGATGGGTTGCCATGTCGTCCTAGGGGTCGAATTTGGGGCGCTGCCGAAGTCGACCAAACCGATGCACCCCGCGGCGGTTGTGAAAGCCACCTTCTGGCCGCTGCGCGAGGCCGAAAGCATACGCACTCCCTGCACCATCTTGATGCTGCCACCCACCTGCGTGGGTTGAGCCAGATTCACGCGGTGCAGTACGTTGTTCGCATCCACATAGAGTCGCCAGTGGCCGTCGGCTGACAGCGTCAGCGGGGCTTGTCGTTGCTCGAGGGCAGCCAGGGCGTCTTCTTCCCCGGTTTCACCGCGCGCATGGGCAGACGTCCACAGGATCGTCGACAGCAGCGACAGCGGTAGCCAGGCGCTGGAGCGCAAATTCATAGAAGCCTTCGCGAGTATGGTCAGCGGGATTCTGTTCCAGATCGCAGTACCTCAAAGCCGACGCTGTCAGAGGACGGCTTGTGGCCGTCTGCTGCTTGGTGCAGGCACGCCGGCCGCCCCTCCCCCTCAGCCGACCCGCGGCAGGTCAGAATCGGCACCTGCTCCGGCGTTGTCGTCCACCCGACGCGCGATCTGTGCGCAACCACGACCAGTCCAATATGCCGCCGCTGCCGATTCTCGTGTCAAGGTTGCGCCTCCGGCCCGCTCGCCGCCACAGCCGAAATCACGGCACCCTTTGCCGCTGCGGGTGACGCGGGTCCGATGTTCCGATCAAGGAAGTCGAGCAGCGCGGCGTCGAAGTCGCGAATATCAGCAACCTTCACCAAACCATGCCCTTCGTCGTCATACCAGTGGGTCTCTACACTGCCGCGTGCCGCCTTCAGTGCCGACGCCATGCGCTTCGAATGGCCGATCGGAACGCGTTCGTCATCGGTACCGTGTGCCAGCAGCACCGGCACGTGGATCTGCTCGGCGTGTTTCTCGGGCGAGACGGCGTCGAACTGCGTGGCCATCATGCCGATGTCGCCTACCGCGAATCGCAGCCACTCCCGGCCGACCTCGCTCGAATTGGTGTCCGACCAATCGGAGAAGCGCTCGCCGATGTCGGTCACGCCGGCCAGGCTGATGCCGCACCTGTACAACTGTGGCGTCTTGATCAAGCCCCACAGCGCGGCGTAGCCGCCGTAGCTGGCACCGTAGATGCAGATGCGAGCCGGGTCGGCAATACCCCGGTCGACCATTGCCTTCACGCCGGCAGTTACGTCGTCCTGCATCGCCAAGCCCCACTGCCGGTAGCCCGCCTGCTCGAACTTGCGGCCGAACCCGGCTGAGCCGCGGAACTCCGGCTGGAACACGACGTAGCCGGCGGCCGCGAGCAACTGCACGTCAAGATTCCAGCCCCACTCGTCGCGGGCCACCGGCCCGCCGTGAATGTAGACGATCATCGGGCGCGGCCTCGCCGGACCGTCGGGCAAGGTGAGGTAGGCGGGGATCGTCAAGCCGTCGGTCGCCGCATAGGTGAGCGTCTGCATCGGCCGCATGGCGCTGGTATCGATGCCTTGCTTGCTCCGGGCGATCTCGTGCAGCGTCATTTTGTTGGTATCAAAGAGCATCCAGCGCCCGGGGTCGCGATCCGAATAGGAGAGCACCAGAATCTTGCCGTGCGGGTCGCCACGCAGGATGTTGACCGCATCCGGCAGCACCTTGTCTATGGAGCGCTGCAACTGATCCCAGCGCGGGTCGAACCAGTAGGTGGTAGGCTTCAGCCCATGCGTCGTTGCGCGAATGATGTTCTGCGTGGCGTCCTCGTCGGTGCCGATCAGATCCTCAGTCGGATGACCGATGCGCATTTCGGTCATCCGCCGCGCAGCGACGTCGTAGTTGAACATCGCCCAGGTGTCGCGCCCGTCACGCGACAGCACGACGAGGGTGTCGGAGTCGTCTGGCACGCCGAGCGGCGTCCAGAGGTCTTCGGTCACCGACGCCTGCACGAGTTGCTGCCACGGCGAAGCTTCGTTGTGTCGGTACCAGTTGGTGATCTTGGCCCCGGGTGTGAGCCACTTCGTCTCGCGCGTCCTGGCTGCGCGCAAGTGGCCGCTGCGGTCGAACACCGCGCTCACCAAGTCGCCCGGCAGACCGATCGGCACATTGATCGATTCGCCCGTGACGACGTTGACGCGGTGGATGTTGGTGCCGTGGAAGAAACCCTCCACACCCACGATCGCCCACTGGGCGGGCTCGTTGGGGTTTTCGGGGGAGATCATGCGCACAAAGCGATCGCCCAGAACGCGCCCCCTGTGGCCATCGAAGCCGACGACCGCGCAGTCGCCGTCGTTGAAGTCCACGGCCAGCGATTCGTTGGAGATCCAGTGCGCACGTAGCGGTTGTATGAGCCCAGTCCAACCGGAGCGGAACTCGGGTGGGATGAGAACACGCGCAACCTCTGTGTCGGTGTCGATCAGCATCAGCGCGTTAGCGAGGCCAGTCCACGCGATTACCGCGAGGTGCTTTCCGTCCGGCGCCAGCGTCATCATCATGATGCCTTTCGGATCGGTCATCTGCGCGATGATGGTTCGCGTCTTCTCCATTCGGGGCGTCAGCGCCGGCGTTGCGTCATCCGCCCGGCTCGCGCCGCTCGCCAATGCTGCGGCCAGCACGCACGCGCCCATCAGTATGCGGCGCCATGTCATTGCGCTCATGTCTTCACCTCCTCTACGCCTGCTCTTGCGGCGCTCCTGGCTTCATAGTAGCGGCGCTTCGGCCCGCGTCGGCTCGGCGGTTTCACCAGTTTCCGCTGTCGTGCTTGGGATGGCCGGGCTTTTCCCAATCGAAAAGGCCACAACTGGACATGCACGTTGACATCTCCGGGTTGATCCGAGAACAGCACATCGGGGAGTCCGAGCCCGGGTTGAACTTCGGTCCACTGCCAGTTCCCCACCGACTTGGACGCCGTAGGGCAAGCCCTCGAAACGATCTACGCTCGATCCGGCACCCCCTGTCTGGAAGTAATGCTTCCAAGTGGCGCTCAGCATGACATTGAGAACCCGGGACTTGCACTTGCTGGCGACTCTACTCATTCCGACACCGGTTTCCCGCTGCTCCGAAGCAGACATCGGCGAAGGTCTGGTCATGGCCGACATGTGTCTTCCACCGCAAGGCAGCCTTCCAGGAACTTTGGGCGGTCGCTCTTGCCCCGCGGATGAATCACGCCCGCAGCGTCGCGAACGACGACAGGTCGATGCGTGGTGCCTTGCCCAGCACGCTGTCGGCCACGGCCTCGCCCAACGCAGCGGAATGCTTGAACCCGTGCCCCGAGCACGCCGAGACAACTGTCACGTCGGGCCATTGCGGATGTCGGTCGACGACGAAGCGGCTGTCGGCGGTCGACGTGTACAGGCAAGTCGCGTCATGCACGCTGCGTGGAGTGAGGCTACGCAGGCGACCGCGGATGTGCGTCTCGAAGGTGAGTGCTGTTTCCGCGTCGGTCACCACGCGGTCGATCGAATCCGCCGTGGTGGCTCGCTCGGTCTGCTCCGTCGCCACCTTGACGCCCTCGAAGCCGTCCGCCTTCGGGAACCCATAGAACGAGGCGCCGTTGTCGCCATGGATCCAGATGAACACGGGGCAGAGGCCCGGCTCGAACAGCGCTGGGTCGTTGGCGGCGAACCAGTGCAGTACCTGCCGCTGCACCTTGAATCGGGCGGCTGGCGCAGACGGCAGCAAGGTCGGCAGCCAGGCACCCGCAGCGATGACGACCTGGGCGGCGCTCAGCCTCCCGGCTCTCGTGACGACCGTGACGGCAGCCGCGCCCGGCAGACTCTCGATGCTTTCGACGACGCTGCCGTAGCGCAGGTCGGCACCGCGGGACCGCGCCGCCTGCAATTGCGCCGTGACGCAGCGCTCCGGGCTCAGGATGCCAGCGTCGCGCTCCCAGTACCCGCGCTCGTCGTCACGCGGCATAAACGCGGGAAACCGACGCCGGATCTCGGCCGCGTCCAGTCGCTCGTGCACGATTCCAAAGCGCTCGGCCGCGGCAACGGTGCGGTCGAAGAACCCGGCCTGGCCGTGATAAGCCCGGTGATCGGACGCCGCCGATGCGATCATGAGCCCGCCCGTCGCCGTCATCAAGGTCTCGTCGGTCTCCGCCTCCAGAGCGCGCCACAACGCGTGCGAACGCTGCACGACGGGCACGTATTCCTCGCCCTCGCCGATGGCCAGACGAGTGATGCGCGTGGCGCCGTGGCTCGAGCCCTGATCGTGCGGCGGAGCGAATCGGTCGAGGCCGATGACATGGGCGCCCCCCCGCAGCAAGATGGTGCGCGACCGCGCTGCCAACGGCACCCAGGCCTACGACGATGACGTCGGCCGTGCTCATGAGAGCACTCCACGTACCTTGCCGCGTTCCGAGGCTTCGCGTGGAGTCTGATGATCGTCGCAGCGATTCATGTGAAGTCCCGGTCTCGATTGAAGCGAGTCTATCCGAGGCTCCCTGAACAGCCCGGTCGACACGACTTGGGATTTTCGTGATGCCTTCTGGTCTCTCTGTGCTCGATCACACCTCCCGGAAGCAGTCCTTCGTTGGGGCCGCTTGTGGTCGACATGCGCCCCCACCGAGGCCCCGGCCAGCCGTTGGACAGGCCATCCCCCGAGCGGGTAACCGCCATGCACTGCATCGCTGGGCGAGTAGAGATCGCGCGTCCGACAAGGCGACGTCCCGGGGTTTCGAGGTCTTGAAACGTGCAATTTACACAGAAACGATTGCAATCGTGTATTTTGCACTTTAATATGGTGGCATGAAGAACCCTTCGGAGCTCACCATCGGCGACACCGGGGGTGGCCAGGGCAGCGTCGGCGCGAACGACGTCGCAGCGCTCCTGGCTGCGTTCCACGAGATGCTGATGCCAATCGCACGCCTGGCGGTGGCCCGTGGCGTGCAATACAACGAAATCGACGACATCCTTCGGACCTGCTTCGTCGCGTCCGCGCGTGACGTTCACGCAAGCGCTGCGACTCGCGAATCCCGACTCGTCAGTCGCATCAGTGCGACTACCGGGCTCCATCGTCGCGAAGCGAAGCGGTTGCTCGACCTGACACCCGTCGAACCAGGTCGCCGCCGTTCTCCTGCCAACGAAATCTTCATTCGCTGGCAGACCGATCCTGCCTATTGCGACGAACGCGGGCAGCCAATGGCCCTTCCCCGCAGTGGCAACGCGCCAAGTTTCGAATCACTCTCGGGCTCGATCACCCTCGACCTGTCCTCACGCAGCCTGCTTGAGGAACTGTGCCGCCTGGGCCTGGTGGGGATCGACCCGGACAGCAGCCTCGTCCGTCTGATCCGCGACGCCTTCGTACCCCGGGACGACGAACGACGCCTGCTTGGCCTCGTCGCGGCCAACATTGGTGACCATCTCCAGGCGGCCGTCGCCAACGTGCTTGCTCCCGAGAACCCACCCCATTTGGAACGGGCCATCTTCGCGGATGAATTGTCCGCGGAATCACTTGCGCAAGTGAGGCCGCTCTTCGAGGAGCAGTGGCAGTCGCTGGCGCGCGCGATCGCGCCAGCGCTGCATGCACTGATCGACGCAGACCACGCGGCAGGTCGGCCACAAGACCGGCGTGTCCGGATCGGCCTCTACACCTTCAATGCGCGCATGGCCGGCGAGGAGGTGCCGCCGCTGCCGCCACAACCGCCAGCAAAACAACCCCGGAAGGATTCGACAAAATGAATACATTGCCATCCCTCAGGCTGCAACTCACGCGACGACCTTTTGGCCTGTGCGGCATCGCGCTCTGCCTTGCTGCGGCAGGATGCGGCGCCGGCAGCAACGATGTTGTCGGCAGCGGCGGTTCCGGTACCTGCGTGGCGCCATTGAGCTTCTACAGCGGCCCGGTTTCCGCCCGGACTGGCTTGACGATCCTGGTGGACGACGTCGCATTTGATCTCCGCGGGCCGCGCGTCGCCGATTGCTCCGCTGCGATCGTCGTCGACTACGACACAGGGGCCATGGTCTCCAGCGACCTGTTGCAGCCGGGAATGGGCCTCGACGTCTTCAACATCGGCGTCAACACCGCGGCAGACGGCACCCGATCCGCAGGCGCCTCCCTGGTCTACCTTCATGACGACGTCATCGGAACCGTTGAGTCGGTGGACGTCGCCGCCAGCACGCTCAAGGTGCTGGGTCAAACCGTGAGCTCGAATGCCAGCACCGTCTACGCAGGAGCAACTGACCTGTCGGGCCTCGCCCCAGGGCAAGCCGTGCGGGTGTACGCCGTGTACGACCAGGCGGCCAGCGCCTACCGCGCAACGCGCATCGAGGCACTGACCAGCCCACCATCACAAGACTCGGTGACAGGGGCGATCGCAGGCCTCGACGCCGCCGGCAAGACCTTCACTCTCGGGGGCGCCCTTGTGAGCTATGCGGGCATCGCGGGGGCCAGCACCCCGGCACTCGCCAACGGCCTGGTGGTGCAGGTTCACGTGCAGGCCGTGCCGCAGTCGGGCACATGGATCGCGACTGCCGTCGCAACCGTGCCCACTTCGCTCGGAGCCAGCGGCGACGTCCCCGACCGGGGGATAGTGGGAATCATCTCGCAGTTTACGAACGAGACGAGCTTCAACTTGCCGGCCCTCCAGGTCGACGCGCGGGCCGCCACGATCACCTATGCGCAAGGTGCGCCAGTGAAATTGGGGGTCGGTTCCCACGTGCTGGTCCACGGCAGGCTAGCGGCAGGCATCTTGGTGGCGGACACGGTGCAGGTAGAAAGGTTCTGACTCACTGCCGAGGCCTGTGAAGCCCTGCTGCCCGGCCACACCGGGCAGCCATCGAATATCCAGCCGATGGTTGAAGGCCGCTGGTCTGACCAGCGCCTCGAAGCGCTCTAGGGCGCAACCCAGGCGATGCTCCAGTGCCTGGAGGGGAGATCGAGCCGCAATAGAGTCGGCCGCCCAGGGGCATATGGCTGGAGGTACTAACGAGGATCAGGCTGCTCCGAAGCCGCCGTTCGCCGCAGTCAGCTTGTGGCCGATCACGGCCTGGCTGCTGTTACGGAGAGCCCCCTTTCATTTCGAGGAGCCAGTCCCTGAGTCCCGCGTCGGCGGCACCGCCAGCGCGTCGTTCGCCCAGGCCACACATTGTGCGTAGGCAGCGGATTTGCGTTTGAACAAGGCATCCGATGGCGCTTGCTTGACGAATGTGAGAAGGTGTCGGGCTTCCGGCTTGTCCGAACGTCTGCATGCTTCAAAGAAGAACCGCTGCGCGTTCCAGTCATCGGGGAAGCGCTTGAGGACGTCGTCGTAGGAAACCTTCACGGCATCCCAAGCGATCTCCGGGCGTTTCTTCACTTCGGAGTAGCCCGAATCGTCCGCGGTCAACAACAGGCGAGCCATCATGCCGCGACCTTCGGTCGCCGAGGTGATGCGGGCAGCACTGTTGATGAAGCTCACCATGTCCTCAATGCTTCCGCCCCACTTCGGCTCCAGAAATGCGAGTCGCGTGAACCAAATTTGCTGGTATCCGGGCTCATGCCTGATCGCCTCGAAGAAGAGCCTATCCAGATCCTGAGGACTTTCACCCAGCGCACCCCCGACCGACATTCGCGATACGTACCAAGCGGGATTGTCAGAGTTCCTGTGCGCGTCGAGCACAGCTCGCGCTTGGGCCAAACCGCGCTCGAACGCCGCTTCATTGTCCTTACTGACAGTGTCAACATAGCCGCTCCCGCGCATCGCCCAAGCGTGGTATTCGTGCCATGCTGCCAGGAACACCCAGGCGTTCGCCGAGGATGGCTGCTTTTCCGTGAGCGCCCGCAAGCCTGATTCGATTTGCACCCAGTCGCGCGATGCATGCCCGTCCGCGCTGAAGCCAAAGTTCAGTGCACCGTACAGGATGGCGAGTTTCCAGCGGCCGTCTGCGAGACGCTCCTTCTTCTGGAGGTATTTGTCCGCATCGGCCAAGAGGCCCGAAAGGTCTCCAGCAGCGATGCGAGTCTTCGCGTCGGCCCGTATGGCGTCGATTTCCACGACGACAGGCAATTCCGCCCGGCAGGGTATGGTGGCGAAGCATGTCAGGACAGCAAGAATGACAGAACGCATGGGCCTCCGCCTGCAATGTCGGGTTGGAGCGAGGGAGCTTATCTATTGCTGCGATTTTGCTGGCCGAATTTTTAATTCGGGTACCCAAGAGCCGTCGTTCATGATCGACCGGTTGTGGCCGAGCCGCGACCCTCGGAACCAGAGTTTAGTTCGGCGAGGAAGCAGAAAGCAGCGTTCTCTCGTTCCCGCTTTCGAGAAACTCACCGGAATTCGCCCGCTTGAATCCTGCTGACAATGCCGTCCAGGGCGACCACCCTGGACTCGGTGTACTTATCGATGCCGCCGGCCTTCATGCTCGAGACAGACACTTCGATCCATCGCTGCGCGTCCTCGGCTCGTCCGGCGAGTACGAGCAGAAGCCCGTGGTTCGCCACGGCCAATTGCTCCAGATGGGTCACCTGTTCGGGCGGGTCGTCACCGAAGCCTTCCTGACGACCGTGCGCAGAGACCAGGTCAGCGAGGCATCGCATTTGATCGAAATGAGGCATGTCGGCTTCCAGATAGCCGGCAAAACATCGAAGGTTGCCCACGAGCTCATTCTTGTCCTGTGCGCCGAGCCAACGTTCGTCGCCGGCGCCGCCGGCACCGATGCGCCTTCCCAGCAGCAGAGAGAAGCTTGGCTCCTCACCCAGGAGCGCGTTCATCGCGGGAACATGAAATCCGACCGTCATGCAGAACTCGCCTGAGCCCCAGGGCGATTGTTGGAAGAACAACCCGTCGCGATAGCCGTTTCGCTCGCGAGCGAAGGAAGCGCCCCCGTGCGGCTCGAATCCAAGGTGCGAGACCATCGGAGAGAAATGCCTCAGGCACGCCTTCGAAAACGAGCCGTAATCTCGCCTCACAGCCATCTTTTGCGCCCCTCCATGAAATCTTCAGTCTGCGTCGAACATACGCGACGGATGCCTGCGCTCGTACATGGCCAGCTGGAAAGCGTAGCAGTTGAGCGACACGACCAGTTCCATGAGCGCAATCCGACTGCTCCGAAGCCGACCTGTGTAACAGGCCGGTATTGGCCGACATGCGTCCTCGACCTCAGCGGCCTGGCGACGCGGTGGGCTGTTGACCACCTTACGTCCACTGCGCGCAGCATAGTCGACGGTGCCGGTCACGTCAGTTACACCAATAGCCGCCCCGACGCGGACATAGTGAGGGCCCAAGCCTTGCGCCGTAGCACCCGACCGATGGGCGCTCAGACGCTCCAGTGGTGTCCGACGCCCAGCACGTACACCTGCCCCTGGGAGTCAGTGCACTCACCGCTCCAGACTTTGGGCAGCAGTCGGGTCAGTGTGCATTCCATCCTGGCGCCGCTGGATGTCAGAAGGTGCGCCTGAAAGCTGTTGTGAGCCGGAAGCCAGACAAGTTCCCCGGTATAGCGTTCGGCGTAGATATCGATGCGGATGGCATGGCGGTCGAAATCCACATCGAGCGCGAGTCCGGGATCGTTGATAGCTTCATAGTGGCCCTTGGGGTAGATCGAGGCATGGGGAGGCGCGCCCGGTACCGCGCATGCTGTCAGCAGCAAAGCTGTCAGCGTCGTGCTAAAGGCTGCGAGACCGGCGGGTATCAATCGATAGGGCGAACGCATGGTGAGTGCAAATAGCGGACGGCAGAAGTTACAGCCGGCAGCCTACCTGAAACCGGTCATTGGCGATCGGCAGCTCTTGGCCGACGTGAGCCGGTGCCGTCCGTCCGTTCACGCTAGCAGGTAACCATCATGGCCCAGCACCAGACGACGGTGGCGGCCAACTCAACGGCCGGGGGCGCAAATTTCCTCCCCAGCCTTGCTTGCGCGTAGATCTGCTGGATCGTCAGGCCCAGGGTTCGCCGCCTGGCTTCGCGGCGTGCGACAACGCCTACCATTCCCAGGGTCATCAGAAATATGGCGAGCTTCGATGCTTGAAGCGTACGCAATGTCGGAATGGCAATCAGGGCCACCGAAACGAGGATCGTGACGTAGAAAAACACCATCGTCCAGTTGTCTTCGCGTGAGGCGCGCTGGGTGTTCATGCTGGCGATCCTAGCGCTTGTTCGAGGATTTCGTTGTCCCTCGAAGGAGTGAAGCGACGGTCTACTAAGCCGCCGGCCGTGAACGGCTGCACCTGGCCGACTCCGGAATGCCGTGTCAGGCTCATGTCGCGATCTTGAACGATACCCCGCCGCCTGGCGACACCACGCTCGCCCGGATCGCCTCCAGCGCCTCAACGAGTCGAACGCGATTGCGCGGAGACTTCAGTGTGGCGGGTAGTCGACTGAGCCAATGTCCATTGGGGCCGATAGGCAGACCGCGCTGCGACGCCAGGGCGCGCGAAGTTGGGAGCGGCTTTCTCGACAGAACATCGATGAAATGATCCAGTTGGGCGGGCGCGCTGAACCAAAGCTCGGCTGCGTCGAACTCCACGTGCAAGAAAGCGAACCCCTTGTACGGGACTGCAGGCGGAACAGGAGGATCGAAGGCGTCACTGCCATCCACCGGGCGATGAACCCAGAATGCGACGGGCGCCGTGCGCCAGTCGGGTTGGTAGCTGAAGTGATACTTTGGGCTCATGGGCCTACCTCATAGCCGTCGCTCGCGACCGTCCGCTGGTGGCCGACTGCGGGCCCCCACCTACGCATCGCCAGGTTGGCGCCGCTCATGGAAGGACACCTGATACCCGCGCATGTCGTGCGCCGTGCCGTGTAGGAACTCAACGGCGAACTCTCGCCCTGGAAAATCGCGGGCCAACTTCGCCGCCCATGACGCTTTGAGCGTCTGGCCGATGAAGCGAAGCTGCGACTCAGTCGCATGGCCCCAGTGGCCGGGACTCTGAACGTCTAGGACGTGCAGGTGATTCAGCATGGCCTCGACAGCTCGTCGATCATGGCCCAAATCGGCCAACCAACGATCGACGTCGGCTTCATCCGCTTCTCCGCGGAACACCATTCCCCGCACTTCGGTGAACGCGGGCCAAACGAGGCTCGCGTAGGCGACCGCTAAGGAAAAGTTGCCGGTGCAGCTTGCCCAACCGAGAGGTGTCTCCTCCTCACCCAACTCGAGTTCAAAAGCCTCCAACTCCGGGATGAGGTTGTAGCGATCCATGCGATGAAGTCTAGCCCACCCGAAAGCCGCCGTTGGCGACCGTCTGCTCATGGCCGTGAACGGCTATGAACGCGCGCCACGAAGTCGGCCGAACCATTGGCTTCCCGGTGTGCGGAACGTCAGCCATGCCGCGTAGCCTTGCATTGCCGTTTGCACGCAGATGATCACGACGTAAAGCGTGCCGACTCGTATCAGCGCTGTGCCGGTGAGGGAGAGGCCAAGGCAACCGAGCGCAAAAAACACGAGGAACACGATGCGCGCCCAATTTTGTCCGGCTCGAATGAGAAAGGCGAAGCCGATCAAAACCGCCAACACGAACGTGACCGTTCCTGCCGGTTCATGCATGCCCCTCGCCAGATAGCTGAGCAGCCCGAGTGCCGCAGAAGCGACGATCAACCAGAAGGCTCGATCAATCGATGCGGGCCGCCGCATCAGCGGCATGTCGAGCGACGGATCCAAACCGTCAACGGCTGCCTGCGGCGGCTCAAAGGGATTGCGGCTTTGCATGATCGAATCCTATCTTCTTCGCCGGCAACCTCAAACCGGTCGTCCACTGGCATCCGCATCTGGCCGGCATCAGCGGTCATAAGCCCCGCGCTGGGCTCCTCCGAAGCCGACCACTGTAACCGTCCGGTCCTGGCCGGAAACGGGAGTTCCTCCCGCATCAACCCGAAACGCCCGTGCCGACGAGCAGCACCTCCACACGTCCGTCCGACGGTAGAGCGAGCGGCCGGTTGTTCTGGATCACGAGCTTGAACTGACCCTTTTTCAACCGAAATTGGCCGAGATGAAGCAACGACGGATCTTCGCCGTGCCGAGGAGGACATGTCGCATCGAAATTTTGCGATTTGCTCTCTGTCTCGTCATTGCTCGATACCTTCAGCGTGAGGGATAGAGGCGCGTCCGGACGGCTGCAGGCGAAATCGAGGCCGCGATCGTAGTGCCCGTTGGCCCGTGCAGGAACACGCCAGAGTATCAGGTTGTAGACCTCGTCCATTGGCACGTTGACCTGCTTTGTCGCGATTGCACCAGCACCGCTCAGGTCGATGAACACGTCATGCAAAGCCTGATTGCTGGCGCACAGCGTCAGAAAATAGAGTGCCAGGCCCAAGCCCGGCTTTGCGCACAGGGCAGCTGTTGTTGCGTTCATGGTCTTGCGGCGTGTGCGGGCACGATGATCGGCGCCGATGGGGTGGTCTGATCAGTATCCACGGCGGTACTGTGCCGCGGGAGGCGAGCTCACAGGTCGCTCGCGGCGGCCCTGGAAGGCTCACGTGACGCTCCTTTTCCCAGCTTGGAGGTGCCGCATACCCGTCGTTCGCGAACGGCTGGTTGTGGGCCGCAGGCGAGCATTCGGCACTCAATACTAGGCCTGCCGCCATCAATGCGACTTCCGTTGCAATTCGGATCGATGTGCGCGCAGATATTTAGCAACCACCGCCGATAGCTTGGCTTCGGCCAAGAGCCATGAAGGTTTCGAAATATTTTCGAGCTCGGGGAAATCTGGGTTCACATGAAATTGTTCAAACCATTCTTGGCTTGGAAAGGCACCAGATCTACCGGACTTCCTTGCGATTTCCTTGATGAATGGGAATGCGGCTTCGAGAAGAACCAACATCTCATCGGCCTGGACCGTTTTAAGAGCGCGATGCGTCAGGATCATTTGCTCGGCGGATGAACAGTGGTTCAACAGAAAGTCAGGAATTCCGCCGCTGGCCACATTGATAGCAAATAGCCATAGGTGCCAGCCGGCTTTGGCACTGTCAGGGACATCCTCGCGCGCTTCGATCGTCTTTGCGGAAGGAAATTGATCGCCGAATAGTCCCAACAGGCAGTAATAAGTGCTCTCAAACAGGAAGTGGTCGTCCGGTTGGTCAAAGACGCTATCGGCAAGAGGGACATATTTTGTCATTCAAAACTCCTCTCGACAAACGTAGCTGAATATCGAACCGTTTTGACGAATTCGCCACCGAGAGCGCATGCAGTGCAGAAGCTCAGCATGAGAATGGTGAACAGCCCGATTTCGGCTAGCTCGAAAGGGAAAAGCGAATCGGGCCGAAAGTGAGGGCGCTTTCAAGTCCCAAGTGGAACCGTCTCGACGAAGCGGATGCAGTGTTTGTGTTGGCTGAGCACAGTGAAACGTTTGCATAGCGTAGCTCTCAGGCTCAAAGGAAGCATGGCAGGCCGCTCGTACCAGAGGGATGTCGTCATCCACCGCCACCGGTTTGCCTGCCCCAAAGCGGTCGCCAATGAATGCCCGCTCGTGGGCCGACTAGCGCCTCCAGCGCAGTTGCGAACCTCTCGCTCGAAGCGGTCTTTGCCCGACCTATCAGGAGCCCGGACCGCAATGGAGTTCTTGTCGTTGGTCATCGCACGCTTGGCAGTACGAAACTGTGATCCAGTGTATAGAAGGGCGAGTCGATAACTGATCCATCTGGCGCGGCACCGCCTTGATGTTCCACGTAGTCGCCAACAAGAGAAGTACGCACTCCGAACACCACGTCGGAATCCAGGTAGGGATCCGGCTCTTTGAAGAGATGGGTTGTCAGGGTCTGATAGCCTGCCGCGCGAATCATGAAGTGCAAGTGGGCAGGCCGCCAAGGATGTCGACTGGTTGCCACGAGCATGCGCCCGACGGGGCCGTCCGTTGGAATCGGATAGGCAGTCGGGACGACGGTGCGAAACCTCACGCAGCCTTGTGCATCGGTGCGCAACATCGCGCGCGCACGTCGAGCGTCGCCCAACTCGGGGCGCTGCACGTCGTACAAGCCGTCTGCATCGGCCTGCCAGACGTCAACCTCGGCATCAGGGACAGGTTCGCCATCGAGGCCACGCACGCAGGCACGCACGAACATCGGCAGTCCCGGCGCACCACTCGTGATGTCCGCACCCGATTCGACCAGCGGCGCATCCTGGGTGTGGAAAGGACCGAAGACTGTTGCTTCCGTCGCTCCGGCCGGCTTCGCATGGTTGAGCGCGATCGTCAGCATGGACACGCCTAGTGTGTCCGACAACAGAATGAATTCCTGGCGCGTGGAACTGCACTTCTGCCCTGTTTCCGTCAAGAAGTCGATGCCTGCCTTCCACTCGTCCTCGGTCAGCCTGACCTCACGCACAAAGTCATGCAGGTGGGTGACCAGTGAAGTCAAGATCTGCTTGAGCCTGGCATTGTCGGTGCCAGCGAGGTTCTCGAGAACCGCCGAGGTAATCGTATTTTCGTCGATGTTTCTCACGCCTATTCTCCACGTACGGACAAGCGCCGTTGCACCGGGAAGAGCCCCGGTTGCCTGCGCTGTTGGGCCCATCCTGCCAGAGTGGCACGGAGGATCAGCGTCACGAGGATTGCAAAGAAGCCCAACCCCAATACGTCACAGGCAATACAACCCGCTAGCCAAGCCCGCGCCGTAGCCGACATGCGCGAATGTCCGTTCCTGGCGGCTTGCAGAATTCTGCAGAGGCCCGCTCCTCATCAAGCCAGCTCGATCCTGACTTGTTTCGAGTCACTTGCGATCCTACGAAGTGCCTGAAGAAAGGCGCCGTCGCGTAGTGGTTCGAGGGCGTCCGTGTTCGTGAACCTCACTGCACATTCACCCGGCCAACCAGGACCACCATGAAGAGCATCCCAGAATGCATCAAGGTTGCGTCCAAAGTAGCCGGCGCCATCAGGCTGGGATGCCAAGAGGTATGCCCTCCAGAACTCCGCTTCGCTGTTGACCTCGCCACAGTCGATGGTGATAACTCGCATATCCGTCAGTCTACGATGACATCCAGGCTGCTCCGAAGCGGTCACTCCCGACTGGCAGCTTCTGGCCGGCTGCAGGCGCTCGAGGTGAACCAACTGGCGTGGCTCATGCAGCCAGCGCAAACGGCTGGATCTCTTTGGCGATGGCTTTGCCGTTCTCCATCTCGGCCACTCGCAACTCGTAGGCTGCCTGAAGGTTCAGCCAGCCCTTGGCCTCGCTGCCGAAGTACCGCTCCAGGCGCAGTGCCGTATCAGCCGACACGCCGCGCTCGCCCTTGGTGATCTCGCTGAGGCGCGAATAAGGCACATGCAGAGCAATGGCCACGGCGCGCACGCTGACGCCCATGGGCTTGATGTAGTCCTCCAGCAGGATTTCACCTGGGTGGACAGGACGCATACCGTTCTTGAACATGATGCACTCCATTGCTGTTCAGGATTTGAATGCCAGTCGGGCTGGGTTCAGTGTGGGTCTTCGATGAGGACGTCATAGGGGCCGCTCTCACCCCACTTGAAGGTCAGCCGCCACTGGTCGTTGATTCGCACATGCCAGGCACCGTCGTATTCCTTCAGGTCGTTCCCTGGCGGGGCCTTCATGAAACTCACCGAGGGCGCCGCGTCGAGCTGGGCCAGTTTGCGTTCGGCTACGCTCTTGATGTTGACGAACCGGCGACACTTGCCTGTGGTGAACAGGCCCTCCGTGTCGGAGCAGGCGAACGACTGGATCGGCATGGGAGAGAGCTTACCTGTTAACCGGTTAACAGTCAATTCGACAGGGATGAAAGCTTCGCGCAAGACGCGCCAACGACACGCGGTTTGTCCCGCTCAGTGGACTGCCCGGAACCCGCCGTTCGCGAACCGGAGGCAATGTCCGGCAGAAACGGCCACGAGCCAGCGTCGCACGTCTCCGAAGCCGACCTATGTAACAGACCGGTATTGGCCGACTGGAGACGATCGGCTCCCCTGATGGAGCGAAGCCTCTGACCGTGATGATCACATCCGATCAAACAGTAAGGCGTTTGACGAAGCGCTTGCGCACCTCAGCAAAGCCGGCACGTTCATAGAAGGCATGTGCCCGGACCCGCGCCTCGCTGCTAGACAGTTCAATGTGACTGCATCCTATGGAGCGCGCGAAGGCCACCGCCTCCGACAGCAGCAGAGCTCCGGCACCGTTGCCGCGAGCAAGTTCGTCGACAACCAGTGCCGACACTACCGCCCAGCACGCCGCCTCATGCCAAGGTGCGAGCACATGCATCACCAGCACGCCGACGATACGATCGCAATCCTCGGCTACAAGCACCTTCGTCGCCGGATCGCTCACACCAACTGCGACGCGGCTGCGGAGTACGCCCTCCGCGGTCTCATAGCCGAGTTGGCAGAACAACGCCGACATGGCAGGAACGTCGGCAGTCATGTCGAAGGGGCGAACTCGCAGACCAGCGGTAGCGGTCTCACCAGGCATATTCATTGGGAAAGTCTACCTTGCTTACCGCAACCAAGATCGCAAGCTAACTCGCCCGAAAGACGACATACGCGAACGACTGCACCTGGCCGATCAGTACCGGCGTATCAGGTCTGGTGAAGGGTGCCCAACGAGCGCCGCATCTAATTCAGCTTGCCGGATCGCGGCTGAGGTAGTCAACGAACGCTCGCAAAGGCGTGGGCATGTAGCGCCGGCTCGGGTAGTACAGGAATGGGCCGGTGAATGGCCGAGCCCAGTCCTGCAGGACTGGCTCAAGGGCGCCGCTGTCCAGGTAGGGCTGTAACCACTGCTCGAACAGGTTGATGATGCCAACGCCGGCCAGCGCAGCGTCAACGGCGAGGTCTGTCGTTGCGCCGATGCGTACGATCAGCGGGCCGCTGACCTCAACCTTGAGTACTTCGCCGTCCTTCTCGAACTCCCACGGCGTCATCGCGCCGCTGGCGAAGCGTGCGCGCAGGCAAGCGTGCCGCAGCAGATCGCGCGGATGCGCGGGGCGCCCGTGGCGCGCGAGGTAGGCCGGCGAAGCTGCGGTCACGGCACGCTGCCAACGCGGGCCAATGGGTACAGCGATCATGTCTTGCTCCAGACGCTCCTCGTACCGGATGCCGGCGTCGCAGCCGGCGGCAAAGACGTCTACCAAACCTTCCTCGGCGGTGACCTCGAGCCGGATGTCGGGGAAAGCGGCCAGGAACCCGGGCACGATGCGAGGTAGCACCAGGCGCGAGGCGCTCGTGGGCACATTCAGCCGCAGCGTGCCGGCTGGGCGGTCCCGGAAGCCGTTGACAACGTCGAGTGCCGCATTGACCTCATCCAGCGCCGGGCCGAGACGCTCGAGTAGACGGGCCCCGGCCTCAGTCAGGGTGATGCTGCGCGTGGTGCGGGTAAGCAGGCGCACGGCGAGCCGACTCTCGAGCCGGCGTACGGCCTCGCTGAGCGTGGACGCGCTGCTCCCGGTCGCGCGGGCGGCATCACGGAAGCCCCCCGCGCGCGCGACGGTCACCAGCGCCTGCAGGTCAGCCAAGTCGGTCGCCATTGTTCGGTTTTCGGTACAACCCGTGTGGATTGAAGCATCTTATCGCACAGCGATCGCGTCAGTACATTGGCGGCCAGTCCCTCCACAACACAAGGAAGCACCATGCTCGATCTCTCCACGGCAGGCACCTTCATCCTCGGCGACCGTGCCGTCAAACGTATGGGCTTCGGCGCAATGCAACTCGCCGGCCCGGGCGTCTTTGGCCCGCCGAAAGATCGCCTAGCCGCATTGACGGTACTGCGGGAGGCGGTAGACCACGGCGTCGATCACATCGATACCAGCGACTTCTACGGCCCGCACGTCACCAATCAGATCATTCGCGAAGCACTGCATCCGTACCGAGACAACCTGGTCATCGTCACCAAGGTCAGCGCCAAGCGCGACGACAAGGGCGGCTGGCTGCCTGCCACGTCGCCTTCGGAGCTGAGGCAAGCGGTGCATGACAATCTTCGCAACCTTGGGCTTGACGTGCTGGAGTTGGTGAACTTGCGCAGCATGCTGGACGTCCATGGCCCCAAGGAGGGCTCGCTGGAGGAGCCATTGACGGCCCTGGCGGAGATGCAGCGGCAAGGGCTGATCAAGCACATCGGCTTGAGCAACGTGACGCACCAGCAGGTGATCGATGGCCGGAAGATCTGTCCGATCGTGTGCGTGCAGAACATGTACAACCTGGCGTACCGTACGGATGAGGCAATCGTCGCGGCCTTGGCGCGCGATGGCATCCCCTATGTGCCATTCTTCCCGCTTGGCGGCTTCACACCGCTGCAGTCGACGACGCTGTCCGAGGTCGCCCGAACCGTCGGCGCGACACCGATGCAGGTAGCGCTGGCTTGGCTGCTGCAACGATCGCCGAACCTGTTGCTGATCCCCGGCACCTCGTCAGTCGCGCACCTAAGCGAGAACCTCGCAGCAGTCGAGCTGAAGCTCCCGGCGGAAGTGGTTGGAAGACTCGACTCCATCGCCAAGGAACAGACGCCAGCGCAAGGCGCCAACTTTGAAGCGCATGTTTAGACTACCGAATAGCCGTCACTGACGACAGGCAGGAATTGGCGGCCGTCTGCTGCCGCACACCGAGTCCGGTGTGACGTTGGACCAGGAGAAGCATTGTGGGCGCTGTCAAGGCGTTTGCGGCGCATTGAGATAGTCCCACACCGTCGAGATCACGACGGAGCCTTCCCCGACGGCCGATGCGACGCGCTTGACCGAGCCGGCCCGGACGTCGCCGACCGCAAAGATGCCGGGTTCCGACGTGGCGTACGGCGAGCTGCCGCCGACCGCTTCGCCCGTCATGACAAAGCCCTTCGGGTCCAGATCGACAAGTCCCGTGAGCCATTCGGTGTTCGGTGCCGCGCCGACCATCACGAAGACACCGCAGACCGGGACCTGGCGTGTCGCGCCATCATGGAAGTCGCGGATCGTGACTGCCTCTAGCTTGGCCGTGCCGTGAAGTGCCGTGACCTCGCGCGCGTACTCGATCGAGATCTTCGGATTGGCCTGGAGGCGGCTGGACAGGTAGTTCGACATGGACGCGGCCAGAGAGCTGCCGCGGACGAGCACTCGGACGTGGCGAGCGAAGCGGCTCAGAAACATGGCGGCCTGACCCGCCGAATTGCCCCCGCCGATGACCACGGCTTCAGCATCTCGACAGAAGCGCGCCTCGTTCTCAGTGGCCGCGTAGTAGATGCCTGCACCTTCGAATTCGGCCGCGCGATCGAGTTGAAGACGCCGGTAATGAACACCGGTGGCGACGACGATGGCTCGGGCCCGGACGCGCTGACCGCCCTCGAAGGTACTGCAAAAGGCGCCGTCCGCCAGGCGCTCCAGTTTGACCACGCGCCGCGGCGTGACAAAGCGGGTTCCGAACTTCATGGCCTGCACTTCGCCGCGCCAGACCAGGTCCGCGCCGGAAATGCCCGTCGGGAAGCCCATGTAGTTTTCGATTCGGCTCGACATCCCAGCCTGCCCCCCAATGGCGACATCCTCCACCACGAGGGCCTTCAGGCCTTCGGCTCCGGCGTACACGGCGGCGGCAACGCCCGCCGGGCCACCACCGACGATCACCACTTCAAACGCATCCTCTTCGGGTAGGTCGTAGCTCAGGCCAAACAGCCGGGCGACCTTCTCCGGTGTCGGATCGGTCACCACCTGGTCGCGCCCGAAGATCACGGTCGGTCGATCCGTCCTGATCCCGCACGCCACCGCGAGCTGCCCGGCGTCGGCACTCCCGAGCGCGTAGGAGGCGAATGGCAAATGGTTGCGACTCGCGAATTCGGCGACGCGTTGCACATCGCGGTCCATTTCCTCGCCCACCAGCGCCAAGGCACTCCAGCCGACCTCCAGCTGCCGGCGATGTCGGGCAGCCAGTACCGTGATGATGTGATCCGACATCTCGGGGATTTCGGACATCAGACGGAGCATCGCGGCACGGGGCACCTCGATCACCCGGGTATCGCAGACGGCGCGCATGGGCATCGACCAGGAGCCACCGCTCAGGAAGCCGATCCCGCCCATGAACTGCGTCGGGCCGAGCGTGAACGGCATGAAGCGCTCCTCGGTGAACGGATTGACCACTTCGACCTCGCCGCCCACGACATACGTGAAGCGATCCATCGGATCGCCATGTCGTGCGAGGAGCATTCCCGCGCGGTAGTCCACTTCTGTGCCGGCTCCTCGCAGGGCCCTGACGTGCGCTTCTGCCAACGGCGTACGCTGCATTTCAGTCAGATCGCGGCCGATGCTTTCCATTGCAAACTCCCGATGGTCTGGTTCAGTGCCTCGAGACGAGCGACGTCGCGAGGAGCGTAGGGTCGCATTCCCACCGAGGCCATTTGTGGTTTGTCAAGTGACGGTGTGGATGATGCCTTGCTCGCTCGGCGACCGGAAAGCCGTCCTCGGCGACCGGCCGGTAATGGCCGACATGCGTCTTCATCGCCACTGACAAGGCCGGGCTACAAGGCCCGGCCAGTTGCCTGACGTCAAGCAGCCGGTGCGGCGATCGGATCAACTGGTGCTGCCGCGGCCCGCTTCGACGCAGCCGACTTCGGCGCGGACTTCTTCGCAGCTGCCTTCTTGGCTGCAGGCTTCTTCTTCGCGACCGCGGATGCGGTCTTCACCTTGGACACCTTCTTGGCAGGCGTCACCGCCTTCTTTGCGGCCGGCTTCGGAGCCTTCTTCGCAACCTTGACAGCCTTCGCAGCCTTGGCTGAAACCTTTTTCGCGGCGGCCGGCGCCTTCGCTGCGGCTTCTGGAGCTGCACTCTTGCCGACCAGGAAGGCATCGCGATTTTTCGCCCCGGCGATCCAGCCCGGCGCGCGACCGAATCCGGACCAGGTCTTCCCCGTCTTCGGGTCGGCATACTTGGCCACCGATGCGGTCTTCGCCTTCGCCTTCTTCGCAGCGCGCCTGCCGCCGACGGCCTGAGTCAGGTGCTCGATGGTGAGATTGAACTCGGCCATGATGTCCTTGACCTTGGCGATCGCTGAGGCCATTTCTTCCTTCGCAATGCGCTCGGCTTTGGCCTCGAGTGCGGCGATTTGCTTCTTGAGTTCGGTGAGTTTGGACATAGGCTTTGAATGAAGGGAGGAGCTGAAGTTTAATCGGCCGCAGCATATCTGGCTTAAATCGCACAGACGCAGCTGATATGCCGGAGGTTCCAGACCAACTGCAACAAGGCCGAACATGCTGCCCGCAGCATGCCGGGCAGAAGATTCGAACTACACGTCCGTTTGCTCGGAGATCTCAAGCGCGTCGTCGACCTCGATGCCGAGGTAGCGAACCGTGCTTTCGAGCTTGGTGTGCCCCAGCAGCAATTGCACGGCACGCAAGTTCTTCGTCTTCCGATAGAGCAGCGTGGCCTTCGTGCGCCGCATGGTGTGTGTTCCATAGGCCGCCGGGTCGAGCCCGATTTCCTCGACCCAACCCTCCAGAATCCGGGCGTACTGCCGGGTTCCGAGGTGCTCCGAGCGGTGGATTCGGCTCGGAAACAGATAGTCATCGTTGGAAAGGTCGGCTGTACGGATCCAGTCCTCCACGGCCGCGCGCGTCGCCGGTGTCAGTTCAAACTGGACGGGGCGCTGGGTCTTCTGCTGCATGACGACGGCTCGAGAGGCGACGCGCTCGCCATGGCAGACGTCCTGCACCTTCAGCTTCACCAGGTCACAGCCTCGAAGTTTGCTGTCGATACCCAGGTCGAATAGCGCCAGTTCTCGAGCCCGATGATCGAGCTGCAGACGAACCCGGATTGCCCAGATCTCCTTCAGCTTCAACGGTGCCTTCTGACCGACCAGCTTGCCCTTGTTCCAGGGCGTGTGCGACGTAGACTGGGTGGCAACTGTTTCCATGGGGAACTCCCACGAGTTGAGGGACCCCAACAATGAACTTCGCGAAGACCTCTCCGCAGTCAGGGACTGGCCGGACTTGATGCCGATGACATCGCGAGCGAGACGTCCTTCCGGTTGGCCTTCTTCGACGTAGCGTTCCGGGCCGCGGAATCGTCGGTCGGCGCCGATAGCCAGGCGGCCGGGCCCGACGGCTGGTCAGCCACATTCCTAGCAATGCAAGAGCACAAAACTAGGATGACCCCGAGGCAAAATACTTCGAAGCAAGCACCTTGGCTTGCCGCATGCCCACTTCGGTCAGGTAAACGGACTCAGCTCTGCCCTTTGGGTCACTGATGAGACCCGCTTCATAGAGGCGATCCATCGCCCCGAAGTTCAGGCGCTTCCAAACGCGGCCATTGTCAAATTCGAAAGCCCCCAAGAGGGCCAGGATGGCCTCGTCAATCTTGCCCTTGTCGTAGTCCATGTCTTCACCTCTCTGGCGTGTGAAGTTGGCGTGACATCGCATCTGCCACGAAGCTCCGTCGACGGCGCTTCGATCTGGCCGACTCCCCGGGAGCGGACGTTCGCGACCGGCTGGTCATGGCCGCGTGCCGCCCAGTGGCGGTCGGAGCGATCGTAACACCATCGCGCCCGTGGGAGGTTCATCGAACCATCGTGAGCCAGTACGGCGCATTTGCGACGCCGACCTCGACGGCGATTGCAATAGCCAGAGAAGGTGGCGCGGCACGTCGGACGCGAGCTTCCGCCATCGTGCCAAGGCCTCGAATGAACAGCTCGAAGGTGCGTGCGGCCGGCATCGCCCTCTCCCAGCCGAGTTCGTTGTCCAGCGCCAGCACGCTTCCGTCTTTGAGGTTTAGCAGGATGACATACGGATCCGAATTGGCGATCACCAGTAACTCTGCTGGACGACCGCGACGACCATTGAGCACGGCCAGGTGGTTCAGGTAGTCGCCATTTCCACAGAACGCTACCGGCCCGAGCGTGAACCTGCCCAAGTCGTAGGCGCTCAGGAACTCCCTGAAATCCGCGGGCAGCAGCATGCCCAGGCGCTCCTCGAAGGAGTCAATCGTGTCCTCAGGCAAGCCCCGGTCGATCAGGCGCAGGCCGGTGAGGCCGCGCGCCTCCAAGGGCAGAAAGATCTTGTCGAGATCCCGCTGAATCTCTTGCATTGTCATCAGCGTCATGTCCTGCCTTAGCGAGAGTATGTAGCCGGTGTTTGTCGCTCCGCGGAGCGGCGGGGCAGCGTGGCCGAAAGCGGTCGGTGGCGACCGGCTGCTTGTGGCCGATCAGCGACTCCAGGAACTCGAGGCATCATCATCATGCAGGGATCAACCGCCGCTCTGCGTTCATACCCGGGGGACGTTCGATTCGTCGACGCCAATCTTCCTCAACGTGAGCCGCGATGGTTGGCATTCCGACAGCCGCATGCAGATCTTGTTGCGCCTGCGGCACCGTCCATTTGTCGAACAGCCAGGAATCGGATGAGCGGAAATAGGCTTCGAAAGCCGCCGGCACATGTGCCAAGGTGATCTGCGTCTTGTCCTGCAGGACCTGAACATCGATGACCTTGAACAACTCGTTGGCACCAAGGGTCGCCAGTCCCCATTCCGACCGCTCTGACAGCCTGCTCAGGCTGCGAGGAGCAGACGAGACGACGACGAAGCGCGTGCCGCCGACAATGCCACCGAGGCGCGCGGTGCAGTCAAACACGGTGGCCTCGCGAAACATCGCGCCGACTTGATATTGCACAAGCTCGTCACGATTCAGGTTCGCGTCACGGTAGAGGTACTTGGAGCTCTTAATCAGTTCCTTCAGAGCAGCCACGAATTCTGGCGTCCGGAATTCCGGAGCAAAATTAGCGACGGACATCGATTGCTCTCATCATTGAAGTTTTGGGTTGCGCCGGTAATCTAGCCTACCCCAAAGCGTCCGGTCATAACCGACCGGTTCTGGCCGAGTCCCGCCTGGAAGCGGTCAGTCGATCGTAGCGCCATCGACCAGTTGCGGACTTCCTGGAAAATACCGCGCATGACGCTCGATACGATCTCTTCGCGATCGCGCTTTACCGCCGTCGCCCTCACGCTAACCTTGGCGTTGTCCGCCGTTGCCATGGCCCAGCCCGCGTCGGAGGCCGGCCGCTCGCCCTCGGCGAGCGCAGCCTCGGCGACACAGCCGGGCGATCCGCTCATCCCGTTCGGCTTCGTGTTCGGCCGCACGACCAGGGACGAGGCGCTTGCGGCATGGGAGGCGGCCGATGTGGTGGTCACTGGCCGCGGCCACGCGGGCGTCGGCGCGGGCAGCGGGGTCGACGGCCAGTCCACGCTGCCGGTCGACCGCATCTTTCTCATCGACGTGCACGCGGTACCGTTCTTCGGCACCCGGCCCGCCCGCTTCGCGTTCCTCGACGACAAACTGTACTCGGTGCAGACCGTGCTCAGCCGCACGCTCCTCCCCAACCAGCGGGGCGACAACTCGCAGAGCCTGTCGCCGGAAGAGCTCAGGGCCCTGCAGGCCGACCTGCGCGAGCGCTTCGGGGCGCCGACCCGCACGGCCCGCGATCTGATGGCCGGCAAGGAGCCCGACATCATGGAGTGGAAGCTGGGCGCGCGCACTCTGGTGCTGACGACTAGCGCACTCCCTGGCGCCAGGCTCACGCTGACCGACCCGGTGCTCGCGAAGAAGGCGAAGCAGGCGAGCGACGAGGTCTGCAAGCAGTTCGTAGCCTGCGCAGGCTACGGCCGCAATCGCCGCTGAACATCGCGACCAGCCCGCAACGCAAAAACCTCGGAAGATTGCTTCGCCGGGGCTTCGGTCAGCTGGCGGCGATGACGTCGCTCGGGGCCAATGTGGCCTGCCGATGACCCAGCCTACCCCAAAGCAGTCGACCGCGACCGGCAGCAACTGGCCGATAGGCGAGGCAGGGCGAGCCGCCTTACTCGGTTGAAATCCGTTCGACCCAGACGCTATGCCCGGGGCGGTGCTCTTCCATTGTCAAGACTGCGCCTTGGAGGTCGTCTTGCGCATTCAGGCCTGTGAACGTGTACGAGAAGATCGTAACGTTCCTCTTCAACATTTCGCCGCTCTGCTCAGCGGGCACGGCCTCTCGACCACACCAGACGTGGTCGTCGTCGCCTGCGGACGCCAATGCATCAGACAAACCCTTCGGGGTGATCGCTAGGAAGATCATGGGGCTGAGCCTACCGCAAAGCGGCCGGTCGGAAGTGACGGCTCATGGCCGACAAGCGACGATGTCGCTGCGCCGATGGCTTCAGGGTCAATGACCTGCGGGCGCGACGGTAGTAGCGTTACCACCTTCCACCGCCGCCTTCGCCTGTTTCAGGCCTTCACCGGTTTCCTGGCGGTACAGCTTGATCGCTTCGATCTTCCGGCCAGCTACGACGAGCGCAGCCACCTGGGGCAATAGTGCGCCGGGGCGGCTTGCAGGTGGTTCAGCCAATCCAAGGTGCTTCATGATCGCATCGAGCTGGCGCTGCATGCGCAATTGCTCGAGCGTCGGCCCAGCGAAGTAGGCCTGGGAACCGCGGGCGAATATCACGACGATCGCCGCGATGGCCAGAAAATCGCCCAAGCTCAAGGTGATATTCATGGGAGCAGTTCCTTCAGCGGGTAGACCTCGTTACGAAATCATAGTCTGGGCGCTGAGCGGCACTTCCCCCTTCAGAGGGGCACCTCGACGGGAAGCCGCAGTTCGCCGTCAATCAGGCGCCTGGATACCAGTCATCCGCGAACGTCCGCACCTGGCCGCGAGGCGGCGTTACCGCAAGTGATCTGTAGCACAGTCTTGAAATAGGACGACCGTTCACCCGCGTGGCTTGATGCTTGACGACACTGCTTGCCAAAACCGCGCTGCCTTCGGGTCGCCTTTGGCCTGCGCGCCCTCTGCCAATTCTGCAGCGATGATATGCGCGGCAGGACCATGGCGCTGCGAGAGTTCATGTCCCGATCTGCTGGCCGCGATCCAATCGACCTCCTCTCTGGCAACTACGGGATTTGGGTGAAGTGCGCTCGACGCGCCTTCCGAGTCCGGGTCATCTGACATGCGGTTCAACAACGGGCCGAGAGTGCCATCTTCATTGGCTCGACGCCAGCCACCTTCGACTGCGCGAAATGCCGGCCGGGGCGGCTTTGCCATGGACTCCGGAACGTAGCCCAAACCGCACCGCTCGCAGAACATGCCTCGGATGAACTGACCAGTGGATCCAGGCTCCGCATATTCGGGCTTGAGGTCAGTGACGGCGAACGCTCGGTCGCTCGTCCAGGAGCGCCGCCCATCCCCCAATTGCTCAGGATCACCGCGATTGATCAGCAGCAGCTTTGGCTGAGCGTGATCGACCGACTTGCAGCGCGGACACGCTTCAATGGGTTCGTTCCGCTGCGTCATGGCTCGGGATCCTGAATGTGATGCCTGGTCATCCAAAAGCTGCCGAGGGGACGCATCGTGGAGATCGACGGTAGACGGCAAGGGTTGGCTCAGGAGACAGGCTGCGTACCGCAACGAGTGTAAGGTGCACGCCGGGAAGCAGAAGGGCGCGAACGTCTGGTTATGGCCGGCACCGAGCCTTCGGCTACACACGTTGAGGATTGCGCTTGGTGAACAGCTTGAATCTGATCCCCAGGTACAAAGCGGCCGCCGCAATCGGGTAGAAGGCAAAAATCGCCACGGCGATCTCCGACTTGATCCGTCCCGGAACCTCTTCGGGATCCACGAACGATGCGTAGGCAGGATCGTTCGCCGAATACCAAACCTGGACGTCCTGGCCGATGCTGAGTTGTCGGCAGTCCCGCTTCAGCTGCAGGCCACCCGCTCCGCCGGTGATCGTTTGAGCGTTGGCAACGTACCTGACGAGATACGAACCGTGGTTTCCACAGTCCAGCGCCGTCACGCGGCCTTCAGTGCCAACGAATGGTTGCCTTCCTCTGAATGACTTGAGATCGAACCAGCCGGATATCGCCAGCGCCGAAACCAGGACGGCAGGCAGAACAAATGCGAGTCTTGTATCTCGGGCTGTCATGAATGCGATGGTGTCATACAGCTGTGCATTCTTGCAACGAGGGTCGCTCCTCGCCACACTGCCCTACAGCGGTCGTTCGTGACCGACTGGATTTGGCCCGCGCAGCGACATTTTGAACGATTGCCTCGGGGACGCTCAACAGAGCCCGCAATTGGTCGATAGACCAAGGCGAGGATGACAGACGGCGCATCGCTTGCGCCGGCCCTCCGACGCAATCGTTGCGATCGTCTGCGCGGCGCGCACGCATGTGCTCGTGCGAACCCATCGGCGCCCGCCCTCGCGCCATTCTCTTCGGTCGCGCTCGACCTCGAGCGGGTCCATAGCCTCGAGGCCGAGGAACTCCGAAGCAGCCGGTCGTGAACGGCCGGCCGTGGCCGACAGGAGCCGCCTACGGCCGGGTGCTGTCCCGGTAAATGTTCTTCCAGCGATCGATCGGAACAAAGCTCTCCTCCTTGTCGCCGTCGAAGACGATCCAACCACCGCAAGCTTCCGAGAGGCGCTGCAGCCGCTCGATGTGATCGACGGTGAGATCGCATTGGCCGTAGCGACATGGCCCCTCGACGATTCCGCGCCAGAGCTCGCATTCGAGGCCGTCCATCCAACCCGCATGGTAGCCAGCTTCGGATAGCCAACTCATCGCCTCCGCGAGAGCGCGCTGGTTGTCATTGAGTTCTGATAGCACGGTTTGATTTTGGCGTGGATGTGTCCGTCGGCAATCGCGAAACCCGACGTGTATAACAGGCCGGTTCTGGCCGACTTCCGACTCAACTCGAAATCTAGCAGGCGCTGCTCTCTGGATCGAACGCGGGCGATGCTGATGGCGATGCCACCAATCTGCCGCCACTCGAGTTAGAAGGGCCTGTCCTGCTGGAACAGAACGTCTCCATGACGTCTCGCAGGCCGCGGTGACGATTCGTCCCAGTTCGCGCCGTCCGTGAAACGCACCGGGATTCCGATCAGTGCGTCGGGCCCGAACAAGCGCATGTTCAGCCCCATAGGCGGTGGATCCTCCTGTGGCCCCAGACCTGTCCAGCCGACGGTGGCGCCACAGTTCGGGCAGAACGGAACGGCTAAGCACGGCGGATCGATGTCCGTTCGCACGAACGACTTCGTCGTGCCATTGATCGTGACCTCCGACGGATTGAAGTATCCCGTCAGGGTACCGAGTCGGAAGCAAAGCGAGCAGTTGCAACTGTTCAGGTAGTCAGGCCGTCGCTCAGCTGTGACTGTCACGCTCCCGCAGGGACAGGAACCCTTGATCATCTCGGACCTCTCTCAATTGATTGAATATGGCTCGCTCCCGGTTCAGCTGCCGAAATCTCTGGAAAGATTTCGCCCGAAACAGAAGACGGAGCGCTCAGGCATCCATTCCGAGGCCAGACAGTGACGTTGGACGTGAGGTGGCCGGAACATCAGTGCTGGCTGCGAACATCTCGGCTTTCTCGTGCATTGCCACCTGCGAGGCCAACGGGAAGAGGCCCGAGGAACGACGCCTTGCCATTTCGCCCGTCGGGGTGCGTCCGCCGTTTATCGATTGGCTGCTGAGATCAAGGCTAAGGGTAGCCTGCCCCAAACCAGACGTCCACCAAAGACTGGATCTGGCCGAACGGCGACGATTGCGAGCCATCGAATCAGCGCGGACGGTCAGCGCTCGGCCGGGTGTCAATCTCGGCCAGCACTTCACCAGTCTGGCATCGGAGGTACCAGGCACGGATCGGGTCGTCCTCGTACTTGATCTCTATCAGCTCGTCCGGCGGCAGAAGACTCAGCTTCGAAACGAGTTGACGCGTTGCGGAGACGACGGAGGGATGGCGGGGCACCTTGCCTTCATCGTGCAACGATTCCCTCACGCGCATGATTCGGAGCAATGCTCCGGCGCCTCGTGGCGCCCATGATCCCTTCCGCCTCCAGCGAAACCCGCTTGTGCATCCAAGCCGAGTCGACGCCTCGCGCCGCGCTGGTGAACTCCATAGCTGCCGTTCGCGAGCTGCAGCTAATGGCCGACTGCAGCGCAGTCCAGGCGCCTTGCCTAAGGCGATTGGCGCTTGGCCCCGGAATCCAACTAAGATCGAGGCATGCATACACCCAAGCTTTGTACGCGAGCACCATCCTGCTCAAGCCGTCATCACGCCGGGGCTCTCGTATCGATCGGGTTGATAGCAAGTTTGCTGTCGGCATCTTCGTTCGCGCAACAAACTCCCTCTGATGCTGGAAAGGTCATGACACTGCCCACAGCCGCCTTCGAGAAGCCAAATATCTACTACCGAACAGCGGGAGTTGGAATGGCGAGTTCAACTTCGCCCGCGGGACAGCAATCGCCGGCCGGCACAATGACGAAGGGCAGGCCAACGCCGCTTCGACAGCCGTCGCAACCAACTTCGGCGGCCTCCGCTTCACGAGCCAGCGGCAGCCAGCCCGACGCAAAGCGTTAGAGACCGGGCCTGCTAGTCACCGCGCGGCGCAACAAGCGCATCCCCGACATCGTGGCACGCTACGATGCCTCACATCACAGTCCGCAAATGAGCCGATCAGCCGAGAATCAGGGAGAGGATCGACTACCGCAAGCGCAAGCCGCGCTGTGTAAGGTCGCTCGGGAGCTCTCGAAAGTCGACGGGCAGCACCAGTTTTACACGTTGACCCGTGTGCAGTCGGTCACCGCAGCCATCAGTGTTGATCGCGAGCTGGTTCCTTGGGTACTTGCAGCTCTCGTCACGCGAGCCGACTTCGAAGCGTTCTACGCACTGCGCGAGGCACCCGGAACGTATCTGCAACTTCGCACCCAGTTGTCTACGCCCGCGCCTAGAAGTTCAAACGCCGAGGCGTCCGATGCCGAGTTTCAGGAACAACTCTCGTCGGTGCTCGATTGGCTGGATCTGGCATCAGATTTCGAGGACTTCGACTGGTCGATGCCCTGATCCTAGGGGCGAGCGCTTCGGTAGCTTCCTCCGAAGCTGACGTTCGGGACCGACGGCTTGTGGCCGGCTGGCGACGGCAAGCCCTCGCGCTGAAAATCATGCTGCCTCAAGCACCTTGGTCAGGCGCACCATCATCGTCCCGCTGTCATGAGGTGCCCGTTCGGTCACAGCGTAGTGATGCTTTTCGTACAGGCGGACAAGACGCATGTTGGCGGCCGAAGTCCATGTCGCAGCCTCAAGCATGCCTTGCGCGCGAATCCAGGCCTCGCCGCGATCAAGCAGGCGGTCTGCAATGCCTGAACGCCGATGGGCAGGATCGACATAGGTGGTGGAGATCAGGCCGTAGAGGTGGCCGTCGGGCATGGCATTGATTCGCAGGATGGTGTGGCCGACAATGCGCATGGGATCGTCCCGTGCAACGGCGAGATAGACCTGCGCCGGATGAGGGCGTGTGGTGTCGAGCAACTCGCGCAGCCGAGTGCGCGTCCAGGCGATCGGATATTCCTGCCGTCCTTTCTCGCCCTCGACTTCCAGGAGCGTGAGGTGCATTCCGTTCGCGACCCATTCGAGGTCGGCGGCGCTATCCTCGTCCAGGTTGCGGAGCACGAAAGAATCGGTTCCTGTCGAAGTCATCATCCGATTGTAGGTAAGCGTTTGCTGGAAGCGGTCGCCGGCAACTGCCCGCAGGTGGCCGACCTGCTACCGTCAGCCACATCGCAGCGATCCGAGTGCTGCATCAGCGCCCCCGACATGTGCGACGAGAAACTGCGCCGCGGCTTGGTCGACCCGTTGACGCAAGCGGAATCCGCCGGATTCAGGCGCGCCGTCCGAGGTGCTCCCTCACAGTGCGCAGGGCATCTTCTCGCCGCGTCGTGCCAGGGCCGCCTCGAGTTCGTGCCAACCAGCCGCGAGTTCGGGAAGCGGGTTGGCGCCGCGCTTGCCCCCTTCGTCTTCGCAATACTGGCCCAGCGCGGTCTTGCGCCGCAACGTCGGCTTAGCGCCGGGCCGGCTGTTGGTCGTCAGGTCCAGCCGGATGCCCGCGTCCACCAAGTCGGCAGCGATGCCGAACTCGTAGGCGTTCATCGCGCGGTGCAGGGCCGATCCTGAGAAGCCATCGTCATAGTTGACGTCGGCGCCGCGCTGCAGCAGCAGCCGCACCACGGGTCGGTTATGCCCGGAGATGGCCCCCATCAGCAGCGAGGTGGTCGTGAACGGCTCCATGGGTGGGCGCCAACTGGGACCGATCCCATGATCGAGCAGCACGCGAACGACTTCCGGGTCGGCGTTGTCGCGCGAAACGGCGTAGATGGGCAATGTCTCGCCGCCATCGAGTACCGAGACCGGGTCGCCGCCAGCATCGAGCACCAGCTTCATGACCTGCGGCGCGTTCGCCCGGGCCAGCAGCGCGAAGTGCGGGACCGTCATGCCCAACTTGCCGACGGCGCGGACATCTGTGCCCTTGTGCAGCAACGCCGTGATGTGGTCCAGCTTCCCGTCCATGCACGCATTGGCGAGTTCGACAACGACGGGGTCCGTGAAGACCTTGTTCGGATAAGGCATGGCGTGCGCCCGGGAGAAGGGAAGAATCGAACAGGCGACGCAGAGGGCGAGCGCCCCGAACAGCCTGCGACGGATGGGATGGCTGGAAATCATGGCCCTGCGCCCTGGGAGCCCTTGGACAGGGAAATGTAGTCTGTGACCGGGGCCGGGTTGCCGGTGCCATCGAGCATGGTCTGGATGTCCGCGGCCTTGCGCGACTCGATGCCCTGGTGCAGGTTGACGATGCTGTGCTGCGCCGCCAAGCTCGAGGGGGAGCCGTCTGCGTTCTTGCTGGGCACGTTGCGCACGTCGCCGAGGGCCGGCGGGATGTACCACTTGCCGCCGCTGAAGTCGAAATTGTTCTGGGCCTCCTGGGCCGTGATGCCGGTCAGCCGTTGCACGAGATCCTTGCCGATCTGCGGAACGCGCCCGGCCACCGCATCGGAGACGCCCAGTTGGTCGCCGGCCCATTGGTTGGCCTTGATCACGCCAGATGCGCCCTTGACCACACCGAGCACCACCTTCTGGAAGCCCAGCGAGTTCTGGGTGCCGGTGAGCGGGTCGCCGTAGCCCTGAGTCAGGCCGCCGTCGGACCGGTACTGGTCGAAATCAGCGGCATATTGATCGAGACCGTCGGCGGGTTGGCCCATGGTCCTTGGATTCAGCCCAGCGGAGTTGAACATCTGGCCTTTCAAGCCGGCAATGACGCCCGCTGCCTGGGCCTTGCCGCCGCCCAGCGAATGGCCGGTGACCTCGGCGCCTTCGAAATCAGGGTTGCCCTTCATCTGCCTACCAAGATTCATGGCAGCATCGTATTGGGACGTCTTCAGGCCGAGGGCCTGGTCGTGGTCGGCCAGGATGTCGTCCGGATCGGCGGTCGTCCCCTGGAACGCAACGACCGTCTTCGGGTCGAAAGGGAAGTCGTCCGGGCACTTGTACACCACCGCACGCGCGGTCTTCATGTCAGCGGGCCTGATGCCAGCGTCCTGTAGTTCATCCGCAGTCATCGCATGCCACGGCGATGGTGGCGTTTTGTCAGTGGCCTTTGGATCGTACTGCCTGTACGTGTCCTGCGACAGCGACGCCAGCTCCACCGCATGCATGTCGCTCTGGAGTTCCGTGCCGGCGGCCCGCACCGCCGGATCGGGCGAGGCCTGCGCTTGCGCGATAAGCTGGTTGCGCCTCTCGATGCGGGTCGCGCGCTGCTTGGCATCCATGCATTCCTGGCATGGCACGCACGGTACCAGCGCCGGCCGCTGCGGCGAGAACCTGTCCTTGACTGCCGCGGCAGCCTTCTGGACGGCGCCGACGGCGCCTGCCACCGGCTTGACCACCGCCTGATATCCCGCATAGCCGGTGACGGCCGCCGTGGCGGCGACCGCCCCCTCGGCGCCGACGAAAGCGCCCGCCGCCACTTTCTTGCCGGCCGACACCGTGGCCTCTGCCGCGGACTGAGCGAGCGACACCACCTTGTCCTTGGCGGCGCTCGCCGCCGAGCCGATGGCACTCAACTTGGAGCTGATCGCCTGCGCACTGGCGTCACAGAGGTCGCGCAGCGGGTTGCCGTACGGATTCGGATCTTCCCCCCAGCTCATGCAGCCCCCTTGGCTTGCTCGAGCTCGTGGAAGACCGTCACCGAGAAGTTCGTCAGCGCGTCGGCCTTGGTGCCGGGCGACAGCTGCGCCGCGCTGAGGATCTGCTGCAGTCCGGGGATGCGCTGGTCGAAGTCGGGGCCCAGCAGCCAGGTGTTCAGCACGAAGATGGCCGCCGACTGCTCGTCGACGAGCCCGTAGCCGGCGGCGCGCGACACGAGGGCGGGGATGGGCGCGGCGAGCTGGTCGCTGCTGAATCCGGCTGTCTGTGCTGGGAACTGCTCACGAAGGATCCCGACCATCCGCGAAGCAAAGTTGTTCTGGCCCAGTTGATCCCACTGAGCCTGTGAAATTGAATTCATGTTCTTCTGCAAGACCGTGGCTCCGGGGCACCGCCTCACCTGCGATTGACTCCCACCCGGCAGCGCCCTAACGAACGCGGAGTATTGCCACCGGCGCGACCGCCCGCATCCCCCCAAAGGGGGTGTGGCGGCGTGACCCACGCGGCTTCTACCTCCAGCCCTCGATGGCCCGCGAAGGCCCTGCCCATCGTCGAGACCGTGAAGACGTTGTTCGCCAGGGCGGTCGCACAATTGGCGAGCCCAAGGTGACACAGTGGCTCAATGTGCACGTCCACTGAATCGAGGTCGCGGAAATGGTCCGCCCAGCAGCGTTCCTACGTGGCCCGATACCGGTCGCTCGCGACGGACAGCTTGTGGCCGCCAGGCGACGACCGCCAAGGCGATAGCCGCTACTTTCGAAGATCCTTGAGCGACTCTAGGACGGCCATGACTGCGGAGACGGCGTTCTTCATGTCACCACCCTTGATCTTTCCGGAACGGATCTTTGACTCTCCCTCAATGGCAACACCCAGCTTCCATGTCAAGGGGTAGTTCTCAAGTGTCTTGGTAAACCGAGTGAGGAGGCGGTTGGTCTCAACTCCTGGTATCTGTAGGTGCCGATCAAGTAGAAATACCGTGGTTGGCCGAACGACAACCTTTCCTTCCGCTACTGTTAGCTCTGAGATCCCGGGTAAGTAGCTTCCGTCCTTCAAGCCTATCGTGGTCGCAACAATGAATTGCGTGAAGGGCTCTTTCGGTATCTTTGCGAAGCGGGTTGGTTGTACGTGCGACTCGTCGGCTGAATCGCCGCCCGTCTCTCGAACTTCACCAGTCAACCACTCCCATACCGGCGACTGAAGTAGGTCGGCGCGGCTCAATTTGACGTAGGGCTTTGGCATGGATTTTGGCGAGGGAAGATTTGACGTTGCGACGCCCGGCGAGTTTGACACAAGTGGAATCGCGCTCATGGTGGCAACCCCCTCTCCGACACCCGAGAGCAGACGGTCGCCAGCGGCTGGTTATGGCCGGGATGAGCCGCTGGAGTGAGCATCATCTTTTGCGCTAGGCGCACCGCGAGCAAGCAGATAACTCAGTCTGCTGTGACGCGCCTTCTCATCTCTGCCGGATAGCTCTCGAAGCCAAGGGTGCCGTAGAGCGACCGAGCTTCTGGGGTAGCGCCGAGGCTGAATTCTCGAATACCCATCGCTTCGCACTGCTCGAAAACTGCAAGCAGCAGCGCCCGCGCAACCCCGCGGCGTCGCCAGGCATGCTCGGTAAAGACGTTGTTGATGCGCGCCATCACGCCGCCCGGGTTGGCCCGAGTCGGCCCCCAATCGAGCAAGATCGCGCCTGCACCACCGATGACACAGTCACCATCCATGGCGAACCAGCCGACGTAGCGACCCGATTCGATGCGTGGACGCACCCAGTTTGCGCAAAGGCTCCGCCGCTCACTCCCAGGGCCTTCCCTGAATTGGCCGTGGGCGCCTATACGTTCGGCATCGGACGGGTGCACTTGTCTCATGGACCAGGTCTTTTCCATCTATTCATTGTCTCCGGCTTCGCGGTGAGGCCTCGTCTATCCTCGCGCCAACCGTCAGCCCTTCGCTTGCACTGGAATTAAACATGGGCTGCCACCGGCACAGTGGACTACCGGATAGCAGTCGTTGGCGAGAGACAGCTTATGGCCGACAGCAAGCAGTGGATGCTCAGTCTTCCATGAGAACTTCCACACCCTCGATGATGTCGTAGACACCAGGCGGGAATGTCCATCTCGGGGTCTTCTCGCAAATCGTCTCTATCTCACCCTTAGGACCGAATTGGATCGAGAAGGGCGAAAAGGACTCATCCCGATACTTTTGCATGATCTTGCGGATGACTTTGAATCCTGCCAAGTTAAAGCCAGGGCAAGTCGTCTCATCCTCAATGTCGCAGCGGAGGTACCAGTCGGGGGCCGCCCGCCAGAAGAGCAAGTTTGCCGTAGACCTCGTACAAAGGTCGCTCTCAAGTACCCATTCGAGTACCACTTCACCGTCGTCCCAGTTGTAGATGCTGGCGAGGTAAAACAGCTCTGCTGGATGCGTGAGCTCTAGAAATCGGCTCCAATCTGGCAAGAAACCGGTCGGTTTACTAAGCGACCATTGAAAGAAGTGAGTCTCGATGAACTCACACTTTGCTCGTTCCAGGACATACGTCGACATTTTCGGCTCCCTCCGCGCCTAGCCTACCCGATAGGAGACAGTCGTGGCCGTCTGCTTCTGACCACCGCCGAAACTGATCGTCACCAGACTGCCGGCGTGCTGTATCGTACAAGGATGAGAAGGCTGGACGTAGCGACTCTCGCAGTAAGTGCCCTTGGGGTGATTTCGGTTGGCTTAGCATCCAAGGGCGGTCTCGCATTGGTTGTCGACCCGGTCTCCGGTGAAAAGCAATGCATGGACAGGCTCGCGGCCTTCCTTGGCGTCCAGAGTGGCGGCACCACCGCAAACGTCGCCTTGATACTGAGCGAACTGTGGATAGTCCTCATCCCTCTCGCGCTGGTCGGCGCTGCGACCATGTTCGTTCGCGCCCGCAAGCCGCTGAAACGATCAGAATTCGACAGCCGCTAAGCCGACACTCGCGACCGACCGGTTGTGGCCGAGGGCAGCCGCCACGGCTGCCCCATACTGGTTCGGTGCTTACGTGCGATCCTCGGCGACGACACCGATGATCGTCACTCGACGAAGGGCTCGCTGGCTTCTGCGATGCTAAGCTGCCTCATCGGTACCATGTCGACTCCCATGCCCGAGACACGCGTCCACACTTCATCCTTCGTCGAGATCGCCATCGTCTCGTTCCTGTGCTTCGGCCTGTTCATCGTCACCTCGCTCGGTGCCGTCGCTAGTGGTAGTTCGCAACAGAAGCACTTCGCCGACGCGTCGCTGCTGTCCTTGGTCCTGATTGAAGCGGTTCTCGCCGCTCTGACGCTAGGCTTCTTGACGCTGCGCAAATATCCGATCGGGCGGCTCCGCCCGACGCCCGGCCACCTTGACACCGCCATCGGCATCGGCCTGTTCGCCTCCGGCTATGTCGCGACCGTGCTGGCCTATCTACTCGTCGCACCGGGTAACGACGTCGGCAGCCAGCCCATCACACGCATGCTGGCCGAGGGCCACCGATCGTTCCTGGTCGTGCTGGTCGTCAGTACCGTCAACGGCCTGTACGAGGAGACCTTCTTGCTGGGTTACCTGATGGACGCCCTGCGCGCGCAGGGCGCGTCGATCGCGATTGGCCTGACCTGCTTGGCGCGCCTGCTCTACCACCTGTACCAGGGGCCGGTGGGCGCGTTTTCGGTTACCGTCTGGGGCGTGGTGATCGGGCTTTTCTACTGGCGGACCAAGCGTCTCTGGCCTGCCATCTTGGCGCACCAACTCACCGACCTGGTGGGACTGGCATCCTAGGCGATGGGTGGTTCGTTGCCGACCGGGAAGACTGCCCCCCACGATGAGAGCTGAACAGAGAGTGATACCCGGAAGCGGTCAATCGCGAACGACTGCACATGGCCGACATGCGTCTTCTGGCTTGGCAGCTTAGCCACGATGGGTGAGCGCGCATACAGCGGCGGCCCCATAATCAGTCCCGAAGGGTAATCAGAGAGGCCGGCGTGATCTTTTGATCACAGCACTGGCCCAACGGGGGTTTCATGTGCCCAACGCGCTTACGCTGCATGAGAAGCGGGTGATGGAATGTGTGCGTGATGGCCGACTGCCCTGGGACTGCTCCCCGAAGATTGTCGACACGATCGCCTGCATTAACCAGTTGATCGATCGCGGCTTCATCGAGGACTCCAGCGGCATTTACAGATTGACCGCTCTCGGTCAGGCCGCACTCGACAAGTCGCTGTGACTGCCTCGGCACTGCAGGCAGGAACTTCGTGACACGTCAGCGACGTCCCGAACAGCTCCGCTGCTGTCGGCGTGCTGGCTTTCCCGGAAGCAGACTTGATCGACGGGCTGGTTGTGGCCGGTCAGCGACCGCGCGAGTGTGGGTTGCTGCCCCTGCCGCTCAACTCGACACGCCACGGTTCGCTTGAGCAAGTTCGGCATGCCACGACATACAACCCAATGCCGTAACATGATGGCCTATGCGCATCGCTGTCCTTTCCGATATCCATGGCAACTTGGCTGCCCTGCAAGCTGTCGTCGCCGACTTCAAACGCCGCGGTGTGGACGCGGTGGTCAACTTGGGTGATAGCCTGTCCGGCCCGTTGTTGCCGCGCGATACAGCCCGGTTTCTGATGGCCCAGGATTGGGTGCATCTGGCAGGCAATCATGAGCGTCAGGTCTTGCACTTGAGCCCGAATGCCAGCTTCTCAGACCGTTTTGCCCGCTCGGAGTTGGGCCAACCGGAATTGGACTGGATGGACGGCCTGGACCATACCCAGAAATTCAACGAACAGGTCCTTCTTTGCCATGGTGCTCCGAGCGCCGACAACGTGACACTGTTGCAAAGTGCCGAACGGCCCGCCACGGCGGCAGAAGTCGAACAACGACTGGGCGGACACTTTGCAGAACTCGTCCTGTGCGGCCACACCCATGTGGCTCGCAGCGTGCGCACTGTTCGCGGCGGTCTGATCGTCAACCCAGGCAGTGTTGGCTTGCAGGCCTATAGCGACGACTATCCTCACCCTCACGTCGTCGAATCAGGATCACCCGATGCCCGCTATGCAATCGTCGAACGCGGCGTTGCAGGCTGGACTGCAGAGATGTTCACCGTGCCCTATCCCCACCAGCAAATGGCCGAACTGGCCCGCTCGCGCAATTGCCTCGATTGGGAGCGAGCCTTGTTGACCGGGTACATGCAATGAACTTCTCGGGCGAACCCACTGCACTCGTCATCGTCGATATGCAGAAAGGCATGGCCAACGCCGGCCCGCGCAACAACCCTGAGGCCGAGTCGCATATCGGGCAACTACTGGATCACTGGCGCGAATGTGCTCGACCCATTGTTCACGTACGCCATCTGTCGCGTACGCCGGGTTCGCCGTTTTGGCCCGGTCAGCCGGGTGCCGAGTTTCAGGAGCGACTGGCTCCGCAGGTGTCCGAACACGTCGTGGACAAGCATGTCACGGATGCGTTCGCCCAAAGCGGCCTGGCGCGCTGGCTGCATCAACGAGGCATCCGCTCCCTGGTGTTTGTTGGCGTGAGCACGAACATGTCAGTTGAAGCCTCAGTACGCAGTGCTGCGTGTCTGGGCTTTGACTGCAAGGTTGTGGCCGATGCTTGCTACACCTATGACCGCCCCGACCTCGATGGCGAACCGCGTTCCGCTGAAGACATACATCGTGTTGCATTGGCCAATTTGAGTGGCGAGTACGCTCATGTATTGCTGAGTGCCGACCTGCTGCTTGCCAAGTAGATCGCAGTAAACCAGTCTTTTGCGAAGGACGGTTCATGGCCGCACCCAGCCTGCTGGCGGCCAGGCTGATCGTGGCGCGGCTAACGCTGAACTGCCAATCGAGACCTCGGATCGCTCGCTGAATACCGCACCTTGAAAGCGCCGCCCAGGGAGCCACAGCTGCAAGTCACGTCACGGCAGGGCGTACGCGCGTAGCGCCTTGCGCTGCGAATCGCCCGGCGTCTGTACCGGTGCAGTCGAGAGCGGTTCCTGGCCGTCAGGCATCCCCGGCTGGATAGCCAAATTGGCGGAGCAGGGCGAGTACCAACGCCGTAGCAATGATGACCAAAGCACCAGTTGCGCCGACCAAACGCACGCGCAATATGAGCCGTCGGTCTACGGCCAGCCCGACAAATGCGCCGACCACCATCGCAAGAACCTCCACGAGCAATTTGGGCCCGGCAAACGGCATTGCTAGAAGTCCAATCAAGGCTCCACCCCCAAGCCCGACGGCTCCGCCTTGACGCCAGCCCGCTGCCGTACCCTTGAACTGTTCCAACATCATTTCTCTCCAAGCGATCGACGTACGTACTCTGCAGCGCTGGAAGGCCGGCGAGGGCCTCGTGCAGGGCGATGGCAGGCCCGAAGCGGTGCGCCCGGTCACCGCTGCCCTCACGAACTCCCGGCCGAAATCCGATTCGATCGCGGCACGGTCGCCGCCGGGCATGCGTCGCGAGTCGCGAAACGAGCTATTCAACTGAATCGGACGGTTACCGCTGATCAGCGCTCTGTTGTGCGCACTCAGCGGCTGGAGGAGCCGATCTCGTCCCATGTGGGCAAACCCGCCTTGCGTGCGCGTGAACGAAAGATCATTGCCATCACTAGCCCGAAGACCGCCCCGACCAGGAGAGCAACGCAGATCGGTTTGACGACGATGTCGGCGCCGCCTTGCGGGGCTGAATGCAATGCGTAGATGGCTCCGAAAACGGCCATCCCAATGCCCCAAAAGCCGCCCATGAGCAAGGCATTCTTTCCAAAGCTCGCATAGTGGGGTGGCCGCGCCTCGACGCCCACGGCCCAAAGCAAGCGGTGGATTGGAGGCGCGGCGTCGAAGCGGCCGATCCCACGCGAAATGGCGGTGTCCACTGCGGACTGAATTTTGGGTGTGAGCATCATGATCGTTGGATAGTTTTCGTCATTTTCTCAACACCGGCCGCCATGGATCCCCCTCTCACGAGGGATCGCGCGGGTAGCTGGCCCACTCGGCATCGAGATCACCGACGACCTCGACGCGCTGCGGTGCGTTATCCACCTGAGCGACCACGGCGGGTGCCCAGATGGCCACCGCCAGGGCCGCTGCGGCAATCGTTTGTTTCATCGTCCGCGCTTCACATGTGCCGGAAGACATATTCGGTATGCCGCGTTCTGCACAAGCGACATCAGCGCTCTGGCGTCTCCAGTACGTCATGCTCATGCCCGGGCCCGAGCGACTCGATGCGATATCGGTTGCCCGGATAGGTCCGGTTGCGACTGTGCACCAGCAAAAACGGATGGCGCTCGAACGACACGATGCGCTTGACCCGCGCGCGCACCTTCAGCGTGCTCCGTACCAAGATCGCTACCCACGCCGGTGGCGCAGCGAAGCCGATCGCAGGCAGCAGTCGCGCGGGCACCAGGCAGGAGACGACTGGGCGAACGGCGAATCGCACGGGACGCGGGAGCCAAGCCGCCATGATGGCGATGGTCGCCTCGGCGACCCGCTGGTTGGCGGGATCGTGCACCAGTTCGCGCGCCTCGTAGCCGCGCGCGAACTCATCGAGGGCTTCGGGCGTCGGCGGGATGTCGCGCAGGCCCATGAGGCGTCCGATCTCGCGCCAGAAGTTGAACCATGCTGCGCGTTCGTGCGGCGTGAAGGCACGCCAGCCGTACTCGTCCGTCCAGCGCAGCGGAAATTCGACGAAGGTCCACAGCACGAACAGGTAGTCGTCGTTGGGAATCTGGAAATTCGCGTGGATGCGGTTCATCTGCTCGATCGACCGTCGACCCGCTTCGTCGTCCCAGCCGCGCTCGATGAATTGCCCGATGAGCAGCCGCGTGTCGTCGTAACGCTTCTGCGCGCGCGCCGCGAACTCGCCGGTACGGTCAAGCAGTCGTGCCACGGAGCGACTGCCGAAAGTATGGAACAGCGCCATTTCCGTCGCGCGCAGTATGTCGAATGGGAACTCGTAGGCGACCAGCAGATGAACGATGCGCTGGCAATCGAGCTCGGCATCCAATGACGCGATTTCCCGTCGCACGGACGCAGCGTGAGCCCGGCCGACAGGACGTCGGTGCACGGGCGGCGGAGCGTGGATGAACGGGCAGGCAGGTTGGTCCGCTTCGAAACGCATGGCCGGTTGGTTCCTGGAGTGATGGGTCGCGGGCGCGGCGCAGTCAAGTCGTAGCGTGCTTCGCTACTTTCACTCTACTTGAACCGGTCGCGACGACAGCCAAGCTCAAGGAGAATGCGTATTTGCCGCGAGCTCGATCAATTGGAATCGGACCAGACTCATCTGGTGCGGCAACCTGTCTCACAGCCAGCCGCGCTCCGCCGCGATCAGTGCCGCTTCGATTCGATTTGCGGCTCCCATCTTGCTGATTGCCTCCGACAGGTAATTGCGTATCGTGCCGTCGGATAGATTGAGACGCTTTCCGATAGCGCTGGAGGTGAGTCCAGCCCCTGCAAGTTTGAGGATCTGACGTTCGCGGTCGTTCAGCGGATCGTCGGACTGCCAGGACTCGACTGCAAGTTCGGGCGAGATAGCGCGGCCGCCGGCGTGCACCGTACGAATAGCATCCGCCAAGGTTTCAGCTGGCGCGTCCTTCAGGAGGTAGCCGGCCGCGCCGGCCTTCATGGCTCGATTCAGGTAGCCCGAGCGGCCGAACGTGCTGAGCATCAGAATGCGTGTACGCAATCCCGCATCCTTGACGGCCTGAGCGAGTGCAATCCCGTCCATCTGAGGCATCTCGACGTCCGACACGAGCACGTCCGGATGTTCGGCGAGCGCCATGCGAAGTGCCTCCGCACCGTCGGCCGCGGTACCGATGATCGAGAAGTCGGGTTCGTAGGCGAGGAGTGCAGCGAGCGCACCGCGCACCATGGCCTGGTCTTCAGCGAGCATCACGCGAATCATGGCCATTCCTTGATCGATAGGTTGCCGGGTCATGCGGTGCCGGCCGGAACCAGCAGCCACACCGACGTTCCGGGAGAAAGATCCAGCAGTCGCAACTGCCCGCCGACGGCCTCGAGGCGTTCCTGCAGTCCACGCAGACCGTTGCCTTTTTTTGCCCGACCGAGGCCAATGCCGTCATCGGATATTTCACATCCGAAATTATCGGCATCAGCCCACAGGTGGATTCGGCAAAGCGTGGCTCGCGAGTGCCTCAAGACATTCGTGACGACCTCGCGCAAGGAGAGCACGATCAGATTTTCGATGGCGGCCGGTAGCGACAACAGTTCGCCGAGGATCTCCAGCTGCATACCCGCCGCGAAAAGCGTCCGCTGGGCGCTGAGTAATTCGTGCGGTAGCCCAGCACCGCGATAGCCATCGACACACTGGCGCAACTGCTGCAAAGCGTCTCGTGCGGTCGATTCGATGTCGAGGAGTTCGCTCCGCGCGCGTGCCGGGTCCCGTTCGAGCAGTTTGCCAAGAAGTTGCCCCTTCAGAACGATGACAGACAAGCTGTGGCCGAGGACGTCATGCATGTCTCGAGCGATCCGACCGCGTTCGGCGAGCGTCGCCAGCAACTCGACTTCCTCTTGTTTTCGGAGCAGTCGGACCTGGGCCCGCATCATCTCCGCGGAGTACAGTGCCGGTACGCTGGCCGCGAGGGTGAAGAACACGCCATAGAGCCAGAAATCTGAGCTGTGCTGCAGAAGGATCGTCGTGACACCGATCATCGCGACGTTGAATATCGTCAGCGAGAATCCGTCGCGCAGGCGCGGCAATCCTGCACCACAGCAGGCGCTGTACGTGAAGAATACCGAGGCGTTCGGATTCACGGGCGCGAGAGCCATGCCGATTGCCGTCATGAGCAACGCGTTCACCACGAGCCAGTGGCCTTGGAGGTAGAAGGCGCGGAAATAGAGCGCCAGCACACACGTGACGGCCGCCAAGGTCCACCAGAAGCCGCGCAAGTCGTGCGGCCGAAATCCATAGGCGACCAGCGGGATGAAGACGTACATGCCCCAAAAATACGGCATGCGTCCCGCCTCGGGCAGAGCGGGGAGGAGTCGGCTGGCCGTGCGCCACATCGGTCTGAACATGCGCATCGTCGGGTTCCCGGGGAAGGCGCCGGCGCGAAGGGCAGCGCCGTGCCTTATTGTGGATCAGCTGGTCGGATTCAATTCTTCGTGGCAGCCGCGGCGACGTGCTGGCCTGCACCCAGCATGGATTGGGCGAATCCGTTTGCAGGATCGATGTCCAGCGCTGTCTGGAATGCCGACTTCGCTTCGCCGGGACGTTGCAGTGATTGCAGGGCGATACCGCGCCAGATCCATGCGTCGTCCAGCCCCCAGTTCGTCGCGCTGGCGTCCGATTTCGGTATCAGCGTGGCCACTCGCTCGAAAGCATGCAAGGCCTGCGTGCGGTCGCCTCCGAACAGGGGCGGAAGAAACATCAACTGCATACCGGACGCGAGTTGAACGCGTGCATCCTCGGGGGCAAGTGCCTGCGCCTGCCGCAACGCGTCGGACGCCTTGCTGCCGAGGAATGGGCCTTGCATCGGATGCATGCTGATATGCAGGCCCCATGTCGACGCGAGAAGTGCCAAGCCTTCGGCACGTGTCTGCGTCGTCATGGCGTCGTCGCCGTTGGCCCACGGCGCCAGGCGTGACTCGGCGCGGCCGATCGCAGCGTCGATACGCCTTTGCAGTTTTTCCGGATCGCGTTGACCTGCGCCAGCGATTCGGTAGTCGGCCACAGAGGCAGCCAAGAGCGCTTCGCTGCTCTTGTCTGCTGAGGCATCGAGCTCGCGAACGACTTGCTCCAGCGCGTCGAGATCGCCGCTGTCGCTGGCTTGCTTGATGCGGAGATAGGTGCCGTCGAGGTTTCCCGCAAATGCCATCGGCGCTGATAGTGCGACAGCCAAGGCCGCAGTGACAGACTTGGCAATGAAGTGCGTTTTCATGAAGGGCTTCCGCTGTGTTTTGGAGCCTCCACTTTGCCTAGTCGGCGCTCGACCGGACAGTGCAGAGTGTCACGGCTTCGGATGACAGTTGTCACCAGCTCGAACAGCCAGCGGTAGAAGTCTCACGCTGCTGCACCAGCGAGGCCCTCAGTCGGTTGGATTTGCATCGGATGCGGTCGATCGCCTCGCGATCGTGAACGACACCCCAAAGCGCCCAGTCGGCGAACGCGTCGCGGGAGTCGGCCCAATGCAGGAGCGCGGCGAGGCTCGCGAAGTCGCGATGGCCTCCCAGCAACGCCAGCCGGCTTTCGAGCTCGGCCCTCAAACGCTCCATCGCGGACTCCTCGTCGCCCACCACGGGCCGCGTCGAACAGTCTATCTCCGCGCTGAGCGATCATGGGAGGGTCAAGCGCCTGACAACGCTCATGCACCACCGCCTCACCGATGCCCAGATATCGATCCTGCGAGTCGCCCTTGGGGGCCACCGCCCCGCGCCGGGCCGGCGCGCCTCGGCCCCGATCCGCGATTGAGAGATCCTCGCGGCCATGCGGTTGATCGAGCCCCGGGCCGGGGTATACGCACTGACGTCCGAGGGCGCCCGTGCGCTGCGCGCGATCGACGAAGCACGCTGAGTCCGCAGCGCGGGAGCGCCCACATTCCGCGCTGGCAAAAAAACCGCCCAGCGCGAAGGCCGGGCTCAGAGTCAGCGGCAGGGAGGAAGTGAGGATTTGCCCGCCGACCCCTCCAATGTATTCGATGCCGAAAGACCCCGGGAACGCGCGTCTGCGCCATCCGCGAGGGGACGCCGATCGCTTGCTCAGTCCGTGCTTGGGGTCGCGACGTGTTGGCGCCGACCGCGGATTGAGCCACTTCGCGGGTGTGTGCCGACGCCCGTGCGCGCCGGGCAGCCCTCCAGAAAACCCGCACGCGTCTTGGGCCCGCGGACTGATCAGGTGGCTCAATCGATTGTCGGCACCATGGCTCAATCCGCCGTTGGCGCCAACATGCCTTCGAGTTGAGTCTCGTCCGGCGCACGAGCGCGAGCCAATTTGGAACGGCTGCGCTCAAGAGCGCCTCGGGCCAGCCGAAGAAGTGTTTGAGCGGTCGACGCCTGCCGCATTGCCCGAGAAGCCAAAAATGAGACTCAAGCCCACCCTTGTAGCTCCTTCGCACCTGGCGCTGACCGCAGCGACGCCGGCGTGAATATGACCATGGGATTTCTGCCCGTTTCTCCGGAGGTTTCAACTCCCGAACAGGCGAGCGCGCCCATTGTTGAGCAGTTGCCTGTCGGCATTTTCCGCAAGGATTCGGCGGGGCGTTTCATCTTCGTCAATTCTTGCTTTTGCAAACTGATGGCCACCGCTGCAGAACGGATCATTGGCAGAACCGCCGCTGAGATCGCCGCCGGTGAGTCGCAGAATCCGAAGACAATGTGGCGGCAAGAAGTCGCCACACAGGGGAGCTTGGACCACGCGCTGATCATGCGGACCGGGCGGCAGGTTGAACGGGAGGAAGCGTACCGCGGTCTCGACAGTCAGATGCTGCATTTTCAGGTTGTTGAGTCGGCAGTGCTGGCGCCTGACAAGACGATTGACGGCAGCCAGGGAATCTTGCTCGACATCACCCAACGCAAACAGACTGACGGCGTGCTGGCTTACGAACGTGATCTGTTGCGGGCGCTGCTGGACAATTCCCCGGACCATATTTACTTCAAGGACCTCCAATCCCGTTTTATCAAATCCAGCACGGCCCAGGCTCTCGAGTTTGGAATGAAATCTCCCGATGGGCTGGTGGGCAAGTCGGATTTCGATGTTTTCTCTGACGAACATGCTCGCCCGGCCTTCGAGGACGAGCAGGAAATCATACGGACCGGCCAGCCCATGGTCGGCAAGGTGGAAAAGGAAACTTGGATAGACGGGCGACCCGATTCCTGGGCACTGACGACAAAAATGCCACTGCGCGACAGCGAAGGCAAGATCATTGGCACCTTCGGCATCACCAAAGACATCTCCGAACTGAAAGAGGCTGAACGCCGAATCGCCGATGTGCACAGCCAACTGGTCGAAGCCTCGCGTCTCGCCGGCATGGCCGAGATCGCCACCAATGTGCTGCATAACGTGGGCAACGTGCTCAACAGCGTCAACGTTTCCGCGGGCCTGGTCAGCACACGCCTGCGTACATCCAAGCTCCAGGGACTGGCGCGCGCAGTTGGCCTGATGGATGCGCACCCCGATGACCTGGGCGAATTCCTCACGCGTGATGCCAGGGGCAAACTGTTGCCTGGCTATCTGCGCGAGCTGGCGCTGGCACTTCAAGCCGAGCACGAGGCCATGGTCGAGGAACTCGGCATGCTCAGCAAGAGCGTCGACCACATCAAGGAAGTTGTGGCGACGCAGCAATCGTATGCCGGAGCATCCCGCGTCGTTGAATCCTTGAAGTTCGAGGAGCTGCTGGACGACGCGCTGCGCATGAATGCTGGAGCGCTGACGCGTCACAAGGTGAACGTCGTGAAGAACATCGCCGTGTTGCCCGAGTTGTCACTGGACCGGCACCGGTTGCTGCAAATCCTCGTGAATCTGATCAGCAACGCCAAGCATGCCGTGAGCGGAGCACCCGATCAAGGCCCGTGCATCACGCTCGGCGCCGAACTCGTGGATGTCGCGGGCGAACGCATCTTGCGCATCGCGGTCACCGACAACGGCGAAGGAATCGAGCCGGAGAACCTGATCCGCGTCTTCGCGCACGGCTTCACCACGCGCAAGAACGGCCACGGCTTCGGCCTGCACAGCTGCGTTCTGGCGGCTCAGGAGATGGGTGGCACGCTGACCGCGCACAGCAACGGGGTCGGACACGGTGCGACGTTCCTGCTGGAACTCCCGACCCAAAATCCGCAAGACCAGCGATGACTCCCGCACAGAACCGGCGCATCCTGCTGGTTGACGACATGCCGGCGATCCATGAGGACTTCCGCAAGATCCTCGTGCCGCAGGCACTGCGGCGCACCGAACTCGATGCGGCCGAGGCAGCGTTGTTCGGCGACGAGCCGAAGGCTGGAGCCGGCGGCGCCGGCGCGTTCGAACTCGACTCAGCCTATCAAGGGCAGGAAGCATTGTCCAAGGTTCAGGCCTCGTTGACGACAGGGCGGCCCTATGCGCTCGCCTTCGTCGACATGCGCATGCCGCCAGGTTGGGACGGCGTTGAGACCGTCGAGCAACTTTGGCAGGCGGATCCGCGTCTGCAGATCGTCATCTGCACGGCCTATTCCGACACGCCCTGGGACGAAGCGCTGGCACGGTTGGACGCGCGCGACCGTCTGCTGATCCTGAAGAAACCCTTCGACGCGATCGAAGTTCACCAGCTCGCGAACACGCTGACCGCCAAGTGGGAGATGACCGAGCAGGCGACCGCACAGCTATCGGCACTGGAAGCGGCTGTGCGCGGACGCACCCATGAGATTGCCCGCACGAATGATGCGCTGCGAGCCGAGATCGACGAGCGCAAGCACCTCCAGGGGCAGTTGGTGCAATCAGAGAAACTCGCATCGATCGGCCAGCTCGCTGCCGGCGTCGCGCACGAAATCAATAACCCGATCGGCTACATCTTCTCGAACTTCGGCACGCTCGAAAGCTACCTCGAACGGCTCTTCGAGATGTTGGGCGCCTATGAGAGTGCCGAGCCCAGCGTGAATGCGCCTGAAGTCGCAGCCCGACTGCGGGCGCTACGCGAACAGATCGAGCTGGGCTTCCTGAAGGAGGACATTCCGGTGCTGATGCGCGAGTCCAAGCAGGGCATCGTGCGCGTGCGCCAGATCGTTCAGGACCTGAAGGACTTCGCGCGCGCGGATTCGACGCAGGAGTTCCAGTGGGCAAACCTGCACCAGGGCATCGACTCGACACTGAACGTGGTGGCCAGCGAGATCAAGTACAAGGCCGATGTGGTCAAGGTTTACGGCGCGATTCCCGACATTGAATGCCTGCCGTCGCAGATCAACCAAGTGGTGATGAACCTTGTGGTCAACGCTGCGCATGCGATGGGAGAACAGCGCGGCCGCATCACCATCCGTACTGGCGTCGAGGTTGACGTCGATAAAGTGTGGCTGGAAGTGGCCGACACCGGATCGGGCATCCCGCCGGACACGCTCAAACGCGTCTTCGAACCTTTCTTCACGACCAAACCAATCGGCAAAGGGACGGGCTTGGGGTTGTCGCTCGCCTACGGCATCGTGCAAAAGCACCAGGGCCGCATTGACGTTGAAAGCGTCGTGGGCCAAGGCACCACGTTCCGCGTGACGCTGCCGATCCACAGGGCAGCGACACAGGGCGAACCTCAACAGGCGGTCGCCTGATCGCCGCTTCAGCCACGACTGGTCGCAAGACTCCGGCCGCCCATGAGCGGTCGAATCGGGTCGAGACCGAGCGAGAGTCGAGCGGGGCGGCTTGCTGCGATGCCATGACGCTCGCACTCGGCCTTCGACAGCTCAGGCGGCGATGAAATGAGCGCCTTGCTGATCGGAATCCTCATCGCGTTGCCCCTGTCCGATCGTGCCTGAGCGCAGGAAGTTTCCAGCGCGCGCGGCGATCACGGCCTCACTAAAATAGTATCCCTGCGCAAGTGTCGTGGGCCCGGTTGAATTCAGGAAGGAGTGCTGCGCTTGGGTTTCCACTCCTTCGACGATAACCCCGATTTTGGATTCGCGCGCGAGGTTGATGATGGCGCGAACCGTGGCGGCGCTGGCCGGATCGTCGCCAACACGCTTGAGCATCGATTGGGCGATTTTCAGGTGATTCACTCGGAATGTCCTGAGGTATTCGAACGATGAGTATTCGGTACCAAAATCGTCAATGGCGATTCTGACGCCGAGATCGCGCAGTCGCGGTAGCACGTCGTTGTGGGTCCAGGTCATCTGGGCCAGGGTCGCCTCCGTCACATCGAACTCCAGGTCGGACGGAGCAAGCTGCCACTTCGCAACGGAATCGACGACGTCACGGATCAGCTCGCCACCATTCTTGAGTTGCCCGAGTGACAGATTGATCGCGACGACCGGTGCCATGATTCCCTGGTCGCGCCACTGCCTCATTTGCCAGCAAGCCTGGTTCAGCACCCAACGCCCCAACGCGACGATGCTCCCGGTCTTCTCCGCGATCCCGATGAATGCGCTGGCGCTGAGAAGGCCCCGATGGGGATGGTTCCAGCGCACCAACGCCTCCATTCCGACAACCTTTCCGGAAGACAACTCGACCTGTGGCTGGTAGTAGAGTTCCAGCTCATCGAGATCAATGGCCTTTCTCAGCTCCTCGCCGAGCGTGACGCGGTACCGGACCTCCTGGTCCAGATCTTCGGAGTGAAAGTGATACTGGTTGCGGCCCGCGTCCTTCGAGCGGTAGAGCGCCAGATCTGCTTGCACGACCATGGCATCCGGACTCACGCTGCCCGCAACATAGGGGCAGATTCCGATGCTGGCGGAAATATGAACCTCATGGCCATTGAGCCTGTACGGAAGGGCCAGCTCAATCTGGATCTTTGCGGCCAACACGCCCGCGCTCGCGGGCTCACCCATTTCTCCTTGCAGCACTGCGAACTCGTCGCCACCCAGGCGCGCAACCAGATCGGTTTCCCGGGTGCTGCTCCGCAGGCGCTGGGCCACCTCGATCAACAGCAAGTCACCGACCGGATGGCCGTGCATGTCGTTGACCGGCTTGAAGTGGTCCAAGTCGACATAGTGGATCGCGAACGGGGCGGCACCTCGTTGCGCTGCGGCAAAGGCCTGGTGAAGTCGTTCAATGAACGTAGCGCGATTCGCCAGTCCTGTCAGCCCATCGGTGCGCGCGAGCAAGGTGATGTGCTCTTCGGCCGCTTTGCGCTCGGTGATGTCGATGACAATCCCCTCGACCTCGATGAGCCTGCCCTCCTTGTCGCGAACCGGTACGTATCGGTTCTCGACCCAGCGCCGGGAACCATCGCCCGTGCACAATCGGTATTCGATCGATGCCCCTTGTGCATCCTTGTCGAGCACGCGTGCCATCGCGCTGGCGACCTTGGCTTGATCCTCCGGCGCAATCAGGATACCGGCCCAGTCCGGGTTGGCCAACAGGCTCGCCGGGTCGTGGCCGAACTTGGTGACGTTGTGCGAGATGTAGATCAAAGGGAACGAGGGCTCGCCGCGCAATCGATAGAGGATGGTCGGGCTGTTCTGCACGATGATGTTGGCGTCGGACAACTCCCGGGTTCGCTCCTCGACGGCCTGTTCCAGCAGGTTCATCTTGAATGCGGCGTCTTCGGTCATTTGCCATTTCACCGTGAGCGCGCTGGCCAACTGGCTGACCTCGATCGGATCGAATGGCTTCTTGAGAACGAGCAGGCGATCGCGTGCATCCAGGCGATCGAAGACCTCGACCCACGATTGGTCGGCGTAGGCAGTGCAGATCACGACCTGCAGGCGTGGGTCCTCCCGCCACAGCTGCTCGATCGTCTCGACTCCGTCCCACCCTGGAGGCATGCGCATGTCGATGAATGCCAGGGCGTAGGGCTGATCGATACGCATCGCCTCGCGAACCTTCACCAGCGCTTCTTGCCCCTGATAGGCACTGTCCAGTACAAAGTCTGAAGCGGCCGCTTTGGGTGAGGTGCCGAACAACGTGGTCTCCAAATCGTCCAGATTCAACGCCGCCATCGCCGGAAGCAGAATCTTGCGGAAATCCTCGTGAATGGCCGGCATGTCGTCCACCAGAAGAATGCGTTGATTGTGTTGCTTGTTCATTGAACCGCCTTGGTCGCCTTCATCGGCAGCTTGAGCGCGAATGCCGCACGGGAGCTGCATCCCGTTGCTGCGGGCAGCGAACCTCCCGCCTACTTTGCGCGTTGCGCATCACCGCGCTGTGCAGCCAGGCCCAATAGGGCCGTCCATCCTGGTCGCGACCCTGTTGCGCGTCCGTGTCTGATACTCCAGGATTGGTCTCCGCATCGCTTTCTGCGCCGCATACTCGCAACATATGATCTTGCGCCATATTCGCGTTCAAAACACGGAGCGGCATCGATCTCAATCCGCCATCTTCCAACACGTTCAACTGCATTGGCAGATTTCTGGGCGCAGGGTCGAGCCACTCTGAATTGGCTAGTTTTTGCTCAACCTTGTTGGCGCTAACGCCGCGTTGAGGCATCGCGCCGACAAATCGAATTCGCCGCCGCATGAGTTCGCAGCCCAACCAGCATGCGGATGTCAAGGCGAGCTGGCCGCCTCACTTTCTCGTCGGAACCCCCCGCCAATTCGCTTATTCCGACGTCTGCGCCAGCATCGATGGCCGCGAGGCGGCAGAACAGATCGCGCTCAAGCTGGCGCGCCCGGGCCTGCGGCACGTGATGGTGTTTTGCGACGGCTTTGTCGTCAACGGTACGTCGTTCGCCAAGGCTTTGCGCAAGCGCCTGCCCGAGGGAATTTGCGCCACCGGAAGGCTGGCAGCCGACGCCGACCTCGGCGCGAATCGTCGCCAGCGTTGAATTGATCACCTTGTTCAACGTCGCGCGGCCAATTGGCAGCTCCCTCGAGCAACGCGCCGGGTGTAGACATGAGCTTGACGGGTAGCACTCCTTCAGCGTCTTGAGGACCGAGCAGGCCTGCCTGCTCAGATATGGCCTCTTGAGCAAAGGCGTCCACGAGCTGTCCGAGAAGGAGTGCGCAGACGAAATGCCAACGCTTCGCGGCGCTATGGAACTGTTGCTTCGCGGCCGGCTGCAAAGGTCTAGGAGCGCAAGCAGCGCGACGATGTTGCGAAGCTGTTGGCGCAGGCAACTGACCGGCACAAAAAGTAGCGGCGCAGAGCACTCATGCGCCACGCGCATGCCTCGAAAGCTGACCTCTTTGGATGCCCGCTCCTGGCCGACCAGAGACCTACGTTCGTTGATCGTCCAACCACTGTGCGCAGCATAGCTGCCATTGGCAGGCCACGCCGAGAGAGCGGCAATGCAAAGGCTCGTCTGGCGCAAGGTCATCGCAAAGAGCCGTAGGGTCGCCACGGAACAGCTTGGCTCAGCCATCACGACCTTGGCGGCTTCGCGTTCTGCATACCCATTGACCTGAGTGACCATTGCCTTGGTGACATAGCCATCGCCATCGAAAATGTCGATGAGTCGAGCGGGAATCTTTGCGTTTGGTATTCGGTGAACGGCCTTGGACAATGCGCCAGGCTGGTCAGACGCCCCCCCCCGAACTCACCACCCTTGTCCTTGGATCCGAACCCCGCCCTCCTGATCGCCAAACTTGCGCTGGTCGCGGCCTCGATGTGGGGCGCGTCGCTGCTGGCACGGCACTATGGCCACGCGGTGAGCGGTGCGCTCGCCGGACTGCCGGTGATCGTCGGGCCCATCCTGGCGATGCTGCTGATCGACCTACCGGCCGAGCGCGTCCACGGCATTGCGCTGGCCACGCTGGTGTGCGAGCCCGCGATGCTGGCTCACATCGTCGTGTTCGCGAACGCGGCGCGACGATTCAGGTGGCCGGTGTGCCTCGCGCTCGCGACGGTGACCTTTCTCGCGTTGGCTGCGGCGCTCGCGCAGTTGGCCTGGGGCGCGCTCGTCGCGTCCGTGTTGGCGTTGGCCGCCCTGGTGATCGCGGAACGCTCGCTGCCGGCTTCCGGCAGCGCGGCCGATGTGCCAGTGCCAGTGCCGCACAGCGAACTGGCGTGGCGCATCGGCGTGGCGTTGGTGATCGCCGGCAGCGTGATGTGGGGCGCCGACCACTTGCCTGCCGCGATCGCCGGCGCCTTGCTCGCGGTGCCCATCACGGGCAGCGTGCTGCCCTGCTTCACACTGCCGCGCCACGGGCCGCAGGCCACCGCGCGGCTGCTGGCCGGCTTCGTGCGCGGCCAGAGCGGCTTCGTCGCGTTCTTCGTCGTGCTGGTCGGCCTGTTGCCGCATGCACCCAAGACCGTGGCCTTTGTCGCCGCCGTCGCATCTGCGGTCGCCGCGCCGCTGGTCTTGCGCCGCTGGACGACCGCGAGGCCGGTTCGTGGCACCGTCGAGTGATCCGTGTAGAACTCCCGTAGGCACTCAGCAGAAAAATCTCCGGAGCATCAAGGTCGGGGGCTCGGTCAATCTGGATCTGTCGCAATAGCGGAGTACAACACCCAGGCCGCCGGTGGTGAAGATCAGTTTCGGGCCACGCTGCCGTCCATGATCGGGAAGCAGTTCTCCGGCGCAACCGTACACCGCTGACATGTCGCCGAGGATGCATTGCTGCTGCTCGCGTGCGGCCGCTTCAATCTTCGCTTTGACAACATGGCTCCCGGAACAGAGCAGCTGACCATCCATAGCCGCACAATGCCAGATTGCTGCAGGCGTCGCGTGCCGCACTGGTGGCGCGGCGGGAAATAGTCGGGCTGCGCCTGGGCCGCGGCCAGACCGGCGCTGCCAACGAGCAGGGGACGGCGCGACAACGATGCGACGGAGCATGCGGCGGATCATCGGCCGACTCTGGCACCGTGACGGCGAGGCCGGCGATGAAGTCAAATACTGCGGGGCGCTTCGCCCGGTCAACCAAGGAACCCGACATGCACGTGCAGCGCATTGCAGCCTTTTCCGACGGCCCGTCCGGCGGCAACCCCGCAGGCGTCGTGCTGTGCGACGGCGCCCTGCCAACTCCAGCCGAGATGCAACGCGTCGCGACGGAGGTCGGCTTTTCAGAGACCGCGTTCGCCGCGCCGACAGGGGACGGCGGCTGGCAGGTGCGCTACTTCTCGCCGGCGGCCGAGGTGCCGTTCTGCGGCCACGCAACCATCGCGCTCGGCGCCGCCCTCGCGCGTGCCTACGGCGACGGCCGCTTCGCGCTGCATCTTTCGCAGGCCGACATCTCGGTAGAAGGTCATCGCGACGGCGCGCTCGTCGGCGCCGCGCTGCAGTCGCCGCCCACGCTCGCCAGCCGGCCCCTCTCACCCGCCGTGTTGGGCGAGGCGCTCGCACTGTTCGGGTTGGCCCAGACCGACCTCGATCCGCGGCTGCCGCCCGCGCGCATCCATGCCGGCGCCGACCACCTCGTGCTCGGGCTCGGATCGCGAGCGAAGCTGGCGGCGATGCGCTACGACTTCGAGGCCGGCCGCGCACTGATGACGCGCGAGGGCTGGGTCACGATCCTGCTCGCCTTCGCCGAGACACCGACGCGCTGGCATACCCGCAACGCCTTCGCCTTCGGCGGCGTGGTGGAGGACCCCGCCACCGGCGCCGCGACCGCCGCGCTCGCGGGCTACCTGCGAGAGATCGGCTGGCCGCACGGCGGACACATTGACGTTGTGCAGGGCGAGGACATGGGTGCGCGCTCACTGTTACACGCCGACATCGGGCTCGAGCCAGGTAGTTCGATCCGCGTCAGCGGGACGGCTCGGCAGATGAAGTGAGCCAGTGGACTGCCGCAAAGCGGACGACTGTAACCGTCGGCTCCTGGCCGGACAGCGACGCTCATTGGGCAGGAAAAGCATCACAGCGCAGCATCGCCTGGAGAGTTCGCATGTTGCATCTCTGTGAGCGTACGCGAAGACATGTTCAGTCGATGGCGGCCGCCATACCGGCCGCGTTATTTCCTTGCTCTACCCGGACCGAAATGCTTCGTCTGGTCATTCTCCTCCAGTGTCATCTCATAGCCCCGGGACTCTACCTGCAGCCAAACGTCAGCATCTCGGCGCCACGTATCACGCATACGCTCCGTCAGGTGATAAACGGCCTGACTGGAGCTATCCACGCCTTCCTGTTTGTAGGTCCCATACAAGTAATAGAGCGACCCTGCCCGCGTCACCTTATCAACCTGCGTTGAACAGGCCGTAACCTTATCCTCTACCGGCCTTCGCGCGTGGTCTGCAACGATCTGTACCCGAGTTGTGTGCGTACCGTCCGCCGTAACCTGCACATACTCCGGCGCCAGTGTCTTGAGGTAAGCCTCGAAATTGCCCGCCTTGCTGGCTAGGCAATCCGCTTCGTTCATGGCCTGAAGCTGTTTGACGACATCGGGTGATGCGGGGGCGGCGCCCGCCACCGCAGAAATAGTCAGCGAAACAGCCGCCAGACTCGTCAATTTCAACATTGCATTGCTCCAAAAAGGGGTGGCCAACCAACTACATCGAGGCTGTCGGACTTGGTACCCGACGCCAAGAGCGGCTCGCCTGCTGTGAATTTCTCACAAAAGATGCTATGTAGCCCTGCTCGGGATAACCGACAGCAGATGGCTTGCTCTTACCTTAGGTAGCCTGCCCCAAAGCAGTCTACTGCCGATGTCCGGTTCTGGCCGCGCTCAGTCATTGGCGCATTCCTCAAGCGCCGAAAGCCAGGCGTCGTCGTGCACGATCACGGGCTCCCCCCGGTCGTCGTCCTCGCGACCGGAAATCGCGCTGCCGGCGGCGCGAGGGACTGATGCTACTGCGCGACGAACAGGATGCCGTGCGGATCCTGCAGCGCCGACGCGCTGCCGATGCCGGCGACGAACGGCGTGAGGTGTCCCGTGGTCGTGTCGAGTTGCATCACCTGCCCCTGGCCGGCGCTGTACGCCGTGCCTGCCGCGAACGGCCCGTCGACGCGGTAGATCGTATTCGACGCGTCGGTGAACAGCATGAAGGTCTTGCCGGTCGCGCCTGCCGCCGGCACCCAGCGGGTGTCGTCGACCGGCGTCACCGGGCCGTCCTTGTCGTTGTACAGCGTCAGGGTGAGCACCTTGGCCGCCTGGCTGCTGGTGCCGATGTTCTGGATGAACACCAGCTTGCCGTCGGCCTGGCTGTCGAGCACCAGGTCGCCGGCGGGGTCGATCCCCTCCGAGTCGGGATCGGTCAACGCGAGCGTGACCAACTGGTTGTAGGTCGGGTTCGCCGAGCCTCCGACGGTCGGCGTCATGTCGGTCGCCTGCGCGTTGCCAGCCAGTACGGATGCGACATCGAATGTCGTGCCGTTCGCGTTCAGCGACAGCGTCACCACGGTGGGCGCGACACCCGGCGTGGTGGGATTGGACGCGCTCGCGTACACAGCCCCGTTGACGAGTTGCATGTCGTCGAAGCCGCCGCCATGTGCGGTCGGATTGACGGTCGCGGTGTAGCTCTTCTGCGTTCCTGTCGCGAGGTTGATGATGGTCAGTTCCGGATTTCCGTCTTCGTTCGCCATGACCCAAAGCTCATTGGTGTCGCTGCGCGCGAGCAGCCCGTCGACGTGGCCCGACACCGTGTAGGTCTTCAGCAAGTTGGCGCTGAGGTCGTACTGGACGACGGCGTTCGTCAGGCTCGGGTTGGAGCCGTCCTTCACGTCGCCGGTCTGCTGGTAGCCGATGAATACCGTGTTGCCGGAAAGCACGATGGAGTCGGGCTTCTGCGTCGACGACGGCGCCTTCGCGAACACGCTGAGCGAGAAGCCGCTGGCGGCTGCGGTGTTGGCGACCGCGGCCGCCGGGGTGGCTGGATCACTGTCTCCTCCGCAGCCGGACAGCGCTACTGTGCTCAGAGCGATGAGGGTCAAGACGGATTTGTACATGTCGACGTTCCTGGTTAAGCGGGCAAGCGCCGCGGCAGTGGGATTCCCTGCTCGACATATCCATGCCGAACGGGAGTCGGGAATCTAGGTTGTGACCCTGTCGATTGCGTGACAGCGGGGCGTGGAATGCCAATTGGGGACAAATATCTGCAGGCTCGACCGAGCGCGGCGTGAACGTCAGGTCAACCTCGCGCTGCTGGCCTCGGTGACCTGCGCTGCCGCATCACCTCGACAGGCTGTCGCGGGTCGATCGACGGTACTCAAAAAGCCCCGCTTCTGTCAGCTGAATGCGCGTTCGAGGGTGAAACCAGGGAAGATTGCTCCATGACGCTTCCGTTCGCGAACCGCACTGAGGCGGGCCGCCTGCTTGGCAGGCGCCTGCTGACGGAGAGCTTGACTGGGCCGCTGGTGGTCATGGCACTGCCTCGCGGCGGCGTGCCGGTGGCCGCCGAGGTGGCGCGCTGCCTGGGGGCGCCACTGGATCTGCTGATCGTGCGCAAGATCGGCGCGCCCTGGCAGCGAGAACTGGCGGTGGCGGCGGTCGTCGACGGCATGCCGCCGGAGATCGTGATCAATGAAGGGATCAGCGCGGCCGTCGGCGCCGACGCCGCCTACATTGAGCGCGAAGCCTCTGTCGAGCGGCGCGAGATCGAACGTCAACGCGAGATTTATTTGGGCGGTCGCGCGCCCTTGGCCCTGGCGGGAAAGACGGCGATCCTGGTTGACGACGGCATCGCCACAGGTACCACGGTGCGCGCGGCGCTGAAGGCGTTGCGTCGGCGCGGCGCGACCAAGGTATTGCTGGCGATACCGGTCGCGCCGCACGAGGCGGTGATGGCCTTGCGCGGTTCTTGCGAGCGCATCGTTTGCTTGGCCGAGCCACATCCGTTCCAAGCGGTAGGCGTGCACTACGTGGATTTCCACCAGGTGGACGATTCGAAGGTGATGGCGGCGTTCGGCCCGGGGCAGCAAGAATGACGACGGAGCGTGCCGTGGATGCACGACTCGACGCTGCACGACTTGTGGTGTCCTTTGGGCTGGCGTGCCGCTGGCGATGGTGGCGTGCGCTGCGCTGATGGCATTTGCGAGCCTCGCAGCGTTGGTCGTTCCGCGCACTCCAAGCAGGCAGCGAATGCTCCGATGATCGTCGGCTCCTCAATCCATGTATTTGCCGCCATTGATCGACAGCGTCGTCCCGGTGATGAATCCCGCCGCCTCGTCGGCCAGGAACACGACGCCGCGTGCGACTTCGGCCGGCGTGCCGAGTCGGCCGACCGGCACTCCCTTGAGGATGGTTTGCATCACCTCGGGTGACACTGCCTGCACCATCGAGGTCTCGATGTAGCCGGGCGCGATGGCGTTGACGGTGATGTTGCGCGAGGCCCCCTCGAGCGCGAGCGCGCGCGTGAAGCCGAGCATGCCAGCCTTCGCGGCGGCGTAGTTGGTCTGGCCCGACTGGCCGCTGAGACCGTTGACCGAGCTGATATTGACGATGCGGCCGTAGCGCCGCTCGCGCATCCCTGCGACGACGACCCGGCACATGTTGAAGCAGCCACCGAGGTCGACCTCGATCACGGTGCGCCAGTCCTGCTCGGCCATCTTGTGCAGCATCGCATCGTGCGTGATGCCCGCATTGTTCACCAGCACGTCGATCGCACCGAACGCGTGCTCGACCTCTGCGACCCCGGCTGCACACTGCGCCATGTCCGCCACGTCCCATCGGAACACGCGGATGCCCGTACGGACATTGAAAGCTTCGGCGGCCTCGGCGCCGGCCGTGAAATTGGCGGCGACCCGGTAGCCCGCCGCAACCAGCGCCTCGGAGATTGCCGCGCCGATGCCGCGGGTACCACCAGTGACGAGGGCGACGCGTTTGCTCGTGCGCATGGGAAGCTCCTTGGGCATTGCAGTGGATCGCCGGACAACGGGTGGGCTTCGTCCGTTCGATCGGGCAGTCTCGCGCCCACCACGGTCGATGTCAACGTGCCTCCTGGGCGAGCAACCTCCTTTACGTGAGTGGGAGTACCCGCGACAGAAACGGGCCGGCAGGGGATCGACGGACTCTGCCTGGATGGCAACGCAACCCTTTCTTGGAGATTCTCCGAGCTGGGGAACATAATTTGCTGCGGCGCAGCAACTCATCCAGTTCGCGCCCCGGCGGACCCTGGCGCCGAGGTGCTCGAGAGCAAGTGCGGGCAGCAGGGAGACCCCGCGCGCAGTGGTGCGCGGCGATGGATCTCGGGAGGCGAAGAGTGGAATCTGGTGTGGATGATGCATATGCCGAGCTCGGCGTGGATCCAGACGCGTCCGCTGCCGAGGTGAAGGCGGCATGGCGCCGACTGGCCGCGCAATGGCATCCCGATCGCAACCGAAGCGCCGGAGCCATTGGCAGGATGCAACGGATCAACCGTGCTCTGGACGAGATCCGTCGGCACCGCGCGCCAGACGATCCGGGTGATGCGGGCACCGAAGCCGCCGAATCTGCACCTGGGTCGGCACGCTCCGATCGCGGCGAAAGCAGCGACCCCCGCGACAAACGCGACGGCGACAACGAAGCCTGGCGAGGCGAATCAGGCACCGATGGGTCGGGCCCGACGATCCGGACAGTCGATTGCGACGTCAAGTTGACCCTGGAAGAGGCCCTCGCCGGCTGCATCAAGCTCATCCGCGGCACGTTGGTCGAAAGCTGCGCATGCTGCGACGGAAGCGGCTATCGGGCCTTGGCCGGCGCCTGCGCCGATTGCGAAGGTTCTGGCGTCGTGCGCCAGCGTTTGTGGTTCGGCTGGTACGGCACATCCACGCAGTGCTCGGCTTGCGGCGGCGACGGCAATGCAAGGCAGGCTTGCGACGCCTGCGATGGCAGGGGCAAGCGGCCTCCGTTCGAGTACAGCATTCGCGTTCGAGTCCCGCACGGAGTTCGCGACGGCGACCTGCTGCATGTCGGCGGACGCGGCCATGCCTCGGGCCATTCCCGGGTCGAATTGAATTTGCGCGTCGAAGTCGTCGCCCATGCGCTTTTCGGGCTCGACCCAGATGGCACCATTCGCTGTACGGTGCCGGTCAACGGCTTCGCGTGGATGGCCAACAGGTCGATCGACATTCCGACGCTGACCGGACTGCAGCAACTGCAAATGAGGCGCGACGAGTTGTCCTATCGGTTGACCGGTCAGGGCTTCCCGATCGAGCGGCGCGGTCCGCGCGGTGACCTGCTGGTGACGGTCCAACCCATTTTTCCGGGGCGCCTGAGCGCCGACCAGGAAATACTCTTCGACCAGCTCATTGCGACGTCCTGGCACCCGGATGATTCGCATCTCGCCGCCCGACTCGACGAGTGGCGCAGGGCGCAGCAGGGATGGGAGCGGGCACGCGCGAAGCGCGGTCGCCAACCGGGTGGATGACCTCGTGCGCGGTCGCGTCCTCGAGGCCAGGCACTTGGGATGAATGGCGACGCCAGATCCGCTCCGGACGTCGGTCCGGGTTCAGGGCTGCGGCGTCCGCCGAGCCGCGACGCGGATCGCGCGGCTCTGCAATGCGAAGCCAACGATGAAGATCAGCAGCCACGCGAGCAGCGCGGTCCGCACCACAGGATCGTCCGGGCCCGTCGCCAGCGGATGTGCGTCAGGCAGACGGGTCAGGGTCTCGTTGATGCCCGGGACCAACAGCAGGAAGAAGCTGAACGACAGCCCGAAGGTCTGCAGGTGCGGGCGCAGTCGGCCGAGGAACGTCAGCCGCGGCACGAGCAGCACGCCGCCGAACGCCGCCAGCAGCGCAAGGACACCCAGCACATGGCCGGGATTGAGGCCGACGACGCTGGAGAGCCCGAACGACGTCAACACCGAGACGGTCAGGCCGGCCAGATAGACCTGGCCGGATCGGGTGGCTGCGTCGATTCGGCGCGAGCGCGCGAAGCCGTACAGGCCTGCGACGACCGGCACGAGGCTGGTGGCGGTGTGGACGATGCCAAGCATGGAGAGTGGGTGGGGCACGATGAACCTTTGTGTCGATCTACTAGTAGGTAGTTTCTGAGGGCGAAAAGAAGGGCAGCTTGCGCCGCCCGCGGGAAGGCCGGGAGATCAGGTCGGTCGAGTCAGCATGAGGATCGCCGGTTGGACGATCGTGGCGAAGGCCTTTGGGTCGCCCAGGGCCCGAGCGACCAGCATCGCGCCGTGAACGACCGCCATGAAGGCCCGCGCCGAAGCCGCAGGACTGTTGGGCAGATGGATCTGGCCGGCCGCCGCGCCCCGCTTGAGCACCGACGCGAGCCAGGCGTTCAGGTACTGGAAATGGGCCCGGACCTCGACGGCGACCTCCTGCGGGATCGTCGGCAATTCCGTCGCCAGAACCGCGCAGATGCAGAACGGGTGCTCGCCGCTGCGGATGCAACCGGCCCAGTAGTCCGCGTATGCATTGAGCTCGGACAACGGATCATTGAGCTGCTGCTCGAGGGCAGCCAGGCCATCCTTCGCTTCCTGGCGGTACCGTGCGACGACGGTCTGGACCAGGATTGCCTTGCTCGGGAAGTGGTGGTGGATGCTGGCCTTGGAGATGTCGACCCGCTCGGCAAGATCGGCGTAGCTGAAACTGTTATAGCCACCGGCGATCAGGAGCGCCCGCGTGTGCATGAGGATTTCTGCGGCTTTGGGGGAGCGTTCAGCGAGCATGGGGCTTGGATCGACAAGACAGGGTGTCATCCTACTAGTTGGTAGGCCATCTGTCAAAGATCCCTGCTGCATCGTCTTGCGCCCATTGCAGGCGATCACCTCGCCCCATCCGCCGCCCCTGGCGTTGCTCAGCCGACAGCCATCCGGCCTGTCGAATCAAGCAGCGCCAGGTCTGGATGGGCCGGTGAAGACCTTGACCACTTCATACATCCCGGGATCGAACTTGGCGATGGCGAGTACCTGTTCGACATAGGGTGCAGCGACTGGATTCGAACGCATCGATTGGTAGCGCCGGTAGTGCTCCTCGCTCTTCCACTGCGCATACATCGTGACCTTTGTTCCGTCGACGCTTCGATGCAGTGCCGCGGAGACGAACCCTGGTACGTCGCGAACGGACGTATCGGTTGCGCGCGCGAGCAGGTCGAGCAGTTCCTGTTGATTCGACGGTTCGACCGTGAATACGTTGATGAGCGTGACGAGGCCTGAGTTCTCGGCAATCGTGGTCATGGAAGTCTCCGGCTCCTGCGAGAGGAATCGCACCTGATTCAAATCTCGAGCACGTAGACGCGCGCCTGCGAGCGTTCGGCGGCGCTGTGCCCCGCCAGAGCGCGATCCCATCTGGGCTCGGCGGCGCTGCCGTCGATGCGCGCACGATTGATCATCTGCACGACCTCTTCCGTGCTGGCGTCGAATTCGGCGACCTGTTCCAGCGACTCGAGGAACAGGCGCGCAACGACGAACCCGCCGGAGTCGATGATGACCAGGTAGCGAGCGTGCGCGCGCGGCGAGGTGTTGCTATGCGCGCGAGGGAGCTCGTTGCCGAAACCGTTGCTCATTTCCGTATCCCGCCTGAAGTTTGTCGGGGGTGCAGAGTCGCCTGCAATCGTACGCCTGGAAGACGCGGCCACTCAACGCACGCTCCTCGAATGACGATGGCGGTCAATCGGTCGACGCAGCACATCCTAGGGGTGGCGATGGCGGGCCGCTTGGAATACTTTGGGGCAGATCGATGGAGCCGCTGGCGCGATTGCGTCTCGAGTGAGGGTCCGGGCTTTCCGGTGAGCGGCGTCACAGCGACAGGAGGTCGAAGATGGGAAGTCGTCGCACTTTCGTCAAGATGATCCCTTTCCTGCTCGGCTCGGTGCCGATGATCGGCCATGTCGGCCGCGCGTATGCCACTCCTCCACGGAAGAAGAATCCGGTCTGGAATGGCATCGCGCGGAATTGCATCATCACCTGCCCTTCCTGCGGGAAGGCGGTCAGCGAGACGATGGCTCACGAGAGCCTGAAGCGGGTCTACCACTGTCCGGGATGCCTGACGTGGCTGGCGCCGAAACACGGCGACCACTGCATCTACGACTCGTACGGGTCCGTCCCATGTCCCGCGCTGCAACTGAAGGCGAAGGCAAGAATCCAACGCATCGCTTGACCGCGTAGACGGGCGCGACGCGCTGGCTGGCGCGAACGCGCGGCGATATGACTCAGAGAGGGTTTGCAGATGGCCAATCTCATCGTGCAAGAGAATCTTCTGACCGGCAACCCCAGCACCGAATGGGATCTCGCCAACGCCGGTTACACGTCGATCGAAGGATTCGCGACCGACATCAGCGTCAATCGCGGGCAGATGATCTCCTTCAAGATCAACACGGCGTGCACGAACTACCGGATCGACATCTATCGGCTGGGGTACTACGGCGGCCTCGGAGCGCGCAAGGTCGCCACGCTCCAGCAGACAGCTTCGGTTCAGCCTGCGCCGATCGTCAACGCGGCCATCGGGCTGGTCGACGCGGGAAACTGGAGCGTCTCCGCATCCTGGGCCGTGCCGGCGGCCGCCGTCTCGGGCGTGTACATCGCGCACCTCGTCCGCCAGGACGGCGTCACCGGCGAGAACCACATTCCCTTCATCGTGCGCGACGACGGCGCCTTGCACGACATCGTCTTCCAGACCTCCGACACGACATGGCACGCCTACAACGGCTGGGGCGGCTACAGCCTCTACGGCGGCAGCACCAGCGAATCGGACGGGCGCGCCTACAAGGTCAGCTACAACCGCCCGATCGCGACCCGCGACGGCGTGGGTCTCTATGCCGGCCCGCAGGACTTCCTGTTCGGCGAGGAGATCGCGGCCATCCATTGGCTCGAGGCCAACGGCTATGACGTGTCGTACATCGCGGGTGTCGACACCGATCGCCACGGATCCGAACTGCTCAATCACAAGCTGTTCATCTCGTGCGGACACGACGAGTACTGGTCCGGGCAGCAGCGCGCGAATGTCGAGGCCGCGCGCGGTGCCGGCGTGCACCTCGCGTTCTGGAGCGGCAACGAGGTGTTCTGGAAGACCCGCTATGAAGCGAGCGCCGTCACCGTCGACGGCAGCCCGACGACGTATCGGACACTGGTCTGCTACAAGGAGACGCGGGACGGCAAGGTGATCGACCCCGCCGATCCGCCGACCTGCACGTGCACCTGGCGCGACCCCCGCTTCAGTCCGCCGGGCGACGCCGGTCGCCCGGAGAACGCGTTGACCGGCACGATCTTCATGGTCGACGACTTCCGGGAGGATCAGATCCAGATTCCGTACCCGATGACGAAGCTGCGCTTCTGGCGCAACACGGCCGTCGCCAACACCGCCCCGGGCGGCGTCGCGACGCTCGTGAGGAACTACCTCGGCTACGAATGGGACGAGGCGCCGGACAACGGATTCTCCCCGCCGGGCCTGATCCGCCTGTCCACCACGACGCTGTCCGTCAACAGCTACCTGCTCGACTATGGCTCCGTCGAAGGAGCGGGGATCGCGACGCACAGCCTGACGCTCTACCGCAGTCCGGCAAGCCGGGCGATCGTCTTCGGAGCCGGCACCGTCATGTGGTCGTGGGGACTCGATCCCCATCACGATCCCGATCCGAGAGACACGACGCAGACGCCGGTCGACCCGAACGTGAAGCAGGCGATGGTGAACCTGCTCGCCGACATGGGCGTCCAGCCGGCGTCGCTGCAGCCGGGGCTCGTCCCGGCGACGGCATCGACCGACACGACGCCTCCGGTCACGGTCATCACCGCGCCCGCGAACGGGGCGACGGTCACGCAGAACCTGACGGTCAACATCACGGGAACGGCGACGGATGTCGGCGGCGTCGTGGCCGGTGTCGAAGTCTCCGTCGACGGCGGGCAGACGTGGCATCCGGCGACCGGCACGACGAGCTGGAGCTACAGCTGGGCGCCCGCGCTGCCCGGGAGCGTCACGATCCGTGCGCGCTCCACCGACGACAGCCTGAACACGGAAAGTCCCGGGCCGAGCGTCACCGTGACGGTGGCCGCCTCGAACGTGCAGACCCTGTTCGGCAGCACGACACCGGGCACCGTGGCCGTCAACGATCCCAACTCGGTGGAACTCGGCGTGAAGTTCACCAGCACGCAGGCCGGGACGATCAGCGCGCTGCGTTTCTACAAGGGCGCGCAGAACACCGGGACGCACACCGGCACGCTCTGGACCTCCGCCGGCACCCAGCTCGCGACGGCGACGTTCGTGAACGAGACGGCGAGCGGCTGGCAACAGGTCGCCCTTGCGACGCCCATCGCGATCAGCGCGAACACGACCTACGTCGCGTCGTACCACACGCCCGGAAACTACTCCGGCGACAACAGCTATTTCGCGACGGCCGGCCACGTCAGCGGCCCACTCACCGCACCGGCCACCGGCGCAACGAGCGGCGGCAACGGCGTCTACGCGTACGCAAGCACGACCGCGTTCCCGACGAACACGTTCCAGGGCAGCAACTACTGGGTCGACGTCGTCTTCAATCCGAGCGGGGCGGGCAGCCCGGTCGCGACGAACGACAGCGGCTTCGTCACGACGCTGAACACCGCGCTGACGATCCAGGCCGCGCAACTCCTTGCCAACGACTCCGACCCGAACGGCTACGCGCTGTCGATCCAGTCCGTGAGCGCGCCCGTCCAGGGCAGCGTCTCGTACAACGCCACGACGCAGGTGGTCACGTTCACGCCGTCCACCGGATACACCGGGCCGGCGAGCTTCACCTACACGATCACGAACGGCCATGGCGGCGTCGCCTCGGCCAACGTCGCGGTGACCGTCAACATGCCCGCCACGACCCCGCCGCCGGTGGCGAACAACGACTCCGGATTCACGACGGTGCAGAACACGGCGCTCGCGATCCCGGCCGCCCAGCTGCTCGCCAATGACAGCGACCCGAGCGGCTTCGCGATCTCGATTCAGTCGGTCGGAGCCGCCGTCAACGGCGCGGTGGCCTACAACGCATCGACGCTCGCGGTCACGTTCACGCCGACGACCGGCTATACCGGGGCAGCCAGCTTCAACTACACCATCACGAACGGGCACGCCGGCACCTCGACGGCGAGCGTGTCGCTGACGGTCACCCCACCCAAGGCCTCCTACTCGCTGTTCGCCGCGGGCAGCACGCCCGGTACCGTGACGCAGTCCGACACCAACGCCGTGGAACTCGGCGTCCGGTTCCAGAGTTCCGTCGCCGGCAAGGTCACCGCGATCCGCTTCTACAAGGGTCCGAAGAATCTCGGGACGCACACGGCGCACCTGTGGAGCGCCACCGGGACATCGCTCGCGTCGGCCACGTTCTCCGGCGAGACGGCGAGCGGCTGGCAGCAGGTGAGCTTCGCGACGCCGGTCGCGATCGCCGCCAACACGATCTACGTCGCGTCGTATTACACGAGCAAAGGCTACTACTCGGCGGACGGCAACTTCTTCGCGAGCGCCTTGACCAGCGGGGTGTTGACTGCCCCCGCCAGCAGCAACGGCGTCTACGTCTACGGATCGGGCGGCGTGTTCCCGAGCAGCAGCTACAACGCGTCGAACTACTGGGTCGATGTCGTGTTCGTCCCGAACTGAGTGGCCTGACTCCCGGCAGCACCTGGCGCGTGCAGGCGCGGTCGTTCAGAACACGATGTCCAGCGGCTGCGGCGACAAGGCCGCCAGGAAGTCGCGGGCATCGACGGCCTCGCCCAGCGCGAGTGCGCCGGCGTGCGCGAAGCCCGGCCGCATCAGGCGCACGGCGGCCTCCACTACCAGGGGGGCCGAGACGGCGTAGATGTCCTGCCCGCGCGCCACGGCCGTGCGCAGCGTGCCGCCGCGACGGGCCTGCACCACAATCTCGAAGCGCTGCGCCGAGCGGCCGGTGGCGTCGGTGGCCGTGGGCGGCGGCGTGCCGCCATCGCGGATCTCGTCAAGCGACGCCTGCGTGAGGTGCGCGCGCACGCTGCGCGGGCGCAGGTGGCGCGCGATCGTGATCACCTCGCTGAACGGCAGTTCCACCATCGCCTGCTTGCCGTGCGGCGCGCCGAAGTTCCAGGTGGACGCCGCGGCCGGCAGCGGCATCGGGACGAGCCGGTGATCGGCGACGACCAGGCGCGCCGCGGTGTTGCGCGCGCCGGTCTTGCGCGTGCCCTCGGTGGGCCACCAGCGATCGAGGGCCACGGCCACGGTGAGGTCGTCGCCTTCGCCGTCCGGCCCGACGAGCGTGGTGGCCAGCACGTCGGCCAGGCCGCCGTAGAAGCCGGCCGCGGGGATCACCGCCACGCCCGCGGCGCGCGCCGGCGCGTCGAAACGCTCGAACACCGCCATCGCGCTGGCCTGTTCCGCGGTGACGTCGAGGTAGCCGGCGCCCACGTCGATGGTGGCCTGCACCACCGGGCCGGCCGTGTCGAGGAACGGGCCCGCGCAGTTGATCACCACGCCGCAGCCGACGAAGGCCTCGCGCAGCGCCCAAGCGTCGTCGACGGCGGCGGTGCGTCCCGGCACGCCCGGGGGCAGGGTGCGGGCGTCGCGGCCGACGGCCACCACGGCCAGGCCGCGGCGCCGGAGTTCGTCGACCACGAAGCGGCCGGTGTGGCCGCCCGCGCCATAGACAGCGACGGGGCGGGTGGATGAGTGGGCACTGGCGTGAGGCATTGGGATCTCCATGAAACAGACAGGTCTGTAGCTTGCGAGAATAAAGACAGGTCTGTATC
>FTIR01002938.1_pt1 | contig 93841 bp, 93 predicted proteins | sample 1658041 | NCBI WGS metagenome assembly FTIR01 (sample SAMEA3914793, study PRJEB12502) | metagenome | biome: forest; material: soil | place: Canada | collected 2011-07-03 | depth 0.3 m | reverse complement strand
GCCTGGATGTCCAGGCGCTGCAGGGTATAGACCTTGCGCTGGGCGAACAGGGTCGGGCGGCTGTCGTAGAACTTCAGCACGGCGTCCTCGGCGGGCTTGCCGGCCGTCTCGGCTGCCGCCTCGACGAAGCGGCGCGCCAGGATGTCGCGGCGGGCGGCCTCCAGCTGCTGGACCACCCTCGGGTCCTTGTCGAGCTTGGCCGTCACGGCCTTCTGGGCGACGATCTCCTCGTCGATCAGCTGATCGAGCACCTGCTTGGAAGCGGCGTCACCGGCATCGGGACGCATGCCGCGCTGCTTCTGCAACGCGATCGTCAGCTGCGCCGCGGTCAGATCGTCGCCATTGACCTTGGCGACCACCTCGTTGCCAGGCGCGTCGATGGGGCCCACTTCCTTCTTCTGGCCGCAGCCGGGCAGCAGGACGGCGGCCAGCGCGGCCACGGCAACAGCACCGACGCGGGCGCGGCTGGACAACTTCTTGGAACGCATCATCGACGGGAGCCCCTCATGGCCGCATTCGGCCCGAAAATCAAGACGGGCGCATACGGCAGACATGCCTTGCCCGGCCGCATAGCGGCAAACGGGCGATTGTAGAGACTAACCTGCGTCAATCCTGCGACGGCGCCGTTGCGCCTGCAAACGCCGTTGCGCGGCGGCAAGAACGTGCAAAAGTGCCGCCGCCGAAGGCGCCTCAGCGCCCGAAACGGGCCAGGTAGTCCTGGTAGGCCAGCGCAATCCCTTGCTTGAGGTCGATGCGGTGCTTCCAGCCCAGGGCGTGCAGGCGACCGACATCCAGCAACTTGCGGGGCGTGCCGTCGGGCTTGCTGGCATCGAACACGATGCGGCCGGTGAATCCGACCACGTCCATCACCGTCTCGGCCAGCTCGCGGATCGTCACGTCCTCGCCGGTGCCGATGTTGACCAGCGGGCCGTCGTAGCCCCGGGTCATCATGTGGACGCAGGCGTCGGCCAGGTCGTCGACGTAGAGGAACTCGCGCATCGGCGTGCCCGAGCCCCAGACCACGTATTCGGAGTCGCCGCGCAGCTTGGCCTCGTGCGCCTTGCGGATCAGGGCCGGCAGCACGTGGCTCGTCTGCAGGTCGTAGTTGTCGTTCGGCCCGTACAGATTGGTGGGCATCGCGCTGACATACTGCCGGCCGTACTGGGCGTTGTAGGCCTCGCACATCTTCACGCCGGCGATCTTGGCGATCGCGTACGGCTCGTTCGTCTCCTCGAGCGGGCCGGTGAGCAGCGAATCCTCGCGGATCGGCTGCGCGGCCAGCTTCGGGTAGATGCAGCTGGAGCCCAGGAACATGAGGCGCTGCACGCCGGCCTGGTGGGCGCCGTCGATGAGGTTGTCGGCAATGGCCAGGTTCTCGTGCAGGAACTGCGCACGGAACGTGTTGTTGGCCTGGATGCCGCCCACCTTGGCCGCCGCGATGAAGATGTACGCCGGCCGCGTGCGCTGCAGGTAGGCGCGCGTGCTGGCCGCGTCCTGCAGATCGAGCTCCGCGCGCAGCGGGCTCAGCACGTTGGCGTAGCCGGCGGACTTCAGGTGCCGCACCAGCGCCGAGCCGACCATGCCGCGGGCGCCGGCGACCATGATCGCCTCGCCCTTGCCCGGCACGCCCTGCACGGCGCCCTCCTCACTCATGGTGGCTGAAGGTCTGGAAGCCAGCCAGGCTCACCAGGGCATCGCGGCGCGCGGTGTTGTAGTCGGCGTCGACCATCTCGGCCACCAGTTCGGGCAGCGTCGTCGTCGGCGTCCAGCCCAGCTTTTCCTTGGCCTTGGTCGGGTCGCCCAGGAGGGTTTCGACCTCGGTCGGACGGTAGTAGCGCGGGTCGACCCGCACGATGACCTGCCCCGGCTTGCACTTGGACTTGTCGCCGCTGACGGCATCGACGATGCCGACCTCGTTGGCGCCTTCGCCTTCGAAACGCACGGTCATGCCCAGGCGCTCGGCGGACATGCGCACGAAGTCGCGCACGCTGTATTGCACGCCGGTGGCGATGACGAAGTCATCGGCCGTTTCCTGCTGCAGCATCAGCCACTGCATCTGCACGTAGTCGCGTGCGTGGCCCCAGTCGCGCAACGCGCTCATGTTGCCCAGGTACAGCGACTCCTGTAGCCCGAGCGCGATGCGCGCGACGGCACGCGTGATCTTGCGGGTGACGAACGTCTCGCCGCGCAGCGGGCTCTCGTGGTTGAACAGCACGCCGTTGCAGGCGTACATGCCGTAGGCCTCGCGATAGTTCACCGTGATCCAGTACGCGTAGAGCTTGGCGACCGCGTACGGGCTGCGCGGATAGAACGGCGTCGTCTCGCGCTGCGGAATTTCCTGCACGAGACCGTACAGCTCCGACGTCGAGGCCTGATAGAAGCGCGTCTTCTTCTCGAGGCCCAGGATGCGGATCGCCTCCAGCAGGCGCAGCGCGCCCAGGCCATCGGCGTTCGCCGTGTACTCGGGCTCTTCGAAGCTGACGGCCACGTGGCTCTGCGCGGCCAGGTTGTAGATCTCGTCCGGCTGGACCTTCTGCACGATGCGCGTCAGGTTCGTCGAATCGGTCAGGTCGCCGTAGTGCAGGACGAAGTCGCGATTGTCGACGTGCGGATCCTGGTACAGATGGTCGATGCGGTCGGTGTTGAAGGACGAGGCGCGGCGCTTGATGCCGTGGACCTCGTAGCCTTTCTTCAACAGGAACTCGGCCAGATAGGCGCCGTCCTGGCCTGTGACACCGGTGATGAGGGCTACTTTTTTGTCGGTCATGTCAATATTATCGCGCAGAGGCAGCAGCGAAACGCGCCCTTCGCCCGGTCACGACGCCGCCTTCAGGAAAAGCGCCTTGAGCTGCCGTGCGGAATGGAGCACGTCGTGGCTCGCCGCGCTCCTGCGCCGCCCTTCTTCTCCCATCTCGGCCAGACGCTGCGGGCTCGCGACGAGGGCCGCGCGAATCGAGGCGGCCAGCGCGTCCACATCGCCCGCCGGCGCCAGCCATCCGCAGCTCTCGTCCACCAGTTCGGGAATGCCCGCGATGTAGGTCGAGATCACCGGCCGCCCCAGGGCAAATGCCTCCATGATGACCACCGGCAACCCTTCCGCGAAGCTGGGCAGCAGCAGCGCGCGCGATTCGACCAGCGCGTTGCGTACCTCGATGTTGGATTGCCAGCCGCGCAACTCGATCATGCCGGCAACCCCGTTGCGGGCAATTTCCGCCTCGAGGCTCGCCCGCTCTTCCCCGTCGCCGATCAGCACGACTTTCAAGCCCGGAAACTCGTCCTTGAGGGCGGCCACGGCAGATGGGATGAGCAGCAGCCCCTTCTGCGAATTGAACCGGGCGACGTTGACGAGGACCTGATTGCCGGGATTGGGCGCGCTGACACTAAGGAATTCGGGCATTGCAAGGCCGCAATGCACGATCGCGATCTTGTCCCAGTGGGTCCACCGACTAGCGCGCACCAGTTGGACACGGCCGAAACTCGAGATTGCAACAACGAATCGCGCATGGCTCATCTTCAGATCGAAGCTGAGGCGGTCCGTGTTCTCGAATTCATCGGGGCCGTGCGCAGTGAAGCTATAACCGGGGCCGCCCAGGATGTAGCTCAACAGCGCAATGGCGGTCGCGTTCGTGGCGAAGTGGGTATGGACGTGGGCCACGTCCTCGCTGCGCGCCTGTTGCTTGAAATACACGGCCTGGAGGAGGTAGGCGGCATGCCGACCAATGCCACCACGCGCATTGCGCCAGAGCGCAGCCGCGGCCGCGATCGCCCGGGCCATGCTCAATGGGTTGGTAACGGCTTCCCTGAGGAACGCCAGGAGCAGATTCTTCAGGTTCCCGGCGAGGAGGTAGTGCGTTCGTCCCTGCTCGTCGATGTCGCGCGGATCGACGAGTTTCTCGCCCCAAGGGCGCGCCGCGTAGCGGACGACCGCGACTCCGTCAGCGACCAGCGCCTCGATCTCACGACGAATGAACGTCGTGCTGGTCATCGGATAGGAGTTGAGGAGATAGGCGATTTTCACGAGATCAACCCGATACGACAGTTTCTTGACCGCTGCGGGCCGCGTCGACGATGCGCAAGACTTCCAGCGAAGTCTCCACGGGGATCAGATCGCTTGCCAGCGCCCCCCGATCAAGCAGCGAGACGAAGTGGCTGAGTTGAGGGGAATAGCGGTTCAAACCGTACGAGTGCTCGCTGGCGCCGCGGCCAGCGATCGACGCTTTCAACTTCCGCAGCCACCTCTGCTGTCGTAGCGCCGCGACCGCGCGTTGCTTCAAGCCGCGATCCGATGGAGAGAGTTCCGCCGCGCGCACGGGCGGTGCAGACCTTGCGCGCAACGACTCCGCCCCCATGACCGGCGAATCGAGCTGAATGCTCCCATGCGAGCAACTCAGCGCGGTCTGGTTCGGGAGTACCGCCACGAGAGAGGCCGCCAGTTGCGAATGGCCGCCCCCCGCGTGCACCAGTTGCAGGCAGGCCTGGACGTCGACACCGGCCGCATTGCGCGTGAGCGCCGCCCGGACCGACTGCACCGGCCCCATCAACTGCAATGCGAGGACGATCGGGTAGACGCCGAAGTCAAGCAGGACGCCCGCGCCCTCGCCTTCGAAAAGGCGTGGATGCGAGGCCGGGTCGAGCGAGATTCCGAATCCGGACTGCAGCAGTAGCGGCTCGCCGAACGCCCGTTCCAGCGCAAGCCGCCGCAACTCTCGATAGACAGGCAGCGCCGTCGTCCATTGCGCCTCCATGAACAGCCTACCGCTTGTCGACGCGGCGTGCGCGACGCGCGCGCCCTGCTCGGCGTCGATGGCGAACGGCTTTTCGCACAGCACGGCCTTGCCGGCGGCCAGCGCGGCAATCGCGTGCGCGGCGTGATCTCGAGTCGCGGAGGCGATATAGACGGCGTCGATGTCCGGCTGTGCCAAGAATTCGCCGAGCGTCCCGTAGGCTCGCGCAACCCCGTGTTGCGCGGCGAATGCGCGTGCACGCCCGACGTCGGTGGATGCCACGGCGACAACCGACACACGAGAATCGAGCGCGAAGCATTCCATCATCGTCGCCGACATCGCTCCCGTGCCCACCACGCCGAAGCGCCAGGTTCGAGCGCCGCTCACGAGCGTGCCTTCTGCGGTGCCATGGCCAGCGTCCAGGGCATGGGCTCGACGGGTAGACAGCGGGTGCTCATGACTTGAACGCCCTTGTCGGCGCGTGAATTCTGGATGGCGAGCGTGACTTCATTGAAATGCAGCGCGAAGTCGGCACCGAGCCGGCACGCACGCCCTTCCTGCAATGCGCTGATCATCTCGGCCGGCCCCAGCGCGAAGTTCATCGAGGCGGCACCGCGGCGCCCCACTTTCGGGTCGGTGGCCGTCCCCATCTTCACGCGCCTGGCGAACGGGCTGTTGATCAGGCGGCGCCGAAAGACGTGCCGACGTCGTACCCGCACCGCAGCGCCGTTGCTCCAGCATTCGTCGATTTCGACCACGCCCCGATCGCCGACGACTCGCATGCAATGGTTGTGGGGCGCAATGATGCTGCAGGTCAGGCGCGCGACGACACCGGACTCGAAGAAGAGTGTGGCGCAGGAATAGTCCGGCGCCGTCGCCGGGTCGTCCACCAGCTTCCCCGCAACCAGGTCGGCCGAGGCCGCGACGACGGTGGTGACGTTGCCGAACATCGCAATGAGCCAGGAGAGGTAGTAGCCGGCGTGCTCCACGGTACAGCCCACCTTGAACTCGTCGCGGTACGGCCAGGGCGCACCCGATTCGCTGAACCACTTCTTGTAGGGCGCCGAAGGAATGTAGTCGTCGTCCAGTTCGGCATAGACCAGCAACGGCTTGCCTGCGTCTTCGCGTCGGACGCTCGCCCACAGGGTCTGCGCAGCCTCGCCCAACAGGCTGCACGGCGCGGAAGTCAACATCAGCCCCGACGCCTGTGCGAGCTCGCAGAGCGACTTCGCGTCGTCCATGTCGGTCGCGAGCGGCTTTTCGGAATAGACGTGGCGCCCGGCAAGAAGGCATGCTCGACTGACTTCGAAGTGGGCTCCGGGATTCGTCAGATTGAGCACCAGTTCGACGCCTGGGGTCTGGAGCAAATCTTCCAGCGATCGCGCGGCGCGGACGCCCCAGTAGGTGCAAAAGGCCTGCAGGCGACCGGCATCGAGGTCGAACGCGCAATCGACTCCGATGTTCGGAAAGGTCTTCAGCGAACGCATGTAGAGGTCGGCGACGAAGCCGGTCCCGATGATGGCGATCCGCGCGGGGTTAGTTTGCATTTGTCGATTCCACGTATGGTTCGTCGCCGGCCCGATTCGACACGGCCCGCGTCCATCGAGCTCGTCCGGGGCGACCGGGTGACGGCGTGGCTGCGGCTTCACCCACTCTTGTTGCGCCGCAGTATGCCCGACGCTTCATGGATCTTGTCGACGCAGCAATCGCCCGGCCTCGAGCGCGTCAGCCTCCGGGAAGGCCTCTCCTGTATTGGACCGCTTCGGCCATGTGCGCAGCTTCGACATCCGGCTCGTCGGCCAGATCGGCCACCGTGCGCGCGATCTTGGCCACGCGATGCAGGCTGCGCGCCGACCATCCGAGTCGATCGGCCACCTGCTCGAGCAACGCGCGTGACGGCTCGGTCAGGCGCAAGCCGGATTCGATCTGGGCGGCGCTGAGCAGGGCATTGGGCACCCCCTGTCGCGTCAACTGGCGATCGTGCGCTTCGCGAACACGGGCAGCCACCGTTGCCGACGACTCCTGCGTCGGTGCAGCGGCGTCGCGAACTCGCCCTTCCACCGACGGCAACAGCTCCTTCGGCCGCAAAGCCGGCACCTCGATCTGCATGTCGATCCGGTCCAGCAACGGCCCCGACAGCCGCGCCTGGTAGCGCCGCACGGCTTCGGCGCTGCAAACGCACTGCCGGCCGCTGGCCGCGAACGCGCCCAGCCAGCCGCACGGGCAGGGATTCATCGCGGCAATCAACTGGAACCGCGCCGGGTACTGCGCCTGATGCGCCGCTCGCGAGATGGTGATGCGCCCGGTCTCGAGCGGCTCGCGCAAGGCCTCCAGCGCGCTGCGCGGGAACTCCGGAAGCTCATCGAGAAAGAGGACGCCCGCATGCGCCAGCGAAATCTCGCTGGGCAACGCCAGAGTTAGGCTCATTTCCGCCACAAATAGACTCTAACTTTGGCGGAAACGGCGAGCAGCGAACTATGCCTTGCCCGCACCCGAGTCACAGGTGAGGGTCAAGTCTGTTCCTGAAGGCAATTCGATGTCAAGCCACCAAACGCTATCTGGACTCCACCCCTCTTTGAAGATGCCCAACACATGAGCAGAGAGTCTCGGCGCCAACGGCTGCAGGACTGGATCTTCGTACAGCTCGAGAAGGCACCCCGGTAGAAGCGGCCGGATCTGACGATACCGATCGACCTCACGGAGCAGTTGGGCCTCGAGAAGCAGGGCCACCAGTGCAGCGCAGCCATCGACGCTAGGTAGCAGGATGACGCGCTTCAAATCGTCAAGTGGAGAGTCAAGGCATCGACACCCGAGAAACCAATCGGGATCGAACCGCTGCTCCCGCCTGGACGGCGACATGAGCCGCACAACGTGCGCCTGGACGGTCGCCAAGTCGATTGGTGTTTTGTCGATGAGCTGCCATAAAGGGTGATCTCGCATGCCCAGCGCGCCAGGAAACCGCTCAGCCAAGACGTCGGCCAGTCTTCGAGACGACGGCTTTCTGTAGCTACCGGCACCCGGCATCGTGCCCTTGCGAAATGTGTACCAGACCTGGGACTTCAAGCCGGTGAAGTCGGCAAATATCCGTGTCAAAGCCGCTGGAGTTGCAGGCGCCGTACTCCCGCTGCCCGCTGCAGTCGCGATCGCGATCGCGTAGTAATAGGCCATCGCACGAAGACGCTCGGCCTCACTCTTCGACGGACGTCCATTCCTGCCTGCGTCCGATGAGCAGAGGGAGGAAAGCTCATTTGTGTGCCCCATGACGCCACGCTTTACGATGAAAGTGTCTCCACTACATCGTAATTGCGCTGCCTCAAAAGATCGAGTTCACTCAATGCCGTCAACAAAAGTCCGGCATCTTCTGAGGACGAAATGACTCCGTTCGGTCTGGCGCTCAGTTCCTATCGACGCAGGCAAGGGTTGCTGCAGAAGCAGATAGCCCTTTCCCTCGGCGTGTCGCTGGCCTTGGTGTGCTCCTGGGAACGGGCGTTGAAACCGCCGCCGAAAGGTGATCAGCTAGATCGACTCAGCGACCTGCTGTCATTGACGTCGGTGGAGCGCGGTGAAATCGCGGTCCTCGCAGCCGAATCGGCGCCGAGCGTACGTGTCCGCGCGGGCACTTCCGCAGAGGGCTATCGTCTTATGCACCGCCTGGCTGCACGACTGCCAGACATGCCCGCCAACCAAGTTAGCGCGCTGGCCAGCGTCCTCGCGTTGAACGAGGAAGTCACCATGAGCGGATAGCCAAAAGAGGCAGCCCTCAGACCCAGGAGGGGACTGAGGGCTAGGCCGAGGGGACGCCGGCATTTGCAGTGCCGAAAACGCCGTTACACGGGCCAGAGTACCGCCCCCCGCCAGGCCGATCAAGCCAACCCCCTCCGAGACAGCCCAACCAAGTGAATCAGTTCACCTGGAAGGGTGAAGTGTTGTCGCTCGAAACCCAGCGACCACTAACAACCCCCAATTCGGAGAGGCCGCGGATGACCACTGACAGCCAATTCGGCTCAGCCACGTGGCTTGACGCCATCAAGGCCTCCAACTGGATGCCTCCACCGTTGGGAAAAGGCCGCCCGACAGAGCGCTTATCTCCACACTGCAGAGCCCTTGGCAGAACTGTCGAAGTTGAAGGCGGCTACCAACTGACGCTTCTGCTACTGCTGGATATCTGGCAAGCCGCGGGCTTGGTCGAATGGTTCAGGGAGCGTCCTTTCAGACTCACCACAGTTGAACACGGCCTTGCTCTGGCCCCTAGCTTCATTTTTGAATGGATACCGACAGGCGCCATCTACGTCGTCAGCTTCCGCCAGAAGAAATTCCAGACTACCGAACTCGTAGCAGAGGCGCAGGAAGCTGCAAAGTTTCTCGACGACCGAGGCCTGCGATACCTGCTTTGGAACGACAAGGAACACGTGACCACCACGGCCTGGCACAACGTTCGACAAATTCATCGCTCCGGCGTCTTCGCTCATGACACGCCCGTCTTGGAACGAGCCATCGCTTGCGTTCCAGAAGGCGGTACGACGCTAGGCAGCCTCGCCAAATCAGGCATCGATTCGGAGATCGTTCTGAACCTGATTTGGAACGGTGTCCTCCACATCAATCTCCTGGAGAAGCGAAATGTCTCAACGCGAGTCGTCAGTGCGGTCGACCCACACGTCTATGGTGCCCTCATTGGAAGTCGGCCAGATCCTGAAAGCTGGTGGAACGCGCTTCAAGATTACTGAGCTCTGCAGCGCCGCCAACGACACGGCCGATCCCGTTGTGATCCTTGAGCACTGCGAGACAGGCGCCAAAAAGTCAATCGCACAGAACAGACTTCTTTCAGAGATGCTCGGCATCGTTCGGCGCGAGCCGGTCGAACAACCGAGTGCATATTCTGATGCAGACAAGCGAGTCATCGATCGCATCCCGGTCGACATGCAGAGCCCAGCTGCACTGAAGGTGCTGTTTGACAAGCTGCATTGGATTCAGGCGCTACGCTCGATTGGCGCAACCTCCGCAATGTCGGACGATGAACTCGCAATCGAGATGCTGCGCGCGCGGCAAGTGCTTGTCCACGCAGAAGAGGACTACAAGCCGTCCACAATCCGCAGAGCTTGGCAAGAACTCAACCGGACTTCGGATCCGCGAAGCCTCATGCCGAACTTCCAGTCCCGCGGAGGCGTGAGCCAACATCGAACTGCGACCAAGGCAGATGAGCTTCTCGATGGGCGCTTCGATGAAGCAGAAGATGTCAAGCATGGTCGCCTGCGTCCCATCGGCTTCTACGATCAGCATGTCATTGACGTCAGTGCCTACAACGCGCAGCCAGGCGTCACTCCGATCGAGCCCCTGAGCGAAAGGACGTTGAGGCGTCGATTCGACGCCCGCTTCGATCGTTATCTCGTCACTCTACGTAATAAGGGCAAGGCAGCCGCGGACGCGGATGCCCGTTCGTCGGGTGCACGCATTCGAGCCGAATTGCCCTTAGAGGCCTCGCAGTTCGACGACACAGACGGCGAAGTTTTCCTCGTCGACGAACGCTCAGGCCTCCCTTGGGGGCGTGCCTTCATCACCGCGGGAATCGACGAAGCTACCCGATCGCTGCTGGGAGCGGAACTGAGCGAGAAGCCACGAGATACGTTCAGCGCCCTCAGCGCTCTTCAAAACGCCATCTTGCCGAAGGACATGTCTGCCGCTCAGTTCAAGCGTTGCAAGCAGTCATGGTACGCATACGGTGGTATCGGTGAAGTGCAATGGGACAACGCTCTCTATTTCAAATCGGCTGCACTCATGGAAGCGGCTTCGGTAGACGCATCCGCTATTCCAGGTTGGTCCATTCCGCACAAGCCTACGGGAAAGCAAGGGATCGAGTACTGGAATCGCACTCTGAAGACAGAGTTCACACCAGACCTTCCCGGTTGGCGCGGACCGAAACGGACTCGCGAGGGTCTCGACGAAGGCGCCGGCTCCGCGGTACTCGGGCTGTCTGAATACATCGAACTTTTCAATCGCTGGCTTACCGACGACTATTCAAATCGCGCACGCAGCGGAGGCCGATCGCCGCGTCAGAAGTGGAATGCCCACTTCTGCAACGGTCGGCGACCGCTGATGCCCTACAACACTCAAGCGTTCCAGTTGCTCGCGACCTTGCGCGAGACAGTCCACTTCAGAGACAGCGGCAACATTCTCAGAATGGGCCTACGGTACGGCTCATGTGAACTAGATCAACTGAAAAGGTCTCTCGGCCCTGACGCCGATCTCAAAGCTCGTATTCATCCCTATCACCTGGAAACCATGTACGTTCTAGACGCGAGGCGGCAGGTCTTCCTAAGTATTCCGTGCATTGAGCCGCTCGACTATGTCGCTGGTCTTACCAACTATCAGCAGTCGCTCATCATCAAAGTTGCGCGAGAGAACGGCAAGCGAAACCCGTCGTTGGCCGATTGCGTCGCGGCCAGGGCAGCTCTTTGCAAGGAAGTTGCTCAGAAGCGTACGTCTAAGAAAATGCTCGAACGCAGGCAAGCGTACCGGACGGACGACCCGACTTCGAAGGCGGCTGCGACCAAAAAGGCGGAGAACAAGGTCGCAGTCCAAACAGAACTGGAGGCGGCGATTGCGCAGGTCGCGGCGATCGACCTCGGCGACAACGCACCCGGCTGGAGCGACATCGCCGCGGACTGCGTCCTGGAGACATGATGGTGACGACGCAACCGTCAGAACGGCCGAAGCGCCGTGATTGTGTCAAGACCAGTTGGCGAGGAGTTCCTGTCAAGGAACGCGTCGACCATTTCAAGTCCATTTGGATTTCAACAGTCCCGCTGGAGCAGGTTAAGGCTGTCATTCGGGATAAGGCCGCGAAATGCAAGCTATGTGAGGAGTCCGAGGGTGTTCTGATCATCATCGAATCCGGTGGCGGAAAGACTGCGCTGGTTTCGCAGTTGAAGATGGAGCATCCGGATGACGAACTCGATGACAGATCGATTCGCCCGATTGTCGAACTCCATCTGCCAAATCCTTGCACCTCTCAAAAGCTTGATCTGGCCTTGCTCAACGCCATCGGTGTTCAGGACGCTACGTCAACGCGCGCGTTCGATCGAAAGGACCGAGCTATCAATTTGATGTCTGCATGTCAGACGATCTTCGTGGTGGTCGACAACTTTCAGGATGTTCCAGAGCACCGTGACAAGGGAGGCGTGCGCAAGATCGGCAATTGGTTCCGAGACTTGATTGACGACAGAAGAGTCTCGATCCTGCTGGTGCTGTTGGGGACGAAAGAGGCCAGGGCAGTTCGAGTCGCCAACACGCAGGTCAGGCGTCGAGCCATGACAGTGATGCAAGTAGACTATTTCCGCATCGATAGCGCAGAAACAATCCGCCTCTGGCGAACATTCCTCAAGGACTATGACCTCAATCTTCCACTCGCGGATCTGTGTTGCCTGGAGGAGCCGGCGATGGCGGTTCGACTCTTCATCGCTTGCAATGGGATCCTTGACTTCCTCCGGGAACTGATCCTAGAGGCGATTCTCATCGTTGTGCCTGCAGGTCGTGAACGGATCGACATCCTGGATTTGGAGGTCGCCTACAAAAAGGTGCATTGTGATGTCGCCAAAGGCGGCAACCCGTTCGCAACTGACTTCAATCGCAAGTCGCTGACCAGCGAAGGGGACGCCTTCTTTCAAATGGAGCGCGGTAGCGCCGGCAGGCCCGGCCAGCACGAGAGGCAGGCTTGAGATGTACCTCGTGCGCCCACGTCCGCTTCCCGGGGAGTCACTGTCGTCATGGCGGCAGGCCGCTGCGCACGCGAACGGGCAACGCTTGTATCAACTTCACGATGAGCCACGAAGAACGGATCCTGATTTGTGCCCCGTAGGAACACTCTCGTGGCTAGCTAGCGAATTCGATGTCTCACTCTCAGACCTTCAGCATCTGTCGCTCTCATGCTTTGTCGACCGACTATCGGTCAGGCAGGACGGCAAGCGAGGGATGTGGCTGGTTCCCCTCAGATATTCGGGCGATCAGTTCGTGCCAGCATCTGCATTCTGTCCGCGATGCCTGTCAGCGCATTCTCGGCCGGCCTTCAAACTCGCTTGGCGCCTGGCATTCGTGACCGTCTGCGACACACATGAATGTGATCTGGTCGACCGTTGTCCCGCATGCGGCAGTCAAGCGTGGCCCAGCGTTGCACCACGCGCGAAGCTGTTTGCCCGAACATTGATCGCACTGGATGAGTGCGCAATCTGCGGCTTTAGGTTGTCTGGCGCGCTGAGCCGCCCTCGGAACCCCTCGACGACAGCGCAGTTTCTCAAGATCCTTGCAGGCAACAGGAAAAGCATCGAGGGTCATGAACTGACAGCTGGAGAGTATTTCGACGGGGTTCGCGCCGTCTGTCAATTGTTTCTGAGACGTCGGTCTGGCGCGCAAATCGCTCGCCGCAACTCAATTCTGGCCGCAGATCTTGGGTTCGTTCCGGGCAGGATTGAAGCACGTCAAGTCGAACTACTCGACCTGAACCGGCGTCGGGCGCTCCTTGACGTGGCACTTCAGATCGTCGATCCGTGGCCAGAATCCTTCGTCGACTTCTGCCACGCCGCGAAGCTGACGCAGCAACACTTCAGCGGAGCCGAGGCGCTGGCTCCCAACTGGATGCGGGGAGTGATCGATCGGCAGTTGCGCCTCCAGAATCGCGGCGTCAGCAGTGCGAAGGTCGATCAAGTGATCGACGAAATGCGGTGCGCCGGCATCCCGATCACAAAACATGCGGTAGCTAAGAGGCTGCTGTGCAATGGCGCAATCGCGGTCGAGCGAGCTCTTGGAAGGCGGTTCGTCGCCACGAACGATGAATTGGAGCTCCTCGTCGAGCGCCTAGCTTGCCCCAGATCGGATGACGCACGTGCACTAAGCACCTACACCACGACCCGCGATGCAGTCGTTCTCCTGAGCTCGATCGTGCTGCAGGCGTCGGTTCAAGACGTCAGCGCGATGTGCCTGCGTGATCTCGAGGCGGCGGTGACAGACCACCCGGCGTCGAAGAGCTCGCGGCTTCACGCAGCTACGGCCGCTCTGTCCCTGATCGCTCAACTACTACGCCATCCACGACATTGTCAGGAGACGGATCCTGCGGCTTCTAGGTTGCAAGGTGCTCGTGGCGCATGGGGGAGCAAGCGGTCCACCCAGCGGGAGTTCGCCAGAGCGATGCGCGGTATGGATCCGCGACTCCTCCGCAGCATTCGGGTCTTCCAGTCAACGCCTCTCGAGTCGAATGAGGAACCGTCATGAGTAACGTCTTGCTAGTCAGGCCAGCCCCGGTAAGGGGCGAGTCGAGAGGTTCGCTCCTGTTGCGAACGGCGGGAGCCAACTTTCGCTTCGGAATTCGGGGCCTCGCATCCGACCTTGGTAAGGATCCGATGGAGCTTCTGACGATGCCGTCAAGCAATCTCGCGGAGCTGCTCTGGCCCGATAGTTCCTTGCAGCTTAGTCGCGCCAAGTTGTTGAGCGCGATGCTACCACCCGTGTATGTGAACGGCTTGGCCTGCAGACGTGTGTGCCCGCTCTGTTTGGACACCGACGGCGAGTCGGTCGAGTTCGGCAGATGCCAATGGGACGGTCATTTCAACCTGTTTTGCTCCAAACACAGCGCTCTGCTGAGGGATGACTGCCGGATTTGTGAGCAGGCCTTGGACTATCTGACTCAGCCAGAAGTGGGACTCTGTCGTTGCGGCGCGAGGCTACGGGAGCAATCCGCAGAGGCCATCCCCACATGGATGTCGATAGTTCCATGGATCTTCAAGGCGACCGACAAGGGATCAGCGTGCGAAGACAAGCTTCAGAAGCAGGCAGCGGAAGTGATTCACAAGCTGGCGCTTGCAGCGCCCCACGAATGGTCTCTGGAGAAGCCTACGACGTCGACGTCGCCGGCGTTTGTCACCGCGAGGATGTTGAAGACGGTAGCACCCTGCTTTATAGATTGGCCCAACGGTCTGAATAGGAAGCTCGCGAGCTTGGGCTGGAGGCACGACGAAGAAGGGACGAGACGCGTTGGAGAGTGGTTGAACGTGGATGATTTCCCAGCGATAGGCACGGCCTTGGAGGACATCGCAAGGCAGCCGGATCGCCGCCCGACGGCCGTTGCGGTGTCGGTCGCGCGTGCAAAGATTAACGTTGCAGCGCTGGCGTGGTATCCACGCTTGATGACTCGCATCTCGTTGCCCAGGCGACGCAGCCGGGACGCCTCGAGCTGGGAAGGTTGCGCACTAGGCCTGCGGACGGTTCTCACGAATCGAGAACATAAAGAGGCGAATGAGCGTTTCCCCGAGAGCCATGATTTGCCATCCAACACTGCGTCGCGCCTGTTGATCTGCTGGTTGACGAGCGAATGCATCCGAAGGTCATCATCGCTGATTGATTCAACCAACTCACTCAAACCGTTCTTGAAACGCGTGGGAATCGAAACGCATTCAGGAGGGATTAACGCACCTCGAACGCGCATTCGAGTCGAGTTCGTCAACTTACTCCGGTGCCAGATGTCTGTCTACTCGGCGCTCGACGCGCGAGTCCCTGTCCAGGGACTTGAGAACGTGACATTCGGCGACTTTCACGGCGAGCCTGGAAGCTTTCCCTGGGCACACGGTACTATTCTGATAAGCAATTGGTTCTATGCGGAATGCGTCAGGGACTCATTCAAGGTCAACCTTGAGAGCCTAAAGGCGCTGCGAGGCTCGGTTTGGTCGATAGACGTCTACCTGTTCCTTCTCAGTCTGGCCAACGAAGGTCAGAGGGAGTTCACAAGCTCCTGGAAGGACCTTCGATCGAGCTTTTCCACAGAGGTTCTGAGTCTGAACAAATTCCGCGAAACGATTAGGCGTGCATTCGCACGAGTCGCGACGGTTTGCCCAGAAATGAACGCCCGCTTTGAGCCTCAAGGGCTCTATATCCAGTTTGGGCGTCGTTTGACCTCTAACGGCTGCTGAGGCGCAGCGTCGAACCCAGGATTGAAATACCCATCGCTCAATGCTGCGCCCGACGACAATCAACCGAGACGCACCGACCGGCTGCGCATGCTCACAACTAGATTCACCCAGGCCCCTTGCTCATACGGCGGATCGCAATTGCTCGGATCGTTCCAAGTCGACTGAGATGGCCTCTTGGTGGCACCAATGGCCTCCGATCGCCTCATCGAAGATGGCAGCCAAACCAGCTCGGAAGACTTGCCGCAACTCCTCTGACTCTGGCTCAAACGCTGCAATGAATCGCTGCACAGCGGACGCATTGCCAGATGCGAGGGCAATGAGACTTCCTCGCATGGTCGGAAGACCGTCCAGACTTGCACCATGCGAGCGCGGGGACTCTTCACTGATCCATGAATGGTCGGATTTAGGATGAATCTGCTCGCGCTCACAGTCGAGCGCTCGCAAAGGTCGCAGGGCTCCCGACAAAGACGCCGGAAGGAGCGTCAGCGGATCAACGGGCCGCAATGCTTCTGTCAGCTTCACGCCATCAGGCGTGGCCGCGAACTTCCTGTATCGCCCGATATCGCGCAGGTTGCCGGCCGACGGCTGATCAGACCATCCTTTGCCGTGCTTTGCGCCGCGGACCGCGTGTGCGCCATAACGTTCAGCGTAGCGAATTGCAATCAGAACTTCAGCACGTTCGTGAGCACAGTCCGTTCGGATTTGATAGTCGCGAAGCTCGAGCACCTCATGAATCGCGACGACTCGCTTTTCCTTCGTCGCAAGTGAGCCACCGCGCCCGAAGTGACTCCGCATCCTCCGTTCGAAGCTTTTTGTCGACCCTACGTACCAAACGTTGCCCTCTAACCGAAGGACATAGACGTAGTACAGCTCGTCCTTCGCCAAAGACATGCCCATCGCAGTCAACCCTTCATTGCACGGCCCGGGGACAAGGTCCGCAGTCGATGCTCATTGCCCCTCGGATCACTGTACTAGGTGCACACATGCCGACGGACCGTGCGTCATGGGATTGCTATGCCGTTCGAGCACGTGAGTTGTCACATCTGCCCGGCGATCGCGCGTACGTGCAGTCTGGGTCGGCTGCAGTCACGTCCCTCAAACCAAGCTTCTTTGCCCAAAAGGTGCTGCTGAGCTCGCTAGCGGTAGCGCTTTGCGAGCCTGCCAGTCGCTGTGATGATGCCCGCCGCCTCGGCGACCCTCACGGCGTCATCGCCCTGCAATACCTTGGGCACGCCGATTCTGCACAGGTCATAGGCTTCAAACCCCCTGCCGAAGTACATGTCGGGCACGACCTCGGTCGAGGTGGGGTCGCGCATCTGAGGCCTTGGCTTGGGTCGTCGCATGCGTCTCCTGGAGGGCATCGGTCAACCCGCGGCCGCGCCAGTTGCGAGTCGATCTGTCACCCTCGCTACCAGTTCGCTGGCCTCATAACCAAGCGCGTCAGCGATCTTCAGCACGACGTATAGCGTTGGCTGGTTCAATCCTCGCTCCAAGCGCCCCATGTATGAGCGCTCCAAATCGGACATGTACGCGAGCGCCTCCTGCGAGATCCCTGCATGTGTGCGTGCTTCTCGCACGACAGTTCCAAAGGCAGCAGCTGAACGGGCATCGTAGCTGAGGCTGCCCGATGGGCGGCCCCTTGACGGCTTGCGGGATCTTTGTGACGGAGAACGGACGGGCATCCGCCCGAGGGTCGTTCAGTCGTTGCAATTTAACCACGTTATATATAACCCATACTCGCATGTTTCGGCGCTGAGTTGTGTCGTCTTCGACGGCGCTACCTGCCAACGAAGCGCGAGCCTCCGCCACTCGGACGCCGACGTACTCGAAATCTAGGATCGGGCGCCGGCACTTCTGCCAGAAGGCCGTTCAGCTCGGCCATGAAGGTGGAGAAATCAACGTCCAATGCCGTCAGCCACGCACGCAGCTCGATGATGTCGAGCCGGCGAACGCCTCTCTCTACGTTGCTGACCGTTGCTTGGCCGCGACCGAGCAACAGCGCCAGGTCAGTCTGGCGCAACCGTTGAGCCTCGCGCTTGCCGCGCAGCATCTCGAGAAAGATTTCGTTCTGCCTGGTATGGAGCGACTTGAGCATGGTTACCTTCGAATGCTCACGCTATCCTGCTTGACCCCGTATTCAAAAAGCGAATGCGATGGGACACGGGTTGACCCGAGCTCGTGCTACAAAAAGCCGCATCTCGGCTGGGTTTTATACACCGCATGACTTTGGCCCCACTTTTGCGGCCTACGATGACACTTTGTGGTCGATCGTCGTCCAAACAGTTGGATGCGACTTCGGTATCCGAAATCCGATTTTTAAGTCGACCGGGCCAGCATGCTTCTCCAAAACGGGCTTGGACAATGTGCCTCTTGCCCAAATAATTCCCCATTTCCCACCCCAATGGCGCCGCGCGAAGCGGCGCGAGCTCCAATGTTCGCGTCTTTTCCTGAAGACAGGTTTCATGTTCCCGCAGGGCTGTCGGCTCCGAGCGCACAGTACTGGAAGACGATCTCTGTCTCGTCGAACATGGCCTGGTACCTCCTGACTGTATCGATCGAAGGAGCAGCACGACCTCAGCAGACGTTTCTCTTCTGGCGTGACGCGGAGTTGGTAAGGGCGCTGATCGAACTCGACATGGACTTCGATTCGCTGATGTGCTTTGTCCCGCCAACGACCACTGAAGGGGGAGGCTGGCAACCTTTGCCTATTTCTGAGGTCTGGTATGCCACAAATTCGAGCGCTGTCTGCGATGCCACGCCGCTGTTCGTAACGGCAGACGGAGACGAGCGATCAGGACCGTTGGGCGGGAAAGCTCAGTGCATCAAACGCGAGAGGCTCATCGCGAAAGAGATTCGACCGGCTTGCCATTTGCCAGAATCTCACCTTCTGTCTTGACATGACGCCAGCCAAGAAGTCGACGATGGGCCCAACAAGGCGCAAGGTTCTTGCCTGGATACGCAACGGATTTCGCGACCCGCCGACATCATTCGCCACGATGGCGCTGATCATGTCGGTCCTGGGTGGGGTGAGCGGAGCCATCGGCATTGTGCGCATCGTCTTGGCGCGCTGGTGAATCGAGAAATGGAGTGATCGGTGCCTTGACGTTCCAGCTTCGCTCAGAATCGACGCCCGAGGCTGAGCACTACCCCGGGCCAAATTCTTCCGTCATGGACGCGATCGGAGGCGTCCTGGTGTGGGCGCGGCCAGGAGCGATGAAGGCGCCCGCCACACCACGGCTTGCTTACATGTCGCGTGCAACATTCCGGAGACACCACATGCCTGCGAAACCAAGCGTGGCGGCATTTGGCAGCCAGCACGAGCTCACCACCCACCAAGCGGCGGCGATGCTGAACATATCGCGTCCTTTCTTGCTGCGCCTCATCAGCGCCGGAGAACTCAAGGGCGTTGAAACGTTGTCATCCGGCCGACGCATACCTCTCTCAGAGGTTGAACGCGTCAAAGCAGAGATGGTCGAGACTACGCGGCACGCGTTGGATTCCCTTTACAACATTACCGAGCCCGTCAGGCGTCAGCAAGGCCTCACGGATCCGCGCGTGCCCAGGCCGCGAAATGTCTAGGCTGTCCTTATCGCCGCCAACCGTTCAGCGACCTCTCGCTTGCCGACCCCGCGCAGTGCAGCGATCGCCGCAACTGCCTGTTGCCGGGGCTTGGCCTTGCCGGACTCCCAGGCGTGGATGGATTGCCCAGTCGCACCGACGAGAAGCCCGAAATCGGCCGCGGACAGACCGAGCCTCTTTCGGTTCGCAGCCATTCCCGCCGCACGGAATCGAAGACCGAGGCCCCTCTCGTCGTCGGCAACCGTAGCCACCCGAGGGGCAGCTGCAATTGGCTGCGACTTGCTCAGTCGCTTGATGGCGCTCTCCAGCGCCAAGAGGCGGCGCTTGAGCGCAGCGATCTCCGAGCGCTGCGCAGCAGATGCTTTCCGCAAACCGTCAACTTCATCGCGCACTTCCTTGCGCGCAAGTCGAGTGATTTCGGCTTTCAGGACATTGGCGATGTTAGGCATACCGACATTGTGCACGGGGAGGCGCCTGTCGCCCCGCCTGTGCAGGCGTCAAGGCCGCCATTTTTCCGGCTCGGACCGACTCCTCTAGGTCTGGACTTCCGGGCCGCCAAACGCCCGGAAACCGCCCGTTTCGCGCTCCGCGGCCCTGCAGAAGGGCCGTACCCTTGGGCATGTCCGCGCTGACCCCGGATCAACTTGAATTATTGCAACGCGCGCTGGTCGGGCTCCCCATGTGGGGCGGCAGCCTCGCAACCGCCAGGCTACGACACGAAGTCGAGCTGTTGCTCGCACTGCGCCTAGTCGAGCCAGGCGGCCAAGTGCCGTACCGTTTAACAGCGCTCGGCGCCCGCGTCCTTGACTCACTCAATCGTCCTGCCAAGTAAACGCCCCCGAATGCGGCGCGTTGCGGACTGAGGGTCGGGATCACTTTTGGCACTAGGACGTCGCTGGACAGTGACTGCGGTGCAAGTGCGCACGCTTTTGGAGGACGCGCATACTCGTTCATACAAAAACCACAGGGAAGAACATGAAACACGACAAGGGACACGACCCATCGACGACCGATGCTCCTTCGATCTCAGCGGGCGTTCACCCCGATCCGCAAAGCGGCGATGCCCGCGGCGTTGGACAACGACACCCTATGGTCACAGCATCCGATGCCGAGAAGTACCGCTGGATTCGTGCGCATCGAGGTAACTTCGCGATCGTCGAAGCACTGGCGCATTCCGACAGGGACGCAGACTTTGACAATCGCATCGAAGCTGAGATGCGCATGTCCGCGGCAGGCGTTGACTCTTACCGATCCGGAGCAAGTCTTCCCCGCTGAGTGTTGCCGTCCGTGCATAGTCGAACTCCAACTTGATGCTCGGAATCCAGACGAGCCGTAAGGCGTCCAACGATCGAGGGGCGCAAGTTGGACCAACCTGCCGATCAGGTCTCCAAGCTTCGCAAGTCATGCGCAGCGACGCGGGCGGCCCTCTGACCGTAGTTCGTCTTCCCTCATGGCAGAAAGCCGCTTTTCAGACTTTGGGGGCAACCTCGCCATGGCTGTGCCGTTTAGCTGCATACATACGCTGGTCTGCGCAGTGAAGCAGCTCCTGCCAGCCCCCTGTTGTGTCTGCCCCATGCGCGATTCCGAAGCTCGCTCCGATCGAGATAAAGCGTCCCGATACATCGAATGGCCGCCGAGCGACGCCTGCAATCTTGTCGGCGACGAGTGAGGCGGCCTGCTCGTCTCGCACGCCCTGCAGTACAACTGCGAACTCATCACCGCCCAGTCGGCCGATCACGTCAGAAGGGCGTACCGCGCTCTGCAGCCGGGCGGCGAATTGCCTGAGAACCTCGTCACCAACCGCATGACCGAACTCGTCGTTGACCGGCTTGAATCGATCGAGATCGACAAAGACTATCGCGAGGTCCGACTGAAGATCACTCTTGAAGCACCGCTCGAGGTGTGCTTCCAGACCGGCTCGATTGTTGACCCCGGTCAGCGGATCTCGCTCGCTCAGTTTGACCAGACGCCGTTCATGCTCGCGTTGTTCGGTAACGTCCTCGCCAACACCGATGAACCCGTCGATGGATCCGTCGAGGAGGCGAAGTGGCAGGTAGCTGATATTGATTTGCCGGCCCCGTCGCACCGACGGCACTTCCTTTTCGAAGCTGACGGTCTCCCCGGCAAGCGCCAGGTCAGCCCACGGCTTACTGCGCGCCTGCTCATCCGTGCCAAATACCTCTTCGATGCTGTGCCCGATGCACCGGCTCCGCTGCATACCCGTCCAAGTCTCGAAAGAGCGGTTGACCAGCCGATACCTGCACTGCGCGTCGTAGACCGCAATCATCCCTGGCACCGAGTCGATCACCGCACCGAGCGTGGCAGTCTGCAGTGCCAACTCCCGACGCTGAGCGACTTGGTCTGAGATGTCACGCAGAATCGCGGAATATCGATTCACTTGCCCATCGGCCCCGCGATGGGCAATGAGCAGGTGGTTCATGGGAATCGTCTTGCCCCGCACGAGCATCGAGCTCTCCCCCACCCAAGACCCCTGTTCGTGAGCCTGCGCGAGCACGGTGGTGGCGAACAGCTCGTTCGTCTCCGCCGTATGGAAACTCATATGGGTCAAGCCATCAAGCTCCTGCGTCGGCGTCAAGCCCAGCGCACCTCGCGCCGTCGGGTTCAGGTAGGTAATTCTGCCCGCGGCGTCGGTCTGAACGATTGCATCGGGCGAGGCTTCGAAGATTTCAGCAAGGTTGCGCAAGGTCTGTTCATCGGCCTTGCGGCGCGTGATATCGACCCCGACGGCGTAGACACCTTGCACTTGGCCGTTGGCATCGACATCAGGAATCAATTCCAGCTCGATGACCCGCACTTCTTGGCCATGGAGTTCCGGCGTCTCAATCTTCTGGCGCTCTCCACGCAGCGCGGCGTTCAGGTACGGCGTGACGAAGTCATCGCCAACATTTGGGATCAGCTCGCTGCGTCGACGGCCGATCACCTTGTCGCGCGGTAGTCCATAGCGATCCAGCGTCACCTCGTTCAAGAATTGGATGCGGCACTCCGTATCGATGTAGGCAATTCGAACCGGGACCGCGTCGGTGATCTGTCGCAAGAAGCGCTCTCGCTCGGCCAGGCGCCGCGACAGGTCCTTTTCGTTGGTCGTGTCGCGTCCGACCGATTGCAAGCGCTGTTCTCCGTCCTGGCCGATCAGCAGCTGGTTGCTCCAGGACACCCAGCGCGGCGTACCGTCAACGCTCAGCATGCGGTTTTCGCCGCTGATCCCCTTGTCTCCTTTGAAGACCGAGTCGATCCGCGTCTTGACGGCTTCACGGTCTGCCGGCTCAACGAAATCGTAGAGGTTGGCGCCGGTCAACTCGCCCGCAGTCTTGTCGAAATGCTGCGCATAGGCAGGGTTCACATAGAGCAGGGTACCGCTCGCATCTGACAGCGAGACCATTTCTCGTTGGCCTTCCAAGAGCGCGCGGTGCTGCTCTTGACTTCGAATCAGGTCGCGCTCGTAATGACTTCTCGAACGCGACAACTGTCGAATCTGCAGCGCGGCCAAGATGGCAGTCACTATGAGCGCACTGACGGCCCCGATCGCAAACGCCTCGCTACGGCTCCCGTTGACGATGATCTGGCGGCCCAACTGCGCACGGTCGGTACGGATTGTGCCGACCGCGTCCCGCAACAGGCGGCGCAGCTCCTCCATGTACGTTTGGCCGGCATCGGTCCGGACAATCTCCAAAGCCTTGTCGCGATCGCCGGCGCCAAACAGGATGACCGTCTTGTCCAGTTCGGCCGCCTTGAGGTCCGCCAGATGATGGACACGCTGGGCGAGGGCTGAATACGCTGCGTCTCGATGTCCCAAGTCATCGAGCTGCCTGATCTGCAAAGGCAGTTGCATGCCCGCGAGGTGGTAGATGCCGAGGTAGCGTTCCTTGCCGGTGAGCAGGTAACCACGTTGGCCGGTTTCCATGTCGACCAGCGTCTCGTAGGTGTCGTTCAGCACCGGTCCGATACTGTTGAGCTCGAGCTGGCGCTCGACAAGCTGCGCGGATGCAGCGACCTGGCGAGCAAAAAGCGCGGTGCCAACGGCCAGCATAATCAGTGCACCGACGAGCGCGAGGCCTAGAAAGCGAAGGCGCCTGGCTTGAGCAAGGCGACGGGCACGTGACTCCGGTGTCATCGCTCATTCCTTGTCGAGTCCGCGGGTCAGCCCCCGCCGGGCAGAGTCTAGCCTCCGACGCCCAACAGCAGCCGGCAATAAGGAGGTGGATCTCGGTCTATCCGGGCGCCCGGCGTCCCGTCACCGGGCTGGAACGCACGCCGAACGCGCTGCCCCTTCTTTGTGCGATACCGAACAGACGATGCGGTCAAAAAGAGCTAGTTTGCTTTTACCCATCTGTGAGTCTTACGCCTCCGTCGTTCCAAGAGCAGGCGGCCAACTGGACAGGGACCTCATATGATGATGCACGCATTTCTAGCGAACAACCGCGACGACCTCATCGCGAGGTGCAAGGCAAAGGTTGCTGCGAGGCCTCAGAGAGGTGCCAGCGAGGTTCAGCTGTCGAACGGCATTCCGATGTTCCTGGACCAGCTGATTCGAACTCTTCGTGCCGAGGAGGCTGGCGCCTACGAGGAGAGCATCGACATCTCTGGTACGTCAGGTGGCGACGCGCTGGCGCAGTCCGAGATCGGCGTGAGCGCCGCTGCGCATGGAGCCAGTCTCCTCGGGTTGGGATACACGGTGGATCAGGTCGTTCATGACTACGGCGACCTCTGTCAAGCCATTACGGACTTGGCGTTCGAGCGGGATGCGCCCTTTGCTGTCGATGAGTTCCGCACGTTGAATCGATGTCTCGACAACGCCATCGCAGACGCCGTTCTGGAATTCACCTCCCAGCGTGACGCGCGCCTGTTGGCGACCCATACGAACGAAGCCAGGGAACGTGTCGGCTTTCTGGTGCATGAGCTCCGAAACGCGCTTTCAACAGCAACCGTGGCGGTGAGCGCGCTGGAATTCGGCAACTTGAGCGTGGCGGGCGCAACTGGCGCGGTGCTGAAACGGAGCCATGCGACGCTTGGTCTGCTCATCGACCGCGCAGTCGATGAGGTGCGCCAGGGGACATTGTCAGAGCGACAAGTCTTTTCAGTCGCATCGTTCATCGAGGACGCCGAAAGCGCAGCCCGCCTTGAAGCGGATGCAGCGGGTTGCCCTCTGGTGGTACGCCCCGTGGCTCAAGGTATGACAGTCCGAGGCAACCGGCCCTTGCTGCACGCCGCCCTGGCCAACCTTCTCCAAAACGCTTTCAAGTTCACGCACACTCACACGGAAATCACCCTTCACGCTTTCCCATTCGAGGGCAAGGCGCTCATCGAAGTGCATGACCATTGCGGCGGACTGTCGCATGGAACGGCTGAAGCGATGTTCACGCCATTCACCCAACGCAGTGCAGACAGGACGGGTCTGGGACTCGGCTTGGCCATCGCTCGGCACAGCGTCGAGGCGGACTTCGGCACGCTGTCTGTCCGAGATGTTCCCGGGACGGGATGTGTGTTCACGATCGCGCTTCCGTTGCATCTGACGCTCTGACCGAGCGGCCATCAGGGTCGAAGGGAGCCAGTTGTTCTACAAACAGGGTCTCCGGTCTCGAACCTATCTCCGAGCAACCCGCATCGGCGTCCATATTTCCCCTTGGATCGGCCGATTTCGAACTGATCCTCGACCAGGTCGGCGATGCCGTCATCGACCGCCACGAAGAGTTCGACGCTCGAGCCTGCTGACGCTGCAGCCCGACTTGGCTCGACTTCGTTGTCGAGACACTTGACACCCGAGGTCTCTGGGTTGAGAAACTGTTTCAGGACGGCCCGCGGCTGATCGCGACGCAATGCGAGAATCAGCGCGCAGCGCGCAGCGAGCTTCGTGCGCTCCGCGCGCAAGTCTCGGCGCGGCCGCATACCACCTCCGATTCGGACGATGATCAATCGGCCGACTCGAGACGTAACCTACTGCGTTCGACTTGATGGTATTCCGAACCACCATATGCCAATGAGCCCTGAAGCCTTTGCGGACGCACTTGCCGCCACCTCCGTCGGGTACATGTTCTTGGATCGGGCGATTGCTTCGATGGCCATCGACGAAGGGCATATCGCCATCACATTCAACTACCTGAACTTGGCTGATCTGCAGCAACGCCGATGGCCCGACATCGAGCGCAAAGCGCAGGCCTCTCATCGGAACAGACCTGGCGAGAGGGCGGAGAGCGCAATCAAAGGGAAGATCACGAGCGACGTCAATTGGCTGCGGTGGTTCCTCGGTGCTCGGGAAGATGCTCTCGTCGTGACCAGGCACGACGGCGCGCTTTGGTGGGCTTGCTTCGGCGATGCGACCGTGTTGGACACCGACCAGTATCGTTACAGGCGATCGCGTCGCGGATGGCAACGGCTTGAGGGTCAGGACAAGGAAGCGCTGCACCCTTTTCACACCTGGCTGACTACAAGCAGGCCTACCGCGGCCAACTACACCATCGAAGAGTTCAAGAATCTGCTGCAGGCACAGTACTCGTCTGAGCTGGCTTCCAGATCTGAGAAGCTCCTTGCCTCCGCGCGCGAGCTCGCCAATCGTGCGTTCAGTGCGGCTCTGCAATCGGGCACGGCGAAAGGAGGTGTCTACAAAGACAAGAACTTTGGCTTCGACAGCAAGGACGCCCTGGAGGCGCACATCCTCCAGCTGTTCGAAAAGCAGGGAGGGCGCTGTGCGCTGACCGGACTAGAGTTGGTGCTCCACGGCATGGACACGACGGACGTCGAACACGAATGTCTGGTGTCGCTCGACCGCATAACGTCTGACGGACACTACTCAGCGTCGAACCTCCAACTTGTGTGCAGCTTTGCTAACCGGTGGAAGGGCACTTCCGATCACGCGCACATGACCCGGCTGCTGCAGCTTGTGAGGGCGGTAGAAACGGCCCACTGATCGCTTCGCTCTGATATCGCACGTAGTCGTGCGTTGAATTCTCTGGCTGCGTTGCTTAGTCGACACCCGCGATCTCGTCACTGCTAGTGGGCTAGCGTGCTTGCGGCCGGCTCGTTACCACTTTGACGCCAACGCCCTGGTGGTTGTCCGTGATGCCTGCGGAAAGCCGTGGCAAAGGCATACAACGACGAATAGCCGACTCTTTCGGCCACCTCGATCAAGGGCAGGTCCTGGGTTCGCAGGAGATCGCGCGCCACCGTCATCCGCCAATCGGTGAGGTATCGCATCGGAGCATCGCCAAGTACCTCCTGGAACACACGCGCGAAAGTTGCGCGGGACATGTTGCTCATGCGCGCCATTTCATCGACCGTCCACGATTTGCTTGTGTCCCCGTGCATGGCCTGCAGCGCGCGCGAGAGCCGGGGGTCGGAAGCACCCCTGAACCAGGCGGGCGCATTCGCGCTCGACGCCAGTCCGGTGCGCATCCCCAGGACGACGAGCACGTCCAGCAATCGGTCAAGCACGGTCTGACGGCCAGGCTCGACGTGCGCGAGTTCACGTGACAGGAGCGCGACGACGCCGTGGATTGGATCGTCGATGCGCGCTGGGATCGACAGCAAGGGTGGCAGCGAATTGACCAGCCCCGCACCGATGTCCCCCGCGAAACGATACGCCCCGCACAGGAACACTGAGGCGCGAGGGTCGCGCTCGTCTTCGTCCACGGCGTGCTGGGCCCGGAAGTCCTCCGGCAACACGCACTCGGCGCCCGGCTCGTGCGCGATGAAATGGTCTGGGCCGCCGCGAACGAGCGCGAGGTCGCCCGGCCGGAGTTCGAGCGCGTCCTCGTCCCCATCGATCCAGAGCCATGCGCGCCCCTGGACCACCGCATGCACGGCGAGCTGGATCGTGCCGGGGAGCCGAAGCCCCCACGGCGGTGCGGCGATCGAGCGCGCAAAGACACCCCCGGACGCTCGGGCGCGCACCAGATGCTCTTGAAGAATGTCCATTGCATGAGCGTATCACACAAACATTCGAGCTGTTTGATTATTGATGCACTCAATCATCCCTCATAAAGTGGCCTCATCGACGAATCAACCAGGAGCCACCTCATGAACGACCTCGCCAACAACCGCATCCTCGTCCTCGGCGCCACCGGCAAGACCGGTGCTCGCGTCGCCCGCCAACTCCAGCAACGCGGCGTTCCTGTCCGGCGCGCCGCTCGTAGCGCCGCCGATGTCCGCTTCGACTGGAACGATCCCTCGACTTTCGCCGGTGCCGTGCACGACGTGGCGGGCGTCTATCTTGTCTCCCCTGTGATGCGCGTCGACTTCGCCGGCGTGGTCGGCCAGTTTCTGGACGCGGCCGAGCGCGCAGGCGTGCGCCACGTGACCTACCTCAGCGCGCATGGCATCGAGCAGGCGCCGCCGGAAGTCGCACTGCGCGCGGTGGAGCTGGATCTCGCCGCTCGCACTTCCCTGACCCACTCCATCGTGCGACCCGCTTGGTTCATGCAGAACTTCAGCGAGAACTTTCTCAAGCCCGTGGACGACACGATCGTGGTTCCCTGCGGAACCGGGGCCGAGGCCTTCGTCGACGCCGCCGACATCGCGGCCGTCGCGGTCGCCACGCTTTGCAATCCGGCCAAGCATGCTGGCCGGGCCTATGCCCCGACCGGACCCGAAGCGCTGACGTTCGAGCAGGCGGCAGCCCATCTGTCCGAGGCCGCGGGCCGCAGGATCACCTACCGCAACATCGATCGCGACGCCTGGATCTCCGCGATGACACACGCCGGCGTGCCCGCGGAATACGGCGAAGTCCTGCGCCTGCTGACCGAGACGGTCGCGAGCGGCCGGGGCGCCCGGCCCAACGACGACGTCCTGGCCGCCACGGGCGTGGCCCCGACCCGATTTGCGGACTTCGCCGCCAGGACGGCCGACGCCTGGCGCTGAGCTGCCGCGCCCCTCGAACCCGGCGCGCGGGGCCGCCCGGGCCGGTTCCTCCAACCTCATCCGATCGCAACCCATGGCGCCACAAGGCGCCAGGGAGGCCTGTTGCCGGGTGATCGACCTGCGAACACCTGGGAGCCGCCCGCGCGCACCGGTTCCCTTCTTCAACAAGCCGCGTCCAAGAACCTTCCCCCCAAGGAGTCCCCCATGAATCTGTCCACCAAGACGCTGTCCGCAGCGGTCCTATCTGCCACGGTCACCGTCGCGCTCGCCGCAGGCAGCCCCGGCGTCGAGCACAACACGCAGGCCTTCCTCGATGCCCTGGCCAAAGCTGGCGGCCAGCCGCTGGAAACGCTCAGCCCGGCTGAAGCCCGCCAAGTCCTCACCGGAGCGCAGGCCGGCGCCGCCTTGCCTGCCGCCGATGTCAGCGAGAAGACCATTACGGTCGACGGCAAGTCGATCAAGCTCAACATCGTGCGCCCGGCCGGCGCCAAGGGCCGGCTGCCGGTCTTCATGTTCATCCACGGCGGCGGCTGGATCCTCGGCGACTTTGCCACCCATGAACGCTTCGTGCGCGACCTCGTGGTCGACACCGGCTTCGCAGCAGTCTTCGTCAACTACACGCCCTCGCCGGAAGCCCACTACCCCGTGGCCGTCAACGAGATCTACGCCGCCACCACGTGGGTGTCCGAACACGGGGCCGAAATCAACGTGGACGGCAAGCGCCTGGCGGTGGTCGGCAACAGCGTCGGCGGCAACATGGCGGCGGTCACGGCACTGATGGCCAAGGACAAGGGTGGCCCCGCGATCAAGTCGGAGGTGCTGTTCTGGCCCGTCACCAACGCGAGCTTCGAGGACGCGTCGTACGACGAGTTCGAACAGGGCCACTTCCTGACCCGCCCGATGATGAAGTGGTTCTGGGATGCCTACACGAGCGACGCGAACCAGCGCAAGGAGATCTACGTCTCGCCGCTGCAGGCCACGACGACGCAACTGAAGGGCCTGCCGCCGACGCTGATCATCACGGCCGAGAAGGACGTGCTGCGCGACGAAGGCGAGGCCTACGGCCGCAAGCTCGACGCTGCGGGCGTGCCGGTTGTGACCACGCGCTACAACGGCATGATCCACGACTTCGGCCTGCTCAACGCGCTGTCGTCGGTGCCCGCGACCCGCGCCGCGCTGCACCAGGCGGCCGAGGAACTGCGGGCGCAGCTGAGCAAGTGAATCGCCGCGCCCGACGGGAGAGGACATCGGCCTTCCTCCGTCCGGCTGTTGCGATGTCCAGGTCGAACCGAGCAAAGGAGAACAGACATGACCCCCAAGAAGTATTCGGCCTTCGGGCCGGTCAAGCCCTATTTCGACCTGGTACGAGGCGCCTTGGGCGACCTCGTCGACGGCGAGCACTTCTTCGACTGCGCTGCCGGCGACATCGTGTACGAAGTTCTCTACGACTTCCCGGGCTGGCCGAGGATCATCGAGGGAAGGGCCGCACTCATGGAGAGCTTCCGCGGGTACGGCAACCATATCGAGATCCATGCGGCAGACCACCTGGCTAAGCACCTCGCCGACGATGGCGCGGTCCTCGTCATCGAGTACGAAGTGCACGGGACAATCCTGTCGACCGGCGTGCGCTACGACAACAGGTTCTGCTCAATCATCAAGATCGCCGACCGGCGCATCGTTCACTGGCGGGACTACATGGACTCGCTCGCCGCCTGGAACGCGCTCAGCGCCAACGCACGCAAGCAGTAGTGCCGTCGGGCCAGACAACATGCCAATCATCCAGATGCCTGCTTTGCATAGCTGCCATTGCAGCAAGCTCGCCGACCGGCAGCGGCCGGCAGAAGCTGCATCTGACGAACGGTGGCTCTCGGGTAGGCCGGGAGAAAGCCTCAGGCGATACCGCGCGCTTCGAAGTACTCAAGGACGAGCGCCGCCGCCCCCTGGGGTGTCGTCATCTGGGTATCGATGACTACGTCCGCCAGCGAGATCAGCGCTCGGGCCGCATCCTCGTTCGAGTGGGCGATAGCGATGTCATAAGTCGTCGTGTCGCGTGCAGCGCCGAAGGCGTTCGCGCGACCTTCATAGCGTTGCCTCAGCACCAGCTCAGGCGCCGTTAGGTGTACGTGAAGCACGGCAGGCCCAAATTCCGCCCGAAAGTGCTCGACTTGGCGCTCTTTGCGAACGGCGTCGACCAACCAGCGCTTGTGCTGGGGATACGCGGTCATGGCTGGAACGGCCACCGCGTCCAGCACCCACTTGTAGTCGGTTGCTTCGTCGAGTCCGTCGCCCAGCTCTTGGAGCCTGGAACGAGAGGCGTCTTCGCCTTGCTTTGCCACAAGTTCAAGTAGATAGGCGCTTGATCGAACGTACTCGAAGCCGTTCTCCCTCAGCAGCACCTGCCTGAGCGTCGTCTTGCCCACTGCAACAGGGCCGCTGAGAAGCACGAGCATTTCGATATTGATCATTGGGACTGGCCTTGAGGGGAGACTTGGCATCGGCCGCGGCGCGCCGCTGAAGCGCATCGCGGCTCGTCATGCGGAAGTCGGGTCCGATGTATGCCTGTTGGCGGCGAGGCGGAAGCAGAGCCGTTGCGGTTGCTGGCACTGCAGAACTTCTAGGCTGTCCGCCCGTGCTCCTGTGCAGTTGCAGCGTTTGAGGCGGCGCGCCGGATCCGCCGAGCCATTTCACAGAGGCAGAGTACCCAGGACTACTTTGCCCTTCATTCGCCGCACCTCGACGACGTATTTCGCGATGTCAGGAATCGCGTCGTCTACCACGACCTCAACGACAGCCTTCTGCGGTTTCGCTACGCGGGCCTTCATCGGATAGTCGCCTATCCGTTTGAAGTCGTCGATGCCGCGAGGGTGAGGCATCGGCCAAGTGTTACCCGAATTCAGCCTGCACAGCCGCGTGCTCGGCGCGTAGTCGGCCATCAAAGACGCGGTGTCGATCGTGAGCACATCGTGCTCAAGTTTTCGATACGGCCTGGCGTTCAATAGGACATGCAGACGCTTCTCCTCGGCCCACATGAAGACACGCCCATTGAGGAATTCGTACCACTGCCGCGGCGTCGTGCCATCGATGAGTGCATCCGCAATGCGCCCCGGTGGCATTGGTTTCTGGTCCCGGAGCACAATTTGCTGGCCCGCCGGGCCGATAGACACCTTTTCGGGTCGATGCTCTTGCTCGAGCGCGCGGCGTTGAGCGCCCCGAATGCCCAGGCGGTTGAGGGCAGCTGAGGTGCTGAGCAGCCCGTTGACTTTGATCGATGGCCACGTGTCTCGCTCTGCCATGTGATACAGCCTAGGGTAGCAAGCGACGAGTGCTGCAACGTCCATGAATCTTTGCTCTTTCGGTCTCGCAGCCATCACCACATCCGCCTATCGATGATGTTGCGCTCGTTAAATGCCGTGGAGACGACTGAGACGGGCACGCCGCTCACCTTCTCCATCTCCTCGATGAATCGCAGCGTCTCGCTCGTCAGTTGCTCGTAGCGGAAGGCCTTGCGATTCTTGATGTCGAAATAGTCCGCGAAGGTCAAAGCAATGTCCGTGGGTCCGTTCAACAGGAGCGAGCGTCGAAACTGCGACCAGTCGAATTCCGCGATGCGGCGCTGGCGCCCCGACACCGAGCCGATCTCCGTCGATCGCAGTTCTTCGTAGTCGATACCAGAGCGCCTGGCAATCTCCTGGAATTTCAACACCTGGCTCATGTAGCCAGAGGTCTTGCCTTCGACGGAGTCGCCGACCCGTATCGGGTAGGTTCTGCAGACCATCATCGTGCGGCGCACGTGACGGGTGGAGAGCCCGGCCTCCGCCAAACATGCCGCTGCACTGGTCACCCGCGACGTCACGTGCGGGTAGTGCCCGTGATGGAGGCTCAACGACGTGCCCTGGGTCCCCTCCAGCATGATCCTCTTGCCTTCGGAGACGCACTGCGCAAAGAACTCGATCGTGTCACCCAGATAGTGCTTCAATGCGGGGATGTCTTTCGCCAGCCGTACGGTGGTGTCGACTCGTCGGTAGAGGATCTTGCGTGCGGTGGCGGCGCCGATGCCCTGCGCGGTGGATCCAATCGCGCCTTTCAGCGTGCCCTCTTCCCACTCAACATCTGCCTCGTCAATGATCATCGCCTGCGGATCGATGAGTAACTGCGTTTCGGTGATGGCCAGTTTCGCCACTTCCTCCAACAGGATGTCCAGGCCAATGACTGCACCGGCCCCAATGACGAGTTTCGCCTTGGGGTTACCAAGCGCGCCGGATGGCAACTGCCTGAACGTGAAGGGATCGAGTCCGGGGCGGAAGACCTTGTGGCCGGCATTCGGGCCGCCCACCCGCACCAGCACGTCGTATTCGGGGGCCAGGTAGTGCGCGACGTTGCCCTTGCCCTCGCTGCCGTACTGACCGCCAATCAACACATCGACGTTCGGCGGCGAGATGACGGGCCGAGTCTCTATTCGCGCAAAAACACGCGAAAAGACATCGAGGATGCTGCATCGATCCGTGTCGATGACGACATCCGCGGAGCTCGCCAGTGAGTCGACATGACGTTCGGTCATGTTCCGCGCGACGTCGGAGTAGGACTCGAATTCCCCCTCACCGCTGCGGGCGGCGTAGCGTGCCTCCAGTGTCACGTCACTTGCTTCGAGGTGCACGTGGATGACCGTCCAACCGCTTCGGCGGATGTAGTGGACTTGCTGCGCCGTACGCACCGAGTCGACGACGAAGAACTCGGCCCCATTGGAGTTGACCAAGCGCTGGTTCAGCGCTTCCGCGAGCCAGCGCCCGTCGGTCTCCTTGTCCAGTCGCTGCCCAGCCAGTTGCGAAGGTCTTCGGCCTTTGGGTGTCTTGGGCAACTGCTCATAGATCACGTCCTTGGACCTGATGAGCGTTGCGCCAATCTTTTCAGAGAGTCGTGTCGCGAGGGTCGATTTCCCCGCGCCTACCTTGCCTGATAGAACGATGAACCTTGGCTTCATTGGCCTCCCTAGCGGCTCTTTTTCGCTTCAGCTTGCTGCCTCAGTTTGGCAGACTGTAGACCGTCGTTGCGATCCCCTTGTCTACAAGCTCCTCTGCAATCAACTCCTTGACGACCTGCCAGTTGGCCCCGCCATGTCCGGTTCCGACGCGCGGCATGTGGACGGAGGCCCCAAGCGACTTCGCCTTTTCTCTCACTTCGCCGAGACACTGCGCGAGTGCGGCGTACCGCAGGCGCTGCGTGGAGGATGTGCCAATGCCTCGTTGGGCCACCATGTGGGCGACGCAAATCCCATCGGTCAGTGCACCGAAGTAGACGTTGCCCAACGCCGGCGGGCGTTTGGCACCAGCTTCCTTTCGGAAGTCCGTCCAAACGTCCGGAAAGCTTCGTCGCATCTGTGAGGCGAATCCGTTGCCTCCCCACACGGTGTTCGTGTCAGGGATCACGTGCGCCACCAGTTTCGGGCCCAACCCCTTCGGCTCGAGCGCGTCTCCCCGTACTTCTTTGATTTCCGGCGCTGCGTAGTCCGTACCCTTGGCAGCGATCAGCAGGCCCACGACGCGCGGAATGACGGATCCCGGGTAGGGCGCCAGGCCCATGCATTCGACGCGCATCGGCTGGCTCGGCACCCATGCCTCGATGCCTTTGGCTGTATGCCCGATCGCGTTAGCTTCGCCGACCACGCTCGTCTTGGGGACAAGCTGACCGACGCTCACTGGGCAATCCCAGCCGAGCGCCGGAATCACATAGTCCACTTTGTAGCGACCGTCCTGGTGTGCAGAGGCGCAGAACGCGGCACACGGCGTTCTCGCGAGCTTGACCAGGCGAATGAGGCAGGCCTCCATGGACACGTCGAACTCTTTGCGGACTTCGCTCACCTTGTCGATGGACAGCTCCGTCCCGATGAGCTCCGTGAAACTGCCCGAAGGCATCAAGAGTTCGGCCGCGCCGATGTTGCACAGAACTTCGAGCTGCCAGTTGTCGTTGCCGGCAGTGATGTCGCCGCCGCGGTGGCGCACCCGCTCGGCGTGGTCCGGGAAGAACGTGTGAGCGACCTCGTGCGCGATGGAAAACCTCAGGCGTCCGCGGGGGCGCGTCGGGTTGTACTCGAGGACGACCTTATTCGAGGCTGCCGGGACGATGCGCGCATCCGGGATGTCTCCGCGAGCTTCCAGCAGCATGCCGAGCTTCTTGGCCAAAAGGAGGGGATCGAAAGGCGGGCCGCTCCACCCCTCGTCCATGGCGGTCAGGGCGAATTCACGCGCCTTCGCTTCCATCGCCTCAACAGGATCTGCACCTGCGGCGAACTTCAGCACCGAGCTGTTCGTCCATGTGAACTTTTTTGCCATGCAAAGTAGCTTTCTAAACGAGCCCGCCGTTTGCGCCGCGGGCTATGAAACCATTGTCCACAGAAGCGGTCGTGGCCGTAGGAGGAAAACGCGGTGGATGGATCGCGGCGGTCAATTGCGGATGCGACGCGCGACGCTGACCACGACGCCGAGGATCTCGAGACTGGCCGAGGGGCGGATCGGCTCGTAGGCCGGATTGGCGGCTTCGAGAAAGAAGACACCCTCTTCATCGCGCCGCAAGGTCTTGACGGTCATCTCGCCGTCGACGACGGCAACGACGATGTCGCCAGGTGCGGCCGGACAGTTGTGTTCCACCGCCACCAGGTCGCCTTCAAGAATTCCGGCGTCGCGCATGCTGTCGCCGCGCACCTTGAGTAGCGACGTCCTGTTGGGCTCGTCGATCAAGTAGTCGTCGAGCGTCACCACCTCGACTTCTGATTGATCCGCAGACTGCGGCACGCCGGCGCGCACCGATCCGAGCAGCGGTCGGGCGAAGAAACGGCTGGTGGGCACGATTCGCCCCTCGACCCGCTTGACTAGGCCGGCATCGGTGAGCCGGCCAATCAGCGCAAAAACGGACGACGTTGACGACAGTCCGAGGACGCCACACAGGCGAGGCATCGACGGAAATGCACCGCTGCGCTTGTAATAGTCACGCAGGGCAGCGAGGTGCGTGGCATCTGACACAATCAATCCATCGAAAGTTCTTTCGATAGACTCTACGGAAGGACTGGTCAGGCGTCAACCGTCGCGGACAGTTCTTGAGCCCATTTCGTCCTGAAATGCGCACTGGACCTGACAGTCCATGGTCGTGCGGGGAGAAACGTCGCCAGGCACGGCTGGGGAGTTCTGCCGCCAGCCGCAACGCTCACCCCTTCGTGCGCGCGGCGAACGCGGTCGATAGCTCGCGATCGCGCTTCGTGTCGTCGCTGTGCAGGTAGGTCGACGTGGTGGCAATCGAGGCGTGGCGCAGGTTGTCGCGCACCGTGGTGAGGTCGGCGCCTCGCTCGAGCGCATGCGTGGCGTGCGTGTGGCGCATCCAATGCGGGCTCGCTCGACGCAGCTTCACAACCACCGCTGGGTTCTGCTCCTCCAGAACCGTCGCAGCGGTCTCGAAGAACCGGCGCATGATGTCCCACAGGCGATTCGCCGTCAGCCCGTTGCCTTCGTCGTCCAGGCGCCCGAGGAGCGGCGTGGACGGGTCCCACTTCGATGGAGAGACCGGCAGGCCTCGCTGCAGGAGGTACTGGTCGAGCGCGGCCCGCCCCAGCGGGGGCACGGCGACCTTTCCTGCCTTGCTGCCCTTGCCGATCAAATGCAGCCAGGTTTCACCCGATGGCTTGACCTCGAGGTTGCCCAGCACGGCCGTCGTGAATTCGCTGGCGCGAAGGCCCGTGCAATAGCAGAAGTCGAGGAGAAACCTCAGCCGCTGCGCAGCCTCATTGGACCAGCCGTACGACCATTCGAGGCCGTCGGCGATGACCCTGATCAACGACCACTCGCTTTGTGCGAAGACGCGCTGAGCGTCCAGCGGCGCCGACGCGGACGCCCCGCGCACCTTCATTCCCGCAAACGGGTTTGACAAGATGTAGCCCTGCTCGATCAGCCATCGGTACAGCGCGCCCAGCACAGACACCGTGTACTTGATCGAATTGGCGGCCAGCGCGCCAGCAAACGGGCGCCACTCGGCAGAGGCGCGGGGCCGGGGCCGCCCGACCCAGCGTGCGCGCGGCGACGGCTGCCGAAGAAACGCTCGATACGCAGTCGCATCTTCAGCGGTCAATGACGACAGGGGCTTGCTGCGCTCGACCACCGCCCACAGAATCAGTCGCTCGGCCTCCTTCACGTACGCACGCCGGGTGGACGGCGCCTCCTGACGATTGATCCAAGCGCTCACCGCGTCGTAGTCGTTTCGCGCGACCAACGTGCAGTTGGCCCCCGGCGCCCGAAACGCTCCGGAGGAGCCATCCACCGCGGACGGCAAGGTGAGCAGTTCCCACGGGACGACGCCGCTCGCCACAGGTGTCGCCGTCAAGGCCCCCACTTGGTCGGCCATGTGCGGGTGCGCGCCGAAGAACGCTTCGACCGCGCGCGCGCCGGCCAGACCGAGCCCCGACACCTGTGTCCACCATTGCCGCCGGCGCGCCATCTGCAGCGCAACCGCCGCGAGCGTCTTCAACCCCGCCGACTCGAGCGCAGCGGACGTGCGCGGCGAGAGCCAGGCCGCGACCTTGTCGCCGATGAAAGGGGTGGATGCCTTCAACGTTTGCAAGTCGTCAATCGCCGCCACGACCAGGCCGGCTCGGCGCGTCCCAACTCGGGTCTTCGTTGAATCGAGGAGGTGGACGTAGTCCGGACGCCCGCGGTCGCGCGCGGCCTTCTGAAGCGCCCTTCGAATTCGACCGATAACGGCACGGGCGGACTCTCCGTTTTCGAGCAGGTTCGGTGCAAATCGAATCACGGCTTCTCGCGACCCGATGCCTTCCATGGACGCCCGAAACACGGCCAGCTCGGCGGCGGACGGGAACCGCATTGTCGAGTTGACCAGCTCTGTTTCGAGAGACTTGGGTTTGGCCATGAAATGATTGTATGGTGATAAGAATAGTTATCTTTACACACTTGTATTTCGTGCTGCCTTACGCACGGCGCCCGAACTTCATTCCGCGGTAACCCGCGCACGCCTGAACACCGCAACTACACGGATCGTCGGGTTTTCGATTGCAGACCTCATTGTCTGACTTCCTCACGACCGCTCGCTAGCTAGCTCAAAGCATTCAGTGGCAAGTTGATATCGGCCTCCACGTACATCAACGCGTCGCACCGTGCAGGTCACGAACAGGAGGCTATGTCGATAATGCGGCGTGCGGCGTGCGGCGTGCGGCGTGCGGCGAGGGCACGCATTGGCTCGACGCGAGGGAGGCGTAGCAAACGAGGGACGACCCCCTCGTCCGCACGACGACGGCATACCGGCACTCAGGCCAAGTCAACAGCTCGTTCAACGAGCGCGTCGACTTCGGACGCATTGCCACGCAACGTTGAATGATCTGGACGTGAGGTCATGGTGAGGCCGGCGCTTGGTCAGCGCTTAGGTTACCCCTTCGGCGTCGCTGCAGCAATGTAACGGCAAACCACGCTGATCGTCGCAGGCTGACCCAGGAGGAATGGGACGGACCGAAGGCAATTCAGGAACATAGGCGTCTCCTGCCTTGCGACCAGCGACCAAGCGTGAAGGCCACGGTGCGCGCTGCAGTACAAAGGCGACGGCAGTCAGCCCCGCCCTGGCCGAACTTGCGTCGACGGCCGCCGCCGAACCGTCACGAAGTCCGCTTGCCTGTCGGAGGGTCACCGTGTAGTAGCAGTCGAGAAACATCCATTCGATTGCGCTGGTGAATGGAGCGTCCATCAGGAGCTTGATGTGGGCGCTGTCCAGAAACTCGTTCTCTGTGAACAAAACCGCCGATTGCAGAAAGCCTCTCACACAGCTGCACCGTCGTGCAACGTGGGCGACCCGGTTCTGTCATCAGCATGGAGTCCATGGAGACGCACGCGAGCCAACCCTTCCGGCGCCAATTCTCAACGAATTTAGCCGCCTCGTCGGTGGCAATCATGTTCTTCAGACCAACGTCGCCGGAACGCGAGTTCGGCTCCAGATTCCAGAAGTTGATGCACAGCATGGTGGACGCTCAACCAAGCCGAGCCGGGCGGAGGACGGCAATGCAGTGCGGGCCCTTAGCCAGTGGGATCGTAGTTCGGCTTTGCGATGCCAACTTGTCACTGTGGCTCCCCTCGCTCCCCTGATTTTCAGCATCAGCACCTGGTCACCACGATTGGGCCCACGGGACGGCTCACTGTAGAAATCGTCGAAGTTGCTCTGCAAGTGCGGCGTCCCTCTGCTTGATCTCAGTGAGCTGCTCCTCCGAAATACGAAACGACACTGATAAATCGCCGGGCGTCGTGAGGGTGAGGATGCGAGCCGTCAAATCCTGCGCAAGTGAGACATCCACCTTCTTCAGGGCATAGGCCAAAGAAAGACTTTCACCTTGCGCTCGACGCCCGCGCATGGCGAGCAAGATTTCGGGGAGGGTCAGCATGAGGCATTCAACGAGGGCCGGCGGAAAAGTGAGGGACAGTGGTGGCGTAGCGCTGCCTCCGAGCACCAGCGTCGCCGACTCTCCATCTTCTGACACCGTGTAATTGAGAAGTGTATCTGCGTTGATGATGCTGTTCATGTGCGAGTGCGCCCGATGGCAGATGGTCAGATGTTCTGCGGGCAAATCGTACACATCGCAGCTGGTGCCGATATCCGTTTCTTGCTGCGAAAGGCGAAGGCTAGTCTAGGTTGCGCCTTGCTGATAACAGCTTGTCTGCTTCGGCGCTGGTAGCCCAGGGCTGACGACTCTGCACGGGGGATGGCCTGAGTGAGGAGAGACTTTTGGACTGAAGGCTTGACCGGAATGGGCGCATACGCGGCAATGCTGGCGGCGCGGGTAGTTCAACCGCAATAAATGGAGTGTCTGAATCCACGAACCAATCCATGCTTCTGATCTGGCGGGCGCGGCCCATGCGAAGCAAGGACAGAACGATGATCGTCCAACAAGTTCTCGAAGTTCTTGATGGCAAAGAGCGAGCTGAATGCACGTCCAGCCACGGTGCCGGAGAGCTCTGCCCTATAGAGGACCTCCGCTATATTCCTTTGGAAAGCAGTGAGGAAGTCGTCTACGCAGTGGTGCACTACCCGCTTGGTCTGCTACTTGTGGCTACCCATGAATCTGAAACCTGCGCGGTGATCGTCGGCCCGGAAGCGGCTTCGCTGAAAGATTCCTTAAGCGAACTCTACCCACGCGCCCGGCTTCGAGAAAGTCCCTCCAAACTCGGACACGCCATAGAGTTGGTTCGAGATCTTGTCTGTCTGTAGCACACAGGCGTTGCACCGGAAAGCCCACGACAGTCATAGATGATGCCGATTTTCCGCCTTCTCGCTTGCGACCAGTCGTCATCGAAATGAAGTTGGCTTGCAAACCGCATTCGAGGCGATCCGCACTCAGAAATAGAATCTATGCCGCCCCACGCTCCAGAACAGCTATCAAACTCAGACGCAACAGATCACTCACTTGCTGACCCATGCCGCCTGGAGACGCTTTGCGACGGCGTGTTTGCGATCGTGATGACGCTGCTGGTGCTGGAGATTCACCGCCCAAATGAAGTTGTGGGCGAACTGGGTGCCGAGCTGATCAGAGCATGGCCGTCCTATCTAGCCTACACCGTCGCATTCATCTATGTCGGCGTGATCTGGTTCAACCACCACTACATGTTTGAACGGCTTCGCAAGGTCGACCTCGCATGCGGATGGATCAACTTCGGGATCCTGGGAACAACCGCCCTGATTCCGTTTCCGACCGGGGTGCTCGCCACCGCCTTTCGAGACGGTGACCTCTCGGATCAACGCGCCGCGGTCGTCCTGTACGCTTTGGTTGCCGGCCTGATGTCCGCGTCCTGGCTCCCGCTTTTTGTTCATCTTGACCGACATCCCGAGCTCGCGCGCTCCGGTGTCCCACGAGGTCTCTTCGCAGCCCAGCTCGTACGCCCAATATTGGGCGTTCTCTCATACGTTGTGGCGGCTGCTCTCGGATGGTATGTTCATCCAGCGATCGCAGTGTTCATCTTCGTTTTCATGGCGGCCTACTACGCTGGAACCAGCCGAGGTGTCCGCCAGCGCGGAGAGAAATAGTGACTCAGCGCGCTGGGAGAACGATCGCGCACCGCGGCTTTGAGCCTCTGGGCTGGCGCCTCGGCACTGCCATTTCGTCTTTAGGTTCCAAACGCAAAGATGCTCGTCGACGTTGAGCAGATTGGGTGGCCTACCTCGATAGCGACGACTTTATTGGTTCGCTCAGTCACGCAGCAGCGATCCTGTCGTCGACTCGTTTAGGACATCTTGGCGAGATTCTCCTGCACGATTTCCTCTCTCAGCGGCGTCGCACACCCGCATCAGAAGCGATCCTGCGCCTGACGCGGCGATTTTACTGTGCACGCATTCGATCACGAAGGCAAAGTAGGATTAGCGTTCGCTAGAACTGATACTACGTCGCCGAGGAGATGGACGATTCTGTATGCCCAGCAAATCGTGCAGCTCAATGTGCACATCGTAGCGCTGAGTGACGTGCACGTCGACCGTGTCTTTTTGCCGGCGGCACTTGCTCGTATCTGGAATGAGGAGCCGCGGACCACGTCCGCGGCGTTGTAGATCCGCGCTGGTATGCGGACAGTGCAATCGGACACATCGTGCCCGGGATTACGCTTAGATGTGCTTGATCAGGCCGAGCTGCTCCAGGGCCTTCACGCCGTCGTCAAGTCCGATTTCTTCGACGATCTTGCCGTTGTCGAGGCGCAGCACCGTCGTTCCCGTGAAGCGCATTGCGCGGCCGGTGTTGGCAGGCAGCGAGCCCACCAAGAAGTCGTCCCACGCGGCGCCTGTGTGGGTGCCACCACCTTCCCAGCGGCCAACGACGTAATCGCCTTCAGCGATCAGATCCGCCGCGCCCCAGAAGTTCAGGTCGGGGAACGCTGCGCGGAAGTCTGTCATGAAGGCCTTGATGTCTTCGCGGCCATGCCGCGGCTCGTGCAGCGAGTAGTGCAACAGCATGTCCGGAGCGGCCAGTTCGTCGACGATCGAAAGGTCGCACTTCTCGCCCCAGAAGCTGGTAAACCAGCGGCCGACGATCGCCTTATTGTCATCTTGCTTCGACATGATATTTCCTTAATCTCGTTCGAAGGCGTGCAGGATTGCCCGCCCTTGGAACCGCACGATATCGAGGGCGAAGCACGTCGGCGCTCCGTTTCTTGCTGATCGAATTCATTCGACGATGTCCTATTCCGCGTAGCGTGAAGAGATGATCTCGAATCAGCGCACCTTTCATATTCACCCGGAGAGAACGACCAGCGGCGCGGTCGTTCCGGGCGGCGCCATCAGCATGGTCAGTACTTCCCTCAAACACGCTTTGTGATGGGGGCTTGCCTCGGCCACTAGGTGAGCCGACGGAGCGCAAACCGGACTCGCTCCAAGTACTCGCCGACAAGAGATCGCGTCCAGAATATCAAGCTGGAATTGATCGTGAGACGAAGCCCCAGCTCCAGCTCCTCCTCTTGCGAAAAGGCCCAATCGATCGCCGCCCGAATGTCATCGTGACGACGCCCCGCTGTGTCAATGTGATCTTCGCGACTACTCCGGTGTGTATTCAACATCTCGCACCGTAGATCATCGCACTGGTAAGCGCACAGCTTGAGCGTGAGATCGAGTTCACCGCTGTCGATGAGCTTCTCAAGCGCACATTCGCGCGTCATAAAAAAGCAAGCGATACGGGGCGGCGACGCTTCCGCCATCCAGCGTCAAAAGCGATTTCTCGGCGAGGTCGCTGATGCCTTCGAGAACATCTTCGCCGCATACTTCGCACGCAGATTCGAGCGAGAACACCGCCTTAAACACGCTGACGCGACGAAGCACCAAGCGAGAATCCTCATCGAGCTGGTCGTGGCTCCAATCCGAGGTCGCCCGCAACGTCTAATGACGGGGGACGCGTTTCGCCATCCACGCGCGAGAGTCTTCAATCGATCGTCAAACCGGCGCGCCAACCGTGCCGCTCTGCCAAGCATGAGGAAGCAAGGCCGTGGCCTCGACGTATGGATGTCGTCCATCAGCACCCGATGCGGCACGCCACCCTACCTGTTGCCCTACTTCTCCGCCAAGGCAGCCATGGATTCGCTCGCGGTGAGCTACTCCACCGAGCTGTCCCGATGGGGCATCGAAACTTTGATCGTTGTCCCTGACGCGTTCACCAAGGGCACCAACCATTTCGCGCATTCCGGCTCGCCGACTGACAAGGCGCGTGCTGCAGAGTATGACGACGGGCCCTACGCCGGATTGCCGGAGCAGGCCCTCAAGGGCCTTTCCTCGCTCGAGCCCGCAGATGCGGACGTGGGAGCCGGGGCGGATGCAATCCGTGCGCGTCGTCGATCTCCCCATCAGTACGCGGCCCTTCCGCGTGCACATCGATCCGTCGCAGGATGGCTGCGAGGTCGTCAACGGCGTGGCCGACCGCGTCCGCACTGAGATGTATCGCCGCATCGGTTTGGAGGATCTCTTGAGGCCACGCGTGATCGACTAAGTGCAGAGTCCGGGGGGGGGGGCGCATTCCTCGGTCGCCTTCGCGCCCGTGTCAACACCACGACTACTGGCCAGTCACGCGCCCCCAGGCTCGAGATCCTCTGGGCGCCGCTGGCTGGTCTCGTGCCGCATCCGTCACTGGCAAGGGGGAGACGGGAGCAAGAAACGGATCGCGCACACGGCGCCGCAGCAATAGGCTCCGAGAAACTTCCTATCGAAATCCCTCTATGGCCCTCCCTCCCCATGCTGCAGGTGCACGACGACACCATCAGGATCCGCCACGCGCGCCTCATCAATCGATCGATGAGTTGCTCGCCCTCTTGGGCCTCGACACCCACGGAGGACCACTCAGAGGGAGTTCCGGCGCATCGCTTCCGCTGACCCGCCCCGGCAACCCTCTCAACAGTATTGCTCTCGTGGTGCGGACACTCAGATCTCCGAATAACGAGGCGTTCGATACCACCACCAGGCTGAGCGCGGTGGTCCAGGATCTCGTGGACAAAGACGTCAACGAGTCGCGGCTCTTGCTGGCTCTTGCCGGCGACGGGCCCGTTGACGAGACTCCGTCGGCCGAGACGTTCCACATGGCTCTCATGCACGCCATCAGCGCGCACCGGCTGCACCGACTCTTCACACATGGGGAGAGTGGCGAGCATCACCACGGAGTCGTTCCTGGCGGCTACAGCGAGCGGACAGGCGAGACTTTTCCACACGAGATGGCCGCCTGGCGCGCCGACTTCCGCGCGATGGCACCCGAGCAACAAATGCTGGCTGCCACCATTGTCTGGTTGTATCAGTCCGGCCCCGATTCGACCTGGCTCCGCCGGGTTCCCTGCACCTGGCAAGCGAGAGAGGCCATTCAGTACATGCGCGATGCCGGTTGCATCCGTGATTGGCTTCGCCTAAGCGCACTCTGTCCCGGCTGGTAAAAGCCAGAATTCAACCGCAAGGAGCGGAGTTTCGTGCGCCCGCGAGGTTTCTAGACTTCAGTCATCACAAACCAAACAGGGCATTCGCGTGAACACGACCGAAACCTCCAAGCTTCAACTTCGCTTCCATGTCCCGATGGCAGTCGGCGGACAACTGATCAGCTACGCCGTAGGAGCGTGCTCCATCGGAGCACTGCTCGTGGCACGTGGCGCACGGGGCATCTGCGCGATTTTTCTCGACGACACTCCCGAAGGCTTGCGCAACAAGTTACACGAGGCATTTCCCGACAGTACGGCCCAGCACAGGCAGGATTCGCTGCAGGACGAACTCGACAAGGTGCGCGATTTCATCGACAGCGCTGAAGGCGCCGTGACGCTCGAGATCGACGCCGAAGGGTCGGTATTCCAACAGCGCGTGTGGAAGCTGCTGCGCGAGATCCCGACAGGAAGCACTCTCAGCTACTCCCAGGTCGCAGAGCGGCTGGGCATTCCCGGCGCTGCCCGCGCTGTGGCGAGTGCGTGCGCGGCCAACAAGCATGCCGTGGTGATTCCTTGCCATCGCGTAGTTCGTGGCGATGGCTCCGTGTCGGGATACCGGTGGGGCGTGGACCGCAAGCGTCGACTGCTGCTCAAGGAGTCGGGACGGTGATTCGCGGAGGGTCGGCTGTCGCTTATGGCGGACCATACGACTGGAACTCGATCGCCAAATCGCTGGGCGCGCACGGCAATGCCGTCCTCCCTCAGCTCTTGTCGCCAGCCGAATGCACGCAGCTGATCGGCATGTACGAGCAGAGCGAGAGGTATCGAACCCGGATCGTGATGGCCAAGCATGGCTTCGGGTCTGGCGAGTACAAGTACTTTTCCTATCCGCTGCCGGACATCGTAGCGAAGCTGCGATCGGAGCTTTATCGAGAACTGGCCCCAATCGCAAATCGATGGAATGAAGCCCTGGCCATCGATATCCGCTACCCCCGAGAGCTCCCAGAGTTCATCGAGCGTTGTCATGCAGCGGGGCAACAGCGTCCGACCCCGTTGATCTTGAAGTACGGCGTCGGTGACTACAACTGCTTGCACCAGGATCTGTACGGCGAGCACGTCTTCCCACTGCAGGTTGCCATCCTCCTGGCACAGCCAGGCAAGGATTTCGAAGGGGGCGAGTTCGTTATGACGGAGACCGGTTCCAAAGGTCAGCGCGCAGAGGTCGTGGCGCTGAGTCAGGGGGATGCCGTCATCTTCACGGTCAACGCTCGCCCGGTAGCTGGTGCCCGTGGAGTGCGCAAGGTTTCAATGCGCCATGGTGTCAGCCGCGTCCTGCGCGGTCACCGAAACACCGTCGGACTCATCTTTCACGATTCAAAATGACCTCCTATCTCGACGACCTCTTCCCTGCGGATCTGACACCAAGGCGCGAGGCGATCGGCGAACAGGCATTCGTGCTTCGCGGGTTCGCACTCCCGCATGCAGACGAGCTGATTGCCCGCGTGGCGGAGCTGCATCGGCTTGCGCCCTTTCGACAGATGGTCACCCCCGGCGGCTTCACCATGTCGGTTGCCATGACGAACTGCGGCCGCCTGGGCTGGACAACAGACCGCCGCGGATACCGATACAGCGAGAGAGATCCAGCGTCGGGTCAACTCTGGCCCGCAATGCCTGAACTCTTTCTGACGCTGGCCCGCGAGGCCGCGGCTCAGGCAGGTTTCGGAGAGTTCGCGCCAGATGCATGCTTGGTCAACCGCTACCGCCCGGGAAGCCGCCTGTCGTTGCATCAAGACAAGAACGAATTGGACTACAACGCACCCATCGTGTCCGTGTCACTCGGCATCCCGGCGACGTTCTTGTTTGGCGGCCATGAGCGATCGGACAAGGCGAGTCGAATTCCCCTTCATCACGGCGACGTCACCGTCTGGGGCGGGCAGGACCGATTGCGGTATCACGGTGTGCTCCCCGTGAAATCAGATCCGCACCCGCTGGTCGGCGACGAGCGGATCAATTTCACGTTTCGCAAAGCTGGTTGAGCATGCCGACGATGTGATCGCTCCGGCTCGTCCGACGGGCAGTCTCGACAGCAAGAAACGGATGGTTCCCAACCGAGCGCGCGTTCACACTGAGCATCCGACACAAAAGAACCGGAGACCATGCATGGCCAGCGCCACACCCAAACGGAAGTCCGCGCCTACTGGCGATGCGGTTCCGTTCGGCCCCTCGTCTCTCGAAGCCTCTGCACGGACGAGAGTGATCCTGTGGCTCCAACAGGCCGTCACCGAAGGTCGAGCTGTTTGGAAGATCCGCGCGAGCGGCCTTTCGGAAGTTCACTTCAAGTCCGGGGAGGCATTCCTCCTCGAGGTGGATGGCATCAGTCGCATCCAGAAGAGCACGTGGACGGGGTTTCACTCATGAAATTAAACATTGGAAAATTCGATTCAGAGGTCGGCATGCTGACAATCGCCACCAATGTGCGCGGAGAGGTCTGCGCCATCGAACTGGGTAGTAGGGCCAGCATGCTCCCAGGCAAGCTACGGGCCCTCTACGGCACCGGCGAAGTCACCGGTGAGGGCATCCCCTCCGCTGTGATCGGCGCTCTCGCCAGGTACTTCTCAGGCGATCTCGCAGCCATCGATGCGGTCGATGTTGCGAAGCCCGGATCCGAGCTCGAACGCCGTGTTTGGGAGGCGCTCAGAGCGATCCCGCATGGAACGACTACGACCTACGGCGAGCTCGCGCGCAAGCTCGGGTACAACGATCCACGCGCAGCGGTGGACGTTGGCGCGGCCAACGCCGCCAATCCGATTGCGATCGTTGTGCCATGTCACCGCGTGATCGCGAAGAATGGCGATCTGCGAGGCTATGCCTGGGGTCTGTCGCGCAAGGCTTGGCTGCTTGCACACGAAGGTGCGATGCCGATGGCAGCGAAGACGCGCCAAGTCGAAACTAGCCGGCTGCCTGGATTCTGATCCGATGATCCTTGCTGACCTCTCCTCCGAGGCGTTCTCCCGGGCGTCCACGGCCCTTTCGGGGGTCGACGAAGATTGGGCTCGACACGTCGAGTCGACTGGCCCCTGCCGGCTCGAGGCAAAGCCTGCGAGAGAGCCTTACGAAGCATTGGTGCGCGCGGTCGCCTATCAACAGTTGCACGCGAAAGCCGGTGACGCGATCCTCGCTCGATTCTTGGCGCAGTTTCCTGACTCGAAGTTTCCGGAGGCGGCCATCGTGCTCGCCGTCGACGAGACGGACCTTCGCGGATGTGGCTTTTCCGCGAGCAAGGTCTCGACCATCCGAGGCATCGCGCAGGCAACTCTGGATGGGATCGTACCTACTCGCGCCGAAGCCGTCGAACTCTCGAACGAGGCGTTGATCGAGCGACTCGTCGGCATTCGCGGCATCGGTCGCTGGACGGTGGAGATGTTTTTGATCTACACGCTTAACCGATCCGACGTACTTCCTGTCGACGATTTTGGTGTTCGCGACGGTTACCGCCGTCTGAAGGGACTGGACGTGATGCCGACGCCTCGCCAGATGCGCGAGATCGGCGAAGCCTGGAAACCGCATCGCACCGTCGCTGCCTGGTACCTGTGGCGGTCGACGCGACCGACCTGAGTTCGATCGCAAGAAACAGAATGCGCACTCACGGCCACGTCCCTACAGTCAAGCATCGACGAGTCATGACACCGAAAATGAAAACGAACCAGCCAACCCCAGCCCCCCGCCGCTACTTCAGCGACGACGACCGTTGGACGGCCGTCCTTGCTCGAGACGCGGCCGCTGACGGCGAGTTTGTGTACGCCGTGAAGACCACCGGCGTCTATTGCGGCCCCACCTCTTCTGCGCGGTTGCCGAAGCGCGAGAACGTCGAGTTCTTCGCTTCCGCCGCGGCGGCGGAGGCCGCGGGCTACCGCGCAAGCCGTAGGGCCTCCGCTGATCAAGCCGCCTCTGCGGCGCATCGCGCCGACATGGTCGCTCGAGCATGCAGGCTGATCGACGAAGCCGAGGTTCAGCCGAGTCTGGAACAGATGGCGTCGGAGGCGGGCCTGAGCACCTTCCATTTCCACCGAGTCTTCAAAGCCGAGATCGGCCTTACGCCAAAGGCTTACGCGAGCGCCTCGCGAGCCCGTCGCCTGAGAGGTGAGCTCGGTGATTCGGCGACGATCACGGATGCCATCTACGGCGCGGGCTTCAACTCGAACAGTCGCTTCTACGAGGCGTCTGCAACGCTGCTCGGCATGTCGCCCAAGGAATATCGCGATGGGGGCTCGAACGCAGAGATTCGATTCGCGGTGGGGCAATGCTCGCTGGGCGCGATCCTCGTCGCCCAGAGCCAACGCGGCATCTGCGCCATCCTCCTGGGAGACGACCCGGATGCTTTGGTCAAGAACCTTCAGGACCAATTTAAGAAGGCCAAGATCATCGGTGGGGATGAGAGCTTTGAGCAGCTCATCGCACAGGTGGTTGGCTTCATCGAGCAACCCGCCCTCGGGTTGAATCTGCCACTCGACGTTCGGGGGACGGCCTTCCAGGAGCGCGTCTGGATGGCACTTCGAGAGATTCCACCTGGGGTCCGCGTGAGCTATGCGCAGATCGCCGAACGCATCGGATCGCCTAAGGCTGTGCGCGCCGTCGCCCAGGCGTGCGGCGCGAACTCCCTCGCCGTCGCCATCCCGTGCCACCGCGTGGTCCGGCGCGACGGTGACATTTCGGGATACCGGTGGGGCGTCGACCGCAAGCGCGAGCTGCTGACGCGCGAAGCCGGAGGCGGCAAGGTCAAGCAATGAGTCAAGTCATGCTGAATGGCCTGGACTGGGTGCAGATCGGCCTCGATTTGGACAAGGAAGGCTACGCGGTTCTGCCTGGCCTGCTTTCGCTGTCGCAGGTGATCTCGTTCTTGGCATCGACCGACCGCGCAGAGAAGAGTCCTGGTCGGACGACCGGCTGGCAGCTCGGCGAAGGATCCGCGCAGCGACTCACGCCACCACTGCCGTCGCCGCTTGACGATCTCGCTTGCGGGCTCTACGAGCGCCTGGCTGGCATTTCGAATCGGTGGAAATCCACCATGAATGAGCCACTGTCGTTCCCCCCGCGTCTTTCGGATCTCCAGGCTCTGCTCACGCCTGATGGTTTGAAAGTTCCTCTGGCAATCGTATCTCGCCTGTGCGCGGGCGAGCAGGAGCCCTTGCACCAGACCGCTGTGGGCAACTATGGCTTTCCGCTCGAGATCTCACTCCTCCTGGCGCAACCGGGTGAAGATTTCACAGGCGGCGAGTTCGTCATGACCGAACAGCGACCGCGCATGCAGTCTCGTCCGATCGTCGTTCCGCTAAATCGCGGAGACGGAGTGATTTTCGCGGCAGCACAGCGCCCGTTCAAGGGTTCGAAGGGGTTCTACCGGGTCAACATGAAGCATGCAATCAGCCGCATTCTTTCAGGTCAGCGGCGGGGCGTGACCATCGTCTTCCATGGCAACGGCGCAGTGGATTGCGATGACTGAGGCGCGCACTTGGAACCTGATCGGCGCGGATGGGAATCGATACGCGAGCGCGACGCCTGGAGCGCTCGGTGGTCATCGCGGCGGAAAGCTGTACGGACGACTTGATTGCCGCGCCGCCCTAGCAGCGATCGCGCGCGGTGGGTACGTCAAGAACCGTGTCTTCTTTCAAGACGAGAAGACAGCCGTCGCCGCGGGGTATCGACCTTGCGCGGTCTGCATGCCGCGCGAGTACGCGGCCTGGAAGACATCGGGACACAGCAATCGGAAAGACGACCATGAAGCTGTTTGAGTTGCCCAATCCATCGCCGAAGGCCACGATCGACCACGGCACCACCTTCACAGCCACCCTCAGCCGTCGGATCGAGGATGCCTCGTGGGATCAGATCGAAGCGAAGCTGACGACACAAACACACGCCCTGATGCCGCGGCTCCTGTCGCCTTCTGAATGCGATCGAATGCGCGGCCTGTACGAGACGGGAGAATTCCGCAGTCGCGTAGTGATGGAGCGATACGCGTTTGGTCGAGGCGAGTACAAGTATTTCAGCTATCCGCTGCCGGAAGCAGTGCACGAGCTACGCGCGCGCTTGTATATTCACCTGGCGCCGATCGCGAACCGCTGGCACCAAGTCATGAACATCGGTGAGCGATTTCCCGCAACTCATGAGGAGTTTCTCTCCGTCTGCGATTCGGCAGGGCAGCGGCGGCCAACGCCGCTGATGCTGAAGTACGCGGCGGACGACTACTGCTGCCTGCACCAAGACCTGTACGGGGATCATGTTTTCCCATTCCAGGTTGTTTTTTTGCTGTCTGCGCCAGGCACGGACTTCACTGGCGGAGAGCTCTTGCTCACCGAGACGGCGCCCAAGAGGAAGGGCCTCGTAGACGTTGTGCCGTTCAAACAAGGCCAGGCGGTGATCATTCCGGTCAACTTTCGGCCGGTACCAACCATGCGTGGCGCATACCGCGCGAACGTCCGGCACGGCGTGAGCAAGCTTCGATCGGGGACTCGGAACACGCTGGGAATCATCTTCCACGATGCGAAGTAGATGATGGCTGCAGAAGCTGGAACGGACAGAAATTCCGAATCGATCGTCTACAAGCCCGCAACGTGCCGCATTTTCGGAATCGACCGTGCGCCTCCGACGTCACGGCAACCAGCGCTCGAACGCTCAAGGCGACCGCTGGCTAGGATCCACCACGCCCGGCGCGGCTGCATTTTCTTGATCTCCGTCACGGTCGCACTTACCTCAATCTCAAGGGCAAGAGGCAGCCGAGAAACGATTGGCTGCTTAGAGGCAGCGAGCTGTCGCTGATATCTGCAGGCGCGACGTCCGAAATCGCATTGCGGTCTCTCGGGTACCTGAGCCAAGGACCTTGGCGCGCCGCCTGTTCTAAGCATCATCCAGGCCGAGTAAGCAATTCGGTAAGCACAGCAGCTGAATGCCGGAAGCCGGTCGGTAGCTTCATTGCTCCGATCGGCCGCAACCGTTTAGGTTTGTTCGACATCTGCCCGCGCGTCGCGACGACGCACCGAACCGCATCACCGCCGCCGTGTGGTCGCCCGCGTCCGATCCGAAGCGCAAGTAGTTCTTGCGCCCGAGGGCGTCGCCGCGCAACGCGCGCTCCGCCGTATTGTTGTGAGCGTCGATGCGCCCGTCATCGACGAAGTTCGTCAGCGCAGTCCAGTTGCTCAACGAATAGCCGATCGCCAACGCCATCTGCGACTTCGCCGACACCTGTGCCAAGGTTTCGTTCATCCACGACTTCAACTCCGTCAGCACCGGCATCGACCAGCCGGACCTTCAGTCCGCGCTGCTCGAGCACCTCGAATACCGGGATCCAGTACACCACCGTGGACTCGAGCGCCACCGTGTCGGCGCCGCAGGCGAGCATCCAGTCGGCCATTGATTCGGAATCAACCGCGTAGAGCGCGTGATGCGCGAAGCCGGCATCCGCTCAACTCTACCGGCAACGTTCCTGCACTCAAGGACAGTTCGGTCGCGCAAAGCGGCCACACATCGCGCATACTGGGTCGAAATGCAGCACCGACTTCTGGAATGACAGTACGCTCCAGGCCAGCCATCCTGAAGGAAATCCGCGGCAAACTCTCGGCCGAACGGGAGAGCAGGCGGATTGGCAAGCACCAGCTTGCCACCGAGCACGCCAACCACGCGCTGTTGCTCGCGAAGTCCATCGGACACCCAGGCCTGAAGGCGTCTGCGCTGTCAGCCCTGGCCATTAACGAACTGCGGCTCGGCGACGTGGAGACGTGCGCCAGCCACGGGCACCAGGCACTCGCGTTGCTCAACCGCGGACGCGATGCGAGCGATCGCACCCATGTGTTGTGCACGCTCGTGATGGCCTACATGGATATGGGCCTCCACGGTACCGCGCTCGTCCATGCGACTGAAGCCATCCAGGCCGCGCGCGTCGCGGGCGACCCGTCGCTGATGAGCTGGGCGCTGAATCGCGCCGGCCTCACCCACCATGCGGTCGGCGACACGGCACGTGGCGAGGCCATGCTGAAGGACGCGTTGCAGATTGCCCGCGAGATCGACGGCAGCGAGGAAATGTTCAGCGCGCTGAACAACCTAGCCGATCACTTGCTGACCGATTGTGACAACGTGCAAGGCGAGGCGCGCCAGTCACTAATCGCACGCGCGCTCGCGTACGCAACCGAGGCGCTGACTCTGGCGCAGGCCGCAGGCAATTCGCACCGCGAAACGGTCTGCCTCGACAACCTCGCGGTGGCCAACGTGAAATCAGGCCAGTACGACGCAGCGTTGGACCAATTGTCCCGCCTGGAGAAAATCGCCCTGGCGCAGGGCTATCGCGCGATGCAGGTCCTGGCGCTGAGCCATCGGGCGCTGCTCGAGGGCCATCGGGGCGAATTCGGAGCGGCCATTCATTTCTACGAGCGCGCGCTCGCAGCGGCTCACGAAAACGACGATCGCACCACGCTGCCGTCGTTGCGCCAGGGGCTCTACGAGTCGTACAAGCTGTGCGGCGATGCGGCCAATGCATTGCGCCATCACGAAGAATTGCTGGTGCTTGAGCGCGCGCAGCTCATACAGCGTGCCGATCGCCAGGCCCGGCTGCTGCTCAATCGCATCGAGGTCGAGCAGGCGCATGCTGCCGTCGAGCGCGCGCGCCTCGACGCCGAACTACAGCGGCTGCATTCCGTGCGCCTCGAGTCCGAGAATCAGAAACTGACTGCCGAGGCGATCGAGCTCGGCAAGAACGCGTTCGAGGACCAGCTCACTGGCCTTGCCAACCGCCGCCGCATCCAGCGCGAACTGCCCGCTCACGTTGCGCGCGCCGTTGGCCGCGAGGCGGAACTGAGCGTGGCGGCGATCGACCTCGATCACTTCAAGCAGGTCAACGATCATTTCGGCCACAGCGTCGGCGACGATGTGCTGCGAGCGATTGCGCGCATCTTCATCGACAATACGCGCGCCACCGACCTGCTGGTGCGCATGGGCGGTGAGGAATTTGTGGTGTTGTTCATCGGCACGCCGCTGTCCGCTGCGACGGAGATCAGCGAGCGTCTGCGCCGATCCGTCGAAGCGCACGACTGGGACAGCCTGGCGCCCGGGCTCCGCGTGACCATCAGCATTGGCCTATGCGACGCAGCGGACGCCGACGACGCCCGCACGCTCCTCGAGCGCGCCGATGCGTCGCTCTACACCGCCAAGCGCGGCGGACGCAACCGAGTCGCAGTCGCCGCCGCGTTGGTGCACAGAGGCTGAGCGCGCGGCTCTGTCGCAGTAAGCCGATGTCGCTACGATACGGGTCATGCTACCGGTGCACATTCAGCTTGAAACGTCCGTCCTTCGCAAGGCCCTTACGCGGCCGCACTGCCCGTTGGAGATCATGCTGGTGTGCGTGCGCTGATACGCCGCCTATCCCTTGAGTCTGCGCAATCTCGAAGAGATGATGGCCGAACGGGGCGTGGCCGTCGATCACGCGACCGTGCATCGCAGGGCTCTGAAGGTCTTGCCAGCGCTGGCCAAGGTGTTTCGTGGCCACAAGCGCCTTGTCGAGCGCAGCTGGCGCATGGACGAAACCTACATCAAGATCGGCGGCCAGTGGAAGTATCTGTATCGCGCTGTCGATCGGCTTGGCCAGACGGTGGACTTCTTGCTCACGGCCAAACGCGACGAGGCGGCGGCCCGGCGCTTCTTCGAGCGTGCGATCGACCTGCACGACGTTCCGGAGAAGATGACCATCGACAAGAGCGGTGCCAACACGGCGGCGGTGCGCGGTTTGATCGCCGACAGCGGCGTGTCCATCGAGCTGCGCCAGTCCAAGTACCTGAACAACCTGATCGACCAAGATCATCGTGCCATCAAGCGCCGAACCAGGCCGATGCTGGGGTTCAAAGACTTCCACTGCACCGCCAAGATCATTGCTGGCATCGAGGAGGTGCACATGATTCGCAAGGGGCAGTGGGCTCGTCCCGAAGGCCAAGTCATGTCCGCAGCAGAGCTGTTCTACGGCTTGGCCCCTGAACTCCGCGGCTTCCCTGGTGTCAGGCCATCAGCCCTCCGCTATTGCGATGTGAACAAGCTCATGAAGGTGCTGGCCAAGAACGCGCAGGCCAGGCAGTCGTTGACCGAGGCCATCTGGAGCTACCGCTTCAAATCGCGGACCGGTACCGAAGCTCTGGCGCGCCAGCAATCGCTGTCCGAACCGAAACGCACGATGGCCCAGAAGGCGCAGTTGCGGTTGCCACTCAGCTACGCATCCAGGCGCGCCCCCACGAATTCAGCGTGTACTCGTCGTGCGGCCAGATGCCAGGGGGTCTGTCGCTCTCCACCCGTTCCAGTTCGGCGGAGAACTCAAGCCGGTTGCCATCCGGATCGTTGACCATAAAGAACAGGTTGTTGCCCGGCCCATGTCGCCCTGGCCCAAAAAATATTGGCACTCGCTGTTTCGCGAAGCGATCACCCCAGTCGCGGATACTGTTCCACTCCGGTGTCTCATAGCAATGGTGATCCCATTCATTGCGCGAGCCGCGAAAGAACGCCAACGAATGGTGCTCGTCGTCGGAGCGCATGAAGCAAACCATCACTTTCCCATCCTCGCCGACGACTTCGTCAGAGATCGTGAAGCCAACGACCGCTGTGTAGAAGGCGACAACCTCGTCGAGCTTAGTGGTCTGGAAGACAACATGTTGGAGGCGGCCGGGTGCACCCTGCAGCGTCGAATCGCTCTCGAGCGGAACGCCAAAGATCATTTGACGCTGCTGCGGATCCCGTACTGCGAATGCGTCGTTACCGAAGTACGGAGACAAGGCCTCCTTCGTCGCTCCTCCACGCACCTCGATGCCCTCTCGAAGGCGAGCGAGAGAAGCGGCGTCCGGCAATGCATACGCGATCGCAACCAGCACCGACGAAGGCCCTTCGCTCACGAGCAGCCGGCGTGCGGGTCCTTCGAGAGTCCAAATGCCGCAATCGCATCGCTCGGCGTGCATATCGAGCATGCGTTGATAGAAATCCACCAAGCGATCCGGCCCAGCACTGGTGATGTGCAGCGAGTGAAGTCGGGCAGGATTAGTTGATTGCAAGCTGTTCATCAGGATTTCCTCGTGGCGAGTTGTTCTCTGCTCGAGCTAGCGGGCCCCGGTGGGCTGCAGTCGCGGTTCGCCATCAGCGCTTCCAGTGCGCTCGCGAAGGCCTGCTCGTCGTCCGGATCGAAGCTTCCGGCCACATAGCGGTCCGGCCGCAGAAGCACGCAACGCCCTTGATACGCTTGCCCGACGGCACCGAAGTCAGCCGGTTCCACACGCACGCGGGTTGCTGCCAGACGTTGCCACAATGGACTGGTCAGAGTCATGATGCCTCGTCGCGGTTCGCCGCCGAATTGCACGATCGAGAACCCTGGTCCTATTAGATCGTCGAAAGCACGAACCGTGTCGTTGGCGCGAACTCGGGGTTGCGGCAACATCTGGCCAACAATCGAAGACTTGCCGAGTTCGTCAGGGAGCACCAACCCGGTCAGGTAGCGCGGCTTTGGCTTGAAGCGCATTTGCAGGAAGTAGTCTCGCAACGGTGGGATGAAGCCGATCGCGGTGAACACTGCGGCGATCACCCTGGCTCGCATCACGGTCTTCGGTGCCATCACGAGGCCGAGGTTCATCGCCAATCGGATCAGCGCCCAAGCATGATCCCGTCGTTCAAGCTCGTAGCTGTCGAGCAACGAGGGGGGCAAGCCTTGGCCGATCACTGCAGCCAGCTTCCAACCCAGGTTATGAGCGTCCCGGACGCCGCTGTTCATGCCCTGGCCGGCGTAGGGCGGTGTCAGGTGTGCAGCATCTCCTGCCAAGAACACGCGGCCACGGCGCCACTTGTCGGCGACTCGCGCATGGAAGGTGTAGATGGTCTTGCGCACGATCGAGGTCGGCTTTTCGCCGCGGAATGGGCGCAGTAGCTCGGTCAGACGTTCCGACTTCAGGGTGGCCTCATCAGACTCATGTGCGTGCAGCAGGAACTCAAACCGCCTCGTGCGGTGCGGCCCCGGAACTTCGACCACGGGTCGACGCGCATCGCAATACACGCGCGTTTGCCAGAACGTGTCGTCGTCAGAGTCGGTATCGACTACCAACCAGCGCGACTCGAAGCTGGAGCCCTGTAAGGTCGAGCCGATCAAATTGCGAACGGGGCTCCGGCCACCGTCGCAGCCGACGAGGTACTGAGCGTCGATCGTGAGGATCGAGCCATCTTCGCGCTGGATTGTGGCGCTCACGCCTTCGTCGGTCTGTTCGATGCACAGCAACTTGTGCCCAAAGAGGACTTCGACCGAGGCGAAGCGCCCGAGCCCGCGAAGCAAAGTGGCTTCGAACAGCGGTTGACGAAATGCGTTGCGCTTGGGAAAGCCGTAGACAGCGGAGGATGGTTCGACTCGACCGAAACAGTGTCCGCCCGGTCGGGTGTAGTAGTGCACGCCGTAGCCAGCCACCACGTCGGCGAGCACCGCGTCGTCAAGACCAATGGCTTGCATCGTGCGCAGTGATTCGTCGTCGATCGACACTGCACGTGGTTCGTTCACGGTACCGTGATTGCGCTCGATCACGACTGCGCTGATGTCCGATTGACCGAGAAGGTTGGCGAGCGTGAGGCCCGTAGGGCCAGCGCCAACGACGATCACTGAAGTCCGCCGGGAAGTCGTCATTGTTTGCATGATCAAGCCCTCTGACTCAGCGTGATGCGGGCGAGACCGCAGCGAAGCGTGCCATTTGCTGCGACAGCTCACTCCCCATCTGTACGACGGCGTCTGCTTCACCTGGCAACTCGCGTGGATCGTGGGCGCCAATCGCGCGTACGCAGGTGATGCTGCCGGCAATCCGACCCTCCGCGTCAAATACCGGCGCGGCAACGCCGAAGACGCCCTTGTCGACTTCCGCGATGGATATCGCATAGCCGTCACGACGAATGTCCTGCAGTGACTTGCGGAATTCATCCCAGGTCGCGCCAAGATTCGATTGCTGGATCTCCTGCGGCTTCTCGACGAACAGCCGCATGTGCTGCCGCGTCGGCAGGTAGGCGAGGATTGCCTTTGAAGTCGCCCCCATGAATAGCGGCCTGGGCGAGCCCCGAGAGTAGCTCACCGGCGAGTTCAACTCGCCGCTTTGATGCACGCAGATCACCGCATCCTTGAACAGCCGGCAGAAGAGCCAGACCTGATGTTCGGCTAGGGCCGGTAGCGCTGGTTCAAGAGCCTGCGCGGCACGCACCATCGGGTCGGAGACACGCAATTGCCTGTCCCATTGAATGATTCGCGCGCCAAGTGTGTAGCGTGTCTTGTTGACCTGGAACAGCAGGCCGGCGTCGGTCAACTCCTTCGCGTAGCGATAGCCGGTCGAGCGTGTGTAGTCGAGTGCGGCACTGAGTTCGTCGACCGACCACACCGGTGCCTCTTCCGAGAACAGGTCGAGGACTGCCAGCATGCGCTCGAGGCTGGAGCCCTTCGAAGACGCGACCTGGTCGGCTTCGTGTGCCTTGGTCTTGGTGACTTTGGAGGTGCTCATGACTGCGATCCCCTTGCTTCGTCGGCAATGCCATTTCGTAGTACGCCGATACCGGAAATCTCGACTTCGACCACGTCGCCTGGCTTCATCCAGACAGGTGGCTCCCGGAAGGCGCCTACTCCACCCGTCGTGCCAGTGACGATCACGTCGCCGGCTGCCAGTGGCGTGAACGCACTGCAGTATTCGATCAGCGCGGGTACATCGAAGATCATGTCGGCGAGGCCGGTGTCCTGCATTACCTCGCCGTTCAGGCGCGTCGTCATGTGCCGCAGCGAAGGGTCGCCGAATTCGTCTGCGGTGACGAGCCAAGGGCCGAACGCGCCGGTGTGTGGAAAGTTCTTGCCGGGTGTGAACTGCAGCGTGTGCTTTTGCCAGTCGCGGACGCTGCCATCGTTGAACGCGGAGTAGCCGGCGACGTAACCAAAGGCGTGCTCGCGCTTGACGTGGCGCGCGGGACGGCCGATGACGACGGCAAGTTCGCCTTCAAAGTCGAGCTTGCTTGAGACCTGCGGGCGCAGAATGCTTGCGCCGTGTGCCGTCAAGCTGTCGGCGAAGCGCGTGAAGATCATCGGGTACTTCGGCATCTCGCGGCCCGTCTCCTTGACATGTGTCGCGAAGTTGATGCCGATGCAAAGGATCTTGCCAGGCGCATCGATGACGGGGCGGAACTGGATCGCATCAAGAGGCAGGCTCTGCAGGTCGGTATTGGCCACGGCTTCACGCAGGCTTGCCAGCATGTCGCGTTCGAGCAGTTCCTTGATAGAGTGGCCAAAGCGATCGGCAATCGGGGCGAGGTCGATGACACGCTGGCTATCAAGCACACCGATTGAGTCGCGGTTCGCGTGGCGGAAGGAAATTAGTTTCATGGTGGCCTCGAAGAGTTGGTTAACCAGGATTCAGGGGCGCAACTTTGATGCGGCGGGTGGTACGTCATTTGCACCGATGCTGTCCACGCGGCGTGCACGGCGGTTCATCGCGATCGTCGTCAGCACTGCGGCCGCCGCGAAGATCGCCGGCACACTGCTCGCGAGGAAGATCTGTTGCAGGCTCCATTGCATCGTCAGCATCACGCCGCCGAGCATCGGCGCTGCGATCGAGCCAATGCGGCCGACTGCCAAAGCCCAGCCCACGCCGGTCGAGCGAATCGTCGTTGCATAGGTCTCCGCCGCGACCGCGTTCAAGCCAGCCTGAGCACCATGCACTGCGAAACCAAGCACTCCGGCGACCGTGAAAATCAACTCGGCGCTTGGCGGCACATTGGCCAACAACAACATCAGGCATGTGTAGATGAGGAACTCCCCAGTCAGCATCCGGAACGCGCCGAACGTGTTCATCAAGCGTCCTTGGACCAGCGCACCGAACACACCACCGATGCTGAACAAGGTCACCGCACGGATGCCGTCGGCGAGCGGCATCGTTGCGGCGCGCATCGCCGCCGGGAGCCAACTGATGATGAAGTACAGACTGATCAGGTTCATGGTGTACGGCACCCACAGCAGCAGGGTGCGACGCCACATGCCGTCAGCGAACAAAAGGCGCACGGGAATTGTCGTGCCTGCCTGCGTGGTGGGTGACGGCAACTGCGTGGCGCTTGCGTCCAACCCTGGAGCGATGCGGGCCAGCAGCGCCCGTACGCGGTTCTGATTGCCCGGGCGCGTCGCGAGAAAGCGAATCGATTCCGGCAACATGCGGATCAGCGCTAGGCCGACGATCAACGGAAGGACGCCGCCCACCATGAACACTGACTGCCAGCCCCAGCGGGGCAGCAGTTGGCCAGCCGCCAAGCCACCAAGCGCGGCACCGGTCGACATGCCGCAAAAGAGCATCGTGACGCAGGTCCTGGCATAGCGCCGCGGCGCGTACTCGGAAGCCAAGGCGACGATGTTTGGCAGGGCCGCTCCCAGACCAATGCCCGTCACGAAACGCACGGCGATCAACTGCGGCAGCGTTGAGACGAAAGCCGTCAGCAAGGTGCAAAGCGCGAACAGGAAGACGGCGGGCACGAGCACGCCCTTGCGACCGAATCGATCGGCAAGTGGTGCCAGCGTCGCCGAACCTGTCATCAATCCGAAAAGGCCGCTGCTGAACGCGGTACCGAACGAGGACATCTTGACGTGCATCGATTCGGCGATGGCCGGCGCGACGTAGCCGATAGCCTGGATGTCGAAGCCATCCAGTACGACGACGAGCGCGCAAAGCGCCAGCGTGGTGATCTGCAACCTGCTCATCGGGCGCTCATCCAGGATCTTGTCGATCCAGTTGGCGGGAGAGTCTGTGGGGGCGTGCATAGGAAGTCTCCAAATGGTCGAAGGCGGTGATCCGGGCGTCGGGTGACGCCATAGATACGCGCTCTAATCTTGTTATGTGAAGTTTAGGCGTAATCCCAAATAATGGGATTACAGATATAGTGGTGTTTACCCGAATAAAGATCAGAAGTCGTGGCGGATGCCGGCGGCTACACCGGTTTGCCCAAGGCCTGCTCCAACCGTGCCGCCCGCGCTGATCGAAAGCGCCGCACTGCCGGCGTTCCACATGTGACCGGCCATCAGATAGACCGACGTTCGCTTCGACAGCCAATTGGCCGCGCGCAGCGCCAGCAGCGTCGAATCGTTCGGACTGTTCTTCACGTCGAGCCGAGCGACTTCGGCATCAAGCACGAGGGCCGGCGTCGGCCGGAACGTTGCACCGACGTACCAGAGGTCGGACTTGAAGTTCACCGCAGCGCGACGTTCCCGGCGCACCAGACCGCCAGAGACCTTCACTTCACCCACCACGCCATAGCCACTGAATACGGTGCGCCGATCGGTTGCGCTGCTGTCATCCAGGCCAAGCGTTGCGCCAGGGCCGCCATTCATGAGGTCGGCACTCAGCGCTGCACCGTAGTCCGGGCTGTCGTACTTCAGCATCGCGGTCACTTGCCGGCAGGCTTTGCGATCCGCCGACTCACCAGGGCAGTTTGTAGCGGCAGGACCAGCGCCGGATACGCTGTCGCGCCCGAAGCTGTACGTTGCGCCGGCGGTGAAGCCGTTGAACGTTCCGAGATAACCAATCGCGTTATCACTGCGTGCATTCGGGATGTAGGAGTCCAGCGACGCGATCGAATAGAGGTTGCCACCGAGCGTCTCAGACAGCGCGGCGTTGAAGGTCATGTTGACGAGTCGGCCGAGCGTCACGCTGCCCCAATCACCGGCTAGCCCGACGTAGGCGAAGCGACCCCACAACCGGCCGCCGTTGTTCAACGTCCCGGTATCGGGAGCGAAGCCGCTTTCGAGCGCAAACACGGCCCTCAGGCCATCGCCAAGATCTTCAGCACCGCGAAAGCCCAGGCGCGACGGGGTGGTTCCGGTCAGGTTCGGCATGCGAAGCAATGAATCGCCGGCGGCGTTCACGTTTGTCAGCGCTTCGACGCCGACATCAACGATCCCGTAGACGGTGACACTGCTTTGCGCCTGGCTGAGGCCGCATGCTGCGGCCATAACCACAGCGGACGGGAAGGCGCGGCGAAAAAACATGATCGTCTCCTTTGATAGGCCGTTGGCGCGAGACACGGCTGCGCCTGCGCGGCCGGAACTTGATCCGGCGCGGTGGTCGTGGCGTTGAAAGCGGTAAGGGAGCGGCGTTGCTACAGGCTCCAGGCGCTTGGGCTCAGTCCAGCTTCAGGTTCACGTTCTTCGTGTACGTGAATTCGAGAAGCTCCTCAAAGCACTCCTCGCGGCCGATGCCCGAGTGTTTGACGCCGCCGAAGGGCGCGCCCATGAAGTGCTGGCTGGTGTTGTTGATCCAGACGTAGCCGGTGTGCAATCGGCTCGCAGCTCGATGTGCCGTCGTCAGGCTTCGCGTCCAGATCGAGCCGGTGAGACCAAAGTCGACGGCATTGATGTCGGCAAAGAGCTGATCCTCATCGCTCCACTTGAAAACTGACATCACCGGGCCGAAAACCTCCTCGCGGGCCAAGCGCATGTGCGGCTTCATGTTCGCAAAAATCGTCGGCTCAAAGAAGAACCCGTGAGCCAATGCAGGGTCGGATGGTTGCTTGCCACCTGTGACCAAGCGGCCTCCTTCATCGAGTGCGGACTTCACGAAGCCCTTGACCTTGTCGAGCTGAGCCTGGCTGACCAGCGAGCCCATCGTCGTCGCGGGGTCGGTCGGGATGCCCGGCCGGTGCTCTCGGGGCAGTAGTTCGACCACCCCAGTCAGCACACGATCGTGAATCGCTTCGTGCAGGAAGACGCGGCTGGTCGAGCCGCAGCTCTGGCCGGACCAGGTGAAGTTCATTCCCGCGACAATGCCGGCGATCAACTTGTCGATGTCCGCATCCGGGTAGCCGATGAGAGCGTTCTTGCCACCGAGTTCGAGCAGCACCGGCTTGAGACCGTTGGCCGCACTTCTCATCACCGCCATGCCGGTCGGGACGCCGCCGATCAGAGTGATCTTGCGCACGAGCGGGTGCTGCGCCAAGGCTTCACCGCATTCTCGGCCGCCGCAGAGGAAGTTGACGACACCCGGTGGAAAGATGCCGCCGATCAGCTCGGCCAAACGAATGATCGACAGTGGCGCCTGGTCCGGCGATTTGACGACCACGGTGTTGCCCGCGGCGAGTGGGGCGGCGATGCGCAGTGCAGCGAACATCAGCGGATGGTTGTAGGCGACGATGCGCCCGATCACGCCGAGGGGCTCGCGCACCGTGTAGTTCAGGTTGCCAGCACCCATCGGAATGGTCTCTCCCTTGATCTCGGTCGCGAGGCCGGCGAAGTAGTCGATGCCGTCGGCCGCAAAGTGGGCGTCATGCGCGAGGATGGAGACCGGGTTGCCGTTGTTCAGCGCATCGAGCTGAGCCAGTTCATACGCATGCTCGCGCAACACCGCGGCGGCCTGCCGAAGCAGCTTCCCTCGCTGGATGGGCGTGACACGACGCCAGCTCTCGAAAGCCGCGTTCGCAGCCTGTACGGCCGCGTCCACGTCCGTCGCATCTGCCACGGGCGCCTTGGCGAGTGGCTCGTTGTAGGCTGGATTGATCGTGTCGGCATATTGCCCGGCATGCGGCTCGTGCCAGGCGCCTCCGTAGTAGAGTTCCCGCCGTTGGGGCAGGATGCCGGCTGGAATGTCATGAGTTCTCATGATTGTTTCCTGAAATGGACGGTGGAATCGGATAGGAAGTCTTTGAATGCATCAGGTGCGCGCGCGGCGTGCTTCTGCCGTCCACAGCTGCCAGGGGCGATCGACTTGCCCCTCGTTGGCAGCAGCAGTGGCATCGCCTTCCTCGGCGGAGAGATAAGTAACAGGGCCATGGCGTTCGGCATCGAGTTGAACGCGGGCATTCATTTCTGCATATACGGCCCGATAGACGGCGACTTTCAGCGAAGCTGCGACGGTCGTTGCACCGTGGCCTCGCATCAAGACCAGCGCGCTCGTACCCAGAGTCCGCGCAAGAGCTGCGCCGAGTTCACGGCTGCGCACGAGCAGGTCGGATGCCATCCCCGCGAAGTCGCGAATCTCGAACAGTGGCGTCCCACCACCGAGAAAGCCGCTCATGTGGCAGACCGGTCGCAGCGGCGAACGCTGTGTGATGCAAAACGGGAGCAACGCCGGCGCATGACTGTGCACAATCGCGTTCACGTCAGGTCGCGCCCGATAGATCTCGCTGTGGATGTACCGCTCTGCGTAGAGCCGTCGGCAGGTATCGCGCACCGGCCTCGCATCGAGATCGAATTCGATGATGTCCCTGGCTTTGACGCTGGCCGGCGCCAGATTCGCCGCCAGCAGGAAATGGTCTGAGCGATCCGGAAGGCGTACGCTTACGTGCCCGAAAGCGTCGACCACACCCTGGTCGTACAAAATGTGGTTCGCGTCAACGAGCTCGATCGTCAGGGTGTGCAAGGTCGACGTGGCATTGGAAAGGGCCGGCATGTCATCGATCGGTGGTGTGTCCATGTATCGAATTCTTTCGGCCTTAGCCCCTCCCGTCCAATACAGCTTTTGACCGGGAGCCAGTCAATCCCTGACTGGCCCACAATCTGCAGGGGTCCAGGGATGAGATTACGTCAGCTCCGAAGCTTCATCACCGTCTGCGAGACTGGAAGCATCAGCCGCGCAGCAGACAAGTTACACGTGGCGCAACCGGCACTTGGCTTGCAGATCCGAGGGCTGGAAGAGGAGTTCGAAGCGCTCCTGCTGGATCGGCACGCGCGAGGGGTGGTCGTTACCGCGGCAGGCGAACGCGTGCTGGTTTGGGCTCGCGAAACGCTGAAGAGCACGCAAGATGTCAAGCAGCAGCTGCGCACGATCGCGGCAGGCTTGTCGGGCAATTTGACCCTTGGGTTGACGCCGAGCATCGCGACTGCCTTCGCGTTGCCGATCCTCGCTGCCGTTCAAAGCGATTTGCCGAACCTTCGGATGCACTTAACGGAAGCTCTTGGCCATGTGCTGCGCGAGTGGGTCCACGCCGGCAGGGTCGATCTGGCGCTGGTGTTCGACAGTAGCGCCACGGCGTCCGACCCGTCGCAACGGCTGCTCACGGAGCGGCTGTATTACGTGACTTCAGGGAGCCAAGCGGACATCGCCTGCGGGCCGATCGCCCTCGCCGACGTGCTGGACCAGCCACTGGCGCTGCCTCCGCGTGGCGACTCGCTGCGTCAAGCCGTTGAGGACGCTGCCCAGGCGCGCGGCCTATGCTTACGCATCGACTATGAAGTGCAGTCCACCGGCGTCATTCTCAACCTGGTACGAAGTGGCATCGCCAGCACGGTGCTGCCGATGCCAATGGCAAGAGATGGGGTCAGAGACGGTTCGCTGATTGCGCGGCGTATCGACGCGGACTCATTGGAACGACACCTTCGGTGGCTGCACGCTGCCTCGCCGAGCGAACCGGCGACCGTTGCCGAGTTGCGGGGGCTTATCGAACGGACTCTGAAATCAGCGAGCGGCGATCCACTCTTGGGCGAAGCCTACACATTTGCCAGTGTGCCGGCGTCGGTAGGTCGCGCCTGAATAGTCCAAGGCGATCCAAACTCAACGTTGAGCTACCTCTGCTCGACACGTTGTCCGGGCGGTGCCAAATTCAATCAACGCAGATTCGTGGACTTTCGATCGAGACGCCATCCGCTACCTTTGCATATCGCGACCGGATGACGATTGCGGCCACCACGGCGGTCACGAATCGAAACGAGTGATCGAACACGAGTTTGTCGCTTGCTGCTTGGGCGCTCGCCGCTCATTTGGTGTCGAAGAACTCGACGTTTTCACGCTTGAGCAGGCGGACCGAAGAGCTGGGGCGACAGAAGACGCCGGCCGTGCGTACCCCCACAGACGAAAGGCCGTCGGCCCGCACGGCTCGCGCCTGAGCCACTGCCCAGCGCTGTTGGTCGCTCGACTAGACGGCACGCTCGTCTTCCAGTTTGACCTTCTTGATCGCGTCCATGTGTGAGTCCCTATTGGACTTCGATATCGACCGGACTTCGACCGCAATCCAGCAGCTTCTTGCGCTTGAATCTGCGGCGGTGGGAATCGGGGCATAGCAACGCGTCTGCCGCGCCGGCGCGCCAGCATCGGAACAATTGCACCGTTTGCGATGTGGTGGAGCACGCTTTGATGGCGGAGGGTTCAAGCGCAAGAGGCGGAGCGTGTTCCAGTCGTCGGCTCCCTAAAGTTCTGGTCACCGAAATAGCAACCCGCTTTGCAGCCGTTCACAAGACGAGGCCTCAACATGATTCGTATCGAATGCGTGCCTGGTGCTTGCGATCTCTTCCAGATCGGCCGCCTGCTTCTACGAGAGCGAGGATTGGAAGGACGTCGAGAAGGGGCGCCGACTTGATCGCGGCTTCGCCGCTGTCGGTATCGAGGTCGTTCACTCCCCTCGAAGCCGAACACCTCGAGCACGGCGTCACGAGCTGCACTGCGAAGCATCAACCAGATCGGCGAACGACCGCACGCGCGGTATCCATGGTGACAGCCTAGGCAACCGAGCGCTTCGCCTCATCTGACGATTTGACCGCAAGAAACGGATCGTTCTTGGCGGACCTGTTCACTACTCTCAATCCATCACTTACTCACTCCCAACAAGGAGCACTCTCATGTCCATCGAGCAAGACAACACCTGATTAGCGATGTTTAGCCGCTTGCAACGGCCCGTAGCCATCTCGCGCATGTGATATCCGACACTTGGAGCCATCGCAGCCGCGAACGCCGATGAAGTCGTATAGTGGCTTGCCTCTGTGTGAGCTCATTCGACCCCAATGGATCGTCCGTCCGGAACACACATCTACAGCTTTGGCCCTTTTCGCCTGCATCTGGCGGGACGCTTGCTGCTGAAGAACAATTGCCCGGTCGCGATCGGCAGCCGTGCCCTGGACCTGCTCGTCATACTGCTACAAAACGCCGGCAGCGTGGTCGGCAAGGATGCGCTGATCGCCAATCTATGGCCGGACAGCGTAGTCGACCCGGCGGGTTTGAGGGTCCACATGGCCGCGTTGCGTAAAGTGCTGGGCGACAGCGATCGCTACATCGTCACAGTGCCGCAGCGCGGGTACAGCTTCGTGGCTGCAGTCGAGGTTTCGGAGCTGGAAGCGATGCCGCCTCCCGCGCTCAGGCTTGAGCAGGCATGGCATGGCCAACTGCCAGCTATGCCTACGTGGTGGGTCGGGCGCGCTGAACTTGTCGAAGCGTTGGCCGAACGTCTACCCAGGCAGCGTTGTGTCACGCTGGTCGGCACCGGAGGCATCGGCAAGACCACGGTAGCGCTGGTCTTGGCACACAAACTGCGAGCAAGCTATCCCGCAGGTGCCTGGTTTGTCGACCTTGCGCCTCTCAGCGGCCCCCATCTGGTACCGGAGGCTCTCGCATCCGTTCTGGGACTGGCCAACGACGTCCAAAACGCATATACCGTATTGCTATCAGCGTTGCGCGATCGTCCCATGCTTTTGGTGCTCGACAACTGCGAACATGTTATCGATGCAGCGGCGCGGCTGGCCGAAACCTTGCTTCAACTGCCCCTGCTGCATTTGATCATCACCAGCCGGGAGCCGTTGCGCATTCGCGGCGAGTTCGTGCAGCGTCTCGACTCCTTGTGCGTACCGCCACCTCATCCAGCACTGGAGAGCGTCGCGGAGCTGCTGACTTGGCCTGCAGTCCAGGTCTTCGCCGCAAGAGCCGAGGCGGCACACGCCGACTTTCTCATTGGCGAGAACGACATCCCGGTCGTTGCCGACATCTGTCGGCGGCTCGACGGTATTCCGCTGGCGCTGGAGCTTGCCGCCGGCCGGATTGCCGAGTTCGGCCTGCACGGACTGCGCCACTTGCTCGATGACCGGCTGCGTCCACTCGCACGCAGTTGGCGGAACGCACCTCCGCGCCATCAAACCCTACGCGCCACGTTGGACTGGAGCCATGATCTCCTTGGCGAACACGAGCGCCTGATGCTGCGTCGCGTGTCAGTCTTCAAAGGTAGCTTCACGCTGGAGGGGGCAACGGATTTGTGCGAGGAGGATGCGCTCAACGGCCTCGGCGAGCTGCTGGCCAAGTCCATGTTGACTTCGGACGAGCAGGACGAACTCGTGCACTATCGTCTGCTCGACACGACCCGTGCCTATGCTCAGGAGCGGTTGCGCGAAAGTGGTGAACTCCCCCATGCATTGCGCCTGCACGCTCAGCACTGCGAGCAGCTCACTCAGCAGATGCAAGCAGCCTGGGAGACCACCGACGCGCTGCGCTGGGTGAGGCGATACGGCCGCCGCATCGACGATATCCGAGCCGCGCTCGATTGGGCCTTCTCGGTGTCCGGCGATGCGGAGTTGGGAGTTAGGTTGACGGTGGCGTCAAGCACGCTGTTCTACCAAATGTCATTGATTGGCGAATATCGCGAACGCCTGCAGAGTGCCATATGGGAAATCACGCGGCGGCCGCGCAGCAGTGCACTGAGTGAGTTGCAGCTCAGCGGCGCGTTGGGTCACACGCTCATGCACACGGAGGGCATTACCCCCAGGGTCGCTGCGTCCTTCGAGCGGGCCTACGAGCTGTCTGGGGAAATCGAGTCGCCTTTCTGGCGTGCCAAGGCCGTTGGGGGCATGTGGCTGTTGAGGATTGCTCAGAACGACCTGGCGGCGGCCTTGGACTTCGAGTCTCGGTTTCAGCGCGCGCAGCCTGACGGGTTGGACCGAGGAGCAGCCTACGCGCACGCCAAGAATTTGCACTTGGCCGGCCGCCATGAGGAGTTCTGCCAGCACGTGCGTATTGCGCTGGACGCGCCGCAGATCAATGGACGGCTTTCGCATGTGACCCTGCAGGCCAACCGCCGGCTTGCATTTCAAATGCTCATGTGCCGCACGCTTTGGCTGCAAGGCCTTTCCGATGCGGCCCTCGTGCTGGCCACCAGCACCGCCGATTCCGCGAGCGAGGACAACTCGGTGATGTACGCCGTCAGCATGGCATTTGGCATCTGCCCGGTGCTGCTCTGGCGCGGCGACAATGAATTGGCCCGGCATTGGATAGAGCGACTGCTCGCCCATACCGAACGTCACGGGCTGATGTACATGCGTTCTTGGGGTACTTGCTACCAGCGGATTCACCAGGCACGGGTGGGCAGCGGCACGTTGCTTGACTTGCAGCGCGACGCTCCTCTGTGGCCCTCATTGCTAGACAATGCCCTGACCCTGCACGATAGTGTTATTGACAAGGGCGCTCTGGAACGAGCAGATCAAGGTCTTTTGACCTGGAACACTCCGGAAGTTTGGCGGCGTCAGGGTGAACGCCTGTTGGCGGCTGACGGTGCAGAAAGGCGGACCGAGGCCGAGGCGCTGTTCAGGCGTGCCCTGGCTCTTGCTCATAGTCAGGGTGGGCTGGCTTGGGAGTTGCGAGCGGCAACCAGTCTTGCACGCCTGCAGCAAGATCGTGGCGATTTCGGCACGGCGCGCGAGACGCTGGCACCGGTGATTCAACGCTTCACCGAAGGGCATCAAACCGTGGATTTTCAGAATGCACGGGGGCTGATCGACGCCCTGCCACACCAAGTCGCAGTGCTCGCCGCGTAGCCGTTTTTCAAGTTTTTTCAAGACTTTACTGGCGAGCCAAGACTTCGCTCGCCATCATTCTCCGGAACGACGCGATGTCTGCGTCTTCAACGCCGGAGCGTGCATGTGCGGGGCAAGAAACAGGGTAGCTATCGTCATCGGTATCAAGCGGCATCGGTGCTGGGATTGCCCAACGCATGACCAACAAGGGATTGGGCGTCGTCGTCAACCATTCGGGGAATGCGACCGCCGCACCGGCCTTGGCCCGCAAGATCGAGTCCGGTGGCGGGCAAGCCCTCACTGTCAAGGTCGATGTCAGTGAGCGAGCCGACGTCATGGCGCTGTCCGATGACGCGGAGAAGTCCTTCGGTGGGGTTGATGTACTTGTCAACAACGCCGGCATCATGCTGCTGTCCAGCGCCGACGATACCGAGGACGCGAGCTTTGATCGTCAGGTCGGCGTGAACCTCAAGGGCAGCTTCAACTCGATGCGCGAAGCGGCCATGCGTCTGCGCAGTCGCAGCCGCATCGTCAACTTCTCATCGAGTGCCGCGGGCCAGTTCCAACCACGCTATGGCACCTACGCCGCGACCAAGGCCGGTGTGCAGGCCTTGTCCATCGTTCTGGCCGAAAAGCTGCGCGGGCGCGCCGTCAGCGTCAGTGCTGTCGCGCCATGGCCTATCGCAACCGGTCTTTTCCTGACGGACAAGTCCACGGACCAGGTCGACCAGCTTTCGAATTCGGCTCCGCTGGAACCCATCGATCAACCGCAAGACGTTGCCGAAATCGTCGCATTGTTGGCGGGCCCGCTCGGCGCCTGGATCAATGACCAAATGCTGGGCGCGACCGTCGGAATCATCTGAATGACTCTACTTTGCCAACGGACCTCACATGAAAATGAACATCAACGGCAAGAGCCGGGACGTCTTAGCTAGCGGTGACACGCCTCTGCTATGGGTTCTACGCGATGAACTCAAGCTCTGTGGCACCAAGTTCGGCTGCGGCGCAGCGCTGTGCGGTGCCTGCACGGTGCATGTGGATGGCGAGCCGACACGCTCGTGCGTGACGTCCGTCAGCGCGCTCGAAGGCCGGCACGTGACCACGGTCGAATCGCTGGCCGGAACGCCTCTGGGTAAGCGCGTCCAGCAGATGTGGGCCGATCTGAACGTGCCGCAATGCGGCTACTGCCAGTCGGGCCAAGTGATGGCCGCCACCGCTTTGCTGAGCAAGGTTCCCAAGCCGACCGACGAGGACATCGATGACGCCATGTCCGGGAATATTTGCCGTTGCGGCATGTACCCGCGCATCCGCCAGGCTATCCACCAACTCGCCGCCTCGGTGGCGGGAGCCGCAGCATGAGCGCCGTCACTTCGACCTCTCGTCGCAGCTTCTTGCAAACCGCGGCTCTTGCCGGAGGCGGCTTGCTGGCCGGCTTCTATTTGCCCACGGCCAGCCGCTTTGGCGACGCGGTGGCGGCCGACAGCAAGGCCTTGCAGCCCAATGTGTTCGTACGCATCACCCCGGACAACTGGGTCACGGTCACTATCGGCCACACCGAAATGGGCCAAGGTGTGTCCACGATCATCCCGCAGTTGGTTGCCGAGGAACTTGACGCCGACTGGTCGCGCGTGCGCTGGGAACAGGCGCCGACCCTGCCGGCTTTTGCCCACCCGATAATGCACACGCAATTGACCGGTAGCAGTCTCACGACCATGGCCCAGTTCATGCCGCAGCGCCAGGCTGGTGCTGCACTGCGCGCAGTGCTGGTGGCTGCGGCGGCGAAACGCTGGAAGGTTGACCCGACATCCTTGAGTACCGATACCGGGCGGGTCATCGATGCGGCCGGCAGACGCAGCGCCAGCTATGGCGAACTGGCCACCGAAGCCATCGGCATCCCGGTGCCCGAGAAGTTGACGCTCAAGGCCCGGAATGACTTCAAGATCATCGGCAAGTCCGTGCGTCGCATCGATGCTGCGCCCAAGGTCGACGGTTCGGCTCGCTTCGCAATCGACACCGAGTTGCCAGGGCAACTGACCGCCGTGGTGGCCCGGCCACCTCTCTTCGGAGGCAAGGCCCTGCGCATCGACGCCAGCAGAGCCAAGGCTATTCCCGGGGTGCTGGGTGTCTTTGAGATTCCCAGCGGCGTGGCCGTGGTGGCACACGGCTTTTGGCAGGCAAAGAAGGGGCGCGATGCGCTGGTGATCGACTGGGATCAAAACCAAGGCGAGCGTCTCTCCTCAGACACCCAACGAGCCTACTATGCCAAGCTATTGGACCTGCCTGGCACACCGGCCGGCAACACTGGTGATGTGGTCGCAGCGACCAAGAGCGCCTTCAAGACGCTGTCGGCCGACTACCACTTCCCCTATCTGGCCCACGCCACGATGGAGCCGCTGGGCGCCACGATCGAGGTGCGCGACGACGGCGCGGAGCTCTGGGTCAGCACGCAATGGCCCGGTGGCAATCAGCAGGTGGCGGCGGCGATTCTGGGGCTGAAGCCGGAACAGGTGAAGGTCAACTCCACACTGACTGGTGGTGGTTTTGGGCGGCGGTCCTATCCGGGCCATGACTTCGTCCGCGAGGCCGTATTCCTGGGCATGGCCGCGCGTGCCTTGAAGGCACCAATCAAGGTCATTTGGACACGCGAGGACGATCTGCGCGGTGGCGCTTACCGCCCCGCAGCAGCCACTCGACTCACGGCCACCCTGGACGACAAAGGCCGGGTCACGTCATTCAGCAACCGGATCGTTGTGCAGTCCATTGGCGCCACCACACCGTTCAAGGCCTTGATCGTGCACGACGGCGTCGACAATCTGTCCGTCGAAGGTTCAGCGGTCGAACTGCCATACGACATCCCCAGCATCCAGACCGATCTGCACACTCCCGACTATGGCGTCCCCATCACCTGGATGCGCTCCGTGGGCCATTCCTTCAATGCCTATGGCATCGAGGCCTTTGTCGACGAGTTGGCAGCCGCCGCGGGCAAGGACCCCTATGAGTTCCGTCGGGGTTTGCTGCAGAAGCAGCCGCGCCACCTGGCCGTTCTCGACGCGGTGGCGCAGCGTATCGGTTGGGCCACCAAGCCGGCGGCCGGTGTGTCGCGCGGCATCGCCGTGCACAGTTCCTACGGCAGCTATGTGGCCACGGCCGTTGAGGCGAGTGTCGGGCCACAGCGGCAGTTGAGCGTGCACCGAGTCGTCATCGCCATCGACTGCGGCATCGCCATCAATCCCGATTTAGTGGCGGCTCAGATGGAGTCCAGCGTGGTCTTCGGATTGACCAGCGCCTTCTTCGGAGAAATTACCTTGAAGAAGGGCGTGGTTGAACAGGGCAACTTCGACGACTACCCCATGCTGCGCATGTACCAAACGCCCAAGATCGACACCTTGGTCATCAACAGCGACGCGTCTCCAGGCGGTGCCGGCGAGCCGGGCGTGCCCTGCGTCGCGCCAGCCCTGGCCAATGCCATCTTCGCGGCCACTGGCGAGCGCATTCGCAGCCTGCCATTGAAGCATCACTTCAAGATCGCTTGAGGTCGCCCATGAGAAACCTGATTTTCACCCTGCTACTGACTGCCGCAACGTTTCAAGTGCTTGCCCAAGCGCCAAAGCCCGCAGCCGAGCCTGATCCTGCGCTGTTCGAGCCCATCGCCGCTGTCGTGATGCACCCGCGCTGCCTCAACTGCCACCAGATCGCTGCACCTGCGCAGACCGATGCAATGAACGCCCATGCCCAGCGCGTCATTCGCGGCGCTGATGGCCATGGCGCCCCGACGCTCAAATGCGCCGCCTGCCACCAGGCCAGCAACTCGGCCGACGGCAGGGTGCCCGGCGCGCCGAACTGGCATCTGGCGCCGCTGAGCATGAACTGGCAGAGCCTCAGCAAGGCGCAGATCTGCGAGCAGATCAAGGATCCCAAGCGCAACGGCAACCGCACCACGCCCAATCGGGTAGTCGCTCACATGATGGACGACCCGCTGGTGCTTTGGGCTTGGGAGCCCGGCGCCGACCGCTCCAAGCCCGTGATGTCGCATGCCGTTTTTGTCAAGGCACTGACCGCCTGGGCCGACGCCGGCATGCCTTGTCCAAAGTGATTTCGCACTTGCTTTTCCAAGGAGCACCCGAATGAATACATTTCCCGTCGCTATCGTCACTGGCGCGTCCGGCGGCATCGGCGCTTCTGTCGCTACTCGTCTTGCGGCCGATGGTTTTTGCGTCCTCGTGCATTACAGCGGCAACGCAGCCTCTGCCGCCAAGGTCGTGGACACCATCACCGCCGCCGGCGGCAAGGCCATCGCGGCCAAGGCCGATGTAGCCAAGCCTGCGGAGGTTCGTGCATTGTTCGACGCCGCCATCACAGCCTTCGGCCACGTCGACGTGCTGGTCAACAGCGCCGGCATCATGCCGCCGACCCTGCCGCCGCTGGCTGAAACCACCGACGAGGTCTTCGACAGTCTCTTCGCCGTCAACGTCAAGGGCAGCTTCAACACCATGCGCGAGGCCGCCTCCCGGCTGCGCAAGGGCGGCCGCATCATCAATTTCTCGACCAGCGTGATCGGCCTGGCTCTGCCTGGCTATGCGGTCTACGGCGCTACAAAGGGCGCCATCGAGGTGATGACCAACATCTTCGCCAAGGAACTGCGAGGCAAAGATATCGCGGTCAACGCCGTGGCGCCCGGCCCGACGGCCACCGCACTCTTTCTCAACGGCAAGCCTCAGGAAGTGATCGATCGCTTGTCCAAGGCCGCGCCGTTGGAACGCCTGGGCCAACCCGAGGACATCGCCGGCACCGTGGCCTTCCTGGTCGGGCCAGATGCTGGTTGGATCAACGGACAAACCCTTCGCGCCAACGGCGGCATCGTCTAAGCAAGGAAATCTAGCTGAGCAATGAACAAGCAAGTCGGCACCGCCAGTGGCATCGTCGAGACTTCCATCGTCGTGCCCCAGCGCCTTTGCCCATGCCACCGATCACGGCCGTCGGTGTTTTTTTTCAAGGAGAGCGCAGTGATGGTGACGGAGCAACGTGACGATGTCCCACTCAAGGCGGTCGGCCGCCTCTTTGAAGCACTTGGTGGTCGGGCAACGGTGGAGCGGGCGGCGGTCCAACGCACGAGAGCGACGGGATCGCGCCGTCACCCAGGATGGGGACCAACCCCAGATGAACCCGAACTAGTGGCTGAGTTTCTGTTCGACTTAGTCGAGGACCTGGTCGCCGACAGATATCGTTTGCAGTTGAGCGGGCCAACGCACCTGGTACCGGTGAACCTCGACTACACCGAAATTGGCGATGGTCTGGCCGGGCACGTCTCCGGTATCGATTTCATGTTCGACCCGCACCCGGTGAACATGGCGATCCCGTCTTGGCGAGTCGCCGCGCGCCAACGGCACATTGATTTGACCTCGCCGTTGCGTATCGCCCGCAAGTTGTTGCGTGGCGACGTAGCGGTGCGCGACGGCGGAGCCACTGCCGATTTGATTATCGATGAACCGGGTCGGCCGACGCTGTATGTACATCTGACAGAAAGCGGTGCCATCGGCGCAATTCGGCTGATGGAGAACCACGCGCCGCACGGCGACGTTCCGGTAGAGATCCAGTTCATCCGTTACGGGCGAGTTGGCGAGTACTCGCTGCCATATCGGATGCAAATTCTGGTCAGCAACACGCTGGTCCACGATGAGACCCGTTTTCGGATCGAAGTAGACGAAAAGCTCAATGACGCAGAGTTTGCCTGTACTGGCGCGCCTCTTAACGCGCCGACTGATGAGCAGTACCGTTATGCACTTTGGTCCACCGAGTGGCTCATGACATACGTCCTATCGGGCGTGCGGTTCTACTTCGATCTGCAAACGGCACCGGCTGCACCCACAGCAGCTCCAGCAGGGCATGGGGTGAAAGTGGTAATCGGTCCCAGCCACAACATCATGGTCGTCGAAATGCCGGACTACATCGTGGCGGTCGACGCTCCGCTCTACGCGCGCTACACGGCTGGTGCGCTGGAGCAGGTGCGCAGTGCTTTTCCGGGCAAGCCGCTACGGTATGTTGTCGCCACTCACTTCCACTACGACCATATCGGCGGCATCCGCGAATTCGCAGCCGAAGGCGGCGTCACTATCCTATGCGACGACAAGACCGTCTCGTTTTTCGAGGCCATCCTTCGTAGCGATCACACGATCAGTCCTGACCGGCTCCAACAGAATCCAGTGCCAGTAACGGTTCAGGGCATCAGCGGCAAGTTCGTCCTTCCGACGGCACATGGCGGTCAGCTGGAACTTCACCAGATCACGACCGATCATTCGGAGGACACCCTCCTGGTTTACGTCTCCGGGCCAAACGTAGTCTTTGAGTCGGATTTGTGGAATGCGACTCCGACATCTCCGGAACCCTTCTCGTATCGTGGACGCCTGGCCGCGCAACTATGTCGAGCCATCGACGAAAGGGATCTGATCGTAGATTTCATCGTGAGCGGGCATCAGGGAACCGACGGCAAGACATTCGCCTATATGGCGCCTTATGCCTATCTGCGGCGAGCAGCTGGTCTCTGAGATCTCCAATGTTCATTCTGCGATCAACGCGTCTTTGCAGCACCAATCGTGCTCTGTTTCAAGAGCAGCTTTGCGCTCGCCCTTCAGCGTCAAAGGCGTTCGCTGAGGAGCGTGAGTATCCGGTCTATCTGCACCGCGGCAAGCGTTTTGCTGCGCTCGCGCTTGCCGCTGTAGCGCTGGCCGACAAGCCAAGTGCTTTTTCGGTGCCGGGCTCAGGCTCCAGAGATCTGGTCGCTGCCCGCGAAGCTGAAGATCTCGAACCCAGCCACCCCGAGGAAGTCGCCCGCACCGTGGCCTTCTCGGCAGGCCCGGACGCCGGACGGATAGACGAGCAAACTCTGCTCAGCAACAACGACACCTTCTAAGCAAAGAAAGTGAATTGACTATGAACAAGCAAATTGTCCTCGTCACCGGCGCCGGCAGCGGCATCGGCAAACTCTCAGCCCAGTCCCTCGCCCTGGCAGGTCATGTCGTCTACGCCACCATGCGTGATGTCGAAGGCCGAAACAAGGCGCGTGCGGACGAGATCCGCGTCTGGGCGGCGATCCATGGTGCGCAGATATTCCCGTTGGAGCTCGACGTGCTGTCGCAGACGTCAGCCGACGCTGCAGTGGCGGCCATCGTCAAGCAGCAAGGTCGTCTCGACGTGGTGATGCACAACGCCGGCCATCTGGTGATCGGTCCGACCGAGGCCTTCACGCCCGACGAGTTCATCAAGGTCTACGACACCAATCTTTTCGGCGCCCTGCGCGTCAACCGTGCGGCCCTGCCGCAGTTGCGCGCCCAGGAGTCTGGCCTGCTGCTGTGGATCAGCAGCACGACGACCAAGGGCGGATTTCCGCCATTCATGGGGCCGTACGGATCGGCCAAGGCGGCAATGGACTCCGTGGCGGTCACGATGTCCTACGAGCTGACCCGCTTCGGCATCGAGACTTCCATCGTCGTGCCTGGTGCCTTTACCCGCGGCACCGACCATTTCCCGACCGCCGGCAAGCCGGCCGATCAGAAGACAGTCGCCGCCTATCACCGCTACGACGGCGTGATGGATAAGGTCGGCGAGCGGCTGACGGCATTGACCCCAGAGGACGCTGACCCGCAGGGTGTTGCCGACGAGGTCGTGCGCATCGTCAGCCTGCCGGCAGGCATGCGTCCGGCACGCGCAGTGATCGACTATGTCAACGACGGCGCCGCCGAAGTCATTGAGGTCGCCGAGCGCGTGCGCATCGACTTCGCCAAGCGCATCGGCATCGACGATCTGCTGCATGTCAAGACCAAGGTCTGACCCATTAACAGCAGGAGTCCGAACATGCGCACGATGATTTTCCTGTTTGGTGCTGCTGCACTGTTCGGACTCGTCCAAGGCATGGCGCGCTGGCTTTCGTTCGCGCCACATCTGGCCACACTGGCCTTTCTGCTCATCTGGCTGCTGGTTGCCAGCTTCAACATGTGGTTCGGCGTCACCCGCGCCGGCTACCTCTGGACTGAGGAATGGCCCATCTTCGTGCTCATCTTCGGCTTACCGGCGGCGCTGGTACTGGCCGTGCAATGGCAATGGGGCGGCTGAGATGGACGCGGTCGATCTCGACGTGCTGCGGAGCGCCGCAGCCTGGCGCAAGGCGGGCCATGCCGTACTGCTGGTCACCGTGATACGTACCTGGGGTTCATCGCCGCGCCCGCCCGGGTCGATGATGGCATTGCGAGACGATGGTCGCGTGGCTGGCTCGATCTCGGGCGGCTGCATCGAGGACGATTTGGTCGCCAAAGTGCACGAGGCCGGAGTTTCCAGTCTGGCGCCGGGCGGGGCTCCTCAGCGATTGCGCTACGGCATCTCGGCCGACCAGGCACATCGCTTCGGTCTACCATGCGGGGGCACCTTGGAGCTGGCGCTAGAGATTCTGGCCGCACACTCGCAGTTGGAGCCCTTGCTCAAGCGCCTGAACGCGCGCCGGCCGACACGGCGGCGGTTGGATCTGACCTCGGGCGCAGCCACGCTCAGCGATGCCGGGCATGAAGATGAGCTGATCCATGACGAACAAAGCTTGACGACGGTATTGGGTCCTCGCTACCGCATGCTGGTTATCGGCGCAGGACAGCTATCGGCCTATCTTTGCGATGCGGCCGTGGGCCTAGGCTTCGAAGTGACCGTCTGCGATCCGCGTCTCGAGTACGGTGTGAACTGGAGCCGTGAGGGGATCTCGCTGACGCGCGCCATGCCCGACGATGCGGTGACCGAGATGCGGCCCGACAAACGTACGGCTGTGCTGGCGCTAACCCACGATCCCAAGCTCGATGACCTCGCTCTGATGGACGCGTTGCAGACGCCAGCCTTCTATGTCGGCGCGCTCGGCTCGCGCGCCAACAATGCTAAGCGGCGCGAGCGCCTGAAGCAGCACTTCGCCATGAGCGACGCCGAGTTGGCTCGCCTGCATGGCCCGGCCGGCCTCTTCATTGGCAGCCGCACGCCGCCAGAGATTGCCATCTCCATCCTGGCCGAGATCATTGCGACCAAGAACAGGGTGGCACTGCCATTGCAGATGTCGATCCAACTGCACAAGGACGGGATCTCGGCTAACTGTGAGGCCTGACGCGTCCTGGATCGAACCGAATTTCTGCCGCTCCGGTAAACCCGGCGTTGTTGCATCGAGGCGGTGCAGGTTGAGGTATCCCCTTACCTCACTATGTCCGCACAACAGCCATGACCGTTGTCATTTCATTGGGCGGCATCCTCTATCGCGAAGGGCTCCGAAAGCGAACTTCGCAATAGCGCAGGTCAATCCATGGCCCTCCGCGGCTCCGGCCTTCAATGGACGGATCGCCGTAGTGCGCCGGCTCGGCGTGTCAATCTTCTCGGAGGCAGTTTGGGCTCGAACTGGTGGCATGGTGATAAGAATACTTTCATCTTGATAGATGGCTTTTTCGTGGATGAGCTGGACATTTTTTCTCTTGCCGTCCGAGTCTCGGGGCGGCCGTTCCGGCCTCCTCGGCTCGGGGCGCCGTTGCGACTGCGCGCCGGGCTGGGCCGCTTGGGGTCCGTCAAAGCGTGCAATTCGCTGAACATTCGCCAGCAAACAATGGCCGGAAGCCTGCGAGAGTGATGTCTCACCAATCACTCAACCAGGAGTTCCTATGAAAGTCCTCAATCAGATCAAGCTCGCGGCGTTCCTAGTCCAGCTGTGCATGTACTGCTGTTTCCCGACACCAGCCAATCATCAGCAGGTGGAGGCCATCGTGCGGCTGCTCCTGTAGCTCGCCGGACGGGCCGTAGCTGGCCCGTCCGCGAAACGGTTCGGCAAACCAGGCGCTCTGGCGCTTGCACTTGGCAGAGGGGGAAACCGTCATTCGCCAGTGCGTTCTGAATCGTCATCTGGCGGCATGTCCGACTGGTCAAAGGCATCTTCGACGTCCGCGACAAACACCGGACGATCCGGCGCGTCGTTCTGGGGAGATCGGATGTAATCCGGGATGAACGTCGGCAACGGGATTCTCTCCTTTGGCATTCTTTCCAGCGCCTCCAAACAAGCCCTGCTCAGCTTGCCGTATCCGACTTGGTCGGCATACGTCTTGACCATCATGAGCATCCGAACATGCATGTACTTGACGTACAAGTGCTTGTGTTTCTTTCGCTCGAGGTTGGCGTATTCGTCCGTTCCTTTCTCCAAGTCTTCTAGTTTTGCTTGGTAGGCTGCGGGATCTTCGAGGACAACCCGCTGTCTCATCATGACCATCATTCGACCGTAGTCGCGCGTGATGAGGATCAAGTCGTCTTCCGCTGGCTGCACCTGGTCCGTCAGCTTCGATAGATCGAGCACATCTGGCATGAAGAAGTCGAAGTCACGTGGCGCGAACTTCGCCATGACGTCGCGTGCCAGCCGCCACTGGTCGCCTTGATTGATGAACTCGCGCGCAAACTCGAGCCGTCGATCTTTGTCGAAACCAATCAAGTAGTTTTCGCCCAGATTGAAGGCGATGAACTCCAGAAGGAGATCGACCGTGAGCTCCAGTTCTGCAGGGCCTGAAGGGTTGTCGCTATCGCTATCGCCAAAAAACGGGTTCAAGTCGAACTCCGTGTATAGAGCGGCCCGGCACGGTGATGTGGCAAGCGCAGCGAGTACGTCACGGAGCGCGGTCGGGTCAATGTGATCGAAAGCCAGCGAGACCATATCCCCGATCAGCGCTTTGAACATCAAGGTGTTCAGGCCTCCGGTATGTACAAGCGCCTGGCTCAGAAATCGAACGATGGCATCGACGGCGCGGCGCGTGTTGAACGTTATGTCGCAATAGCCAAGAACCCAAAGGCATTCACCAACATTCTCAGTCAACTGAGATGCATTGAAGAGCTCAGGCCAACGATCGAGTTCATCGATCAGGTTGCCATACATGCCGCGCTGAACTGCAAATGGATCCTTCGCGCAAGGGAAGTCTGCGAGGTAGCGATCAATGACATCCAAATCCGCGGAGGTTGCTCGTGCTGCAAACCTTCTCAGGGCTTCCGCACGCGCGGAATTTCGTGCACTTACCGGCCCGTTCAAGCTCCTGCGCCTACGAGACTTGATGAACTGCGGCGTGGATGCGAGAAGAGCGTCACCATTAAACCTAGCATCTTTGAAGACGGGACCGTATTCCGGATGGAGACTCGCGGCATCGACCGTCGACTCCGCGATCAAGAAGCTGATTGAGTGAAAGTGCGAGTACGGCTTGCCGTTGTTGCCTGTCAAGGGCTGATCCCAAGCCGGAAAGGCGGAGAGGATTCGGTTGCCTCGCATCTGAACGCGGATCAGCATCGCGGTGAAGGGATCGCCAAGCGCCGCGTAGCCATAAAGGACTCCATCCGGCTCCTCCGGGGTGAGCGCGTCTGATAGCTCTCTATCGATGTTTTGCAGCGCTTCGCCAATTGCCTTAACGATGTCGTCCTCGGAATACGTAGCCGGGAACAGCGTCTTCCAGAGGTAGCCCGACTTGTAGTAGTTGTCCGGCTGTCGAGTGATGCCGGCTGCGCCTTTCGTGAACAGGCGTCTCGGAATCTTCAGCGTGATTACGCCGTTCTGAAGCTCGCGTGCAAACCACCAAGCGTCGTGGACACCCACTCGAAACTGCACCAAGTGGACAACATTTGGGTGCAGCGCCATGAACTTTTTCCAGCCGGCATAGGTGTGCAGCCCACCCGCAAGCACAGTCTCCTGGGCCTTGCCAGTCGGTGTGTTGATGGGCCGAACGGCAGTCTCACCGGAGACAATGTGGTCAAACGCATCCTTGCTGAGTTCGTATTGGCCTGCATCGCCAAACTTCAGTGGGAAAGACTTCGGCATGTTCGCGATCGATCCTTTTCGGCTTGACGCATTATTGCAACCTGTCAGTCGAGATGACGCCCACAGCGTCTGGCTTCGGCCAGCTGTCCCATATCTCACCGCCGTCGATGCTCACGCTTCTGAGCAGGCGCCGCTCGCCCGCACGAACAGCAACACCGAAAGGTAGAGGTCGCGAATCGACCAACGGCCGTGATATCTCACGGATGTGTCCGCGATGCTGCGTCGACCAACATAGCAGGCTTCAATAATTTAGCTTGACCAGATGCTCGACGAGAAGAGCGGGAGCCCCTCTGGGGCGGCTTGTCGCCTTGTGCGTGCGGCGCGATCAAAGCGCATCCGACATATCCTGGTGAGCCGCTTTTCGTGTTGCAAACATTGATCGCTTAAGGCCGAACACCGGGCACGTTGATGCTGAGCGTTCAGCCGACCTCCGCGACTTCAGGGGCACGCAGGCTGATGTCGATGACACTTTGGCCGGCGATGCCGACCCTTCGACGCAGCAGTTCCCCCAGCAGGACGGCCGCGGTGTAGCAACCGACGAAGGGCGCGCCGACGGCGCGCGTGGCCAGCGTCGTCACGCCGCAAGGCTCCGTGCCCGCCGCGAGCAGCGCCTGGTAGGCAGGTGCCAGCGTCTTGACGGCGGTGTCTTCGGCCACCGCCCAAATCTTGTCAGCCGCGGAGGCGCCAGGGAATGCGCGCACGCGCAGCGAGCGGAAATCCTTGTGGCCCGAGCCCAAACCTGCATCGAGAACGAGCGAGAAGCCGGCGCCCTCGCATGCCCGCCGAGCAGCCGCATTGTCGACGCCGAACAGTGCCGTCATGGGCTCGCCGGCCGCCACACGCGTCGCGGTGTCGAAGCGCCGCTCGACCAGGCGCGTGTCGAAACCGCGGCGTTCCACCCACTCCGCCACGACGCGCGTCTTCTTGCGCGCGACGTCCGCCGGCGCCGAGAGCACCGAAGTCGTGATCGTGGAGGCCGTCACGGCGTCGATGTCCTGCAGGACGAGCGGTCCCTTCACGACATCGGTCATCATGCCGAGCGTCCAGCAGTAGGCTTGGCCGAGGTGCCCGAGCCCGACCAGCCACAGGCCACCGTCAAGACTCGCCGACGCGCCCTCCGTCGGCTGCGCGGCGTCCGCCTTCATCGACCACAGTGAGAACGTCACCGCGCGGCGCCCGGCGTAGGGGTTGTCGCGACGCAGGAGAGAAAACGCCTCGCTGACGGCCAGGGCTCCTGCGGCGACGCAAGCCGGCACGAACATCGGCGCGTCGGTCGGGCCCGCGTTGGCGGCCGGGCCGATGCCGAATGCCCAGCCTGACGCCCAGGGCGCGAGTCCGCTAGGTGTGCCCCCGGCGCGGTGGTCACCAACGCGGATCTCGGGCCAGACCGCATTGGGCGTGCAGATCGGGTTCACCCCGACCCACGACGCGAAATCCGACAGCGTCACCCCCTCAAAGCCCGGGGCCGTCAACACCAGGCCCAGCGGTGCAGTGATGTGGACGTTGCCCTGGAAGCTGCGGGCGGCCGTGTTGATGGCGGTCAGAGCAATGATTTGCTGGGCCGGCGAAGCGGCCACGCCGTCGGACAGCACCAGGCGAAGGCCGTAGCCGGCGAAGGTCGCGATGGCCTCCTCCACCGTGTTGCACTCGCCGCTGTCGACGAGCAGTTTCATCAGGCGATGGAACGAGTCTGCTTGCATAGGTGTTTCCCTTCAGGTGAGGCGGACGAGCGCCTTGGCATCGCGCTTGAAGAAACTCGCCCATTGCTTGCTGCCCAGATAGATGTTGACGCTGACGTCGCGCGGCGCCACACGACCGCGGGCGAACTTCGGAACGATCAGCGCGATGTGGCCCGCCTGAGAAATCATCGGGTTCGCGCGGTCAGAGCGGCTCTGGCCGGGGCCTTCGGGATGGGTGTGCACGTCTGCGACCACGGTCAGACGCTTTTCGGCGCAAATCGCCCAAAGCCGCGTGAAGGCCGACGTGTCGAGGCGGACGTAGCCGGCGGTCAGCGCGTTGGCGTCGAGCACGTCGTAGGGCACCCACGCCTGAACACGACGAATGTCGCCGTCCATCGTGCCGAGCAGGAACGCCCCCGACTCGCGCTTGCCGAAGCCGCGCTGACGCAGGTCGTCGATCAGCGCCTTCCACACCGGCGCCGGTACCTCAAGCGGGTTGCAGTTCATGGCTTTGCAGCACCTCGTGGAGGGCTTCGACGTAGTGCATGAGGCCTCGCGAGGCGTTCCAGATCAGGTGCGGCAGCTCCGTGTACCAGTTCGCATGGCCCTCGATGGACACGCGGTCGCACGGGATGTAAAGCGCCGCACCGCCCTGCCACGCCGGGTTGAACACCTGCGACACCCGGCCGCCGCGCGGCCACAGGTGCGCGGGCAGCTGCTGCCCCTTCTCGTAGTCCCACGGCGTGCCCTGGGGCGGGCGCGCCGGGTAGCCAGCGCAATCGAAGCGGATGCAGGTCGGGCGGCCTTGGCGATCGACCACCTTGATGAAGGCGTGCGGCCAGTTGACGGCCACCAGCTGCCAGCGCCCGCGGGCGACGCCAGCCTTGAACCGGCCGCTGGCCAGATGGGCTTGGAGGGCTTGGAGTTCCTGGTTCACGTCGCCACCTCCTAGCCGTTGACGCGCGGCGCCGGCACCAGGTCGAAGCACACCTGGTGCTGGGGGGCCTTGACCAGGCTGCCCAGGTGCACATCGGCGTCGGGGCGGATGTCCGTGCCGGCGATCTGCAGCATCAGCTCCGCCGCATCCGACGGGGTGATGTTGAAGGCCTGCGCCGCCCAGCGCTTGACGCGCGCGATGGTGGCATTGGGACGGAAGGTGTGGTGTTGTTCCGGGCGGCCGGCGTAGCGCACCGTCACCGTGATGGCCTTCAGGCGGTGCAGGTGCACGCGCAGGCCGTCGACGATGGACTCCAGCTCGTCGATGGCGTTCTCGTTGTCGTCATCCTCGATGAAGAGGAAGAAGGCCTCGGCGTGCGGGTGGCCGTCGATGCGGCCCAGACAGGCCTGACGCAGGTCATGCGTGGTGGCACCCTCGTGGAGTTCGACCACGTCGATGTCGTTGAGCAGTTCGGACTGCAGGAAGATTTGAAGCATGTCGGTCTTTCAGCGGGCCGTGCAATGTGTGGCCCTCACCTACTCAATCGACTCGACCCCGCAGAACCGGGACCGGTGCCAACGTCCCGAGTTCAGGACGGCGGCAGCGACGGACAGACGTACGAGTACGGGCAGCGCGCGCAGGGATAGTCACTGGTGGCCGGCGAGTACTTCCCCGCAGCGAGTCCCGCGGCGACGGTCGAAATGATCGACCTGTTCTCGACGTAGGCCGTCTGCACTTCTCGCGACGTTCCGCGGGTGACGTCGAAGAGGCTGGCAACACTGACGCGTGTAGCCGTCGTCGTCGTGAGCTGCATCAACTGACCGAGCATCTTGTCCTGGCGGCCTCGGTACCAGCCCGAGTTCGGATAAAAGTCGACGCAATGCAGGCGCAACCCGCCAACATCAGGCACGGCAAGCCCCCAGGGTAAGCTGACGGTGACGCCCTTGACGTCGGCCGTGGCCTCCGTGAAGTGCCCCGCCACGCCGGCGAGGTAACTCGCTCCGTTCTGCGCCGCGGACAGCGCCTGCGTCCACAGTTGCGGATCGTCGTCCGGGTTCGGCAGCCTGCTTACTTCCCATTCGCGCTCGAAGGTTGCAGCGAGTAGGTCGAAACGACCGGACTTGGCAAGCTCCTTGAGCGTGCGCTTGACCAAGCCGCGAGCTTGCAACGACGGGTTGGGAGACAGTTCCTGGCCCATCTCGAGTCCGAATCGATACAGGAATTGGCGCGGGCACCGGTCGTAGGCCAAGAACTCCTCGTTGCTGGCGCTACTGCGCCCCTTCAGAATGTTTGCCGTCGCAGCAGCGACCGGCACGGATGGAGAAAGCGTGCTGTTTCGCGAGTGCAGCACTCCGTTGCTGACCGCGGCTTCGAGGGCGACCGTTTCGGCGCGGGGATACTCCTTGTAGTCCTCGTAGAGGGTCAGCGCATCCTTGGCTCGTGAGACGGCCACGTAAAGGAGGTTGTGCGCCTCGACATCAGACTCGTGCTCGTATCGCTGCGGCGTGCTGTTGATGGCCTGAGGCGGCAACAACGGGTTGGCATCGCTTGCGCCTGCAAAATCCAGTCCGTTGACGCCAACCAGGTGCACGGCGCGAAACTCGAGCCCCTTGCTTGAATGGAGCGTCATCACCCGTACGCCTTCGAGTCCATTCGTTTCGGGCGGTAGTTCCCGGTCGATGTACACGTCTCGAAGCTGTTGGCGCAACCTCAGGCGATGCATCAGACGGAACAGCGTAGGACGACGCCTGTCACCATCGCCGATGCGCGACATGTAGGCGAACTGCCACTGCGCAAGACGACGAAGGTGCCCGTCGATGCTGTTGTCGTTGATGTCCGCGAGAAGGAAGCGTCGTTCCAGGAGCACCTCGCAGAAGAAGTCCCAAGGACCTGTGGACCACGTCACTCCGTCCAGCTTGCGGGCGAGGTCTTGTCGGCTTGTATGACCTTCGGCGGATAGAGACAGCGCGCTCGACTTCAGCCAAGCCCCCCTATGAAGTGAACCATCCAACGAGACCGCTTCGAGCGCTGACCCAATATCGGCGCTCCGCATCACGGGGGTCGCGAGACTTGCCACCCGCAAAAGCGCGCGAGGGCTCTTTTCGACAATGAGCTGAATGACCGCCAGGATGTCCTTGACCTCCGGGCGTTCCATCAGCTCGCCAACGTAGACGACTGGGATCCCGGCCGCCTTCAGCTCGCGCGCAGCGGCCGCCACCACGGCGCCTTTGCGTGCGATGACCACCTGCTCACGCAGCGGAATCTTAGCGAGCAGGTCGCTTCGTACCGCCGCGGCAAGCTCGGCCCAGAGCGCAGGCCGACCGCACGTGCGTACGAACTCAGGCGTTCTGCCGCTGCTGCCCCGGTCGCACTCGGGCTCAGGCAGCTTCAGCGAGGCCTCGAGAGGATGACTTCTTCCGACCTCCACGGTCACGTCGATGACTTCTTGGACGCTTCGCCGGTTCATGACCAAGTCGCACCGTCTCGCCGACGCAAACCGCTTCTCAAAGTCCAAAAGGGAGCCGAGCGATGCGCCGCGCCAGTGATAGATTGCCTGGCGCACGTCCCCCACAACCCAGAGGTTCGCGTTCACTGTCAGCTCGGACGTCAGCGCCAGCATGGCCGAGGTCAAGTCCTGGAACTCGTCTACGAGGACGTGTTGGTATCGGTCTGCCACATCCGAAAAGGACGCTCGGTCTTCCGCGATGGCGAGCGCCGGCTGAGCGACGAGATCCACAAAGTCCACCATGCCGGATTCGACGAGAGCCGCTTCATAGGCTCGAGCCACAGTCGCGACGTCGCGAAACTTGGCACGTTGCTCGTCGTCTTCGGCGGTACCCAGCGACTTGGTCAGGTAGTCATCGATGGTGACGAGTTCTTCCTTGACTCGAAGTACCGCATCGAGCACCGGAGGGAGCCACTCGTACGGATCGTCAGTTCGACGGTAGTACTCCAAATTGGTTCCGGCCAGCGCTCTTGAAGTCAGCGTCAACTGGGTAATCTTGTCGGCCACTGCGACGTCTTGAGCGACGCCGAAGTGCTGGTAGTACTTTCGCAAGAACTCAAGGCCGAATGCGTGGAAGGTGCCGGCCCAGATTTCCGATGCCCTTTTGACCCCCGCGCGCTGAAGCCGATCGACGAGCTCGGAGGCGGCTTTGTTGCTGAAGGTTAGAACAAGAATCTCGCGAGGATCCACCCCGTCGACTTCGATGAGCTTTTTGACCCGATGAACGAGCGTCGTGGTCTTGCCCGTACCGGGCCCTGCGACAACGTGAACGTGCTTTTCTTTGGCGTCAATCGCTTCTTGTTGGTCTGCGCTAGGCGTCGGCAGCGGCCCAGGCGCCTTCGGAAAGTAGGGCGGCAGAAGGACGGCGTCCAACACCTGCTGCCGCGCGACCTCCAGCGGAATCTCAAGTTGCTTGGCAATCGCGCGAGGCCCGTGACCCGCAAAGAACATTGCTCTCGCAAGGGACCGAGGAAGCAGCAGCTCCCGTCCGAACACGTTCTTCTGAAGCTCATCACGTTCCCGAGCGCCATAAGCCTCGACGTAGGCTGCAGCGGGTGACGCGGGAATAAACTCCTCGGCAGTCCGATAGACGGTGTCCTCGTCCACGTCGGGATCGAGCCGGAAATGACCCAGCTCATGCCCGACGAGGTACGCCTTGTCAGGCCAAGGTTCGTTGTTGCGGCAGTAAATCCAGCCTTCTTTGCGCCGCAGCGTCGCCTTGCCGCCTTTGAGAATGCCGCTCGTGCGCGGTACCTCTTTGACGCCCAAATTGAGCTGGTCTTCCACCTTCGAAAGCAACAGCCTGGAGGACACCGGAGAGTCCGTCTGGTCGCCGAGCAGCTCCTTGCGAAGCTTCTGGGCCTCTTCTCGCGCACGTAAGAACGGATTCACGTCAGTCCAACTCTTTCTCCAGATGGAGTAGGCGCGCAGCCTCTTCTCCGGTGACGCCAGCGGCTTTGACGGCGTCTTCCCAGCGTTGAGGCCTGCGAGCCACGCCAGGCTTGCCATCGGCCTTGAAGGATTGCGCTGGCTGGCTTTGGAAGTTCAAAGAAAACACTTCCGCCATGGCAGCAATCCGCACGTGCAACTGGGCAGCCAAGCGCTTGACCAAAACGTAGGGTACAAAGGTCTCGCCACTGACCATTTGATTGAAGAGGTCCACGCGCTCGCCCAGGCCAATCGCATGCGCAAACTTGCGTGCAGCCGGGCCCCTGCACTGCTTCAGAGCCGTCTTTGCGACCTCGACGGGCGCGGTGTTGCCTTCAACGGCGTTGAGCATCGCGCTGCGGGTCGCGTTGAACAGCTCCGCTTCGAATGGCAGCGGCTGGCCCGCGTCCTCGGTGTTAGCCAAGTGCATCAATGCCGCATCGGCGATCTGCACAACGTGTCTCGGATGGGCAAGCGTCAGTGCCTTCCACTGCTCCGACGTGGGCTGTGGGTTGGCCGCCAGAAATTCCTCAATCAATGTAGAGGCTTCGTAGCTGGCCGAGCGCTTTTCATTCATGCCAGTCTCCATTTCGCAGCGCCTCGAGCGCTGATTTCACATGCTTGCGAACAGTGCTCTCTTCGAGCTTCATGACTTCGCCAGCCTGCTTGAATGTCATGTCCTGCAGGACGTACAAGATGAGTGATGTTCGTTGTTTTTCTGGAAGTCGCCGGACGGCGCTCCAGCATCGCGAGAACATCTTCTTCTGCTGCTCTCGTTCGACGTGGTCTTCAAGCGCTGGCGCGTTCTCGTCAACAAGCCCTTCAGCGATTGAGGGCTGGTCATCGTCACGAGCCGCCTTGAGGTCGTCGGCCGAAGGCATCGCATTCCTGTGGCGAGCCTGCGACTTGCACCAGTCCATGAGTCGCTTTTCGACAAACGGCCTGAAAGCGACCTCGGCGAAGCTGATGTCGACGGTGCTCTTGAAGATCCGCAGCTGAACCTCGGATACAGCCTCGGTCGCTTGCTCGCTATTGCGGGCGATCACGGCGTACCACTCGGGATTGATCTTCAAGAAGTAGCGCAGCTCGAAAATCACCTGTCGGTTCAGCGCGAGAGCAATTGCATTCCGAACGCGAGCGCCTGCGCCGTACCGGCTACGGGCGAGCGTCACCAACACCTCGGCGGGGATGTATCCCGCTTGGTCATACCTTTCGATGGCCAGCCGCTTCAGCAGCTCGTCGCTGTCCATCTGAAAAATCTCGGCCAGGCACAGCTGGTGCTGTAATCGGCGTTGGTAAGTGGTCAACGGCTGCGCATCTTCTTCATCGTCGAGATGCGCGTCGTCGGGTTCTTCGTCGGCGGGTTCTGAATCCATGGTGTCCTCGTCAACGAGAGTCCGCAGCTGAACGGCTCTCGTTCTCCCTCAATCGACGCATCACGATGGAACCGGAATTGTCGACCTCGCTGTAAGGTTATTAACGCCTGTTCCGTCGACCGCTCCCTGCGGCGTCGGATCCGGGCGAGACGTGCTCTGAGCATCCGCCTCTGCCATAACGTGCGCAAGCTACCGGCGCACGCGATCCCTGAGCTTGTCTACCTTGGCCGAAAAACGGAACTCTATCCACTGAATAACGGATTCGGACGCATTTTCCCGACATTCCGCCCGGGACATGGCAAGACGGCGGAAGCCGAGAGTCGACCGCAGTCGCGAATTTCCCATCTGGGTCAAAGCAGATCGTCGAAACCGGGCTACTTGCATCGCCCGCTCAACCCAACAGCGGCGGCTCGACGTCGTAGCCGGTGTCCCGATTCCTGTTGAAATCGATCTGCGGATGGAGTTCTGCACGGTACTCGGCTAAACGCCGTTCATAACGGGCAGCGAGTTGAACAATGGTGTGCTCTGGAACCCGTTCGTTACCGCCGCGCACCGAGAAAACCTTGAGGGGCACGATGGCTCGTTCCGTCGCGTCGTCCAAGAACTTGAGCAGGCTGCCTGAGTCGCCAAACTGGCCGGTATCTTGTGATCGAACGGACGCCAGAACACAAAGGAGTTCTTGGAGCCGCACCCCGCAGTCCTCGAGCCGAACCCTGCACTGTGCGCGATCGTTAGGGTCCACACGAGCGATCCAGCTGAGCCAAACTGACATCACCAACGGAAGTTGGTCGGAGTACTGTGCATAGAGTGCAAACGATCCGTCGAGTGGCTTGTTCACGTAGCCGAGCGCATCGAACTGAGTGAAGCCGTCGGAGTTCTTTGGGCGATATACGTCGAGCAAGTACGGATCGTGGAGGCTGCTCTTCTTGGCCTGCAGCCAGAACAAACGCACGCCGCCGTCGGGAACCAGTGCGTCGCCTGAGATCAGAAGAAGGACGTCTGCGCCAACCCGCTTTTCCTTGAGGGCAGGGCTGACGTTGCCGAAAATCTTGCTCACGCCAATCCGCAGCGAAGAATTGCTCCCGTGCGATGCCTGGGCGGCAAGTTGACTTGTCAGCTCGTTCAAGAACTCCGTGCTGACCTCGTTCTCGTCAGACAGTCTCGACGCAGCGCGCTGAGCCATATCGGAAGCATGCGCCACTGACCAATACAGGGCACGCAGATCCTCGTTGTTGTCAAAGACGGTCGGCAGGCAAAGGTCGAGGAGGCTCGCGATGCCGCCTTGTAGAAAGCCCGCGCAAGCGAGGGTTCGCTGGTGAATCTTTTGATGCACCTGCGGAATGCTAGGGAGCGCAGCGAGAGATGGTCTTTGCCACTGCTGCCTCAGCAGTCTTCTGGTCGCTTCGTTACGTTCCGAGTTCGCGGCCTGACCCTCCTCGGTCAATTGAGCAAGACGCGTTTGAATGGATGCGCGCTCCGCCTGAAGACTACCGATCGTCGCCGCGGCCGCCTTTGCTCGAGACTTTGCCGCGTTGAACTGCTCCTGCCCTACATATCCAAGACGAGAAAAAAGCCAGCTCATAAGACTCTTCATTGACTTCCCTGACGATTGCGTTTGCTATTGACGCCGTCAGCCGACGTTGTCCGTGGCCGAAGTGACGATTGACCAGACCGCTCCGTTCAAGGCTCGACATGGCGCATCGTGTCAGGCGCCGTTGCCAGCCTAATGCCCAAGTACGATAAAGACCTTCAACAGTCGAAGCATCGACTGCGTCGGGCGAGTTCCTCCGCCACATCGGAGGTCGACGGTGAACGCTGGGAACGTTTGACTTGCTTGGCGCTTGGGCCACAGATCAAGACAGCGCCATCACGCATCCGGCAATCAGGTTGTTGATCGTGGACTGATTGGCGAAGTACTTCAGCGTGTGATTCTTCTCGGCCTTGTTCAAGGTCCTGGCGCCGATGGCGCTCGCCCAAGCATGCCAGTTGGAGGCGCCGCTCTTGAGAATCTTGTCGCGAACCTCTTTGAGTCCGAAAGTCTGATCCGGAATTTCCAAAACCTTAGCCCGGGCGATATCGTAGCCACCGGTCAAGTCATAGAGCTTCATGACGAGCTGACCAAACGTGGCCGTTTCGCTGAGATGGTCTTCCGCGATGACCGCGATCCAGAACAACTGATATTCTAGGAGGTTCGGCCCTTCGTTGAGCAGCTTCAAAATGCCCGAGGCCAGTGACTCGCGGTCCTCGATCAGTCCAACGACTTTGTAGAGCTGCTTGACGATGTTCGGGAACTTTCCCAGGAGGAATGGCACGACGTCGGTGAGGCTGCCGGAGTCTGCCAGCAGCATCCCGAGAATCAGTTCGACCTCTGCCTCCTCGGCCAAGGGGTCGACCAGGAGTTCGAGAAGCCGGTCGTACTGTTCGTCGCTCAAACTGGCGCCTTCGTTGCTCGCGTCGTCGTCATCGCTGTCATCGTCGTCGTCCATCCAGGACACTTCGACGCCTGAGCCAAAGTAGACGTGTCCGCTCAGATCTTCTTCCACGATCTCCGCGATCTGTTCCCGAATCTCGGACACGGCGCTCTGCACCGAGTCAGACGAGGAATCGACGGTGGTCTTCGTGGGGTTAACGTTCAGCGAGCTCTGGCCGAGCAGCGTCTGGAGTCGAAGGAAATCGTCGATCAGAACTTGCTGATCGTCGTCGAACAGGTAGATGTCGTCCATGAAGCGAATGCTCTTTGCACACTTCATCTGCCCGTTTGCCTCGACAAACCGCAAAAAGGCACTGCCAATCATCTTTGCCGGATAGATGCCATGCGGGAGAAAGTCCACTGATCGACCTGCGTTCGTTTGCCTGAAGAAGCGGGCAAGAGCGTCGGCATCCGCAGTCGGCAATCCGGGCAGTGCCAAAAACCAGTGCACTAGGTCATGGTGGTAGATCGAGTTGAAGTACGACGCGATGTCGAAGCTCAATGAGTGCGCATAGCTGTCTTTCGCCTCGTCCACATTGGCGGTGAAGTCCTGAAACGCCTTGTGCACCGGGATCGGCGCATCATCCTTGAATCGGTAGCCGAACGCCTGCCTCGCCGGCTTGGCTGCCGTGTCGAAGCAAGAACGGTTGCGGAACACCACGTCGTACAAGAAATACGTTGCCACCGGATCCAGCACCGGGGTGCGCCGGAGGTGGTTGTTCGGCTTGGCCGCGTGCGTGACGGTCTGGGAATGGAAGTTGAACGCCGCGTCGGCAACGTCAGTCGACAGGATTCGCTTAACGTAGGCACCGAGCTCCTTGCCGCAATGGCGCATGAGCAAGAGGTTCGTCTGCAACGGGAACAGCGACGCTCCAAAGTCGTTTTCGAAGAAGATCTTAGTATTCATCCCGTCACCGCCCTGCCGTCGGCGCATCAGCGCGCGCGAACTTTGGAGGACATCTTAGGGGCGCCGAAGCGCATCGTCCACGACCAGCTTCCCACTAGGTACCCTAGTCCCGGAGCGCGAGCCTCGCCCTTCTAGTCGACGTCTGTCGCCGCTAGCACCCGAGGCATTCGCTCGCCAGCGTCGCGCAGGATACGAGCAAACGACTCGTTGAAATAGCCCCTCATGAACAGGTGCATCCCTGGGGCAATGGGCGGCGGGAAGGCGACCGAGCTCTCGACGACTCGGCTGAAATGGTCGCACGCCGCGAGAGTCTGATAGATGACGACGCCGAGCGCGGGCATCAGCGGAACGAGATCGTTGACGCCTCGCTCCTCTGCCCGCCAAACGTTCATCGCGGCGAAGGGCCGCAGCGCAATTGCTATCTGGAAGCCGGTGTCGCCCACGAACACGCTTTGGACACGCGACCCGTTGTGAACAACGTTATCTCGAAACGTCCGAAGCTGCCCGAAGAAGTCTTGCCAGCCCACATAGAAGTCTGCCCAAGGGGCGGGCAATCCGAAGCGCTGCATCGTCACTTCTTGCGTCACAGACTGACCTCTGTATCGCACCATGTCATTGAAGCTCGTCTTCAGGGGCTTCTTGATGACCGTCAGGTCGTTCAGCCTGACCGTCTCCCAGAGCTTGCAAGCGATCTCCTGGACAAGATCGAAAACGCTTCGGCAGATCAGGAACAGGTATTCGACCTCCGCGATGACCATGCGGTGAGCGCCGGGACCCACAGCCGCGCGAGTCTGATGCAGATGCTCGATCTTCCCGAGGGAGGCAGACAGATTGTAGAAGTCGTCATGGATCCCTTTGACCGCCCGCATCACCTCCGGAAAGCAGGCTCGTTGAGCCATGAAATTCAGGAAGTGCAGGCTCAGGTCGTCCCCGTGCGCAGGTTGATTCCCGAAATACGTTGATTCCGCCGGCCAGGCCTGAACTTCCACCAAGCCCGCCCCCTCCGCTTCGAGCCACATGCGCCATGCGCCTGCGTCATAGAAGCAGAGCGACGTGATGGTCCTCCCGCCAAGATTGCGCGCGTCGAGATACGGGATCGCGGAGAGTTGTTGGAAGGTTGCCATGTACTGTTGGTGCCTGCCCTGGCGGGGCGCGCCCACCGGTGCTTCTGGGGGAGTATCCGCGTGCGGCTACAAGCCGACCTCAAGCCGACCGGACGGGGCTAGAAGGAAAAGCTGTTCATGTGGTAACTGAAGGCGAAGGGCGAATGTCGCGGCTTGCCGGGGCTCGTCGTGTTGCTGTTCGTCGATCGCCATGCGATTTCGGCGCTTGTCGGTACTCTGGTTGCGCCAGATGTCGGAGCTCGGCTAAGCTGCCAACATGATTTTGCAATCGATCATAGAGGCTGGTTCCGCGACCCCGCCCGAGCGAGCTCGAGAATTGCTAGCTTTTGCAGAGCGTCAGATCGCTGACGCAATCTTGGTTGAAGGCGGCCTGGCTGATCGATCGCCAGCGTTGGAAGACATAAAGCTTCTGCCTCCCTCACCGATTGATGCGCCCCTGAAGGCGGTTAGCGAGCAATACATCGCGGCTCTTGTTCAGAGCGGCTTCCCGGAGCGCGCTGCGCGACTTATCAGCGACTGGGTGCACATCATCTCGACAGCACGGGGCTATCAGATGCTCATCGCGCAGCAGCGCGCGGCACTGATCTCGAGAGATGGCGAGACGCCTGAATAGAGTTGCTGAGGTTCAAGAGTGTCGCAAGGAGTTCGCGGATGGGCACGCGAGCAGTGCTCACGGAAGCGCTGCAAATGAGTAGCCTAACTCTGGCGTTTTTCGCAGCGCAACTTTGGCGGCTCCGTCGCTAAGTCGTTGATCCGTCAGACGTAACAAACGTTGCAACTTTGGCGTTGCCCACTCGCCCGGGCGCGGCGGCGATCCGCCGCCGACCAGCGCCACCGCGCTGGCGCTGTGATGCGGCGAGCGGACGGGGCGCTGCCCGAAGCGGCGCACGTCCAGGCCTTGTGACGACACGCTCAACAGCGCTGCGCTGGCCAAGGCGTCGCCGGGGGTCATCTCGGGCAGCAGGCCCGCGAGGCGCTCGGCGAGCATGGACTTGCCGGCGCCCGGCGGTCCGATCAGCAGCAGGCCATGCGCGCCGGCGGCGGCGACCTCCAGCGCGCGGCGCGCGCCCGCCTGGCCCTTGACGTCGGCGAGATCGGGCAGCGCGGGCGGGGCAACCGCCTGTTCGCGGATCGGGCCAGGCAACTCGCGCGCGGCGCCGGCCGCGCCATCGCCCGGCAGGAATGCCTGGACGACTTCGCCGAGATGGCGCGCCGAACGGATATCCACGCCTTCCACGCGCGCCGCCTCGGCTGCACTCTGCGCCGGCAACACCAGGCGGCGCGCGCAGCCGCTCTCGCGCACGGCCAGCGCGAGCGCGAGCGCGCCGCGCACGGGGCGCAACTCGCCGGCCAGCGAGAGTTCGCCCGCGAACTCGCAGCGATCGAGCCGCGCCGTGTCCAGCAAACCCTGCGCGGCGAGCACGCCGAGCGCGATCGGCAGGTCGAACCGGCCCGACTCCTTGGGCAGATCGGCAGGCGCCAGGTTGACGGTGATCCTCTTGTTGTGCGGGAACGCGAA
>FTIR01448918.1_pt1 | contig 161115 bp, 144 predicted proteins | sample 1658041 | NCBI WGS metagenome assembly FTIR01 (sample SAMEA3914793, study PRJEB12502) | metagenome | biome: forest; material: soil | place: Canada | collected 2011-07-03 | depth 0.3 m | reverse complement strand
TCGCGAAGCCAGGAAGGCCGAACCTGCGAGCCTCCGAAAGTTCGGCGAGAAGCGGGAGGTAAGGAAGCCGTGGCCAGCCTGCGGAAGATGAAGCGTCACGGCCGCCTGGAGCGGGAGAAGGGGATCGACAATGACCCAGACCATCACGCGGTCCTGTTCAAGCTTCGGCTACTCGATGATGACGACAACTATGACCTGTTTTGCGAGATGCGAAACGAGGTGGAGGCCGTGCTCGGCGACCTGAGCCCGGAGCAGTGGGGCAGCTACATGCGTTTCAATTACGAGCCGCCCCTCACTGCGCGCCTCGCCACTACCTATCGAATGCTTCAGACGATGCCGGATGACGATGCCGGGCGCGAACAGTTTGTAGAGCGCTTCATTCGGAGTGAGTATGGTCGGCTGGAAGCCGAAGCCGCGCTGCACAGGCCCAAGACCAAAAACATCCTCGACGCGGTTGGCAGCATTCGTCCTGACCCTGGCGTCCATGTTTCCGTCGAGAAAATGAATGCCTGGGCTAGTGCCCCCTTCATCGAAGTGACCGGCCACGAACAGCTTGAGGGGTACCCTGACCCTGGAAGAGACCATGACGAACTTGCTTGAGCGCTTCGACGAACTTTGCGAGCAGCTGCGCGGCATCGCTGACCCCGGCCAGCGTGAGAGCCGCATAGGCAGGTTTGTCATCGTGGAGTGGCATCGCAACCAGGAGGAGATACGCCGTCACTTGCCGGAGCATCGCGTTTCGATGACCTTCGCTGACTCTGTCAAGTCCGTGAGCGATGACGAGCTCGAGGAGTGATGCCCGATGCGGAAGAGAGCGGGCTTGCTGACACGTTCCGTCAGGGTTTCAACGATGAAATCGCCGAGGAGCTTCACAGTCGTGCCGGCTTCGAGCGCTTGGTGAACATCAAGCCGCCTTGGGAGAAGCCATGACCAGTATGCGCAAGCGGAGGATGCTCCGCGAGTGGCGCGAGCGAGTCCTGGTGCGCCTTCGCAAGAGCATGCGACAGCAACGCGGCCTGCAGCGGATGATGGACGCAACCGATCGCCTGGGCCTCTACGACGCCGAGCTCGCAGATCTCGCCTACTTGTTCGACCGCGACAAAGTCAACGATGAGCAAATTTTGGTTCGTAATTCACCAGATCCGAAGGCATAGCCGGTCGGCCGAGGTTTTCACACCTTGCGGCGGCGCATTCCACCGACCATGGACAGATCTGCGCATGGTCGGTGGAATGTCTTTGAGATCAAGGGCTTCCGAGCGGCGCCGAGACCGAAGCGTCAGGCTCGCGGCGCTTTGGCAACGGTCCTGACCGCATTAACGCTGCTCCGGGGCGGCGTTCCGGCGCCGCCCGTGGGGTTCATGCTGTGAGCTCAGCGTGGAGGTCGAGACTCACGACTGTCCGGTGAAGGAATATGCCTCAGACGCCGTCGGCGCTGATCACTCGCGATACCAATACTGCTGATAGATCAGTCGGAAAATGAGCCACCAAGCGTAGATGCTTTCGGCGCTTTGAAGTGCGCCAGCGTCCAGCAGCCCGTGCGCGAGCTCGTTGCGAAGGTTGGGCCCAAATCTTTCGCAGAACAACGCGCGGATCTCGAATGCGAGGTCAGTGCCAAACACAGCCTCCATGCCGGGCAGGTTCACCAGGGAGCTCAAGCCTGCCTCCCTCTGAAGGCCGTCGGTGTCTGGCGTGGTTGTTTTTTCGCCGTAGTGTTGAAGATGTACCCGAACCAAGTGCTCCAGCTGTGGAACCAGCAGGTGGAGGGCGACGACGAAGTCGCCTTCAAATCCAGCCTTGAGTCCCTTGGCGACCAAGCTGACGCGCTCGGCTGGTACTGTCCCGGAGAGGGCCACGATGTTGATGAGGTCGTTCTCGGAAATGCAGTGCTCAAGGTGCACCTGCTGAAGGGCGGGAACAATTGCCGATGCAGCCGTGAATCGGATGCGGAAGGTGTGGCTCTCCATCATCTTGGCCCATACCGCGGCCTCGGTGTCTTGGGCGTTGCTGTCCGAGTGGCCAGCTGCGGGGCTCTTGGCGATGACCCTCCCGTCGTTGGCGAGCTTTGAAGTGGAGAAAGCGCGGTGAAGAAATAGTCTGGTCATCTTTTCGCGCGTCGTTGCTTCTGCTTCGCGGCGTGAAGCGAGCGGCATGATCTCAGTGAGAACAAGAAGGGCCTCGGTCAGTGCTCGTCCGGCGACCGCTTCACCTGCGCTGAGAGTCTCATCCTTGATGTCGACGTGCTGACCACGCATGGGAACAAAGTCCCCGATTGACTGCATGGCGGTGTCGCGTTGAATTTGTCGAAGCGTTCTCAGCTTCGCGTCGATGTCTCTCAGGGCTCTCATGGACTTGGGTATCGCAAGCAGCGCTTGTGCGGCCTGCGCATAAAAGTCGGCGGCGACAACGTAGCTCCGATGCTCGCCCGAGATGCGGAAGGCCGCCTCTTCGCTGTAGGCCTGGGAGATGGCACAGTCCATGTCTGCGCTTCGCTCGTGATCGCCTTCGATGCCGAAGCAGCGTTTGGCTAGGGCGAAGTAGTGCCTCGATAAAAAGAAGCGGTTTCCCTGGTCGGAGGAGGAGAAGTGATGCGCGCGCGTTGCCAGGCGTTCTGCCAGGTCGGGAATCTGCGCACGCGCGAGGTCGAGGCTCAGCAGCAGCTCAATCATTGACGGCGCGGCATCACCGCCGTCGAGCTGGACATCGACCGCTGAAAGCAGCGCCGTTTGAATTTCGCCAAGGACTGCCGCTGCGGGTGAGCGAATTTGGAGCGCCAGGACGATCGCCCGCTGCCAACTGGACTTGGAATCACGGAGAAACCAGGCGTCGGCATCAAGCGGTGCGCACCGGTAGGCTTCGATCGCGGTCAACGCGTCATGTACCTTACGCGGGCGGCGTCTTAGCCACAGGAGGTCGGCAACTCGTGCTCGCAGCGAGTTGACATCGAGCTCAGGACAAATCTCTCCTAAGAGGTCGATGTCCGAGTCGTTGAGGTCCTCAATTCCGAAGGGCCGCCCTGCCTCTTTGATCGTCTCGCGAAACGGATCGTTCAAGTTGGCAGCTTCTAGATGTAAGGCGCAGACATCACCCAGCAGCCAAAGAACCTTCGACTTAGGGAACTCGGACGCACCAGCGGCTGCTACTGCAGCGGTGCGCAGTCGGTCGGAGAGTACGAAATAGTCGTCTTCCGCAGACTCGCAGATGGCCCGCCACTCGCTGGTACGAAAGTCTGAAATTGAGGCGGTGGTGGTAACAGGTGGGCGAAGCATGCAGGCATTCCAATATGAGAGCGCTGCCGCCTATTGACTGCGACTCTGCACTGCATCCTAGCTGCTCGGCCGTCGAACTAGCGCGTCACGAGCTGTCCACCCCTGGCGATGTTTCGGAAGTACCGGTCGGCGAGTGGCCGCGGTCAAGAGGAATCGGAAGGCAAAAGCCGTTGATGCTGGAGCCACAGGCTGGCAAAACACTGGAATGCTTGGCAGGTTGAGAATTCCCTGACGAGCACCCAGGCGCACTGGCGAAGACCGCGGACTGAGCGTGTGCGAAAGAGTCCCGACTTGGGGTGGAAGCCTTGTTCTTCGCTGCGGAGTTGTCTTCGTCTACTTCGGCATCCGCAGCGCCTCAAGTAGACGAACTCCGTCTGGCCGTCCCCAGCCAGCGACCGCGTTCCAGCCCGGACCCGCGCGATAGCCTTCCATGCCGTCAATGCTGTTGTCTCCTTCTGTAATGGCACACAGCGCCCCCGACGTACCGAGCTGTCCGTAGAGGAGGGGGGTTGAGCGGGCAGATGCTGCGTCCGAGGCCTTGATTCAATACCGCGATTGACCCAGCCGTAGATTCCTGCGGAGACTTCGGTTCCGCCGCCGTTCGCTCTTGAGCGTCCGGGTCGGCTACACGTTAGAAGCGCAGCGAGAGCTGCAGTCGAATCCGTCGATCTTGACCGGGCTGGCCGATGTAGGCTTCGTCGCTCTTGTTGAAGACATTGTCTACCGCCGCCGAAATGTTGAGCGCTCCCAACCACCGGGACGGAGGAGCTAGGCGTTGCGTCCAAGTTAAATCATTGCGAACGTAGGTCGGCAGCATCATGCCGCCCGTCGGGACAGAAGAGTCGAATGCATCGCTGACGGACGTGACACGCCATTCCAGCGTTGAGCTGTTGTTCGGCGTGGCGACGAGGTTCACCGAGGCTCTTCGGCCGGGGCGTTCGCGCAGGGGCTCGTCGCTGTTGGCAACGCGTGATTGAAGCCACGTGAACTGCCCTTGAGCCTGAAGCCATGGTGTCGGCTGCCATGTCGACTCGAATTCAACGCCGTGGATCTTGACTCGATCGGCGTTGACGAGCTTGTTCGTCGCATTATCAAAGGTTATCAAGTCGCGGTAGCGCGTGTCGAACGCTGAGACGCTCCAAGCTGGCCATCGTCCGGTCGCCGGTTGGTCGTAGCCGAGAGATGCGCTCTTTCCGTGCTCAGGTCGCAAGCTGGGATCGCCACCGAGCGCTGTAGGCAGGCCAAGCGCGAAAAAGCTGGGGGGCTTGAAGCCCTCACCGAAATTCGCGCGCAGTGTTCCGCTTGTCGCCTCCACGTTGTAAGCCAATCCAACAGATGGACTGGATGCCGATCCGACACCGTGAACATCGTCACGGCGCCACCCGGCAGAGCCAACTAGCTGCTTGGACACGCGCCACTTTGCCTCGCCATAGTACGAGACCGTGGTTCGTCCGAGGTCGAAGTTTGCTGGAATGACTGAGCCGAAAAGCTCGTACTGGGTGCTGGTGTCACCATGCTCTCGACCAATGGTGGAGCCCGCCACCAGGTCAATCGAATTAGAGGGCTTGAACACGGCATCTGCGGAGGCTGTGTACTGGTCGTAGTGGGTATGCGACTTCGAGGCCGGAACGCCAATGGGATTGCGCTCGCCGGGTGCGACTCCGGGCGAGTTGTCGTCCTCGGTGTGATTGAAGCCGGTGAACGAGATGGTGACAGTGCTCAATCCGAACGCGTGCCTCGCGGCGACCCCGACTCGGGCGTCGTCGTCTCGGCGTGCTTCGAGCGTCCGGATCGCAGCGTATAGGGCTCCTCCGCTATCGTCTGGATAGGCCGTGCCGTCACGCCTCACGAGCTGGAGGTTTGAGTCCACGCTCGTGGCGTCCGGCAGCGTCAGTCCTGCATTGATTGCACCCTGCGCCAGATGCACGCTTCCTCCATGTTCTGCGAGGCCATCTCGCAGGGTGGAGGCGAAGACACGCACGTGCGCGCTGTCGGTGGTCAAGGAAGCAAGCCCACTGGCAGTTTGGTATCCATTGCCTCCAGCCCCGACGGTGGCGCGCGCTGCGGCAGAAGGAACTCGCACTAGTGTGGTGATATTGATGACCCCAGAGATCGCGTCTGCGCCGTAGATGGCCGACGACGCGCCGCGAAGTACCTCGACTCGGTCGACGATGGCGGGGTCGATGCTCGACATGTCAAAGCTCCCACCACGCGAGTTGGTGGGGTCATTGACTCGCACCCCGTCGATGAGCACGAGCACGTGGTTTGGGTCACCGCCACGGATGTAGACCTGGCTGATTCCGCCGGGCCCTCCAAGTTGGTCTACCTGAAGCCCCGGCACCTGCCGCAGGAGGTCTGCCATGTTTGCCGGAGCCATCTTCTCGATGTCCTGCCGCGTAATCAGGCTGACGCTATTGGTGTCTTCGTTCTTCAGCGATGAAATGCGTGACCCCGTCACAATCACGCTCTGCGAGGACGCAGTTTGACCCGCGCTCTCATCGCCAGCGAAGGCGAGCAGTGGGGCAAGGGCGGCCGCTGGCCACGAAACTTTGATCCAGGCCGAGCGACTCATGTTTTGGTCTTACACCACCGGTGCCATGGGAGACGGGTGATAGCCGCTCGCACCCAGCCCTAGATCAAACTGCTTGTCGATTTGATCTTGAGTGAGCGCCAGCCAAGCCGTTCGAATCGCGTCGAGGTCAGCCTTTGCCAGCGGTGGGTTCGGTGTGGTCTTGCTCTGTTTAGGGCGGGCCTTGGACTGGATGGCCCAAGCGAGAGCGTTGAATTGCGCGAGGTCGTTCCACAACGTGTTGCCGGCATCGAAGGTCTGGATTGAACGAAGCGAGGCATTCCAACGGTGAAAGCCGATGGGGGGCGCCCCGCCCGTATCCATCATGTGAATGCAATCATTGTTTGACAACCGCGGCTCGCGAGTGTCTAGAAGTACACCCTGTCCGAAATCCTCGAACGCGCTACGCAACGCGACGCGATCGGTACCAAAGAATTCAGTGATGGCTTTGCTCTGGACGTCAGCGATTGCCTGCCAAGCTGCCGGAGCCTGCTTGACGAAAGTCACTAGCGCTGCCGGGTAGTTTCCTGTCTTGCGCGCCGTATGCCAGATGTCTTGGACATTTAGCGCTCCAGAGGCTCCTAGCGTTGGGCCGAACGTCGGTGATTTAGTACGCAAATCGAACTGGTACCAGAAATCTCTTCCCTGCTGCTGGGTGTAGGCCATCTTCGTTCCTTTACGGCTTGAGTAAGTCGAGAGTCGAGTCGACTGCTGCCGATGTGTACCCGGTGGGGAGCAAGGTCGCAATTTGCTGAGCGTATGCGCTTGTCTCTCGGGCCAGCTTGGATACGCCCATTCGGCAGTTTTGTTCGGTCTGTGACCATGGAAGTGGCAGGGTCGGCTGATCGAACGGTAAGCAGTAGCCATGATGTGCAACCGCGCTTCCTAAGTGGAAGAGCGGGCCGATCATATGAGTACGTGCGACCCCGAAATAGTCGTCATTCCCGAACCGGTATGACAGGTCCAATAGCATGAGCGTGAGCCAATAGTGAAGATCTGATAGCCATGCGAGTGATCGAGCGCTGGCGTCAGGGATGGTTTTGGGTGCACCGTCGAATGCAGTCAGTCCGTGGCGAAGGCTTAGGCTGGGGTACGCGCTGCTTGAGGGGTCCTTCCACGTATCAACTCCACCCAAACCTGGTGCTGTGCCTTCAAGCAAGCTGCGGAAGAATTGGTAGTGCGCACCTTCGCCTTGTTCTTTGATGCCCTCAAGTAGCTCTGGAAATTCGCTGAGGTCACCGACACCTGCCGGAGGAGCACTAATGACTTCCGCCAAGCGGGCAAGGATAGTGGTGTACAAGCTTCCGATGTGATTGACATGCGCGTGACCAAGGATGGCGAGGACGCGAGTCGCAAATGACTGATCAGAAGGCGGAGCGCTCGGGTCAAAAACTGCCGCGGGAGCCTCAGCGTAGGCATAGCGGGCAAGGCTCACGTCTGATAGCGGTCGGATCTCAAGTGGAAAGGGATAGATCGCGGTCTCGATTGGAAAGTCCTGCCGATCGAGTCGAGGTGTCGTTCCAAGCGTTACTAACAAGCGGTTGACGGTATGCAGGTGCTGCATCTCCTGGATTGCTACTCCAAACAGGCTGAAGGCGTCCTGCGTCATGCCGCTGCCGGCAATGGCGAGATAGGCGGGCTTGAGCGAGAACGCCGCCGCTAGATATTGCACTAGCAGTGCGTGTTCGATGTTGGAGGCTTCATAGAGCAGCGCTACCAACTCAACGTACGGGTCGGCGTAGTCACGGATGAACCGCGGTGCACCATGCAGCCTGAGCGACATCGCCTGCTCTCTCCTCTGTTCCGACTTGCGTGGTCTGATGGGGGGGGGCGCTACGCGCAGGAGCGACACTGCCGCGTCAGTTCTACAGACCTCTAGCGGGGAAACGTACTTCAACCCCGGCTTTCGTTCATCCTAAAGTTTTGGGATCTTGGCTCGGTTGAGCCAAGCCCATGGGACTCCCCTTGGTCTCGCGCTGACCTCGGGCGAACTCGAAAGTTCGCTCGAGTCAGGGCGGGCATCCAGCGTCGATCCAAGCTGCGAGGGGGGCGATCTGTGCGGAAGTCAGAAAGGATGCGCCGTCGGCTGGCATCTGCCCGATCGCACCGGAGTCCGGATCGAAGAGCGACCCGGGTGTGCCGGCAAGCGCCATCACGATGTTGGATTTTTCGGAATTGCCTTTGATGAGGATCGGCATCGGCTGGCCAGTGCTCGGATCCTTGATGCCAGGGACGTTTCCTGCAACAAACTGCTGGTAAGTCAACGTGCTCCAAAAGGCATGGTGGGGCGCGCCGTTGGCGGCATCTGACTGCGCGTTCGAGCCGCCGGGAGCGGTGTCGTCCGTGAAGAGGGCGAGTAGGTACGCCTGCACGGCGGAATACGAGCCCAATACAGGCGCTGCGTTGGTGGGATCGGTCATAGGCGTTCTCCAGGGCTTCTAAGGTTCGCGGGGCAAACTACTTCTTGGTGTTGTCAAGGATGGCTTTTTGCTGTTGCAGTACGGCCGCCGTGTGAGGCGTGTCTCGAAGCGTCGCCTGCAGCTTCTTGAACGGCAAGTTCGCCATCAAGAGGTTCGGAGTGTTCGACGGGAACGCGTGGTCATTGAGTGACCATAGAAAGTCGGTGGGACCCATGGTGCTGTTGTGACAGTTCATGCAACCCGTTTGAATGCGGCTTTGATCAAAGGTTTCGAGCGTGCTGTTGGCAAAGGCGCTCGTCGGACCGATCCCTGGAAAGGTGTTGTTTGGCGTGCCCGGCGTCGTGGGACTGCTTGCCGTAGTCGGCCACTGCGTCATGGTCAACTGATAGAAGCGCCAGGGGGTACCGGCCAGCGCTGCTTGGTAGAGTGCGTTGGTCTTCTGTGTCGAAGGGTTGACTGGAAACGGACGCGTCACGTTGAAGGGTGGTGGTGTCGGCACCGTCAGGGGATCGAGCAAATAGTGATTCGCAGCCGGTTGAGGCGTGGCCGTCCCGTCATTGAAGGCAAACGTGCCGGGTGCTCCAGGCTGTGCTGGTGGTACGTTATCCACTTGCTCAAACGTACTCCAGATCCACTGCGGTCGTGTCGGTGTCTTCTGCACGATGTGCAGGCCGACCAGGCCCACCGTCTTTTGCGAGCACGTCCCGTTGCTTGGATCGAGCAGCCATGCCGTCCTCGTGTAGTAGCGCTCGGGGTGCTGTACGTTCGTCATGTCGACCCAGGACGACTTGATGTCAATGGAACCGGCTTGAAAGGTGATGCTGGCGGGCAGGTTGGCGCGCAGGTACCACTGGGGACCGACGATCTGGTTGAACTCGGACTCGTTGAAGCCGGTCTCAAATCTCACGTAGGTCTGGTTCTGTGCCACCAGTGGTCCGACCAACGAGCCGAGGCCCGCCTGTCCGAGGTTGGCGAACTTCGAGAACGACGCCAGCACCAGGTCGCCATATTGCATCTGCACGTTGCATGCGTTGAACTGCGATGGGTCGTAGCTGTTCCAAGCGGTCGGCGCAGAGCCGTCCATGTGGAACAGCTCGTGAAGCATCTTGTAGGTCTCGAAGATGCGTGGCCCGGTTCCGCCAACGCCCTGACTCGGGTCTGGTGCGCCCCGTTTGCCGGGAAGTGCCGGCCAGACGAGCGCCACGAAGCTGCGCCACGAGTAGTCGTCGAAGAAGGCTATCGGGTTGGCTTTTTTCGGGAAGTCAGCCGGAATGCAGACGTCCGCGGGAACGGCCGACGAGCTGATGTTCACCGGTGGGACTGAAGGACAGGTCTGTCCAGACACAGAGCCTGCGATGACTGCGAAAAGCGTGGACAGCAACGCCTTGCATACCCATGCCAAGCGGGAAGGAGCGGACTTCATGCGATCTCCCTACTAGCGCTATTGCGTCGCAATAGCAAGAACGTGGCAAGCCATCAGCTCGTCCGAATGTTCTATGTAAGCACCCTCACAGCCTCGCGGCGCCGGCAGCAGACCTGGCGTTGAACGCACGCCGCGTTCGAGCCGCTTTTCTCTGGCGTCATATGCCGGCTAACCGTAGTCTGAGCTGGATATCGCTTGGCTCCATCCCTAATGACGAATGTCGGGATTGAGGGCCGCATTACGTTTCACCTCGCACTGGCAACCGGCGTTGGACAGCCGGTCGATGGCTGCGAGAAAGTTGCGGTCTTTTCGCTGGACCTCGGCTATCCTCGCTCGCCAGCGAGCGTCGAGCGCGGCGCTACGGAGAACTGGTCCGGTCAAGCGATCGAGCTCCAGTTTCGGGTTTCCAGGCACGTCAGCCAAGCAGGCCTGCGAACTGACCGACCCAGGCAAGCAGCCCAAAGTCGAGCCAACGTGAACCTCGCAAGATAGGCAACCTCGGTCGTCTTAGGGACGCGCTCCGCGCAGGGCGCCTCGTGCCCTGCGGATGACGCCTGCATCTGAAAAACAGATCCTCGCGCCGATCCCATCTTGTCGGTTGGCCTCGCTGTTTGCCACTGGAAGGGATGGTGGCCGGGTGCCCGCCAAGAGCTACGGCGGACATGAGGCACACTGCGTCTGCCGACAGCCCGCAACGCTGGCCGGCCCGCGGATCAGAACCCGATTAAGTTGCCGAGCGCGACCAACACGAGTGCAGCGGAGGGAAGGGTGGAAGCGACAGGAAGCCTGTAGCGTTCCATGTAGCTGAGTGCGGCCGTCACCGTCATCCAGGCCATCGGATAGCGCGATAGAAAAGCTGCGGCGGTGGCCAGACCGCAAGTGACGAAGCAGGCCGTGGCGTGGTGGGCTCCGTAGCGCAGGCAAGAAATATCGGCTCTTGCACCCAATGGGGCCAGCGGCTGAACGTCATGGCAGGTCGCGCTTGCGAGACGATGCAGGCTGTGCCAACGGAAAGCTGCTGCCGCCAAGAACAGCGCCACGCACAGACCATTGATTGCCGTCGGCCCTAACCCTGCAAGCACCTCGTTAGCCGCTATGGCCAACGCGACGGCCATGGCAATCCAGACGGAAACGTAGCCGCTGACGTACCACGCGATCGAACGCTGTCGCCTGAAGCGTAGGCTTCGTTCAGCCGCCAGCTTCGCACCTCCGATGGTGAGCGGAAGGATCATCGCGCAGAGCATCAAAACGGATGCGGGCGACAGGGGAAACGGCTCGGATTGCCTTGCCGTCCGTCCGCAAAGTGCGCCGAGTGCAGTGAGATCCAGGCCTCGAACCGCGGATTGCCACGCAAAGACCAGCGCGGCCCAGCTTGCAAGCGAGAGGGCGAAGAGCCACCAGTGCGGGTATCTATCGATGAGTTTCGCTTGGCGCGCAGCCGCAAGGCGCTCGACGCGAGGCTGCGAGACTGCCACGGCCGCCTACTGCAGGTAGACGCTGATTCGACCGACCTTCAAGTTGGCGTCGCCTGCAGGTTGTTCGCGAGGAACCAGCGTGACGTAGACGTGCTTCCAGTTCCACGCGTTTTGCTGCCAAAGGCTTTCGACGAGGCGCGTGATTCGAAGCGTGTAGTGGAGGCCGTCGCCGGTGCCTCCTCTAGATTTTTCTGAAGCGTTGACAACGCCGAACATCGGTAAGACCCCGGCAAGTTGCTCAGGATGCTGCTGCGGCGTGTCTCCGTCCGGGACGTTGACATACACGTCGTATGCATCCACCAAGCCCTTTGACGTGACGTTCTCAAAATTGAGAAATACGTCGGGTACGGTTCCAGCGTCAAGCACGCTAGCCACGGGCCCACTCGCCCGGTGCAGTTCGAAGTCAACATTGGTTGCTTGGCCGCCTAGCGCTGTCGGCGAAGCGGTAGCTCCGACCATTTCGGGAACTTCAGTTGTTGCCATAGCGCCATCTCCTTGTGCCATGTCGTCAAGGTCGCCTTGAATTAGTACGCCCGCTGCGTTCGGCAGGCCTTCGTACACATAGCCACCCATGACTTTCGTCGTATCGAGGACGTCCGCCGCCTTCATCTGGATCGCTGCTCCAGATTGGTCGCGGAAGTCGAACAGTTGGTTCAGCCAACCCGGATCAGTTGGGTTGTTGTGTGCCGCGTCATCGTGTAGCCACTTTTCCCAGAGGCGGTCGATGTTGGAGTGATGCAGCCAAAAGATCGGATCGAGAGCAGCGGTGTCTGGGTCGCGCATGACACCACCGACGCCAACATGGACGCTGCCATGTGGGACGCTCTCGAGCGCTCCCATGTTGCCTCCGTGGTGAGCGGAGCCTGGCCTGCGGCCTCCGAAACCGCTGCCACCGAACGGGCCGCTATCGAAGTTGGGTTCACCCATAGCACCAAGGGCTACATCAACGGCCTGCAACTGCGGGCGAGCAGCGGTGCCAAGCAGCCGGGGCTCCAATAACGGATTAGGGGTCATTCCCGCAAAAGCTGCGGCGGTGAATTCGGGTGGGAGGGTTGTCGCCTGGGCGTTACCCGCATCGCTGTAGTTCCAGAACGGGAGCGCCCAGTCGGCAGGGCCTCCAAGCGCTACGACGTTCTGCCCGATCAACTGTTCGAAGACGGCCAAGTAGATACGATGCCAACTGAAGAAGTGCCAGTTGCCGTGCTGACATTGGTCCCAGTAGGTCGAGCGCTCACCTCCTGCTGGCAGTGGCAGCAGCGCGTGCCAAACGGGGAGAAGTAGGTTGTGACCATGGACGCCCGCCTGGTACCACCAACTCTTGGGGTCGGTCGCCGGAAGCTGTTTCATGGCGAACACTGCTTTTGCGTACCACTCAAGTGCCGGATCACTGGCGGCCGAAAGCTTCCATAGATCCCTCCTGATTCGCACTGCCATGGCTCATCCTCCCCGATGCGCTACACGCTTTTTTGGCTCGTGCGTGATGATGTCGCAAAGCTCAGCGTAGCGCTAGCGTTGGCTGAGGCAGAGGAGGTCGTAGCGATGACAGGTGCCGACGCAGGCCAAACCGACTTCGGTGGCCGCCAGGCGTCAGCGCGGGGCGATTTTCGCCCTGCGGGCCTTGACTTCATTCAGCTTGCGCTGGATGTCAGAGAGCTTGGACATTTCAAACTCCCCCGGCGGGCTGATGAAGACAGTACCCGGCGTCTTGACGATCAAGCCTTCGGTACTGCGAAGTTGCCGGGCACCAGCATCCGTAGCGTCAACAAGCACGAAGCCCGAGGTCAGCTTTTCGATGGGACGAACGCCGGCCGGAAGGCTGTTGCCTCCCATCACATTCCTTTTCCCCGAATTTTTGACAAGGAGCTTCATTGTTACGACCTAGGACATCCACTTCCCTCACTACCTGCGACGGCGAAGCCGAACAGCAGAGGGGAGGTCTCAAGAAGGGTCTTCATGGCGGCAGAACGCTCTGCAGTACGGGGCATTTTGAGTGTAGGCACTCCCTGTGGCAAGCTCAGAAGGCGAGCCAGGAGCCCCACGACGATGGGAGCAGCAAAAGATGTACCCTTACTGGAGTGTAGGGTATTTCCAAGAAATGTCGAGACGATCCCAACGCCTGGCGCACAGAAAGCGACCTCCGCGCCGACGTTCGTGAAATTTGGCAGGTAGTGCGACGCGTCGGTTCCAGAGTCACTCGTTTCGCATAGCGAAAAAAGGGACAGTTCCGGGTAGGAAGCCTTTCGACCCATGGCGCTAACCGCGATCGCTCTCTCGTATCGGGCAGGATAGAGGACTTGCTGGCGACTGAGGTTGCCTGCGGCGACGATGCAGACTACGCCATGGTCCCAAGCGTATTGAATTTCTTCCTCCGCTGTCGGCATCTCCTCGATGCCACCAACGCTGATGTTGACGATGTCGCATCCGGCTTCGACAGCTTGACGGATGCCCTTGCTGATGGCCACACCGTCTGTCCTGATCGCCCCCTTGGCAAACGCTCGGAATCCGATCATCTTGACGCCTGGAGCAATGCCTCGGACGGTGCTGCTCCCGTCGCCTTGTCCTCCGATGATGCCGGCGATCATCGTCGCGTGTCCGATCGTGTCGTGCACGTCGCCAGGAGTGGGATCCTCTGGGACGGTACATGTCCCGGGAACGTAGTTTGGAAGTGACTCATGCTCAGTCCAACCCGAGTCGACGATGCCCACCGACACCCCGGCGCCGAAGTCCATCGCTGACTGACCCAGTACTGGGCCGAGATAGAGCTCTATGTTGGGGTTGAGGGGCTCGAGTTCAATATCGAGCTCAAACGGCCCGCTTTTTCCCGCTACGTCGATGCCCTCGACGGCGCTCCAATAGCTATTGGAAGGTCGAACGGTTACCGAAATAAAAGCACGTACGCCACGCCGCGGGATGCCGAGGACACACTTTCCATCCGCGTTCGTCATTCCCCTGACATACCCCGTGTCCGAGACCTGGAGCCTTACGTCCATCATTGGAACCGGAGCGCCAGCCGAGTGCACTCTGACGGTGACTTGTTTGGCCGCCGCTTCGAGTGGTACCGAAATCTCGGTGCCCTTTTCAAGTCCATCGAGCGGGATCCACTGGAGATAGGCACCTCCGTCCGTCTTGGAAACACCGACAGGAGACACCTCGGGCGGCGGCCTGTTTGCTTCGGTAGAGAGCGCCTGTGTGAGCGTCGCTGTCATCAGTCGCGACACTTCGAGCGGCGGCGTGTGCGGTTGCGCGCGCAGGATCACATCGTCGCTGAGAAGATTTTTGGTGATATGAGTCAACACCTCAAGCAGCTGCTCATATCGCTCGGTATTGGCTCCTGCAAGTTCCGCGAGGTTGTTGGGCCAGCTGACCCGCGCTCTCAGCTTGGAAACTCTGCGGACTTCCGTCGTGTGCTTAATGCGGTGTGCATATGCAAAGCGAGCAACCGCCGCATTTAAAACGAGGGCCGCTTGAGCGGTTTCGTCGCGGCTAACCGGCGTCGGCTCTTCGGTGTTGTTAGTCATATTCTCTCCCTGGCGCAAGCGTCGCGTTAGTTTACTTCCCTGTGGGGCACCGGTACGTAGCAGTTTTCGCTGGAGTGTGCCGATGGCGAACCCCATCCCGTCGGCGACGGCCTGGAGGGTTACGAAGAAAAGATCGAAGCGCAGGTGCCGGGGCGACCTCATTTCCCGAACGCCGGCCACCTCCAGCCACGGCTCTCAATCGCTGGACGTGACTCGGTCGACAGTAGGACGTGCGAATTCAGGCCCGACGGCCGCTACGGGCGTCGCGTCCGAACGACTGCCTGCAATCGCTGCGTTCCTTGTCGACAAGAAGACCCGCGCAAGGCTCACGACAGGCCGCTGAAACCGGCCCAGATCGGTTAAGTCACGGGTGCTGATGGACACATAGTCGTAAAGGCGCATCGAGAGCAGTGCCTGCCCGTGGTCGGGCGGTTGTCTCCATCGAGCAAGCGCACTGTCGCCTTGAAGGACTTTGTCCAGTCGAGGCGCTTGGCGCCTGGCACGTCATCGACCTTGTCAGACAGAACGTGATTGAGCGTGATTGACTTGTTGCCGTTCAACACCAGGCTCGGAACGATTGGCTTCAATATCGTCGAGAGCTCGGAGACTCGGCGACGAGCGAAACGCATCATCGCGAACTCCGTGCCCCCTGGCCGCTTGATCGTGAACCCCCAAGGCATCTGGATGGTTACGCCGTTCAGAATCGCCGTAGGCTCTGCAAACTGACCGCCGTCGTGAAGAATAGGGCGCATGAGCTCTGTTCCCCGCGCCATCGCGAGGTTGGCATCTCTCCAAAGCGTCGGGTCTTCTTCCCCCGTGGGGAGCTTGCCCTCCGACCAAGCAGTAGCGAGGCTGTCTTCTTCTGAGCCGCTCTGGCCGGAGGCCAGCGACTTGAGCGCACGCATCACTGCACGGCGCGCACGCATCGATACGTCCACGTCTGACTCGTCGTTCAGGCCCAAGGCTTGTGAATACCAGTACTGAAGCGGGCAGATGACGTAGCGGTCGAAGTGCTCGAAGGTAAGCGTCGTAGCGCCCTCGAATGCTCTGTGCTGTGCCACAGCGGGCAGCCCTGCGACTACGCCGTTGCCGGAGCTCGTCTTGAGCTTTCCAGGCAAGCTCTTCAGCTGCACGACAAGCGAGTCATCTCCAAACTCGGTTTCTTGATAGACGTACAGATGCCGCTCAGCACGTGACAGGGCAACGTACAGCAGATTGTTTCGCTCGACCGCGGCCTCTTCGTCGTACTCCGCCTGGCTACTGCCCAGGGCTTCGGGCGGCACGATGTCGAGCACGCTCTCTGGTGGCGACCAAGTTGGCACGTCCGCTCCGAAGCTGCCGGCTGAGGCAAACGCGAGATGCACCGCCTCGAACTCGAGCCCTTTGCTCGCGTGTACCGTCAGGAGCCGCACGCCATCCAAGACACTGGCCTCGGGCGGCATTTCACGCTGCCCTTGACCTTCTCCGATGCGCTGACGCAGTCGTTGCCGCTTCAGGTACCGTGACAAGCGAGCCTCGGTCGGATCTCCGTCACCGTTTCGAACGGCATAGGCAAACTGCCAAAGCGCAATCCGGCGCACCCACGCGCTCACTGACTGATCTCCGTGGTCGGGCAGTCCGAATTGATTTTCCAGAAGCATGTCGCAGACGAACGCCCAAGGGTTCGAGCTGTGACGGTTGTTGCCAAGCAGCTTGCGCAGTCTGCCGATGACCGCAACGGCCTCGGCCGACAGCTCCGCAGGCGGTGCCGTGAGCCAAGCGCCTCTCTGCAGCATCGCGTCGTCCTCGACGGCGTCGAGCAGACACTTGAAGTCGGCCATGGGCATGGCGAACTCTGGGACGTCCATGAGTCCGATGAGCGCACGGGGCTGGCGTTCGACGAGCAATTGCATCAAGCAGAGCAGGTGCTTGATCTCCGGCCGCTGGGCCAGCTCCCCGATGTAGACGACAGGAATGCCATTGGCAGCCAAGACCTCGGCGGTGTGTTGTACATCGCTACCGCCTCGGCACAGGACCGCTTGGCGTCCGAACTGCACGCCTCGCTTTTGCAGTGCAAACGTATTTTCAACCAAGGCCCCGAGCAGCTCGGACTTCTTCGGGCAGGTCACGAGAGTGGGAAGCTCACCGCACGGCCCCTTCTTGGCGGTCGTCGGGTCGAGCGGCATGTTTGCCTGGAGAACATGTCGACGACCGACAATCTCGACGAGATCCAAGATCTCCTTGTAGCTCCTGCGGTTGGTCTCAAGTGGGTAGCGCTGAATGGTCGTTCCGCCGGCGTGTGCCTTGAATTCGGCGTCGAATTTCATCAGGCTCTTGAGCGACGCACCGCGCCAGTGGTGAATAGCCTGGCGCACATCGCCCACGACCCAGATAGATTTCTTGGGTGCCAGTTGACGCAGGAGCTCAACCATCGCCTGGGTGACGTCTTGGTACTCGTCGACCAAAACGTACTGGAACCTCTCGACGATGTCGGAAAACGGCGCGCGCCCAGCCTTGAGCGCAAGTGCGGGTTTCGCGATGAGATCGACGAAATCGACGGATCGGCTGTCTGCGAGCAGACGCTCGTGTGCTTCATAAAGCGTGGCGACGTCTTCTCGCTGGCGCTGGCGCTCGGCTTCGAGGGCAGGGTGCTTTGAAACGAAGTCCCGGTACGCCGCTGGCGAGACAAGTTCTTCCTTGAGGCGCGAGATCCCGGCGACGACCAGGCCAAGCCAGTCGTAGGGGTCTTCAACGCGTAGGTAGAACTTCAGATCAAGCAGGGGCAGCGCCTTTGCGAGCATCGTTATCGATGCCAGCGTGTCGGCGACGTGCAAGTCAGGGTCAAGCTCAAACTCTTGATGGAACTTGCGCAGAAACTCGAGCCCGAAGGCGTGGAAGGTGCCCGCCCAGATGTCCGCCGCCTGGGCAATCCCAGCGCTGCGCAAGCGCTCCACGAGCTCGAATGCCGCCTTGTTCGTGAACGTCAAGACCAGGATCTGGCTCGGGTCGACCTTTTTCTCTTCTACGAGGTACTTGACGCGATGGATAAGCGTCGTGGTCTTGCCGGTACCGGGCCCTGCGACGACGTTGGCGGCACGTTCTTCGGCTCGGGCTGCGGCCCATTGGTCTGGGCTGGGAGGCTTGAGTTGGCTCACTGTCGCTGGGGCGTCCGGCAGCAGGAGTCCGTCAAGCATCTGTTGGCGCACGAACTCCAGAGGAATGCCGAGCGCCTTCGCAACCTCCGTTGGGCCATGTCCGCCTAGCGCCAAGCCGCGTGCCAGTTCGCGCGGCAGCAAGAGTTCTCTTGCAAAAACGTTGGCCTGAAGTTCTTGACGTTCGCGCGCACCGTACGCCTCCACCTTCATTACCGCAGGCGAGCCTTCGCTCCCAAACAGTGTCTTCAGGTGAGCTACGGTCGATGGCGCTTTCGTTGCGTCGAGATACCAGTGACCGAGCTCATGCGCAATCAGCCCGCAGAACTCATCTCCCCACAGCGCCACCTCGGTGCTGATGTAGATGAACTCTTGAACGCGCTGCAGCACCGCGCTGCCTCCGCCCAAGTCGGGGTACGCGGGATCGACAGGTTCGATGGCGAGGTTGACTACAGCCTCCACCGTGCTGAGAAGCTCTTTGGCAGGGAGGGCTTCGCTCGATCTTCCGGGGGCAAGTCTTTCTCTCGCTGCCTTTGCCTCGTCTCTTGCGCGCTGGAATGGGTTCATATCGGGCTATGCGTCGAGACTTAGGAGCGCGTCCGTCTCGTCTTTTGGAAGGTTAAGAGACCTGACAGCTTGCTCCCAAGAGGTCACAGTGTTCGAGACCTCGGGCTTTCCGTTCTCAGCCTTGAAGGAAGGAACGGGGCGACTCTCAAAGGAGTGTCTAAAGAGGTCGCCCAAGCGAGCTTCCGAAGCTTCAAACTTCGATGCAAGTCTCCCAATGACCAGCCTAGGCGCGCGAATAGTCCCGGCCAAGACTCCCGAAAGCAAAGAGGCGCGCGTTCCAAGCCCCAGTTCTTTCGCAAGTGGTCGAACGGCCGCGCCTTTGACGCTCGCCAACCTCTTCTCCAAGGCCACAAGCTCGCTATGCATGGAAAAACCGTGCGACAGGCACATCGCCCCAAACTCCGAAGCAGACTTTCGAAGTTCCTTTGCGGCGGATCGCATACGGACTGTCAGACTTGGCTCCAACCTGAGCATGACCTGCTCGGTATCGGAAGGGAACCACCTCTGCGCATCCCGCGAGAGTGATCTAATCAATTCCGCAGAGTTCTCTGCATAAGACCGTTCGTCGTAGTCTTCAAAGCCTATTGAGACCAAGTGGCGAGCAACGTCCGCAAAGCTTTTGCTTTGCTCTTGAGCGCCGCTTTGAAGCGATGACTTAAGATTGGTGGGCAATGTCACGCCAATAGTCATTTGTCGGGCCTTGGACTGGAATTTGTCACCCTTGTCGGGGGCGGCTTTCGCGGCAGTCTTGTCAACGCGATACGACCGTTTCGGCCTGCGCCACTCTTCGGGCCAGTCAACCAAAGAAGTCTTTGTCAATGCGTCTGACAACTCAAGAAGGACAGCCCGGATGGCTTCCCGCGCAGTTGGGGCAGTCTGTGTTCTCCTGCCTACTCTAGGAAGCTCGAAAGAGCAGGCAATTGAGCCGTCCTCTGCAGTCTCAAGTTCGGCATCCTTGAGAATGCCGAAGTAGAGGTCTGTCAGATGGATCAGCATTGCTCGTCCCTCTGCGACATCCACAGGGTCTTGAGCGGGTTTCATTGGCGCCCTCCATGGCGAAGCGAGGCGAAGCTCGCCCCTTGACACCAGTGTAGATCTGTATCAATAATATATCAACCCTTGAGGAAGCCCATGACGGAGACGGACCTCGCTGCAGCCGTCAGGGCAGCAGTCGATCAGTGGATGCAGGCGACGACGCCTGCTGAGCAAGTTGCCCAGCTCTCGTGCCCGGGCAAGTTGAGCACCGACCTGGTGGCAATTGCTGCGCCGCTGCTCATGCAGGCCGGACACACGGCTGCAGGCGTGCGGGATTTTTTTCTCGCCTCACCCTATCGCCTTCTGCCGGGCGCGTTCTTGGCTACCCAGCTCCCTGACACGCCGCTGGGCTTCTTTCCCGTACCGGACAGCCCTGCAACGATCGCCGGCAGAGCTGCGGCTCTGGCGATACACGGGCTGCTCCAGCTCGAGACCGTCGCCTACGGCACAGAAAACTCGGGCAGCCTGTTCGTGAACCTCGTGGCGATGCCTGGTGAGGGCAAGGTGCCTGCGAAGTCCAAAGATCGCATGCGCGGCCACACGGACGCCGTGAGCTTCCCCTTCAACGGCGAGGACGACGCGCTGAACCCGCGCATCGCACCGTCACCCGATCTGGTCACGCTCGTTGGCTTGCGCAACCCCGGCGCAGTGCCCACGCGCCTGATGCCGCTGAACGCCATCCTCGCCCTGATGACGCCTGAAGACATCGCAGAGCTGAAGAAGCCGCAATACCTGATCAACTCGCAGACCACCTTCGTGCCTGGCATGAAGAAGATGCTGGGCAAGGAACACATCGCCTACGACGAGCCGGTGCTGAAAGAGGGCGCCATCGGCACTTACGTGCGGTTCAGTCACACGAAGGTCATCGCGCCGGAAGAGGGCGGCCCAGCGCAGCGGGCACTAGACAGCTTCGAGGCCGCCTGCAACCAGGTCGCCCAGCCCGTCATCGTCAACCCGGGCGACCTCTTGATCATCAACAACCGGCTGGGCACGCATGGTCGCGGCGCAGTCGGCGACGACGTGGGCGGCCAGTCGCGCTGGCTGCTCCGGGCCTACGGTCTGGATACCGACGAACTCGACCCGCAGAAGCGCCACGCTGGAGGCCCGGAGTACGTGCTGTTTCCTTGACTGGTGCGCCTGATGCGGCGCGCCGCCGGCCGGCTGATGCGTCCAGGGGTATCAGCGCCTTGGTGTTCGTCGGTTATAAACGCTGCTGAGCGACGCGACCACAGCGCGCCACCTTCAGAGGAGATCCCCCCATGCCGTACCAGGCCCCCATCCAGCGCAACGATCCGACCGCGTTCCTTTTCCTGGTCGACCAGTCGACCTCGATGGCCGACAAGATGGCCGGCTCGGAAAAGACCAAGGCGCAGTTCGTGTCCGACGTGCTCAACCGCACGCTGATGAATCTGGTCACGCGGTGCACCAAGGCCGACGGCGTACGAGATTACTTCGAGATTGGGGTACTCGGCTACGGCGGAAACGGGCCCGTCAACGGCTTGGGCGGCGAGCTCGCGACTCAAGTGCTGAGTCCGATCTCGGCATTCGAGCGCAACCCGCTTCGCATCGAAGACCGCAAGCGCAAGGTCGACGACGGTGCCGGTGGCCTCGTCGAGCAGTCTGTGAAGTTTCCAGTGTGGTTCGAACCTGTTGCCAACGGAGCGACGCCCATGAGGTCCGCGCTGCAGGCCGCGGGCGTCGCGCTGGCCGAGTGGTGCGACAAGCATCCCGACAGCTACCCTCCGACTGTCTTGCACGTGACCGACGGCGAGTCTACGGACGGAGATCCCGAAGACCTGGCTTCGGCCTTGCGCGAGTTCAGCACCACGGACGGAAACGCTTTGGTCCTGAACCTGCACGTCAGCGCCGTCGCGGGTCATCCGATTGCGTTCCCGGCGGCTGAGCGCTCCTTGCCGGACTCGTTCGCGAAGATGCTGTTTCGCATGTCCAGCCTCCTGCCGGAGCACTTGGTGAAGATCGCCCAGGAGAAGGGCTTGAGCGTGTCGTTCGAGTCGCGCGGCTACGTCTTCAACGGCGAAGCCAGCGAAATTGTCGATTTCTTCGACATCGGCACTCGGGCGTCGCAACTTCGCTGACCGTGGCCAGGCTGCGCGTCGACCTCGTCGCGTCGACTCCAAAAGATCCGCAACGCCGTGACCTCAACGAGGACGTCTGGCAGTTGGACGACGCTTGGCAGCGCTGGGCGCTGTCTGACGGTGCGTCCGAGTCGTACGACTCCAGGGCGTGGGCGCACCTGCTTGTCTCGCGATACGTGGAGAGTCCGGCTGTTAGCCCGCTGTGGGTTGCTGACAGTGTCAGAGACTACGCCAGCACGGTTGATGCGGGGAACCTGAGTTGGTCACAACTTGGCGCGTTCGAGCGGGGGAGCTTTGCGACTCTGCTGGGCGTGGAGATGGCGAGCAACAGCACCGACGTCGAAGTTCTCGCCATCGGAGACAGCGTTGCGCTGCACGTGCGAGATGGCGCGATCGTCGCTGGTTATCCGTTCCGCGTTCCTGAAGACTTTCCCGATCGCCCGCGGCTGCTGTCCACGCTGACGTCAATGAACGATTTCGTCTTCGAGCCGGACTTTGTGACCAGAAACAGCAGTCGCACCTGGGCCGTCCAGCCTGGCGACGTCTTGCTTCTGATGACCGATGCGGTCGCCTATTGGGCGCTGAAAGAGTCGGCAGACGAGCCCAGCTCGGTGCATGTTCTGCTCAACGTCGCCGGTCAGGATGATTTCGAGGCTCTCGTGCTCCGTCTCAGAGCCGAACGACGCTTGAAGCTGGATGACTCAACGCTCGTACGCCTGGCGGTCGAGGCTTAGTCGGTTGCGGGCGCGATCGGTATTGGCATGGCATATCCGTCGATAGAACAGTACCAAGAGCTACTTCAGAACCCGCGTGCGGCGTTTCCCGACGCCCAACTTGCTCGCGGGCGTATCAAGAGCTCAGGCATGCTCGGAACGCCTCAGGTCGTTTCCGGTGGGTTTGCGCTCACCTACGCGCTTGAAGTGGACGGAACCAAGTTCGCGGTGAGGTGCTTTCACCGCGCTGCCCCGGAACTCGAGCAACGCTACGCGGCGGTCTCCAGACGACTGAAGTCGCTTCGGTCGCCATACTTCGTCGACTTCGAGTTCCAGCCCAAAGGCATCAAGGCGCCTGGCGGCCTCTTTCCGATCGTCAAGATGGCCTGGGCCACCGGGGTGACTCTGAGCGAGTTTGTCGAGACGCATCACGCAGACAAAGCCAGGCTCGGCAACTTGCAACGGGCCCTGCGCCAACTGGCGACGGATCTCGAGGGCATGGGTATCGCTCACGGCGACATCCAAGAGGGCAACCTCATGGTGTCTGCGGATGGCAGCCGAGTGCAGCTCATCGACTACGACGGCATGTACGTTCCCGAGCTCGCCAGCATGGGCGGCGCAGAACTCGGCCATCGTGACTACCAACATCCTGCCAGAGACGCCACGCGCTACGACCCAACGCTGGACAGGTTTTCGTTCATCAGCCTCGATCTGTCGCTTCGGGCGCTCAGCGAGCGCCCATCGATCTGGACGACCTCGCAAAGTGGAGCGGGCGTCATCGTCTTCAAGGCCAACGACTTCGCCGACCCTGCGGCGTCATCCACACTCGCAGAGGTCGCGCGAGTACCGGCATTGCAACGTGACGCAGCGAACTTCGCGAGCGTGTGCAGAGGCGGATTTTCTGAAGTCCCAACGCTGGCTGAATTCTTGGCGGGGCAGAAGATCCCGCAACAGATCATCGCGCTTGGTGGCGCTCAGAAAAATGCGCAGCCCGCGGTGGGCTACATCAGCCAGTTCCCGGTCCTTGATGGGAGCGACTATCCGAAGTTTGCGCTTCGCGTTGGAGAGACAGTCGAACTCGTGGGTCGCATCACGCAGGTGCGAACGTTCTTTACTCGTGCACGCAAGCCCATGGTCTTCATCAACCTTGGTAAGTATCCCGGCTGTGTTTCTCTGACGCTTTGGAGCGATGCCCTGGCGACGAAGGGAGACAAGCCAGGGGACGCTTGGGAGGGCCAGTGGATCTCAATTCGCGGGTTGGTCGAACCGCCAAATCCCAAGCAGAAGAGCCCGGCGGCGTTCATTCAAGTGGGGCAGCTCTCTCAGATTGTCAGGATCACTGAGAAGGAAGCGCGCTTCCGGTTGGCGGGGCCTGGGCGCCCACTGGCCGCGAGCGTCAAGCCACGCCCGGATAACCAGGCTCAGCTGGAGAAGCTCTTGGGCGGCGCCGCTGCTCGTTCGCCTTTGATGAACAGGCCGGCGTCCGTTGCGCCGCCACCCGTTCCGCGTTCGCCACCTCAGCCACCGAAGTCTGCGAACCAGCAGATCCTGGCGAAGATGCAGCAAGCCTCGGTAACAAAGCCGATGACGTCGCCGGCTCCGCCGCACGTTGCCGGCTCGCCTCGTCCATCGCCGCTACGTCAGAACTACCAGCCGCCGCCTGCGTCATCGTCTCCGCCGAATGCGAACAAGGGCGGCTCACGCTTTTGGCTTTGGGTGGCAGCAGGCGTTGCGATCTGGATGGTTCTCAAGATGCTGGGTCATCGCTAAGGGTTCATCGCAGTGTTTGGATGCGGACATGCGGCTCCGGAACAGCGCCGAGTCTGACCAGACACAAACACCTAGTCGTTTGGGAGCGAGTGACAGCCGTTGCTCGATCCTGAGCTTGGGCCAGAATGACAGCGACGACTGCTCATGGAAGGCTTGACAGGCCTGCGCAACATGGATAGAATACAAAGTATGCATAATGAATACGGGAGTTATCATGCTTTCAGTCAGACTAAACGCAGAGGTGGAAGCTCAGCTTGAGTTTGTCGCCACAACCTCTGGCCTTTCCAAGAACCAGATCGTCGGCGCCGCTCTCGAGCAATACCTCAAGATGCAAGACTTGGGCTCAATTCCCCTTGAGCAATCAATCCAAGAGGTGCAGCTAGCGGGCTTTCTGCATCGCCAGAAGCTGCAAAACGAAGAAGCCAAAAATGCAGTCCTGGTTGCGAACTGGGCCAAAAGCTGCGGCATTTGGAGCGCAAAGCCAAATCCCTCCGGCAAGCCCAACGGTGCCCTTCACGGGCGAAACGTGGTCCTCGGCTTCGCGTGGAATGACGAGAAGGTCGATGTCATCAGCAAGTGGATGCCGCCCAATCCGACCGTCGGCGCCGATGCTTATGCCTACAACATCCTCTCGTATGAGCGGTGGATCGCTGTGATGCGACTCTGCGAGACCAAGTAAACCTTGAAGGTTCTCGGAGACGAGCCGTCGCTAGACGATTGGCCCGTCAGGCTGCCTCCAGCGGTTGTGGCCGGCAGCATGAAGCCTGAGGAAGTTGGCCTCGTTCATGCTTAGTTCGGGGACGACAGCGACGGCCAGGCGAAGGCGACTACTTCGATCGACACTGTCTTCGACGAGGTAAGCGTAAGCCGTAGGGCGGCGCTCTCCGACCTAGAAGGTGACCTCCAAGATCGCCAGACCGAAGCAACGCAAGCTCAGGACACGATATTTCCTGGACGACCTCGCTACCATCGAAGTGAAGCTTAAGTCTTCAGCGGTCGAGTGGCCAGATCGTGTACCTCGATGCACGGTCGCGGTTCAAAGAGCAGCCGCCTGCGCTTGAATTTGAGCCAGCGTCGTTGCGTTCGTGAATGAGTAGCGCAGCGCCCCTTGCGTGCTGCCATCTCGCAGTTCGACCGTGTGAAGGTCGTAGTTGTAGGAGAAGCAGTAGCGCTTTCCCGCGATCTTGACCCAGCAGGTCCTGGCAATGATGCCGTTGCGCTCGTAGACGTCGATGGTGTCAGTCGGGCCTAGCCTGGCGCGAACTTCGTCCGAGAGGGGCTGAATGACCCCTGCGACCTGCGCGGCATGATGGTTGGCGTCCACGATGACGGACGCTACGTATACATCGACGTCGTGTGCGGTAACTAGGCGACGAGCCATGAGGTAATCCTTCCCTTTGGGTTTTGAGTTCGATGGAAGGTTTATGCCCCATCTTGACCCACCACGATCAACGGAACAGCACCTGCCGAGGCAGCGTTATCGCTTGCATCTGCTTATCTGTCTCGTAGCATCCATCGAACGGTATCGCACTTGCTGAGGTACATGCCTTGATCTCGAATGACGCCCTGATATACCGCAAGAACATGGGTCGCAAGGCACTGGCACGTCGATTCGATAGGCGGAACCAGCTTGTCCGCGATGGAGACACAGAGTTGCTCGGCGAGCTCGATGAAGTTCTCCTTGAACTCTTCGTCCTGCGAGGCATGCTGCTCAAGTGCTTCCGTGAAGCGCCTTGCTCCAGGCGGCGTCGGTTTTCTTGAGGTCTCGCTCGTTCGGAAGCACGCCGGTGCCGTTGCGGAGAAACCTGACGACCTCCTCTTCCTTCGGAGAACCGACCTCTATTCTGGCCACGTCATTTTCTGGGCCGGGTCTGCTTCAATTGCTTGGGCTGGGGCCAAGCCCAGGGGTGCGGTGGTGGCGAGATCTTCGACCTGCTCCCCGATTCAACGAGATGACCACCGTGCTACCGTTCACGCCTGGTACAGCATAGCCTCGAGCAATCAGGGCAGTACGGCCACCTCTGCCCGTGGGGTCACAAAATTGCTAGCCCACAAAGTGTCGGGTTTGAGACGCTGAATGCGTTCTAGTGGAAAGCATGGACGAAATTACGCTCGCCGATTTTTGGAACAGACCCAGCCGATTGGAGGACGCGAAGTCACAGTTGCTCGGCAAGGTGCTGGTCGACTACGACCGCGGTTCGGTCGCATCAGCTGTCGGCGGGTTGATGACGCTGCCCGGTTTCCAGGCCAATTGCGTGCGCCTGGAAGTTCTTGCCCAACTTGCCGTCGGTGTGTGCGCGGGCAATAAGAAGCCAACGCATCAGCATCTCAACACTTGGTTGAACCGCCAGCTTGGCAACTCCGAGCTCGTGGTCTTGGAGGATCCGGCGGAAGACGTCTTTGTCACCAACGTCATCACGCGGGTCGGTGACTTTCGAGTGTTCCCGGCAACTTGGGAGCAGGCTGCGTTTGCGACCACGCTGCTGGTTGAAGCTGTGTCCACGGCGCCTGACCCAACCGTGCTTGAATCGCTCGAAACCGTCTTGCCGCTGCTTCGCTTGTCTGACGTCGTCGTAGCGCGTAGTGGCCTGAACCGTTGGGACATGGCGCCGTCCTATCCGCGTGGAGTGATGGCTATCTTGCCATCGCTCGACGTCGCCGCGCTTGCGCGACGGGTGAAGTTCACTCCATCTGACCTTGCTGGATTGGGCATCGACGCGTCCGTCTTGGAACCGTTTGTCTTCGATGACGCCGATCGCGCCGGTCTGCTGGCAGAAGAAGAGGAAGAGACGACGCTACACCGTCGACCACTTCTGCGCGTCGGCGACGACTTCGTGCTGGCCATTCCCGGCGCAGTTTGCTACGCGGTCAGGCGGTTCCTTTTGGCTTGCGCTGAAAAGTCTGGCGCGCTGGACAAGTTGAACGCGGCACTGATGGTCTGCGCGCGATCGCGCCTGAACGAGGTTGCCACGCATGGAAGTCGACATGAGGTCAAGCGTGTCGACCTACCGCGTGACGTTCAGGCAGTTAGCGGTGTCTGCCAGAGCTTGGTCGTGGAGGTGGGTGGCGGCCGCTTCGTCCAGTACGTTCTGGTTGTAAATGACATCGCGAGGACAGCCAGCTCAGGGCTACTCTTTCAACACGAGCTCTCTGCCGAAAATGAGGCAAAGGTTGCGGGGCACATCACGGGGGTTCGAGTCCACCTGGAAAGTACTGGGGCCGTCAGGTCAGGCCATACGATCGTTGTATCCGGGCTCCTTGGCCAGCTGACGTGGTACGAGCCAACACCGGCTCGCGAAAAATGGACGTACACGCCCATTAATCTCTCGGACCTGCAGATGTTCCTTCGGGATCCGGACGACCCCCTGGACAAGATGATCCTGCTCCTCAACCAGGAGCAGAAGCCGGCCGGGCAGGGCGTTCAGCTTCCGAACTACAACGGCTTTTTGAACCTCTATCGATTCTGGACGCAACAGGGATTCAACTTGAGGCATCGCAGCGTCGGCCATGACGCTGCGGCAACGATCCAGCTAGAGATCAACTTCGTTGCCACGTATCGTCGAAAACGGCGAGTCGCAGTCGATGAGCACTGCGCGACGCTACCAGGCGGCAAAAGTACCGTCGTGCAGCGCTCCAACAGTGAGTCGTCATACTCAATGCTCAGGGAGGTGCCTTCGTACGTCAGCTTGGACTTGCTGAGACAAGACGTACTGGGGTTCCTTCTTGAGAGCGAAGGAAAAGCGCTTTGGCTCATCATGGCGCCACCGAAGGACGTTCAAGCTCGTGATCCGGCCTTTGAGCTTTGGCAGGCGCTCGAGCTACTCGTCTATCGCGCGGCTCTGATGTTTGTGCCGTTCTCGAAATTGACCAACGAGGTGACCGAGATTGTGCTCGATTTCTCCGGTGTGCTCGGCCAGCGTAAGGCATCCGAGGCGGCGAGCACCGAGACGCTGCTCCAGGAGGTACTCGCCGCATCCAGGCCGGCGTACATCGTCCGCGCGCAGCCAGGGTTCCTCAGAAACTTTGAGCACGTCGAAAACAGGGGCGAGCAATATCTTTTGGCCGAAGTGCTTCGGGGCCTCTCGATGCTGAGCGACGTCGCAACCTTGTCCGCCGAGGAGTCCCGTGAAGCGGCGCTTCGCGTGCTCGGGGGGACCGGCGCAAGAGTCTTGCACACGTTTCGGGTATGGAGCGACGTCGAGATCTTGCTGGCAAGCAACCCACATGAGACCTACCGGAGACCCACCGAGCACATAGAGTCGGCCCTTCATTCGGCGTTTGCCTGGGGAGTGGCAGAGACAGAGCGCCGCGAGCTGAATGCTAAAGACACCATCGAGGCGTTTCACCAGGGCGTCCTGCACAGGGTAGAAGATCTACAGGCTCGTCTGAAGGCGTTCAATCGCACGGCCTTGTTGCGACGTCTCCTTGAGGAGAACGAGACGCTCATCGCGGACAGACAGCGCTGGAGGTTCACCGCGCGCGCCGTTCGAGGCCTGTATGGTGATGAGGAGGGCACACTCACGGCTCAAGAGGCGGAAGGCAAGCGAGCGCAGTTGCAGGTCTCACTTCGCGCTCTTATTGAAGCGGCCGCGTGCGAATGCAGCGACGCGGAGTTGGCAGAACCTGATGGCTTCCAGCTGGACGAGCTGGTCGGTGCGATGACGACCATCATCGACCTCGGGCGAGACTCTGACGTTGTGTATTTCGGCCTGGCGAGTCGGGGGATGACCATCTATCCGAACGGGGGGTTCGCGCTCGATGCGGACTTGCTCGCCGAGCTTGCCGAGCCCTTCATGCAGCAGTCGTTCGAATCGGAATTTCGGGCATCTGCTGAAAACTACGATGCATGGACAGGAAAGGTGGCGCCGTCCGAGGGCTCCTGGTCTGACGACATCTTCGGCTCCGACAAGCTACGTGCGGCCTGGCTGGCCGAGTACGGGCTGTCGCTGGATGCTTTCCGAGAGATCTTGGGTGAGATCCAGGATCTCGCGGTCGCCAAAGGCCAAGTGGTGCTGACAGCGACGGCCGCAGAGATCGCATCCAATCGCCGTGATGCGGGATTGAGTGAAGAGAATGTGCAGGCCTTCCTGCGCTCATTCGGGCTGCCGCGTCGTTTCACCTGGCCTGCGCAGCCACCAGACGCGGCAAAGGACATCAAGCCCTGGCGGTTCGAGCGGCGCCTGTCTGTCAGCTTGAGGCCGCTTGTCCTCGAAGACGATCGCGGCGACCGCTTCACCTATGGGGTGGGAACCGCGCGCGAGTCGTTCATGTATATCCTTGACAGCATCCGCGCAGCGAGCTTCGACAAGGACGTCTTCCGCTCGCGTGAGATGCGTTCTTGGATCGGCGGCGCCGTTGATGCCCAGGGCCACGCGTTCGGCGAAGAGGTTGCCGAGAAACTGCGAACCCTCGGCTGGTCGGCGGCTAGTGAGGTTGGCATGCGGCAGCTGGGCTCTCCGAAGAAGCCTGACCTCGGAGACGTCGATGTGCTCGCGTGGCGCGAGGATGGTGTCGTCTTGATCATTGAGTGCAAGCGATTAAAGGCCTCGCGGACGATTGCCGAGATCGCACAAACCTGCAATCGCTTCCAGGGAAATGTCGACGACCTCTTGCACAAGCACCTGAGAAGGCGGGATTGGGTCGCCGCCAATCCAACGAGCGTGGCGAAATTCTGCAAGCTCGACGTTGACAAGCTCTCCCTGCGGTATCCGCTGGTCGTCAATCGCGTCGTGCCGTTTAAATACCTGTCGAACCTGCCGATACCGCCGTCTGAAGTCGTGATTTTTGACAAGCTTGACTCTTACACCGAAGAGGTCGGCGCAAGGTAGGACTAGGCATCCGGAAGCACTCGCTGACGCTGCATTCCAGGGCTCAAACTAAGCGCGCTGGATTTCGACCAGGAGGTCCGCCAGATCGGCGGGGAGCACATTGAGCACCTCGTATCGTCGAGTCAAGCGATCGTGGTTGATCTCCGCTTTGTACTTGTCGCGCAACGGCCTAATCAGCTTCTTCATGTCACACTTCATGAACCATCGGGGCAGCTGAACGGTCGCGCCACCTGAGTATTTCACCGCCTCTGGAGTCGTGTCAGTGAGGTCGGTGACATCGTCGGAGTCGGCGGCCTTGTTCGACCTGACAAGCGTTGCGTAGATTTCGAGCATTCCGTTGGCGATGAGCTGGAGCGTCGCGGGCGGCAGATCGCTCAGAGATTTCGACTGCTGATGGGTGACCTCCGGTGCGAAGTCGGGCCGATCTTCGATGTTTTCGTCTAGCAAGTACGCATAGAGGAAGAGAGGATCGAGAAGGTAGGACTCAAGGTGGCGTCGAACGACAGCGTGCACGCGATCTCCTGGATCTGGTTGCCCGTCTCGGTCGACGACCCCGGCGACCTGGTTGGTCTGGATGTCCTCGACCCATCCAATGACCATGTTCTTGCCGCCGCCTGAGCGCCCCTTGCTCGCAGGTATGAACGTGAGTGACCGTGAGGCGTCGAAGTCGATGTCTGGGAACCGGCGACTGTTGAGAATTGTTTGAACGACGCGGAAGAAGGCAGCGTCGTCGACGTCCTCCACGAAGACGGCCTTCGTGTCAGTGCCTACAGTCACGACGCCAGCCGTCAGGCGCGCTACGGCCTGCCACTTGTCTTTGACTGCTGAGAGTCGAGGGGTCTCCGAGCTCATGACGAACAATTCCTCGTCGCCGGCCAGCGCCACGGTGGACGGAGAGTGAGTTGTCGCGATGACGCGGATGCCTCGCTTTTCGATCAACTCTCTGCGCACTACCCTCAGGAAAACGCTTGTCAGCGCTGGATGGAGGTGCGCATCAGGTTCATCAAGCAGCAGTAGGGCGGTTCGAGACGTCAGCGCTGATTGGTTGAAGAAGTACGACCAAATAGCGACCATGAAGATGACTCGCTCGCCTGAGGAGAGGGAACTCGGCGGGATGACGGTGCCGGTCTGACGGTCATGCAGCTGCAGCCTGTAGCTCGCGTGAAAGTCCTCCGTCCAGTCGGCTTCAACCACCGTCGGCGCGAAGGCTTCGTAGCGCAGGCCGGCTCCTCGCAGTGCGTCATTGACAGCGACCCACGGCAGCTCACCAAGTCGCTTGGAGATCTCCTCCTCTGAGGCTCCCCTGCGTTTGAGGTAGTGCGCTCGGACCGCATAGCTCAGAAACAGCAGCGGCACCGTCGCATACATCGACGTAGGATTTGTCGCGCCTTCCTTCATCAAGACGAAGTTTGGCGGAAGCGCCTCGTTGAACAGCGTTCGCTCGATGTCGTTGCGTCCAGTACCCGTCGATCGTTCTAGCGACGACCAAAGCGGGTCCCAGAGGACATTTCTCATACGAGCGGCGCCCTCCTGAACTGGAGCCTCCCGTGCGTTCCACGCATCATCGATTGCCTCGCGAAGCTGCTGGATCGAAGCTTGAGCGTCCGAGATCTCCCAGTAGCTGCGAAGGAACACAGTGCTCTGCGAGTCAAGACGGTCGGAGCACTCCACTTCCGCTTCGAACGGCTCGTTGTCAGAGTCGCGCGGGTTGAACGCGCCAGGCGGTTGAGGGAGTAGGCCGGCTCGGCGCGCAATGAGTTCGAGAAGTTGCGTCTTCCCGCTCCCGTTTGCCCCGGTGACTAAGGCAAATTTTGGGATGCCGCGCCACTCGAGCGCGGAGATCGATTTGTAGCGACCCTTGACCAGACGAATGTCCATGCGGCTCCTCCTCGAGCTCGATTATTTCTGGGGCAGAGGATAGCCTGGGAATCCACGCCACGGTCGGCTTCGGTGCAGCGGTGAGTCAGTCCCGAAACTCATCCCTGGGCATCGCTAGCGTCGATCGCGGCAAGCGCAGTGGATGCGGCCTCGCGGATGTCCAGCTCAGGGTCAGCCAACAGACGTGTTGCCTCGTGCCGTATGACATCCACAGGAAGAAACCTCAAGTCCAGGATCGGAATGGCGCTGTATCTCAGTGACGCCGAAGAGCTCTTCAGAAGTGGAAGAACTTCGTGCGATGTCGCCACCGTAAAGATGTGCCCGGCAATCGCCTGCCTCAACAGGGGCGCGGTGATCTCACCGGCAGACAGCTCGGCGACCACCTCGACGCGAACCTTTTCGTCTCGCAACATCATGGCGAGCAGCGGTGCAGTAGCTTGCTTCCGCACTTCAGGTCGGGAGTCCTTTGCCGTCGCAATCAGGAACGGCGCGTCGTCGTGGTACGCCTCTACTAGAACAATGGCAAGCTCATCGCGCGGGCTCAGGGGTACGGTGCCGGTTTTGAGCGGATAGGGCTGCTCTTTGCCTCTCCAAGCGTCGAATTCCACACAAAGTTTCTCTATAAACTCTGGCGTGCGCGGCATCGCCTTCGCAAGTTCCACTGACGCGGTAGCAACTCTTGGCAGGTTTCCAGCCAGGCCGCGAAGGACGATGAGTTCGTGTGCGTTCGTAAAGGGTTGCTTGAGCTCGCGGTAAAGATGGCGACAGCCATCGCCTAGCGGGCCTCTGCTCAGCCGCTCTACGAGCATCGCTTGGATCCGATCAGCGGGAAGATCTCTCCCCAGAAGTGCTGCCAGGTATAGGGCAAAGCCTTTTCCGTTCGCAACGAGTCGGCCAACACTGTCTTCATATCCAGCCGAGTGTCGTAGGCCGTGTAGCAACTGCGCTCCGCTCAATGCAAAGTACTTCTCGCCTTGCATGATGATCGATTCGAGCAGCGGAAGCTTCGCCGCATCAATCGACAGGCGATCGAAGTCGGCGTCTGCGTCGACGGAGTCTAGGTCGTACAGCCACATCCTTTGGCTGCGCTCAGCCTCAACAGGGCGGTTTTTGTAGCGCCGAGCCTGTGCGGCCAGTCTGCGAACATCGATCCCTGCGGCCCGAGCTATTGCGTGGAGTACGTAGCGGCGCTCAACATAGACTTCGCTGGTCGCGCAGAATGTAGACAACGTGCTCGCATCGAGTTCCCAAAACCGGGATGCAGTCAGCAGTGCTCCGAGCTCAAGAAATCCGTCGCTCGGATCCGAAGCTTCAGGTGCGACGCTGCTATCGTCTATCGTCTCAAGAAGGCAAGACATCTGTCCGTTCCAAGGAGCGATGTCTGCAAGGAACTTGTCAAAGTGAGCGCGAAAGCTGGTACGGGAGGGTAGGGGGACTCCCGTTCCTTCAAGAACTTTCGAGAGCTCGACGTAGTCATTGACGGATAGCCAGTCGTCCTTCTCCAGAACCTTGCGAAGCACATCCAGGCCCTCAGCGTTGGCCGAGTTGCTTACGATCCGGCGTGCCGCTCCCACAAGGAATTTCGTCTTGACGGCGCTACCAGAGGAGGAGAGGTCGAAGCCACGCAAATGCGACTCTTTCGGCCAGTTGTCCTTGGCCGAGAGAAGACGCTGGAGGAGTTGCTCATACGGAACCCCCGCATCGTCGCTCGCGCATAGAGCTCCCCAGGCGACGATGCTGACCCAAGCGTCGGTTGCTTCAAGGTTGGCCAGCGTTTGATCTCTCATCAGCGGCCAATTGGTCTCTGCGATGAGACACAGTGCGTCGCCGGCTGCATAGCGAGTCTTTGAGAACGCATTGGCGCAAACGCGCCAACAGCTATTGGCGAAAGCTCCCACTGCTGTAGGCGCAACGGGAAGGCCGGATTGAACGATGAGTTCAGACGCGTCCTCCAGCCCAAAGGCGGCTGTGCTGTCACCAGCGGTTGCAAGCTCCGTCCACACTTCGAGAATAACGTTAGCCAGTCCAAGATGACTTGCGAACGAGAGCGTTTCTCGCCACGAGGGGGTACGGATAGCTTGCGACACAAGTGCACGCTGCTCGCTGACTGCACATGTGGCGATGTACCGAGCCGCGGCGAACTCCCCAAACGTCTTATGCACGAAGGTCAGAGCCTCTTGCGTAGACGTCTGGACGCGCTCGACAACGCCGAGCGCTTCCCAGTAGCGTATGCACTCCTCTACCTTGCCGTGGCTTGCCATCTGACCTAGACCGGTCTCGTCTTGCCACCAGCGAGCGCAACGGGAGACCGCGTCGTCAGCGGGTTCATACCCGTGCGCAAGCAGCGACCAACCGAGCAGTTCCAGCAGTCGACTTCGCTCCGCAACTGCAGGTGGAGTTGCGGTCATTCGGGGGGGCGGATGATCTTCTATGAGCTTGAAGAGTTGTCGGTAGAGAGACGTCCGATCTGTACTGGGTTCAATTCCTTTGGCGGCCAGCGCTGCGATCAACGTAAGCATCAACGGGCTTCTGGCAGCGACGCCGCGTACATGGCGAGCTTTGAGTTGCTCCTTGGCGAGAGCCCGTGAAGTTGCACGCCTTTGGTCATCTGGAAACGGTATCGAGTCCAGCACCGTCTCAAGCGCGCCCTCAGCCTTTGTCTCGTTGAGCGCCTGCAACTCGTAGTGCCTCCAGCTACCCAGCAACGTTGACTGGTAGCCGATCGGTCGTGTCGCCACGATCACGCGACTGTCCGGATGCCCAGCCGCAAAGGCGTGGAGTGCCTCCGTTGCAATGGCTTGGAGGCTGCCACACTCGTCCAGCCCGTCACATAACAAGACGGCATCCTCGAGCGCCACTGGCCCAGGGTGCAGACCTGAGGAACTCAGCGCCGCCTCGACGAGACAGGCCTCAAATCTTCTTCCCGAGCTCCGCGTCAGGGCCACGACTTGCGGCAGCCGCGCGAGCAGCACAAGGTAGCCGTCGCTGGAATAGTCGAGAGCTAGGCGCTTTAGGAGCGTCGACTTACCGATGCCAGGCCCTCCGACGACGACTGCCTTGCGTATGAAGCGGCCGATCGTGTGTGCGTCGATCTCTCGGTCAGAACGCCGGCGTCGCGATCCGTAGTCGTGGTACCTGCGGATTGCACTGTCCAGCTCCTGATCACTTGAGTCTGCGGCCTCCACAACCGTTGCTTGAAGCGGTATCCAACTCTCCTTCAAGCCGATGGGTGAGCTGACTCCCAAAATTGTCAGCTTCGAGTAGGTCGCGCGCATCCAGGTACTCAACTCTGAGCGCAGCTGGAACGAGGTCTCGATCGGCCCCTTCCTGAGTTCAACACCGCGGAGCGCTAGCTCCTTGGCGATGGACGCGGAAGTGGCGCCTCCGCGAATTTCCACTAGCCTTCTGCCGTATGCGACGAGCGAGGCCCAAGCAAGAGCCGGATCGACAACGAGCGGTGCCAGTCGTTCCGCTGCAAGCCCTTCAGAGTCGCGGTTTCCATCGATGGCCGCGACCGTGACGATGCGTACGCTCTTGCACGCTTCGGTTGGGTCGATGGAGTTGCTTTTAAGCAATTCCAGGAAATGAACACCTAGATCTCGAAGGCCATCGGTTCGACCAGTCCCAATGCGTACGATGTCCTCCGCCAGCTGAGCTTTGATGGTTCCGCTGCTGTTGGGACAGACTGCAAGAACGCCTGCCTGGATACGACCCTTCGCTACCCCATTGGCCAGGGCCAACAGCGCGTCCCAGAGGCTCTGGCCAGTAGCCAGTCCGCGTTTGGCTTGAACCTCCACGATCTGGTCGTTGGTACAGACGAACGCGATGTCGTCGCCTGGGCCGCCTGTTTCTGCATCCAAGCATTTAGGTATGTCGGCAAGAACGCCTTCCAACCAGCCAACCGGCCGCTCAGCGAGAAGATTGGCCATCACGATGGCGCTGACCCTCGCTTGGAAGCCCAGTCCTCGCTCAGCGGCGCTCCCGCCGACCAGTCGTTTTCCTTTTTCTGTCTTGGCCATGGGAGGTTAGGCGGGGCTTTTCAAATGCAGGTGAGCGATCGGGGAGCGCAAGGCAATGCGATAGGGTGGTCGAGCGATGATATCTCCCAGTTCATCCTTGCAAGCGCCGGGAAGAACCTGCGCGACTACGGCCGCCGCTGAAGCGGCTGCAGGAATTTCCGTCTCGAAAGGATCGCGGAAAGGGCTAAAACAGATACCTAGACATCGGCCGAAGAAAAAGACCCCGATCGCGTTAACGACCGGGGCCTTCCAGGCCGAGAAGTCGGCTCAGCTTCGGACCCTTTGCTGAGAGCCTCGGCGCAGCGGGCGTTCTAGACAACGCCGTTCAGCACGTCGAGCATCAAGCAGAGGTGGTGCGATACCTGCAGCTCTTTGTTCTTCGGCAGGCCCGGGAAGTGCGCGTTTGACGCATGATCCGCGTACTCGTCGAGGGCGAAGTTCTTGCCAAATTGCTTGGGCCTGGACTTCGCGGCCGCGCTCAGCTTCTGAGCGGCTTGGACGAACTTTCCTTGGATGCTGCCGACCTTCATGTCGGTGTCATCTGAGACGAAGTGCTCTATCCAGATGTCTCCCGACTTTGGCTCCTTGTAGGTCGCATGAATGGCGACCGCCGCCGGCGGGCCACCGGTTGCCGAAAATGCGGAGCCGATGGCTGCGTAGTCGCCGAACCCCGCCCAGGAGGCCCTGAAGGTTCGGCGCCGGTCGGTGAACATCTCGGCACCGTCGTAGTCGGCGTTGCGATCGAGCTTGTTGAAGTAGTCTCGGATGCTGACGCGCTTGGTCGTTGGCAGCAGGGCCCGCTGCGCCGCGGTCATCTTGCCATTGAGGCTGATATGGAAACGTATGTTGGGGTTGGCTGTCAGGATCTTCAGCTGCGCATCAGCGAAAGACGGACTTGAGTAGGCGATGATCACTTCCCGCTTCGCGTACCGCTTCAGGAATGCGTTGACCTCAGAGATCTGAGTGTTCGACGTGCAGCGGAACATCGGGATGACCGACGAGTACTCGTCAATCGAGTCGCTGACGACTTTGAGCCATTTGCCGGCCTCGTCGGGCTGCTTCAGCTCGTGCTTGTCGGGGTTCAGGATGACCGCAAGCGCTTGGTCAGCGCTGCCGAAGTCGTCGATGCACCTGACCAATGCCTTCGTCTTGGCGAGCACAGGCTCGAGGACTGGTACGAGTAGGTCGAGGGGCCGATCGTCGTCGAACATGGCACGCAGCGCGAGCAGCTCGGACTGCCGCGCGTACAGAAATGGAAAGTACACCTTGCTCCCTCGTGCGCTACGCGCATCCCTTTAAATATGAAAGGGAATGTAGCGAGGCTAAAGTCGAATAGCAAGTGCTTCCAAGACTCTTCGGCGTTGCGGTCGGCTCAAGGGGGTCGCATATCCAAGAGCTCGCAGACTCTTCGGAAGTGCTTGGACAAAGGTAACGGTCTCGTCGTCGGTGGTTCGAGCGCGCATCGCGTTAACCAATGCGTCATGCGCCTGCTGCGGACTCAACATCTCAAACAGCGCTGCGTAGTGCTCGAAGAGCCGTCCGTTCGGAAGGACGGGCTGCGGGCCAAAGTGAGTCTGGACGGCGTCCATGTACTCTTGCTGCCTCAGCATCCTCAGCACCGGACCCGCCTCGACGCGAGTGGCGTCACCAATGGCCGGGCGCAACTCGGACAGGCTGCCCTTTTCGGTCAGGCACAGGACTCCGACACGCTGGTCGATGAGTGCAGCGTACCGGTTTGCCAACTGTGGATGCGTGACGAGGTAGACCCGGTCGAAGGCGCGCAGGTAGTCGCTCGTCTGGCTGCTCAATCGTCGATGGCTGTCGAACTCGGTCTTGATCTCGTAGGCGGTCGAGGTGCCGTTGAAGACTGCAGCGTCGACGATGGAGCTGCCGACGCCGAGTTCGATGGCCAGGCTGGACGTTCGGGGGCTATGGCGTCCGAACACGATGCGGTTGGCGATGGCCGCCTTGTAGACGTACTCGCAGCGGTAGTGGGACTCCATGGCGGACAGTCCTGCGTCGAAGAGGTCGCCCACGACAGCGTTCTTGCGCTCGGAGGTGACGCCCAGGTCGGCCAGTTCGCGCGTGACGTCGCTGGCGACGCCACTTCGGGCGATACCTTCAAGGACCGGACGTGAAAATGCGCGAGAAATCAGTCGCGTGCGCTCGAGCGTGTTCATCGAAGATGAGGTGGGTGAAGGATCCACGTGTAGGAACGGCCGAGTTATACGTCGCACTTGCCGTTGGCTGCCCGGTCGGTAGGTCAGGCCAAGGCGCGGAGTGTAGCGTTTTGCGCAGGGTGACCCTATTTTTCGGGCGCGCCGGATCCTGGGTACGAGTGGCGCTGAAGAGGCGACGGTAAGACTGTCCGGTCTGGGACAAACAGGTGGTCCCTATACGGTAGTCAGCACGCTACATCGGACGCAGAGAGCTCCTCACGGGCGGACAAGGCTGTCTTTGAAATCAAGGCTTACTGGAGGCTGTGAGGCGAGAATGCCGCTCTTTCGGATCCAGTACCTGTCTGATCGGTAGCGTCATGGCCACGCCCGTGGCCAAGCCCCATCGAAGGTGTGCGCGAGGTCAGGGTGGCAGGGAAGTATTTCGACATGGAGGCGATGTCGCTAGTGAAGGATCTGCCGAGTTGAAGCCGCCCGGTTGGATGCTCTCCGTGCTTATCGTGGTCGCGACCCTGACCCTTGAGTCAGGGGAAATCTGGTTCATCGATCGCGACTACTTCAGCATCAAGCACAGTGGACACTGGTTCGCCGGAGTGTTCGATTGCGGTTGGATGCGAATTGGATGCGGCAATATGTGGAGCGCGTCAGGCAGAACGTCTAGCCGCGGAACTGGTTTTCCGCATTGCTACGCACGCCAAATGAACATTTGCCCGCACTTATCTTGCTAAAGGAGCGTTAAACTGCGATCTCCCTCTACTTTCGAGCCTCAAATTTATGGCAACGCTTGCTGCAATCAAACGTCAGATCGCTGCGCTGGAGGCTGAGGCCGCTCGCATCACCAAGGTGGAGTTGAGCGGAGCTATCAGCAAGATTAAAGAGTTGATGAAGTCCTTTGGCATTACGGTCGAACACCTTGGCTTGGGCGGTCATAGCGCCAAGCAGGTGATCGTGGCAAAGAAGCCAAAGGCTAAGCGCGCTGGCGCTGGAACCCCGAAGTACATCGATCCGAAGTCAGGCAAGACTTGGACAGGCTTCGGTCGCGCGCCAAGTTGGATTGCCGAAGCTAAGAACCGCGACGACTTCCTTGTCGCACGCGCATCTTCCCCGGCGGTGAAGTCTTCTGAGCCTGCACCGGCAAAGGCGGCCAAGAAGGTTGCTGCGAAGAAGAGCGCTTCCGTCGCCAAGAAGGCCGGCAAGGGTGTCAAGGCAGCGACTAAGCACGTCGCCGCCGTTGCGAAGAAGGCAGCTACGCCGGATGCAGCTCCTGCTGTCGCCAAGAAGGCTCCCAAGAAGGGCGCATCGGCGAAGAAGACCGTTGCGAAGAAGAGTCCGGCTGTCAAGAAGCTCCAGGCTGCAAAGAAGGCGCCTTCAGCGAAGAAAGTGGCCAAGAAGTCTGTCGCTCGCAAGGCAAAGCCGGTATCGGTTGGCGCTTCGGCCGCGGCTACCAGCGAAGGCGGGGCTGCGCCCTCAGCGGCTTGAGGTCATGTTGACCGGGGGAACGGAGACGTTCGCCGTCGCGGTGAGCTCGCGGGGCGGTCGAGGCTCACCGGGTGAGCGTCTGCACCGGCTAGGATACTGGGATGACTCTTTCTTTGCGCTCACTCCTCGCGGTTGCTCTCGCCGCTACTCTTATCTCGCCGGTCGTCCAGGCCCGCAAGTCCAAGTCCGTCATCGCCCAAGCCGTCGACGCCTATGAGTCGACAAATTCCTACACCGTCCCGGCCGCCGGCAGCGTCGAGGTTGCGTTCAGCCCGAACGAAGGCAGCGAACACCTGGTGGTCAAGGTCATCGACTCAGCCAAGACCGAGCTCGACCTGCTGTCTTACAGCTTCACGAGCGTCCCCGTTGTCGAGGCGCTTGTTCGCGCGCGCCATCGCGGTGTGACGGTGCGCCTGGTGGCCGACGAGAAAGACAACGTCAAGGCCGATCGTTCCGGTAAGGCCCGTGCTGCTCTCGGCGCTCTGGTGAATGCTGGTGCAGATGTCCGCACGATTCGCGTCTACCCGATCCACCACGACAAGGTCATCATCGCTGACCGGCAGACCGTAGAACTGGGAAGCTTCAACTACAGCGATGCCGCCGCCCGCAAGAACAGCGAAAACGTGCTGGTGAATTGGAGCAATCCGAAGCTCGCCGAGGTCTACCTTAAGCATTTCCAGCGCAACTACGCTCAGGCGACTGTCTACAACCAGGGCTATTGACTGGAATTCAGAGTGGCGCCGCCACAGAGATGGCGGGAGCCGGTTCGAGGAGAAGATCAAGGCTGCCTCGAACGCGCTGGAGGCTGAAGGCATGAAGCTTGAGGTGCTCACTCCATCGATGTATCGAGTCGAAGACGGTCCGTTTTTGATTGAACGGTAAGCGGCTAGCTGCCGTCCGCCGACTCGACCGGCACCAGCGTCACTGGAATGAATTCGAGAAAGGACGAGTCGTACGGCAGTGCCAGGCGGGCCTGGTACGCGTCGAACGATGCCACAAGCTCTTCCTCCGAATACTCTCGATGTGGCTTGTAGTTGCCCGAGTCACTGATCAAACACTTCAAGGTGCCCACCGAGGACGCCACCCGGCGACAGCTTGAAGGGCATGATGTCCGCGCTCAGCCCGGGATTTTCTGATTCCACGGCGCATTGCCGCGACCGCGAAAGACCAGATTCTCTGCCAGGTAGCGTGCGACGCGGCCGGAGAATTCCTTGAGCTGAAAGTCATCAAGAGGACTTCCAGCGCTGAGGCCCATCGCTGTTGTGGCCGCGGTGATCGCATGGTCGACGAGCGCTTCGCGACCGAGTTCGGTGCGTCGTGCCATCACCAGCGGCATGATCGCGTGGAACGTGGCAGCACGCTGCTGCTCGTCCGAGGTCAAGTTATCCATGGACGCCTGGAATTCCTCGTTCGACAATGCCAAGTTGACGTCGAGATCCATCCCCTCGCCGCTGATAGCGTCGAGGCAGTACGTGTCACGGACGTCTGGGCCGTCGTAGCTTGTGCTGAGATGGATGACCCAACGGCAGATTCCGAAGTACTCGACGTAGCCGACCAGGCGCCGCGTCCGAGAGTCGCCCAAGACTGAGACGCAGTTGAAGATGCGCGCCGGTCGGTCGACGATCAAGTCGGACACCAGGTGCTCTGCGAGGCTCGGTTCGACGCTGGGGTCGCCTCGCAGATACCGAAGTGCCAGGTCGCAGGAGGCAGGCGGTAGGCCGAGAGAGTAGGCCAGCGCCATTACCGTCTTAACCATGGATCGGCCGGCCAGGTCTCCTCCGAACCCGAAGCTCGTCTTCATGACGGTGTCCGCGGGCGCCGAGGAGAACTCGATGCCAGAGAGGACATCAGCTACGTCGAAGGTCGGATGCCGCTTGTGAATCTGGCGAACTAGCTGCTTCGCCTCGTCGAGGTCGCGGGCGCGAATCTGAAAGCTCTTTCCGTCCTCGCTGCGCTTGACTAGGGGAGCGGCGTGGGTCATGGCTCCAGCAGAACTCACTGCGTAGGTCACACCCTCAAGCGCCTCTATGCGGATGTCGGGGGCGGGCCCACGCTGGCGCTTGATTCCGAGCATCACCGTGAACCAGTGGTGTTGGTGGAAGAGTTCGCTGTCCCAGGTGCTGCCGGCCTCGCTGTTGCAGCTGCGGCAGATGAAACCCGAGACCGTGCGTCGGCCGCCGATCGACTGAGGGATGACGTGTTCGGCCGTGTCGTTCGCGGCAGTGATGGGGACTTCGCAAATAGCGCAGAAGGATGGCATGTGGATTTCTAGCAGAGCTGGCACCCGCGGCTCTCGGGAACTTATCCCCTGGCGCTGTGGACAACTTTGTGGACAAGCTGAGCCGAGTGTGCTCCAGGCGGCATGAACACTTGATGTCAAGAGACCTGCTCGTTCGTGAGGCAGGCGAGGGGTTGGGCGCCGTCGGTTGGATGCGCGTCCGCAATGGGCAGTCGCTGGTGCGCCGCACGGCGAGCGACGTATCTGTGCTTGAGCGTCGCTCTCAGCGTCCCATCCGGCAGCAACTGCCAAGCAAGGCGTCCTCCGTTGGCCGCATCGAGGGCGTCGCGCAGCTCTTTCGGAACTCTTGTGGCTCCATCTGAGGAGAGGTTGGATTCGAGGCGTTTCATGCTCTCGAGTGTGTGCCGCGCAGCCGCTGGTAGCCGAGCGCCGAGTGACTGGTTAACGCCGTGTTTTGCATGCGGGAATGCGAACTACACGTGGCTCGTGCGCTCGGTTGGCGCAGGATCGACGGGACTCCCGTTGACCTTGACGACACCATCGACTACCTCGATGAGCATCTCGCCAAAGCAGTGCTGCCACACATACCGCAGCGTGCCTTCGGTCGCGAGAGGCAGATCGGCCTGGGGCGTCTCTTCAAGTCGCCGCATGACTTCGGGGTGGAGCGGGGCGTTCATGGCGTCGGCTTGTACTGTATGAAAGTACAGTATACGCTTCGGCTCAACGTGTTGGCGACCAGATGCAAGCAAGCGGAAATGGCCTTCTAGCGCGTCCTGTCGCTCCGGCCAGCGCGCCTCCAGACCGACGCTCGAGGCGTTCGACTTGGTACGTTCCCTTGAACGGCCTCGTCCCGGGTAGCACGAACGCTTTGGCGAGCGTCTCTACCAGCATGCGTCGATCGCTGCAGAATGGAGTGTGCTTGGTGTCGCGCCTGGCGCAACGTCGGCCACCCGGGCAAGGCCGACCTTCCTTGGCACATCCAGGAGCCAAATGAGTACCCCTATCACATTGACTGTGGGCGACATGGAGCTCACGTGCAACACGACGTACATCGGCGTCGACCACGGAATGCTTTTTCAGGAGAGCGACCGAAAGCGCCGGCGCCACAGTTCAATCAACTATGACTACTACGCGCAGCATCCGGAACTGGACGTCGCGCAAAGCGAACTGTGCTTCTGCAGGATATTGCGTTCGATGGTGCCGCGGCTTGAGTTACTCGGGCACACATTAGGCGCGGTGCGGGTCGATTACGAGCGCGTTGTCGCGCATGATTTGGAGCAGCGGGCAACCTCAGATTCCCCGGACGAGGGTACCTCGAAGGCGGAGGAGTCTGGCACGAAGGAGAGGCATAACCTCCTGGACTTTGACGAATTCGTTGCCTTCGTGCGGAGCCATGCGATACGCGATCTCAGTGACGACTATGTGGGGGACTACGACGACAGAGTCGCTAAGGCGTCCGAGGGCATCGGAAGCGAGCTTGCGCTTTCTCAGCTACCTGAGGGTGACCCTTGGCGTGATCGGGGCGGGTACTCGGAGAGGAGCCACTTCGGTAACCTTCTTGGATTTCTCAACCCGTACTCGATTCTTCGCGTGCTTGCAGAGAATCCGGCCAACCTCGACCTCGAGGTCGTCTGGGACTATGGCAACTTTGTTGATGCGGGTTGGGCGAAGAACGAAGAATTCGTCGCGGGCGCGCGTCGTACCGATACCTACTTGATTGCTACGGAGGGAACCTCCGACACGCACATCATCAAGCGTGCCATCACGCTACTGCGGCCTGACATCGAGGACTTCTTCAAGTTCATCGACCTGGAGGAGCGGCATCCGTTCTCCGGTACCGGGAATCTCGCAAAGTTTGCCGAAGGCTTGGTCAAGATCGACGTGCACAACCGAGTCATATTCCTCTTCGACAACGATGCGGAGGGGCGCGACGCGCGACGGACGCTCCAGAAGTACGCTTTCCCTGCAAACATGCGTGCAATGGTGCTCCCTGATCTCGACGAGCTTCGCACCTTTCCGGCGCGCGGGCCCGACGGCGTCACGAACGCGGACATCAACGGCCGTGCGGCGGCCATCGAGTGCTACCTAGACTTGCGGCTTAAGGACCGCAAGCCTCCGCAAGTGACTTGGACGAACTACAAGACGGAGCTCGATGCCTATCAAGGCGCTCTCGACTTCAAGGAGTCCTACGCAAGGGCGTTCTATGGAGCCACCGCGGAGTTGATCGCCTCGGGCGCTTACGACGTCAGCAAACTACGCGTCGTGCTGGATGCCCTAGTGGCCGAATGCAGCACTATGGCCGAGCGAATGCTTCCATCCGCACTACGCGTTGATTGACTCGCTCCGGCTTTGAGCTGGCGCCTATGTTGCCGACAACCGTCGCCTGTGCTTGCCTCGCGCTCAACGGGCAATGCCGGGGCGCGCGACGACGGAATGTGTGGTGCGGTGAACCGACACATCCGACTCTTCATTGGCATTCAGATCGACGCCGGCGCGTTCCTTCACGAGTGTGACCGCAACAAAGGAGATGGCCGACATCGCCACGATGTAGAGCCCAACCAGCCAGGACTGCCCGGACGCCGAGATGATCCACTGTGCAATGGTCGCGGCAAACGCTCCGCCAAGGATCGAGCCAAGCGCGTAGCCGACTGAGACTCCTGAATATCGCACTTTGGTCGGGAACATTTCTGCGTAGAGCGCGGCCTGCGGGCCGTAGGTAAGCCCGAGCGGAATCGCCAGAACAAATACCGCGACGAAGAAGAGGTTGATATCCCTTGAATCGACGAGAAGCCACATGGGGATAGCCCACAGAGCGAGGACGACATAGCCGATCTGGAAGACTCGCACTCGCCCCACCCTGTCCGCCAGGGCGCCACCACACAGCGTCGAAGCGAGCCAGCCACAGGCCGCCACAGTGCACGACAGGAGGAGTTGGTCGGTCGGCAAGTGGAGGACGCGCTGACCATAGCCGATGAAGTAGCCCACGAGCAAATAGCCCGCCGCGCTGTTGCCGACGAAAATGAGTGCCGTCAGGATGACTTCCCTTGCGTGATGACGGAACAGCTGGCCCAGGGGTGCAGCCGACTCCCGCCGGCGATCTTGCATGCGCTGGAAGACCGGCGACTCTTCGACGGAGCGGCGAATCACTCCGCCAACGATGACGAGGATGATGGAGAGCAGGAACGGGATGCGCCAGCCCCACTCGATGAAGCGCTCCTTGCCAAGCAGGGTCGTGACGAGCAAGAGGGTGCCCGTGGCAACAATCATGCCGATCGGCACGCCGAGCTGCGGAAAGGCGCCAAAGAAGCCGCGATTCTTGGGCGATGCGCGTTCGACCGCCAGAAGCGCCGCGCCGCCCCACTCCCCGCCGGCGGAAAATCCTTGGAGTACCCTCAGCAGCACGAGGATGACCGGCGCCCAGACCCCGATCTGCGCATAGGTCGGCAGTAGGCCGATCAACGTTGTTGCAGCCCCCATGAGAACCAGCGTCATCGCCAAGACGATCTTGCGTCCGAACCGGTCGCCCAGGTGCCCACACACGATGGCACCCAGCGGACGAAACAAGAACGCGACACCGACCGTCGCGAACGACAGGATGAGCGCCAGCCCCGGGTTGTTCTGTGTGAACGGGGCGAAGAAGAACGGTGCGAACACGAGGCCGGCGGCTTGTGCGTAGACAAAGTAGTCGTACCACTCGATGGCCGTGCCAACGAGCGTGGCCGCGAGTACTTTCTTGTCCTCCGGTGGAAGGGGGGCGGCGCTCTCGTGAACGACGTGCGATGCAGAGGTCATGGTGTCTCCGTTGATTTTGAATGCACGTTCAGGGCTAGTTCTTGTTCATCTCGCTGCGCGTCGACTGGGAATTGCCGTCAATCTCCCGCAGATCAGGCGGCCGCGTTCGTCCTCGGTGCGTCCGGCTGACACTCAGGACGCGCTGCCTCAAAGGCAGGTATGTCCGCGCAAGCGCTGACCGCCTCAGCAATTCGCGGATAGCGTGTCATATCCACTTTGAATCGTCGCGCGTTGTAGACCTGGGGCACGAGAAAGCAGTCGACGATCGAAGGCTGAGCCCCTAGCGCATAGGGACCGTCGTCACCGCCTGAAACGAGCTCCGCCTCAAGAGATCGAAGCCCTTCCTCGCACCAATGTCGATACCAATCGCCGATGGCGTTCTCGTCCGCCGAGAAGCGTTGGCGCAGCTGTTTCAGGACACGCAGGTTGTTGATCGGGTGTATGTCGCACGCGATTAGCTGCGCGAGGGCGCGGGCCCTTGCGCGCTGGCCACGATCTGTCGGCAGTAACCCCGGGCCGGGGGGGTGTTCGTCGAGATACTCGATGATGGGCATCGACTGCTGCAGGCGAAGGCCGTCGATTTCCAGCATCGGTACGAGGCCGAAGCCGGCCATGGCGCGATACTGCTCCTCCAGGTGTTGTCCATCGGCGAGATGCCAGCAAACGGAGTCGTAGGCAATGCCCTTCAGACCGAGTGCAATGCGCACGCGGTAGGCGGCCGAACTACGCCAGTAGGTATGCAGCCGCGGGCGGATGAAAGTCGAGTTCATCCGATTTGGCACGTCGGCTGCTCAAGAACGTGAACGCGCTGTTCGATCGAGCCGAAAATTTCGCGCCCACTGTCGTCGCGCATCGAGATGGCGATCCGGTCGCCCGCCTTCAAGAAGGGCGTCTTGGCGTGACCATCGCGAAGTTGCTCGCGCACCCGCTTCTCAGCCAAGCAGCAAACCCCTGCGCGCTCATCGCGATTGGATACAGTGCCGCTACCGACCAACGTGCCAGCGACCAGACGCCGCGAGCGCGCCGCATGTGCGACGAGTTCACCAAAGTGAAACTGCATGTCCTCTCCGGCTTTCGGAGCGCCGAGCCACTCGCCGTTGATGGAGACTTCAAGGGGTAGATGAACCTTGCCGTCTCGCCAGCTCGAGCCCAGTTCATCGGGAGTCACGAAGACTGGCGAGAGCGCCGAAGCGGGCTTTGACTGAAGGAAACCGAAGCCCTTGGCAATTTCCGTCGATACAAGGCTTCGCAGCGTCACGTCGTTGACGAGCGCAATGAGGATGATGTGGTCAAGAGCATCCGCGGAGCTGGTGCCGCGGGGCACGTCATTGGTGACCACGACCACCTCTGCTTCCAGGTCGATGCCAAGGTCCTCGGTCTCGGCCACGATCGGATCGCGAGGACCAAGGAAGTCATCCGATGCGCCTTGGTACATCAGGGGGTCGGTGTAGAACGACGCAGGCATGTCGGCGCCCCTGGCGCGACGAACGAGTTCGACGTGGTTGAGATACGACGAAGCGTCGAGCCACTGGTACGCCCGCGAAAGCGGTGCCGCGCACTTCGCGGGGTCGAACTCCGCGAAGTTCAACTGGGCCGCGTTGAGTGCTTCGTAGCACGCGTTCAACAAGGGCGCCGAAGTCTCCCAATCGTCCAGCGCCGCTTGCAGCGTGCGGCAGATCTCAGGCACGGCACACATGCGCGTCAAATCGCGGCTCACCACGACCAGTTGGCCATCGCGCGTTGCGTCTCTCAAGGTCGCGAGTTTCAAGTGAAGGTCCTCCGCTTTTGGATTCAGCCGTTGAGTTCCGCCCACATCTCCTGATCGCGTTCCGCGGTCCAGATGCGAGGATCAGTGATGCCGCGTGCTTCGTCGTAGGCACGCGAAACGTCGAATGGAATGCAGTGCTCGTAGATGAACACGTGACCGAACTCTGGATCCATCCGGCGCCGCGTGTCGGCATAGACATCGCGAAGCGTCTTTCCTTGCTTAACCCCCTCTTGAGCGCACTCGCGCAGCGTTCGTACCCAGCGGCGGGTGTAGTCGATGCCGTCGCGAGACTCCTGCGGCGTCGTGAGGGCAGGCCCGCGTCCGGGCACCAGTTGCTTCGCCTCGAGCGCCTCAAGCTTGTCCAGCGTGGTCGGCCACTCCGCAAGATGGGCATCACCCGTGTAGACGCCTGCGTTGTACTCGACCAGATCACCCGCGAAGCAGATGCCCTGAGAAGGAATCCAGGCGATGGTGTCGCCGCTGGTGTGTCCTGGCCCCAAGTGCAGCAGGCGCACTTCCAGCTTGCCGAGCATGACCGTAAGCTCCTGCTCGAAGACGACGGTCGGCCACGTGAGGCCAGGGATGGACTCGGCGGATTGAAAGAGGCGCGGAAAGCGGCCAATCTCGGAGTCCATGTCCTCGGCACCCCGCTGCACGATAAGGTCGTAGGTGCCGCGGCTTGCTATGACGTTCTGTGCCCCCTCCGCTACGTAAGCCGATGCGCCGAGCACACGTACAGCGTGATAGTGCGTAAGCACGACGTGGCGAATGGGCTTGTCGGTGACCTCGCGAATGCAACGGATCAGCTTCTGTGCCATGACGGGCGTTGCCGTAGCGTCGATCACCATCACGCTGTCGTCGCCAATGATGACGCCGGCGTTGGGATCTCCTTCAGTGATGTATGCGTAGGCGTTGTCTGACAGACGAGTAAACGTCGTCTTCCTTTCCGCGAGGTCGGCCTGGGAAGCGAATGCCTTGTTCATGTGTGCTCCGTGGATTGTTTGATTCGAGGCGTCAAGCGGCGTGATCTTGCTTGGCGCCGGTACGCGCTTGGCTTGAGGTACCCGTCTGGCCGGGAAGAAGACCCTTGGCCTTGTCGCGGGTCCAGGCTGCCAGGTCCTCGTGAGCGGTCCGACGCTTCTCCTCGACATAAGCTTCGACAGGCAGCCGCACGGTCATTTCCAGACGTATGCCGTTGGGGTCGAAGAAGTAGATCGACCGGATGAAGTGGTGATCCGTTTGGCCAACGACCTCAAGACCATGGGAGCGCAGATGCGCCTGCATGCTGGTGAGGTGATCCTCGGTCCCAAGCTCCATTGCAAAGTGGTTGACCCAGCCTGGAGTCAACGGGTCTGGGACGGTTCGTTCGTTGTCTCCGAGGTCGAAGAACGCGATATGAGATCCGTCGCCGAACTCGAAGAAGAGGTGAACGAACGGACAGTGCTCCCCCGTGGAGGGAACGATCTCTTCCTTGACGACGTGCACCAGCGGAAGACCAAGGATGTCCTCGTAGAAGTGTCGCGTCTCCTCGGCGTCGCGGCAGCGCCAGGCGAAATGGTGGAGACCCTTGATGGCTGGAATCATTTGTTAAGCCTCTTACGGTATGGCGAGAACGAGTTCGTGGGATTCACTCTTCATCACTTGGTCGATTGCGGCGTGCACATCGGCCGCGTCGTCGATGCGCTCAATGAGCAGAAGCACGAGCTTGGCGAGTCGCCTCTGCTTGTCGTCGCCCGAGCTGAGGTCAGTGAAGGCGACAAGACTTTCGAGCAGGTCATCAAGCTGCTGTTGTGAGATCGACATAGCTAGTGCTTTCATTTGTTGACTGGCCCAGTGCACTGACCAGCCACGTCGCGATGGCGTCTGGCGAGACCTCTATGCCGGCAGCCATCACGTGTTGATCCGGGCGGATGAGCCACGCACTTCCGTCAGTCGTGTTCACTCCAAGCTGTCGCGCCACAGTGGCACGACCTTCGTCGTCACAGTGCTGATCGAGCGCCACCCACTTCAGTTGCGGGTGGGAAGGCAGCGGCTTTGGCAAGACATCGGTCATCGCCAAGACGGTGAACCACGGCCCGAGAACCTGATGCAGCGAGTTCGAAATGGCGCCGCCACTCCCGCGGCGCAGCACGACGTTCGGAAGAGCTGCGCCCACTGCACGATGGGCTCCGAGTACCAACGCGGAGGCCTCGTACTGCGCAGGCATGCACAGCCGACCAGTGTTGATCATTCGTGCAGCCAGCGGCTGCACCGGCGCGAGGGCGATGATCGCGTCGCGCCACAATATGGTTGACTCGTGCCCACCGGGGAAGACGAATCGCGACGAACGACGTGCCTGGCGAATGTTCTCAAACGCGGCGCCCTTGCGCTCGTCGCTATAACTGTCGAGAAGCGCCCCACCTGCACCGTTCTGTAGGTGCAGCGCAAGCTTCCAGCCCACGTTGTCAGCGTCTTGGATGCCGCCGTTTCCTCCGCGAGCTCCAAACGGTGCAACGAGGTGCGCCGCATCGCCGACGAAGAAGACACGGTCCTGCCGGAGCTGGTCAAGGCACTCGTGGCGATAGCCCCAGGCCCCCGACCAGGCAATCTCAAAATCCAGGTCAGCGCCAAGCAGGTCCGTGACGCGCTGACGCATGGCCGACTCCGTTGATGCCGCTGCGGAGTCCTCGCCCGGCGCCAACTGGAAGTCGAGGCGCCAAGTCTCGTCGGCCATTTTGTGCCGCCACACGGCGCGTCCGTTGTTGGCGCTGGCATCAAGCCAGGTCCAGCGCTCCTCGGGCCACTGTTGATTGCGGACTGTGATGTCGATGATGATCCATCGGTCCTCGGTGCGGTCGTGTACGCGCGGCTGCGAGCCGATGGCAGAACGGACACCGCTGTTGGCGCCGTCGCACGCCAAGACCCACCGAGCCCGAGTCGTGTAGTTCCCCTCAGGAGTCTCGACGTCAAGCTCCACTTCGTCTGCGCGCTGCCGGACGGCCGTAACCTTGTTCAGCCAGCGGACTTCGGCGAGGGGCTCCGCCTGGAGCGCCTCGACCAAGAATTGCTCGACGTAGTACTGCTGCAGGTTTGCGAATCCGTTGTGGCGCACATCTGGCTGCTGCTGCAGGGTGAACGACGTTACTGGGTTGTCGCGGCACAGAACGCGTCCGACGTTCCACCTCACGCCCTTCGCGACGACCCTCTCTCCGATCCCGAGCCGATCGAAGATGTCAAGCGTGCGCTGCGCCCAAACCATGCCGCGAGAAGCCAGGCCGCGCACGCCGACCGTGTTGTCGTCGTCCAAGACGGTCACCCGGACACCTCGCCGGACGAGGTCCAGTGCTGCGGTTAGTCCGCTGAGCCCCGCCCCCACCACAACGACCGCGTGAGGTTCGTCCAGGGGTGTATCGAGCTCAGCTGGGCGATGGAAGGGGTAGATGGGCAGCTTGTGCATGGTTGAAAGGCTTCGTCGGGCAAGCACCAACAGTGTTACGAGAGCACTGTAGAATTCGTGCTAGTTCGCGTCTGTCCTATCGAATGAGGACAACAGCACGCAGCTAAGCTCGGCCACACGGAGCGAGAGCAAAATGAACGAGACAAGCGAAGCGCCAAGCGTGCGCAATGTTGAAGGTGGATGGCTCGCTCAGGTTGTGCTGGATCTCGGGCGCCCCGCGTTTCACGACTCGTTGTTGCGGGGTTTGAGCGGCATCGTCGGGGCCGACCACGTCAGCCACTTGAGCTTCAACGAAGACGGCCGCATCTGGCACGCGGGCGCTTCGAGCTTGTCCGACCAATCGATGATTGACTGGACGACCGATTTATATGTCAGCGGCATGTATCGGCGCGATCCCAACTACGCGTCGCTCTGCGCTACGACCCGGCGGCCCACGGATGCCGAAGGCGTCCATATGGTGGCGCTATCTCCCGACAGCATCCGAGATCTGGAGTACCGCCGGCTCCTGTTCGAGAAACCCGGGTTCGAAAGCAAACTCTCGTTGATGAGCGCCTGGGGCGGGAGCACGTGCTACCTCAACTTGTACTTCTCGGAGGCCGGGCATGGCGAGGCCTTGCAACAACTGCGAACCTATGCCCCTTTGCTCATGTCGCTTGCCCACCGGCACGACGATCTAGCGCGCGGCGATGCGGTGGAAGCGCCTACGGCTGATATCGCGCTGCATGGCCTATCCCTGCGAGAAAGACAAGTCGCTGATCTATTGCGGACGGGAAGGACGGCGAAGGAAGTTGGGCGATTGCTCGGGCTTTCGCCGACGACGATCGTGACCTACAAGGCAAGGATCTTCGAGAAGTTGCACGTGGCAAATCTGAAGGAGTTTCTGCTCAAGGCGCCGTCGACCTCAGCACCTCTGCTTTAGGAGGTCGCCACGAGGAAGCGCGCAGGCGCAAGCGATTGGACTGACCTCGCGCTCTCGTCACGGCGGCCACTTCGCTACGACCCGCTGAAGCAGACGCTTCGCGCTATCGCAGAAGTATCTCCCGTCGCTCGAAGGGAGCCGCTGACTGCCGTGAGTTCACACAGGCGGCGTCCGCGAGCCGCCCTGACGCAACTTCCGTATCAGCCATTTGGAAGGAATCCGCCACGTTGAAGGAGATCAGGTCGTTCCACGATCTCGACGAGGGCGCGCAGCGGCGCAGCTTCAGCGAGGCGATCGATACCCAGGGAGCGCGACGGATCCGCAAGCATCGAGCGGTTGATGTCGTTGATCTGATCGGCGACGTTGCCGGCCTGGCCGACGTGCCGCATGACTCCTGACGACGCCGAGGCCAGCCTTGACGTGGGCGCCGAGGAACTGCAAGGCGGGCTTGGACGCGAGTCACGACCAACGACAGACACCTCGGTTAGGTTGGTAAGCCCACCCTCTCCGGGTAAACCTAGATCAAAAAGTCCTCGAGCCTGCCGCCCGTAACTAGCTTGGCCACAAGCCACTTCGGCTTGAGCCCTCGACCCGTCCACGTCACACCGGTGCCTGGGTCGCGGTACTTCGGGGCCACCTTTTTCATCGCTTCGGTGTCGCGATGCTTGGAGGCGGCCATGATGTCCGCCGCTGTCAGGCCGTGTTTGAGCATCAGTTCGCGGATCTCGGCAAGAACTTGAGCACGAGTCGCGTGCCTGAGCGAAGAGATCTTTCGCTCGATCTCCGCTTGATTCGCGAGGAGCTCAGAGAGGGTGGCCATATGTCTTTCGGCTTAGCTGAAGAAGGAGGTCGGGAAGAACAGCTCAAAGGCAAAGAGCCGTGAACCACCATCGCGAACCGTATTTGTCGGTGTCCACGCCGAGAGCGCCGAGCGTGTTGCTGTATTGCATCGCACGCAAGCGTAGAAGTCTAGCGCTCGGACTTCGCGACACAAGCATTTTCTCGATTTTCGAGACAAACGTTGGGCAACCTCGACCGAGGTCGTTCGCAAAGGCGAAGGTCGGTATCTCTCGGTCGCCCGCGATGTCGAGACTCATGCCATCGCGCGACCCTGCGCCAAGCAAAGGCCCTTGGCCTTCGACGCTGGTCTGCAGGCCAGCTAACTACGCTGAAATGCCACGATGGGAAAGCCGGCTTCGACAGAGTCGACGACCCGCACTGATACCGGACTTGATTGACCTCGGTGATGCGCGTCGATGCTGGAGATCCGCCCACCGGCGGCCAACGAAGCGTTGCGCAACTGCATATGCGGGCGGCGGATGCTCGGCGCGCGCGATGGGTCACGGGTAGCCATTCCGAGCACGGCGAACTGCACCGAATCAAGCGGAGCGGTGTGGGATGTCATCCCGGGTGTGGAGCCTTGGCCACGCACTCCGGTGTAGCGCTCGACGCTGCCGCCTGCTGACGGCCTTCACTCTCTCGCACCTCGAAGCGACTGAGACCGCCACTAGGTAGCTGTCTTTCAAGCAGACGGGTGGCCGGATGCCCGCAACATGCGTGTTCGCGGTCGGTTCGCCATCAGTCATGCCTGCGTTTCCAGCGCTGAAGCGCCGACGCGCCGCGCCGTTCGCGATGTGCGTGATCGTCGATAGCAGCGCGCGAACGCGGAGGCGAGGCATTGGCACGGCGTCTGCTTTAATGTGTCTCGAGCCGGAATTCTTCTCAACCAGGGTCTTCGAAGCAACCCTCGTCAAGATGCGCGAACGGTGCATGCCGGCAAGTCTCTGTAACCTGCGCAACCACAACCCGTGGGGTATACGCAACGGCTGGCTGGCGGCGGAGTCAAGGCCGGCACCACCTACGGCGAGGCCGACGAGATCGGGCTGGAAACGACCGACAGTGACATGGCGGTCGACACCTACGACCTCACGGCCACGGTGTTGCGGTGGATGGGGCTCGACCACCTGGAGACCACGTTCATCAACAACGGCCGATCGGACCGCCAGACCGTGGTCTACGGACGTGTCGTCAAGCAAGTGCTGGACGTCTGAAGTCGTCACGGCGGCGGCTACCCCAGTCTGGGTCCGCCCGGACGTCTTCGGCCGGGCCCATATTTTCTACATGCAAGCAATGCGAAGGGTCTCTTTCCCACTTGCCCTGTCGGCCGTCCTGGCCGACCTGATCGCGACGACCAGCAGCGTGCGATCCGCGGAGGCCCCGCCCGAGCTCGGAACGGACCTGATGCAGGCCATCGAGGCTTCGAACAAGAGCCTGTCGTCGAACATCTCGTTGAGGGACGGCAAGGTCAGCGCGGCTGATGCTAGGGACAACCAGGCGTTTATCCAGGTCGAGGTTCACTTCGCGGCGAGGCCGGATGCGCACGACGCAATGGAACTGGCGCGCAAGACGCGCGAGCTCACCGAGCAGATCGCGCGGCAGGGCGGCGGCAACTTCGACGCGGCCGCATATTCGGCGACCGCGCTGTCGCGCACATGCCGCACCTGCCTTACGTTCTACAAGAAGTCGTGAGACCGCTCCGCGTTCTTGCCGCCTGCGGCATGCTGTGCGTGACGATGGCCATGGCCGCGGCGCCGGCGGCCTTGGATCGCGCCGATGCGGCGGCCGGCCACGCCAAGGCGGACAACGAGCGATGCACCGAGTGCCATGTTCCGCACGATCCCACCACTGCGCAGCCGGACGGCGCCTTGCACGCGCTGCTGGCCGGGCAGTCGGCCGACTATCTCGCGAAGCAGATGCGCGATTTTCGCAGCGGTGCGCGCGAGCACGCCGTCATGACCGTGATCTCACGCAACCTGGATGACGGCGATTTGGCAGACATCCTGGCCTGGTATGCCTCGCAACCCTGGCGGGCCGGAGCGAACGCCGCCCCCGATGTCGCGGTGCAGCGGTTGTATACCGAAGGTGATCCCGCGCGCGGCATCGTGGCGTGCGTGACGTGCCACGGCGGCCTGGGCCAACCGCCTGCCGCGGGCGACATGCCGCGCATCGCGGGCCAGGACGCGGCCTACCTGGCAACGCAGTTGCAGTACTGGCGAAACGGCTATCGCAGCAACAGCGCGGGAGGAGTGATGAGCGTTTTCGCGCGCCCACTGACAAATATTGAGATCCAGGCGCTGGCCACCAGCATCGCGGCCATGAAGTGACACCATCGTTCGGTGGTTGTCAGGGCGCTGCTCGTTCGGCGCGCTCCCGGTGAGTCCTGCGATGCATTCTCGCTGTCCTTCGCTCTTGCTCCCGGGCGCCACGCGATGCAGCCATGGTAGGCGGTAGTCGGATTGCAGACCCTGTGGCGCGGAGACTTGCGTCTTACGGACCTGTCTTAAAGGACTTGCTCACCGCGGTGCTCCCACTCGTTCGCCGTGCAGGCTCTCGTGCAGCCCGAACTTCCAACCCACGCGGGACTCCTGCCTGCGAGAACACCTCTCAGGGCGGCTAGGGACCTCTGCCAGTGATGTGCGCGGCTGGGCCCAAGGCTCACTCGAGATGCGATGATCCGTCCGGGGCGGTTCCTGGCGTTCACTAGGTGGTCGCACGCAGCGTATACCTCCGTTGCCCGTCTCGGGTTTCGAAGGTACGGTCGGCGTCAGTCGGAGTCAACCTTTCGCCCGTCGCCAATTCGTAGCGCGGCTGCAGGGCGCTGTGCGAGCCTGCCTGCGCATCGCCCTCGGCATATGTGGTGCGGAGGATGATGACAGCCTCCCCACGTGATCCGATGGCTTCCAGCCGCTCAACTTTTGACATACAGCGATTTTAAGTGGCTTCTGTGACCGAGCTGATCTCGGGAGGACAGGGGCGCTGCACCGCGAGGCCCTGGAGTGCGGCCGAAGGCGCAATGGTCAAGTCAAATGACTGTCATCAGTGATATCGGCATCAACCCTCTCGCGAAACAGACTACTCGTCAGACTCGCGCCCTTGGGTATCCAACGCTCCTCGAAATCGGCGTTGCCGGTCATGCGTCGTTCGACGTGTCGACACCTCAGCGCAGACGTGATGGCTGAGGCGACTGGCGTTCAGGTGTTGCCGCGTGCCGATGGCGTCGGTTGCAGTGTGGCTAGCAGCGTGCGGGCGCACTCGTGTGTCGGGGCCGCGACCTAGCTATCAATGCCATATACGGGCGCGCGGCGGCGAATCGAGAATACGTCGACGGAGCCGCGGCGATTCACAAGACTCCATATTCCACCTGGTGCCACAACCATTACGAGCATTGCGAGGACACCGATGCCGACGAAATACCAAGTGCCATAGCCAGCAAACAGCTCGCGCGAAACGAAGTACAGGAAAGCGCCGAGGAAAGTCCCTTCAAGAGTGCCGATTCCACCAAGGATGGCGATGAACAAGGCGGTGGCCGTCCAATTCAATGAAAAGGCGGCATCTGGGGTGACCCGTAGCGTACTCATGTAGGAAACGGCTCCCCCGAGACCGGCGATAGTTCCGGCCACTAGCCACAGCAGAAACTTGGCTCGAGGAACGCTGACACCGGCGGCAGCCGCGGCCACTTCGGAGTCCCTGATACTCATCAACGCCAGGCCGAGACGCCCGCGAAGCATTGCCCAAGCCGTGAGGAGCGAACCCACGAACACCGTCAGTGCAGCCCAGTAGACGCCCGCATTGCGGGTCGCACGATCAAAGCCGCTTAGTGCATCGAGTGGCATTCCTCCGCCAGCACCTAACCATGGGGAGTTGGTTGCTCCGATGCGCAGTACCTCGGCAAGGACCCAAGTGGCCACCGCAAAGTAGGGGCCCGACAGTCGAAAAAGCGGTAGTGCACTGACGGCGGCAAAAGCAGCGGTCACAACGGCAGCCAATGGTAGCGCCACCCAGGGGTTGAGTTCGAACCCGTTGGAGATTGCAAACAGAGCGTAGGCACCCACGCCCACGAACATGTGGTGCCCAACAACAATGAGGCCCGCGTAGCCCGCGAGGAGATTCCATGCAAGGGCGATCGACATGATGCATAGGACTTCGACCAGTAGTCTCTGGGTAGCATAGCCCGCTATCCAAGGCACGCATGCGAGACATGTCAGCGCGGTGCCTCCGGCAACTAGCCACAGCGTTGCCTTGAGATTTTGAGGGTTCGTCATGGATTCCAGCTCCAGAGAACTCGTGATCGTCCCCCCGTTGAAATCAAGCCTTGTGGACGTAAAACAAGCACGATCAGAAACGTGATGTGACCGAAGAAGGCGCCGAGGCAGATATTGATGTGTTGCCCCAGTACTTGCGCCAGCCCAACGATCAGTCCTCCAAGGAACGTTCCCCAGAGGCTGCCCAGGCCACCAAGCACGACCGCTTCGAATGCAAAGAGTAGGCGTTCCGGCCCGGCCGTAGGTGAAAACGGCGTTCTAATTCCGTACAGGACTGCGGCAAGCGAGATAACAGCAAGGATGAAGCCGCTCATGAGTGCGAAGAGCCGGCGATCATTGACTCCTACTAGACGCGCCGCGCCTGCGTCATCGGCCACCGCGCGTACCTGCCGTCCCCAATGAGATTTGGCGACCAGAGCTTGCGTCAGAGCGTAGACCGCCATCGTTGCTATTGCCGTCGCGACAGGCAGAACGCCTATGGATATGCCGCCGATCTGAACGCTCATCATCGCCACCTCACCCGCATCGAGGAAGCGGACATTCGCTGTGAAGACTTCCTGTAGGAGATTCTGAAGAACGATGGACAGGCCGAAAGTCAACAGCAGTGACGACATCGGATCCTTGCCAACGACACGGTTGAACACGAGAAACTGCAGCAACCAACCGATGGCAAACATCAACGGTGTCACGATGAACAGCGAGGGAAGGGCAGTCCAACCTGTCATTGCTATGACGGACAGCGCCAGGTAGGCACCGAGAACAATCAGATCTCCGTGGGCGATGTTGATCATCCGCATTACGCCAAGCGACAAGCTCAACCCCAGACCGAAGAGTGCGTAGAGAGCGCCAAGCATGAGCCCGCTCAGGAGAACTTCAATGATTGATGACATCCTTCTACACTCCGAAGTAGGCCTGCGCCACCGCATGTCGGTCAGCGCTTGCGCAAATTCCCTCCAGGGAAACTCTTCCCTTGCGTAGGCAGTAGTACCGATCGGATTCGGCTAGCGCGCGGCTCACGTTTTGCTCGACCAGGACAATGGCCGTTCCGCTGCGTCGCACCTTCGCTAGGAGCGAATAGACGTCGTCGACTGCCAGCGGCGACAGGCCCAGCGACACCTCGTCGCACAAGAGGAACTCGGGGTTGCCGACCAGCGCCCGCGCGATTGCCACCAACTGCTGCTGCCCGCCTGACAGCGCAGTCGATGGACGCTCGAGAAGGCCTGCAAGCGTCGGAAGCTCAGCGATCACCTGCGGTATCGTCCACTTGCCCGGGCGGCCGTTGCGCTGGGCAAGCAGCAGGTTTTCATGGACGGTGAGTGAGGCGAACAGCCGGCGACCCTCCGGAACAAGTGCGACCCCGCGTTTGAGCTGATCCAACTCCGACGAACCACCCACCCGATGGCCGTCAAGCACAACCGAGGATCTTTCCGTGGGGAGCGCACCGGTGAGTGCACGTAGAAGGGTCGTCTTGCCGGCCCCGTTGGAGCCGATGAGGGAAACGGTCTCACCAGGCGCGACCTCTAGGCTGACATCAAACAGTGCTTGGAAGAGCCCGTACGAGGCGTCTAAGTGGGCCGCTCGAAGCACTAGTCGACCTCCGCTTCCATCGACAATTCATCTCCGAGGTACGTCTGTCGCACGAGTGAGCTGGAAATGACCTCCGAAGGCAGTCCGTCCGCCAGAACGGCGCCGTCAGCCAGAACAACGAGCCTCTTTGCGACTGAGATGAGCGCGTGCACGATGTGCTCGATCCAGAGGATCGTCACACCGGAACGATGAAGATTGACGACTAGGCCGAGTAGGCTTTGCATTTCGAGATCTGTAAGGCCGCCACCGACCTCATCAAGAAGAAGCAATCGAGGCTTCGTTGCCATCGCGCGGGCGAGTTCCAGCCTCTTGCGCTGCAGTAGCGTTAGCGTACTTGCTCGGTCATCGGCGACAGCGGCCAGACCGCAAACAGCAAGCGCGTCCATGGCCGCGAACAGGGCAGATCGCCCGCGGAGGGAGGCACCAAAGGTCGCTCCAACGAGCACGTTCTCAAGCACCGACAGGCTGGCAAACGACTGCGGTACCTGGAACGTTCGTCCGATGCCCAGCCGACAGCGCCGGTCTGGCGTCGCGTTGGTTACGTCAGCACCTTGAAGGGACACGGTGCCCGAATCGCACCTTAGGGTGCCAGAGATGAGGCCGAACGCGGTGGTCTTGCCTGCCCCATTCGGTCCGATGACCCCGACAAACTCGCCTTCCTCAACCTTCAGATCGAGGCCACGAATGACGTTCATCGACTTGAAGCTCCTACGGACGTCTCGCAACTCAAGCATCATCATCATCCCCTTTCAGGCCCACTTCGCGGGATTGGCAGAGCCTACGTAGCTACGCGCTCAAGGTCTTTGCCAGGTACGACGGGCATGTAGCTCTGAGCCGACCTGTTGGGGTGCGGTGACGGAACTTTGCTGAATCGGCTCTGAAACATGGTCCAAATGGAACCATCGATCTGGCCTCAATCCCGGAAGGCCTGCGGCCGCGCATACTGGGGAGGACAGAGTACTCGCGAGAGGAGAATGCGCATGAGCGGAATGGTCGACGCGCCTGAAGTCGCGCAGCGCCGAGGCACCCTCGACGTCCCGAAGCGGGACAGAGTGTCCTATTGGGTCGACTTGATCTGCGCGCTCTACGCGTCGCTTGAGTGCGATAGCCCAGCATGCGACGAGTTGTTTGGCGAAGTTGAATTCGCGCACGTAGGCGAGGTCGACATAACTCACCTCAAATCAAACGCTCCGCGCGTGAGACACACACAATCACACGTGGCGCAAGATAGAGCGGCGTACTTGCTCGTACTCATGCTGCGGCAAGGTCGGGGCTTGATCTGCCAGGACGGCAGGACGGCCGTCCTCGGAGTAAACGACTTGGCCGTTGTAGACACGAGCAGGCCTTATGAGTTGCTTTTCGAGCACGGATCGCACGATGTGGCCGTATTGCGAGTTGGGCGACAAAAGATGCTGGCCCATGTCGCAAACTTGGAGTCGGTCTCTGCGATCGCGATAGCAGGCCAGTACGGAATCGGCAGGGTGCTTGGGTCAATGGTCGATGGGCTGACCCCAGGCGCCGATTCCATGGTCGCGTCAACTGCATTTGCCGTATCAGACGCCTTGTTGACCGTTGTGGGGGCAGCTCTTCAAGAACTGCCGGGGGCGCACGGAAGCAGGCCATCAAACATGGCTGCCTTTCACGCAGCCCGAGTACGGGCGTACATCGAAGAGAACCTGCGCAATCCCGGCCTGAGCATCGCGTACATAGCGACAGCGCTGAAGCTATCGCCAGACCACCTTTCGCGCATTTTTCGGGACGAGCCTATCGCGCCGTCGCGACTGCTTTGGCTTCGTCGCCTGCAAGGCGCCAGGCGCGATCTCGCTGATCCCGAGCTCAATGGTCGAGGCGTGAGCGAGATAGCCTTTTCGTGGGGATACAGCGATGCGGCGCACTTCAGTCGTAGCTTCAAGGAGCAGTTCGGCGTGAGCCCGCGCGAATGGCGATCTGTCCAACACCGAGAGCACGTCGGCGAGGCGTCTTCAGGGATGTAGTGCGAACTGGTCTACCGCGCAACTGGACTGCGCTGCGGTTGGCTGGCTCTGCCATCTGGGCGCCCTTGAGGCCGCCTGCTTGCCGGGGTTTGCCATTCGCGGCAAAGCACGCGGTCGCTTTGGGCAAAGAACACAGACGTCAGACTGGTGCACAGTTATCTATCGACATAGTTCGCGTATAGACAAATGACGGCACATGAGTTTGAAGCGGGCGACGTCAACCTAGAAAGCGGGGAAAGTCTCCCCAATGCGAGGCTTGCGTACCGTACCTATGGACAACTAAGTCCTTCCAGAGACAACGTCGTACTCAATCCGACTTGGTTTGCTGGGGTGGGGAGCGAGAATGAGTGGCTATTTGGCCCCAATCGCGCGCTCGACACAGACCGTTACTTCGTGGTCGTACCGGAAATGTTGGGCAACGGGATCTCTTCATCGCCGTCCAACCACCCAACCTTCCGCTCCTGGGAGGAATTCCCGCGAATCTCGATTCGAGACAACGTTCGCCTTCAGGCGCGCCTGCTCGAGGAGGTCTTCGGCGTGCGCGAACTCAGGCTGGCGATTGGCTGGTCGATGGGCGCACAACAGGTACTTGAGTGGGGTACGTTGTTTCCCGAGCAAGTGCAGGCGATCGTCGCCATGTGTGGATCCGCCAAGACGAGCGCTCACAACTGGGTCTTCCTCGAAGGAGTTAAGGCCGCGCTGACTTGTGGCACCGGGGTGTCGATCGCGCGAGATGACCATGCAACGCGCCGAGCAGCGTTGAGGGCAGCTGGTCGAGTCTATGCGGGTTGGGCTTTGTCGCAGGCCTTCTATCGAGAGCGGCGATGGCAAGACCTGAAGTTTTCGTCACTTGAGGACTTCATCGTCGGCTTCTGGGAAGGGCTCTTTGCTAGCAAGGACGTGGACGACTTGATGGTCATGCTGCTTGCTTGGCAGTCGGCGGATGTCAGTAGTAACGGAGTCTACGAGGGCGACTTGGAGAGGGCCTTAGGGGCGATCAAGGCGACGACGGTGCTTGTGCCTAGCACGACGGACTTGTACTTCACTGCCGAAGATTCAGCGATCGAGGCCGAGCTGATTCCCGGCTGTGAGTTTCGGCCACTTCCAAGCGTCTATGGTCACGCGGCCGGCGTCGGCCTGAACCCCATCGACACGCAGTTCATCGAGGACGTGATCGCCAATGCTCTGCGCTGAGACTCGTAGTCAGCCGTTAGGGTGATCGCTTAGCAACTGTTCCAACGCTTTTGCAACTGCAAGGAGGCGTCGATCCAAATTTCGCGGCCCATCCAGCTCGATGCCCTGCGGCAGACCCATGCGAGTGCGCCTCATCGGCAGACTGATTCCAGGAAGTCCGACAAACGCCGACGGCGACGTATTGCGAATGAACGTGGCGAACGTCGGAACAAGTCGTCCGTTGAGTTCGATGTTGTCATCTGCGCCAATCGGTACTGCCGCCAGCGGGGTGGTTGGGAAGATGATTGCATCGATCCCTTGGCTGAAGAAGCAGTCTGAGTAGGCTTGGCGAAGCCTTCGGCGAAGGGGGCCTACGGCGTTCATGTAGGTGGCCTCATCTATCGGGTGCTTCTCCATCAGCATCTCCAACACCGCGTGAACGTCGGTGCTCCGAATGGCCTGCAGGAACTCTTGCGGCTCGAACCGCAGGCGGTGCTCGTGAAAGTAGTTCTTGATTGCCGGGAGAACCTCGAACAGAGCAACTTGATTCGAGCCCTGCGACAGCTCACCAACTCCAGCTACCTCACACTCCACGACCATGACGCCGTTCCGACGCAGTAGATCAAGAACCGCTTCTCCGGCAGAGCGCATTTCCGCATCCAGGTCATCCCAGAAGTGCGGACGCGGTACGCCGATCCTGAGCTTCGATAGCGGAAGCTGCTCAAGCGCATCCGCTTCTTCGCAGACGATCGCATCTAGCAATGCGCAGTCTTCGACGGTCCTTGCCATTGGCCCGGGAGTGTCCATCGTTGGAGAAAGTGGGACGGTTCCTTGCGAAGGCCAGCGGCCAGAACTGGGGCGGAAGCCGACGATGCCACACAGAGCGGCGGGGATCCGGAGAGAGCCCCCTGTATCGGTTCCTATGCCTGCCGGTGAGGCTAGGGACGCAATGACGGTAGCGGTGCCACCACTTGATCCGCCTGGGATCCTAGTGGGGTCAGTCGGGTTGCGCGCAGGTCCGAATGCTCCGTTGTTGTTTGTGATGCCCAGGGCGAACTCATGCATGTTCGCCTTGCCGAGAACAAGTGCGCCCGCCGCCAGGAGTCGATCGACGAGAGGAGCGTTGTGTGTGGCAAGCGCGTCCTTGAGCGCCAAGCTACCTGCTGTGGTGACCGTACCCGCGACGTCAATGTTGTCCTTGATGATGAGTGGGATACCGCGCAACACGCCCAATCCGCAGTCCGCGGCCTGCCTCGCCGCAGCTTGTCGAAGCTCATCGGGGTGTGTTGATATGACCCCGCCCAGGTCGCGCGTCTCATCAACGCGTTGCAGCAGGATATCGACATACCGCGCCTGGTCAATGTCGCCCGATTTGATGAAGGCGGAGGCCTCCACGGCCGAGAGCTTGACAATACGACGTTCGAATTCGTTTGGAGGACTCTGTGTCGCTTCTGATTTCATCGCAGCACGGTACCGCGGAGGCCACCCTTTGGATACCGTCAAGAATGCTGGTGCTGTTCCTGGCCGTGGCGTCGCCTTGATCGGGAGGCTGTGAACAAATGCACTTGACTCCTCAACAAGTTCAAGCCCTAGGCGAGGTGACCGCACTTCTGGCCTCGGGGGCGCCGCCTCAGAAAGTGCGGGAGCAACTTGCCGAACCTATGGTGCGACTTCTAAGAGCCCAGTTCTTTGCCTCTTGCGTTTTCGACGCGAACAGCTTGCGCTTCAGCACTGCGGCCGCGCTGAACATGGACCCAGCGCACATCAAGGCCTGGGACGAGCATTTCCAGTTCTTAGATCCAGTGACGTCAAAAATGATGGCGATCGGGCACGCTATGCCCGTCAGCGCGGTCATTCCTCAGAAGGATCTGATCAGTAGCGATTTCTTCAACGACTTCCTCTCGTTGGATGGCCTCTACTGGGGCATCAACGTGTACGCGTATCAACATGGGCGTTGCGTAGGCGACATGCGCATTTGGCGCACCAAGGAAGAAGAGGATTTCACGAAAGAGGACGCGATCCTTCTGGACATGCTTGCACCAGCGTTCGCGAATGCGGTAGGCAGAGAAGCCGTGAGAGTAGATCTTCGCCTGGCGTCGACGGAAGAGCAGCGCCGTCAATGCGTCAAACTCAGGTTCAACTTAAGTGACCGCGAGTCCGAAGTCGTGGTGCTTGTGGCGCAAGGGCGCCCTGACAAAGAGGTTGCCAAGCGACTTGGCATCGGTGTCACAACCGTTAGATACCACCTTCAACATGCTTATGAGAAGGCGGGAGTGGTCGGACGCGGCCGGTTGACCAACGTCGTCAGTTCGCTGATGTGACGACACTCGAGTCCACTGCTGGCAACTGACCCAACCATCGCTCAGTCGGTGGCGGCGTGCTAGGCCTATGCCCAGAAGACTTCGGGCTTGATGCCGATGCGAACAGCACCCCAGTGTGCATCGGAGACTCGTATCGGGAGAACCACCTCTGTAACCAGGACTCCATTGTCGCGAACGAACGTCTGCAGCAGTAAATTGCCCTGGTAGGTCGAAGCTCGCAGACCGTGGCGATCTCGAAGAATCCGCTTGTCCCGGCAATTCAGGAGATCTGCCTTGGGATCGCCAGAGGGCTTCTGGGAGAACTCGGTCTGGTGTGTGGGCAGGTAGCCATCCGCGGTAGTGCAGACGCAAACCGTCGCATCGATCTCTCGGCGCGCCTGGTCGATTAATGGCTGAATCTCGCGCTCGAAGGCGGCTTGATAGCTCGTGGTGTACTGCGGCGGATCGGACTTTGGAATCGGGACGTAATTCGTATCAAGCACGTCCAAGCCATCCTGCGCGAGTTGGCGTATTGCAGATTGCATGCGATCGCGCCAGCTGCGACATGTCTGAAGCGTGATGGAAAATGCATCACTGCCTCCGTCGAAGTTGCCGAGCAACTCTTGAATATGCTCCGTCGCCTCCATCAGAGACGAGGATGCCTGTACGGTTCCATGCAACCGCTCAACAATCGCGGAGGACATCTTCTGGGACTTCACGATGCTCTCGAAGATGTTCTCGTTGCCGGCGGCCAGCTGTTCTGTGGCCGACGCGATCTGGGCGAAGCCGCCCGATGCGTCGTGAAGGTCGCTCAGAATGACTTCGCAGGCCTGTACGCTCTGCCCAACCGTCTCCAGAACGGAGCCAATGTCTTGCCGTACTTTCACGGTCTGAGCTGAGGCGCTGGTGGCCAGGGCGACAGCCTCGCCGACGATGGCGTGGCCATCCTGAGTAACGCTGCTAACCCGCTCGGCAAGTACCTGGATTTCTCGGGCCACAACTGCGAACGCCCTGCCGGCTTGACCAGCGCGAGCGGCTTCAATTGTGGCGTTCAGCGCCAGAATGTTTGTCTGCTTGGCGATGTCGGCGATCTGCTCGATGACAGAAAGGACGCGCCTGCAGCGCTGGCTGACAGTCTCAACATCGGCGAGAAAGCTTTGTATGGTCTGGTCAGTGGCGCCGATCCGCTCTTGCATTTCGACAAGGCGCGAAGAGGTGTCCTGGGCTCGAGAGACACCTTGGTCGGTCAGCGCAGAAATTCGTTGTGCGTTGGCGGACACATCCGCCACCGCCTGAGTGGTTTCACGGCTCGCGGTCTCGATCAAACGGGCCAGTTCTGATTGTTCGTTGGAACTGACCGCGCACAGCTCGATCGCCTTCGCTGTCGTTGCCGCTTCGCGGGCGATGCGAACGGCATCTCCTCGAAGCGTCGGCACGGCAGAGCTGAGGCTTGAAGCGAGAGGTAGGCGAATTAATCGACGCAGAATTGTCATGAATGCGAGCAACGGAACTGGTTGTACTGCGAGAGGGGCGTGCATACAAACCCGTGAAGCTGTAAGACACACGTCGCATGGTCGGCATGGCTGCATCCATGCTTGCTGCGGAGGCGGCTTGTGAACGATCTGATGTTGCCCGCCCGCAGACTACGAGCTATTGCTGCCGCCGTGCACCCTCAAGAATGCTAGGGTTCGAGTGCTCGCGCCCTGTGGTAGCCGGTCATCGGTGACCTACTAACTTGACCTCGTCGGATTCACGCGCTCAGGTCGCATAGTTCTCGATCGCGGTGGTCTCGCGGTGGACTTGATCGAGCAGTACAAGGGCTTTCGATGGCAAAGTCTGTCGCCTAGCATCTCGTCGCTTGCCATCGTCGCCATGGTGGGAAGTCGCGGTTCGCTGCTTCGGTTGACCTGGCACCGAAAGCGCGGCTCGAACTCAGCTGGACACTGTTCGGCTAGCCTGAGCAATTCAGGAGAGAGGTTGTGACGAGGCTCCGTGAGGATGCTGCCAGTGGAAGTCCGTCCTAGGGTGCGCTCTGAAGTCGCTAGCTCGGCTCAAGAACCCAGCGATGATTGCATGCTGGAACGACGAAAGTCTCGCGCAGACGTGCCGTAGCGCGCACGGAACGCCTTGCTAAAGTGGGTCATGTCGTTGAAGCCGTTGGATAGCGCGATCTGCGAGATGCCACGAGCATGAAGTGCCGGCGCACGGAGGTCAGACGCTGTGCGCTCCAAACGCCTCTGCCAGATGTAGCGAGCTAGAGAAGTGTCGTCCATCTCAAACAGGCGATTGATATAGCGGTGCGACAAGCGCATCGCATCGGCGACCTTTCCCGCATCGAGGTCGCAATCTACCAAGTGCCGCTCAATGAAGTCCTTCACGCGAATTAGAAGGACGGAACGTTGCTCAGGCACGGCAGTACCCGAACCGTTGGCGACTTGCCCGATCATGGCGAGTACGAGATCCGCAAAGTTGCATGCGACAGCGTTCGCGCCGTTTGCGCTCAAACGCCCGACTGCGTCAAGCAGATGAGCCGCATAGCTGGAGGCGATCGGTGCGAGTTCGCTTCCCTTGGAGAAGCTTGTGGCTGTAGCGCGGTCGATGGCCGCGACACTTCGGTGCAGGAGGTCTGGGGCCAAGCTGATGCACGCGAGATGTGTGTCTTCTGGAAGGTGCAGTGTGTAGGGGCGCCCCCCTGTGCACATGACGCCGTCTCCTGCGCCGACGACCGTTGTGCGGCCATCCTGCTGCGCATGGATCTGGCCGGAGAAGACGAAGTTGAACATGAACGCGTCGTCGGCCTTTGTTGACCTGCAGTGCCGTCGCTCGACAGTACTGGCCGAACTGCGGATCGACAAAATGCTCAGTGGCGCGATCCGCATGGCGACCAAGTTGGCCTCAAATTCAATCTGACTGGGCACCAGAAAGTTCAGATCAAGCAAATCGGCGCGAACGGCATCGCGCCAGTAGTCGATCCGCTCGCCTTTGGAAACGGAAGAAGTCGACACAACATGTCGTTCGATCGAGTTTGAGTGCGGTCTCATGCACCACCTCCAGGCCGTGCGCTGTATGCGAGTCATCGAATTCTGTCCCTCGCCGCCCCGAGCCGCAATCGGGTTGACGACGCACTACGTGGTCACAAAGTGACATCCTCCTCGAGGTGATCCAGGCGCGATCTCTCGTGTGACGTTGAATATGGCGTAAAAAGACGTTTTAACGTCATTTTGGCCATGTAACTCGGGCGCAGAATTCGACCTTGTCGACGGCTCGATGACTGGCACAGACGTGTCTACGACAGACCGCGCTTGCTAGATCACCAGCGCCGAGCGACCGTTCCGCCCGAGGTGCGGCCGACTTTCATTGGCGGCATCGGCGGCTCTGGTTGAACTCCTATGGATGAGCATGAAAAACGACGGGCAGTCTCACGGTAGACCTGAAGAGATGAAGGCGGCCGCGGGTCGCCGATCTGTCGCGGTCGTCATCTTTCCCGGGTTTGAGCTCCTAGACGCAAGCGGGCCTCTGTGCGCGTTCAACTTGGCTACAGAGATGCATGGCGCGAACTACGATGTGAACGTCGTATCGGTCAGCGGAGGCAAGGTCGACGGCAATGGCGGCGTCTCGATCCTTTCCGAGAAGGCAAGCCCACTGCGCAAAGATGACACCGTCATCATTGTAGGTAGCCCCGATGCGCACATTGAGGGCATGAACGACGATGCTTTGAGGGCGGTTCAGCTTCTGTCGAAAGGAACACGGCGACTGGCGAGTGTGTGCACGGGAGCTTTCGTGCTCGCGGAGGCGGGTCTGCTTGATGGCAGACGAGCAACGACGCATTGGCGCTATGCGGCTGCACTGCAGCGCCGGTTCCCCAGTGTCAAAGTCGACGCAGACCGTATCTACGTCAAGGATGGCGATATCTGGACTGCAGCCGGCATCTCCGCCGGCATTGACCTTGCGCTGGCCATGATTGAAGAAGACTGTGGCCTGGAGACATCAAAGGCGGTGGCCCGGGAACTCGTCGTTTACCACCGTCGAACTGGCGGACAATCCCAATTCTCAACGGTACTTGAGCTCGAGCCGCCCGCAGGGCGTATCCGCAATGCCCTTGCGTTTGCAAGAGAACACCTACACGAGAACCTCACCGTGGAAAGGCTCGCTGAGGCCGCCTGCGTGAGTCCGAGACAGTTTCAGCGACTCTTCGTCGCCGAGACAGGCAACACACCTGCATACGCTGTAGAGCGACTGCGCCTCGAGGTCGCTATGCCGCGAGTGGAGGAAGGGGATGAACCACTCTCCGCAATCGCTCGGAGTGTTGGCTTCGGCGATCTGAATCGGATGCGCCGCAGTTTTATACGCATGTTTGGGCGCTCGCCGCAGGACCTTCGGCGCAACGCGCGCGAGCCAATCTTGACGAGGCACTGACACGCTCACCGACCTGGAACTTCACAACTTTGACCCGCTCTGGCGGCCAACTTCACGTTGACGCGTGGCTAGTTGCGTGCATCCATCGACGGCGCCGAGGATACAAGCCTCTCCGGCTCATGCTGCAAGGTGTTCCCGAAGATGACATCGATGTCAGACCGTAATTTCGGACTTTGGCGTGAAGTACGCCAGGCTACTCCCGTGCCTCACAGGTCGATGCTCTGCATCAAGCACTTGAAGGATGGACCGTAGCCTTGTCGCGGTCCGACGATTGCCTAGGAAATGATGAATTTGCCTGACTTGATTGACCAGCGCCGTCGGCTTCAATACCTACGCGGTGCAGCTCTGATAGAGGGGGTGACCCTTCTGCTGTTGCTGTTTGCGGCCATGCCGCTGAAGTATTGGGCAGGGATGGCCATCGCTACCCGCGTGATGGGACCAATCCACGGCGTCGCCTTCCTTTCATTTTCCTGGTTGCTCCTGCACACGACAAGTGCCGAAGGGTGGGCGCGTTCCGAAGCGTTACCCACCCTGCTTCTGGCGGTCGTTCCCTTTGGAGGCTTCGTGACGGAGCGCAGGTTAGCCAGAAGGCAAACCTCGTTATCCCGATCGCTGGCGCGGTACTGATGCTGTACCTGCTGTTGAAGTCGGTTCATGTCGTGGCAGCGATCATCTGGATATCAGGTTTGGTTGCAACCATCCTTGCACTGCGAGCCATCGAAAGTCGACCAGAGGACGAGGAGACGGCTGCGACGGGGGGCTGTGTCGTCCTGGCCCGCAGATGGGACAGGATGGTCGCCACGCCTTCTATGCTGGTGGCCTGGGTCGTGGGAGCGTACCTGGTCGCATCCGGCGGGTGGTTCGTCATGGCTTGGATAAAGCTTAAGCTCATCGGCGTGGTCTTGCTCTCCGCCTTGCACGGGCTACTGTCTGGGAGTCTACGGCGGGGAAGAGCGTCGCGCGCGTTGGCGCGGTTGCTGCCGTACGCGGGTCTTTTGACGACGATGAGCGTGCTGGGCATCGTCGCGTTGGCGGTCACGAAGTTCGCCTGACGTGTCGCCGCCACCAAGCGCCGGTCGCGCGTGCTCGCTTGGGGTTAGCTGAAGCGTCCCGATGAGGTCGAACTCGAAAGCGGTCTGACGATGGACGCGAGCCTGTGCGTGGCCAACTACAGCGTGGTCGATTCACACGTTAGTCCGATCTTCGAGGAAGGCGTGAGCGTCGGTGAGCTCGAGATGTTCTGCACGAACACTCCCATCCAATTTGAGACCGCAATATTCCCATGACACAGATCCTCGCGGCCGACGAGTCCCGGAGAGTCGTGGTCACACGCGAACGTGTTGCGCCCGAGTTGGCGGTCGCGTGAGGCGCTGCTCGTGAGACGAGTTCCGGCTGCGCGCCCCTCGCGCGGCCATCGCGTGGCGCTTCCGCGCTGGCGTTCCGGTCATCGCGATCGCGATGTCTGTCGCGCTGATCGGCGCCGACTTGCGAGCGGCGGACGGCATCGGTGGCGTGGGCTTGTCCGCGGTGGCGCCGGTCTACGAAGTCTGGGTCAACGGATACACGAAGACCCATTGGCAGGATTTGACAGACATTTGTCCGAAACGGGAAAGGCTAAATCTCTATCCTCCGATCGTGAGCGCCGTGCGATGACCACAACGAGCAGCCACATAAGAAGTTCCTGCGGCGCAAGCCTCGCAGGGCGTAAGTTTGTACAGACCGGAGCTATAACAAATGCATGCATTTCTCGAACTTTGGAGCCCCAAGAAGAGCTGGTTGTCCATGAGCACCGCCGATCGCCAAGTGGTCGTGGATCGACTGGGTGAACTCATTGGCCCCATCGTCCAATCCGGATCTATCGAAATTCTGGGATGGGCTAACGCGGACCCGGCGGTAGATCATCCCGAAGGTCACAAGTATTTCTCTGTATGGACCGCGCCGACGCGAGGCGCCTTGGACACATTGCGAGCCGCAATTGTTAGCGGCGGCTGGTACGAGCATTTTGACCAGGTCAACGCTACCGGCGAATTGAGCACGCCTGACGCCATCCTCAAGGAGCATCTCGCGATGTGACTTTAGTGGGAGGCGGCACTCGCGTCGGAAGAGCGGATCCGTCAAGGTTGACGCCTTCCTGATCGAACAGCACTGCCTTCACTGCCTTCAAGTTCTATCGCATACACGTGACCATGCAGACATTCGCAAACATCATCGACGGACGCGCAGCGACCTCTGAGTCGACCTTTGAATCGAAGAATCCCGCCAACGGTGAGACCCTTGGATTGGTGCCGCACTCGACGCGCGACCAGGTCCAGGCCGCGGTAGCCGCCGCACATGCCGCACAGCCAGGATGGGCTGCACGTACCGATGCCGATCGTCGCGCGCTACTGGTTAGCGTCGCCGACAAGTTGCGCGACAACGCGGAGCATTTGGCGACCTGGATTACTTGGGAACAAGGCAAGCCGCTGGGGGGCGTCGGGCCAGACCAGGTTCCGGGCGCACGCTTTGAGGCGTGGGCGTGCGAAGCATGGACGCGCGTACCGGCGAGCCTTGACCTTTCCCCCGAGGTTGTCTTCGAGGATGAAACTCGTCGCGATGAGTTGCATCGCAAGCCCTTGGGCGTAATCGGTGCTATCTCTCCCTGGAACTGGCCGCTGATGATCGCGATATGGCAGATCGTGCCCGCACTGCGCGCAGGCAACACCGTAGTCATCAAGCCTTCGGAACTTACAAGCATCGGCACCTTGGAGATGGTTCGGCTGATGAATGAAGTGCTGCCCCCGGGAGTGTTGAACACCGTGACCGGCGGCGGAGAAGTGGGCAACTGGCTGGTGGACAACCCCGGGGTCAATAAGGTCATGTTCACTGGCTCGGCAGCGACGGGCGCCAAGATCGCCGCTACCGCCGCGCGACACCTGACGCCCACTACGCTCGAACTGGGTGGCAACGATCCAGGCATCATCCTCCCCGGTGCGGACATCAAGGCCTTGGTGATGAGGATGTTCTGGGGCGCCTTCATTAACCAGGGACAGACATGCGCGTGCCTTAAGCGGCTATACGTCCATGAGAGCCAGCACGACGAATTGGTCAATGAACTAGTGCGACTGATCGCCGTGATGCCCATGGGCGATGGCACGCAGCCAGGGGTGGCGATGGGGCCGATACAGAACCGCATGCAGTTCGACAAGGTCTCGCGGCTGGTAGAGAGCGCTCGGCGCGCCGGTGCGACGATCGTCTGCGGTGGAGAGCCACTGGCCGGCCCCGGCCTGTTCTATCCGCTCACGCTGGTCACCGACATCTCAGACGGGACGCCTCTTGTTGACGAGGAGCAGTTCGGCCCAGTGCTTCCGATCATCCGCTACAGCGACGTTGAGGAGGCCATCGCTGCAGCCAACAGGGGCGATGCTGGTCTCGCTGCGTCGGTATGGTCATCCGATATCGAGCAGGCGAAGGCCGTCGCTCTTCGAATCGAGGCGGGAACGGTGTGGATCAACCATCATGGCCCGATTCACCCGATGGTGCCTTTCGGTGGCGCAAAGCGCTCGGGTTGGGGCGTGGAGTTCGGCATCGAAGGACTGAAGGCGCTCACGCGTCCACACGTGGTCAGCGTCATGAAGTAAGTGCAAGCGCTAGAGCTTGCGCATGAGTAGCCCCGGCCAGCGTCAAAGCACCAACGCGGTTGTCCTTGAACGAAGCGCAGCGCGCGTCCGAGTGCATCGCCCGAGCAAACCCCTCCCACCGAGCATTCAGCTTGGAGGGAGTATCCAGCGGCTACCATCTGATGAACAACACTCAGTTGCCCGAGAACCGGATGTCCTCTGGTAGTCACCCGACCTTCGGTTCGAGCGACGGGAGATTTAAGCGATACACCGCGGCGCCGTGCGGCTGCAAGCTCACGCCATCGCAATTCCTCCAGATGGTTGAGACCTATGCGCAGCGCATGGGGAGCGACGTCGGTTGGAAGGAGCCGCGCTGCTTGGTGCAGCCGTATCACTGGACTTGCGCGGCCCCTGGTCTTCAGGATGCGCTGCTAAAGAGTGAGGATAGATACTCCTTAACTACGTGGCTGGCGCCTGCCGCTCAACGCTCCCAAGGGAACATGCCGGGTGTGCGGCGAGAGCCGGCGCGCCAGCTCACCGGAGGTGGGGTGGACAAGGTCTTGCTCAACGGCAAGATTTTCACCTCTGATGCAAGAGGCTTGTGGTGTGATGCCATCGCTATTCACGACGGGTACGTCTTCGCCGCGGGTTCAGTGGAGGAAGTTCGTGAGTTCTGCGGGCCCCGCACCGAGGTCTTTCATCTTGACGGCCGCGTCGTGATCCCTGGCTTCAACGATGCACATATGCATCACACGCCAGATCCAAGTGGCGTTCGCCTGCCCATAGACCCGGTGGCAGATCCCTCCTTTCCGGAGGTGATTAGGCTCATTGAAGAGGCGGTTGCCGCTACTCTTCCAGGTACATGGATCTATGGCGTGATGGGAACAGAGTTGATCAACGATCGGACGGTCGACCGATTTTCACTGGACCGCGTGGCTCCCTCGCACCCCGTCATCTTGCTCGGTCTGACGAACCATACGAATGTTGTCAACACATCCGCGATGTCGCGCCTCGGCATTGGCGACGAGGAGCCGGATCCGCTCGGAGGGTTCTTCGACCGCGTGCCGGGAACTCGCAAGGTGTCGGGGCGCATCAATGAATACGCGCAGTGGGCGCCTCAGCGTTGCTTTGCTTCCATGGCCTCAGTGGAGGAGGGTGCGGCAAGCATTCGAGCCCTGGCAGCCGAGTGCGCCCAGTTTGGAATCACAACCATTCAAAACATGTCGTGGACGCCGGCGGCAAAGTACGTGCGAATGCTTGAGGCCGCAGACGTGCCGCTACGTGTTCGCCTGATTCGCTTTCCGGCGTCTGGTCCGAATGGCCGCATCGTTCACGAAGATGCCGGTCTGAGCGCGGTGGGAAAGCGGTCTCGCGTCAGCGGAACAAAGTGGATTCTGGATGGGACGACGGTGGAGCGCGGGGCCGCGATGAACCGGGCCTACGCCGATGATCCCTCTACCGAAGGTCGCGAGAACTTCGGGTACGAGGAGGTGCGCGAAATGATGCTGGAGAGCGTGCGATCAAATGATCAACTTCTACTCCATGCGATCGGTCCGAAGGCCGTTGGCAACGTCATACTCGCGGCCGAGTCCTTGTCCTATGTGGACTGGTCGTCACGTGGGCTTCGGATGGAGCATGGCGACGGCCTCGACGAGGCATTGATCAGTCGAGCGCGCGCGGCCGGCGTCATGGTGGTCCAGAACCCCAGCCATTTCCTTTTTCCCCAGATCTACGGCCCGCGCTTCGGTGCCGAAGCCTCTTTTGCCTGCTTCCGAACTTTGATGGAAGGCGGTCTAAACGTAGGCATTGGCTCGGACGGTCCACTTAACCCATTCCTCGGACTGATGGCTGCCGTGATCCATCCTGCCCGGCCCGAGGAAGGCTGTTCATTGGAGAAGGCTGTCGTGGCTTATACCGTTGGAAGTGCACAGGCTGAGCAGCAAGCCGATCGCAAGGGCATGCTGGCACCCGGGCATTTGGCTGACTTGGCGGTGCTTTCACAGGACATCTTCAGCGTGCCGCTCGAGACGCTTCCCCAAACACGCAGTCTCTTGACGATGATCGAGGGCGAGATCACCTTCGACGCCTTCGCTTGAGGCCATCCAGTACTCGGTGATTCGGCTTGAGCGACGTGACCCTCAGGCCTGGTGCGGGCGGCCGGAGTGCACGCGAGTGCAGGTGTGGACAAGGCTGCCAGATTGACGTGTTGCGGTATCAGCCTGCTTCGTCCGTTCTGCGCGCGTGGCGCAGGGCACTTTCCAGGGTTCGCTCGAGTTCCTCGATGTCCACCGGCTTTGTCAGATAGCTGAAGAACCCGGCTGCCAACCCCTTGGCAACGGCTGCCGGCATCGCGTTCGCGGTAAGCGCGATGACTGGAATGCCGGCCGTTCTGGGATCAGCCTTTAACATGGCCTGTGTCTCGCCGCCGGTTAGTACTGGCATGTTGTTGTCCATCAGGATGACGTCGGGCAACGTCATGCGCGCCAGTTCGAGGCCTTCCTTGCCGTTCGATGCGAGCAGCAGGCGCGTGTCTGGCCGGTGGGCGAGGGCGCTACTCACGAGTTGCTGGCTGGCCGGGTTGTCCTCGATGTAGAGTACCAGCGTATCCATTTGTCGCTCCTTGTCGGGGGCAGTGGCCATCCGCGCATCGACAATGCCGGACGAAACCGCGGTGCAAGCCTCGATGACGAGCGCATGGACGCGCAGTTCGATCCAAAACACGCTGCCGACGCCTGGCGCACTGTGCACGCCAAGGCTGCCGCCCATGAGTTCGACGATATGTTTCGTCAGCACCAGTCCGATTCCCGTGCCTTCTTGCTTGCCGGTCTCCTGCCCTAGTCGATTGAACGGCTGGAACAACGACTCCAATTGCTCCGGCTGCATGCCAAGCCCGGTATCTTGGACGCGGATTCGCAAACGGTCCGGCGCCGTCCGCACGGTATCGACGACGACGGTCCCGTGCTCGCGGTTGTACTTGACCGCGTTGGACAGCAGGTTGAGAAGCACCTGGCTGAGTCGCGTCCGGTCCGCGTCGACGATAGCTCCAGTTGCGGCCGGGAACAGCATGCGGACGTCGCGCTTCTGGGCCAGTGGGGCCATCATTGCGCAGCATTGCGCCAATATCTCGTCGAGTTCGACCGGCTCCATCGACAGCGTGAGCTTGCCGGCCTCAATCTGGGCGAGGTTCAGAATATCGTTGATGAGCGTGAGCAGGTGTCGGCCCGCGTTGACGATGTAGGCCACGAATTCGCGACCCTGGGCGCCGTCGACTGGACAGGCGCCCGGGCCGCTAAGCAACTGGCCGAAGCCGATGATCGCGTTCAGGGGCGTACGCAACTCGTGGCTCATGTTCGAGAGGAACTCGGACTTCGCCCGATTCGCTTCCTCGGCCGCGGAAGTTGCGAGGACGAGATCCTCATTCGAGCGTTCCAACTGCGTCGTGCGGTCTCGCACGCGTGCCTCCACTCCGTCGTTGAGCCGCATCACTTCGAGCTGGGCTCGGCTTCGCTCTGCGACCTCGATGTCCTTTTCGCGATTGGACGCCTCGAGCGCCTCGGTCCGGCGCTGGATCTCATCCATCATCGCGTTGTGTGCGGTGACGAGCACGCCGAGTTCTCCCGTGCCCTGCGAGGCCACACGTCGGGAGTAGTCCCGCTGTTCCACCACGTGTTGTGCTACGTCGCTCAATGCGACGATCGGCCGCATGACGATCTGCCGCAGGCGCGAGGACAGGCCCCAAGCGAAGAGCATCGCCAGCGCCGCCACGATCGCCACGACGAGGCCGCAGCCAAGCAGGCGGCCATACGGGTCATAGTCAGCGCGCAGATAGATCGTGCCGAGGATTTGGCTCTTCTCGACGATCCGCTTGAAGATCCAGAGATGCCGGCCATCCGACGTCACGCCGTCGGCGCCTGGCAGCTTCGGAAAGTCGCGACTGTGGCTACCGCTCGAATAGGTCGCAAACAGCTGTCCGTGCACGTCGTAGACGACTGCAGCCTCGATTTTGGGTCGCAGGCGCAGCACCGCGAGGTTTTCCTCGGCCGTACGCGCGTCGTCGAAATTAAGCGCTGGGGCCGTTGTCCGGGCCAGCAGTTCGGCGTGCGACTGCAGGTCATCGATCCATCCCTGGCGGTAGGCGCGCAGGTCGATCGCGATCATCGCGCCCAGGGCTACGAGTAGAGCGGCCAATGTCGTCAGCAGCATCACGCCGAGCAATTGGCGCCGGAGCGAACCTCCAAGGAACGAAGTCATGAGTGCTTCCCCATCACGAGGCGTGCGACAGCGAGAAGCCGGGCGCTGACCTTCAATCCTCTGTGCCCGCCCGGTGGCAAGACCACATCGAAGCTCATCTTGTCGTCGATCACGACGACTTTGATCATGCTGCTTGAGGCGCCCGGCACGTCGAACTCGGTCACTGTCGCGACAGCTTGCCTTGCAGCACCGCCAATGCCTCGGGGGTGCCTCCGGCAATATTTCGCGCGATGAATGGGATGTTCAACCCATCCAATCGCTCATGGGCATCGATGTGCCGCACGACGAGAGCCGCGCCGGAAGTGCAAGAGCATCAGGGTCGACGAGCACGTGGAGCGACGTCTCCGCATTCGTGGTCTGCCAGACGGAGAAGACGGCTACTGACAGACGCCAGCGTTGAGGCACGTCGGATGTCTTTGGGTGGAACACCCTCAGACACCCAAGCAAACCCCGGAAAGGCTACGTCTGTAGCGGGCCGTTGCCTTTCCGGGCTTGAACGGGCGAACTAGGCTGCTGTCGACTGGAGATTCCGGTACGAAGCTACCGCGCCGGAACGATACGCGTCAACGAGAGGCTTCATGAGGCCCTTGAACACCGCGAGGTGTTCCGGCGCGGCCGTCTCGGCCGTGCCCTTTCCAAACGGGGCTTTGGGGGCATATTCAATGATCAGCTCAGCCAGTTCGGCCGTCGGTCGACCAAAGGCATGGGCCGCGGCAACCAGTGCCGCTTCGAAGCTGCCGCAGCCAGGGCCGGCCGTGTACAGGTTGCCGTCAACGATCACGTCGCCGCTGGGAATTGCTTCGCTCACTCCGAGCTCGGGCAGCATTTCCAACGAGTTCAGGCTCACCGTTGCCCGGCGCCCCTTCAGCAGACCCGCAGCACCCAGCGTCACCACCCCATTGCAGATGCCGATTACGTACTTCGCCGTGCGCGCCTTTTCGGCGACGAACGCGACGAGTTCCGGATCGGTCTGGGTTTCGGGAGCCATCATCGGCACCGCGATGACGTCCAAGTCGGGGCACTCGGCAAACGTCGTCGTCGGTTGGGTCCACCAAGACGGATGACCTTCAACGAGGTCGCGATCCTTCCAGAGCAGATGAATCTTCGCGCCCGGCAACACGCCGTAGACCGTCTGAATCCCCACCATGTCCATCGGTATGAAGCCCGGGCCGATGACGATGCCGACGTGAAACGGTGTTACCCCAGGCGGAGATGTGGCTTCGCGAAGATAGTTCATCGAAGGAAGGTCAGTGGTACGCGCTTGCATGGCTACTCCGGCAGGTAGTTGGGTGGTTTCAGGCTCGATTCTGCTTCCGACCAAACCGGCCGAGGCGACGTTCAAACGTCGTTTCGCGCCATGCTGAGGGTGTTTGGGTTGCGCCGGTCAAGGCGCATAGGTACCAATAGATACGGGGTCACGCGACCGAGACATCGGACAGAAGCTCGGCAAGAAACGCCTCGGGATCGGTGTAGGCCAAAGCCGTGTTCATTGCATGCGGATGCCCGTCTTTTTCGATGACGAATGCCGGGACACCGCGGGTTCGTGCCTCGAAAAGCAGAGCCTGCCCCTTGTTGATTCGAACCTGGTTCATGTTTAGAAGCACCGAGTCGGGGCGGTGCAGACGGGATACTGCGTCGAGCAGGTTGAGCGAACTGAGTACCTCGGCCAGGATCTCCGGCCAGGTCGTCTGTCGGCCGTCGATATATCGGGCTCGCTGAATTGCCGCAAGGGCTTCCGCTTCGCGTTTCGGCTCCGTCATCGAAACAGCCGTAAGCGCCAGCGTTGCCGGACCACTATCGAACATCTCTCGGCGGTCACCGAGCACGTCGTCGCGATAGCGCTCGCTGAAGTGCTGGCCGGTCAGTCGCTCGATGCGCTGGTCATTGGTCCACGCGTGGGTGGCCATCGCGTCGTCCATCGGCCGCGCTCCCGAGCCGAGAAACAGTCCATTCGGAAGCATTCGAAGCTCGACATCGCGCGAGGCATCCAGCGCGGCTACCGTCTTGGAAGCGGCGTAGCACCACCCGCACAAGGGGTCGAATACGTAGTACACCAATTTGGTCATGAGAGTTCCCGGGTGAGTCGAGCGGCGGACCGTTCCCACGGAACTTGTCCGCCTCCCTGCGACGCAGATGTTCTTGTCCAGCCTATGCGTGGCTGGCCGAAGAGTTCAGGCCATCGCTTTTGCGATCTCGGCTACGCGCTTTCCATGCAGTCTCGCGGTCTCGAGGTCACCGGCGCGCGGGGCCTCGTCCGGCGAGGCGTCAGAGGGCGAGATTGCCATCGAGCCACCGAACCCAGCTGTCCAGTTGACGTCGTTTGGGCCATGTTCCTTCGAATTCGATGGCTGTAGACCGGTGCCGACCCAGATCTGGCCGTGCTGCTGAGACAACGTCCACAGATATTGGATCGTCGAGGACTTGTCGCCGTTGACCGAGCCGGAGTTCGTGAAGCCTGCAGCGATCTTGTCTTTCCAGGCCTGGGCGAACCAGGACTTCGATGAGGCATCGGCGAACTTCTTGAATTGCCAGGCGGGGCCGCCCATGTAGGTCGGGCTGCCAAAGATGATGGCGTCGGCGGCGCCGATGGCGGTCCAGGACGCGTCGCTCAGATCACCGTTGACGTCGATGCGATGCGACGTGACTTCGGCGCCATCGACGGACGCTGCGCCGGCATGAACGGCCTCGGCCTGCTTTACGGTGTGGCCGTACCCGCTGTAGTAGACGATGGCAACTTTGGTCATGATGAGATCCTTTTGCTTTGAGGTTGAAATGAGCGCGTTGTCAGCGATCGCGCGCGAAAGATTTGCGTCAGGCCACAGTGAGCTCACCCACGAACCGCTGGATGGCGGCCGCGACGGAGGCAGGCGCTTCGAGCGGCGAAAGATGGCCGACACCAGGCAAGAGTTCCAGGTACGAACCCGCAATGCGAGGCAGTAGTTCCGCCCGCAGCGTCTCGATGCGATCGACCTGATCCAGTTCGCCAGAGATCACAAGGACCGGAACGTTGATTGCGCCTACGTTGGGCGTGATGTCCTCAAGCATCGCGATGTTCGGCCAAGCAGACTTGGCCTGTGGGGCGCCGCGCAGACTGTCTTCAATGACTTGTTCGCGCTTTTCCGGCGACAGTTTCGTTGCGGTCAGGACGTTGTCTATCACCCAGCCCACGGATTCGCGCGATTCGTACGCGCCCGCAATGACTGCGCGCTGCTCCTGGGTCAGGAGCATCGGAGACGGCGGCGAGGGCGCGATCAGGACAACGCCTTTCAGGCCAGCAAGACGGCGCGAGGCGAGGAGCTGCGCGGTTTTTCCACCCATCGAATGGCCAACGAGGACAAAGTGCTTCAGTCCGAGCGACTCGATGACGCCTTGAGCGTCGTTGGCCAAATCTTCGATCCGGTAGCCGTCCTGCGGTGCGTCCGAACGGCCCCAGCCACGGTGGTCAGTCGCAATGGTGCGGTACTCGCTCGAGAGCTCGTCCATCACGAAGCGCCAGGTGCGCGACGAACCACCGTAGTAGTGCAGAAAAACAATTGCCAGTTCGCCTTTGCCTTGCTCCGTGACGTGGATCCGGATGCCGTTCGACTCAATGTCCACTGTCCAATCTCCGTTCAAGTGTCCGATGTTGGTCCGGGTGCGAACCTCTCCTGGTGGCGCCAGCACTCGTACCGTGTACGGACATGCTAAATACTGGCGTCATCGTTGATAATCGCTGCATTGATATATGCAGTCGATCACTACGCTATCGACTGGAGAAGCGGCGCATGGATAGATTTGCCTGCATCGGTGTCTTCGTGGCAGCGGTCGACGAGGGGAGCTTTGCCGCGGCCGCACGGCGGTTCGGGATGTCGCCTGTGATGGCCGGCAGGTACGTGAGCGCGCTCGAGGCGGAGTTGAACGCGCGACTGCTCCAGAGGACGACTCGCCGCCTGAGCCTCACAGACGTGGGGCAGACCTACTACGAGCGCTGCAAGCGCATCCTGGAAGCCTTTGAGGAGGCCAATCGGGAGGCCAGTGACTCTCAGAGCGTCGCGCGAGGTATGTTGAGGATTGCCGCGCCCGTAACGTTCGGGGCGATGCATCTGGGGGGAGTCGTCGCGCGCTACATGGAGGAGAACCCGCACGTCGAGGTAGAGGTGCTGCTCGATGACCGCTACACCGACTTGCTCGACGCCGGCGCCGACCTAGCGATAAGGATCGGTCGTCTTGCCGACTCTGGGCTGATCGCTCGACGAATCGCACCATGTCGCATGATGGCGTGTGCGTCTCCTGCTTACTTGGAACGCCATGGAACGCCGCGAACGCCAAAAGAGCTCCGACGAGCGCGGCGGCTTGTCTTCAGCCAGGCTGTTTCGGGCGTGGACTGGACGCTCATCGATGCGAAGGGGCGAGCCCATGTCATCGACGGGGCGGTCAGTATGACCGCGAATAACGTTCAGATGTTGCTTGCTGCCGCGCTAGCGGGCGCCGGTGTCGCGTACGGGCCCACGTTTGTCTTCGGCGAGCACATCGCTCGCGGCGACTTGGTGGAATTGCTTCCCTCTTATCGGGCCATGGATTTGACGATCCACGCGGTCTATCCCAGCGCGCGGCATGTGCCGCTCAAGGTGCGCCTATTCATCGACCATCTGGTGGCCGCGTTCGGCAATAAGCCACCTTGGGATGCATTCGACCAACGAGAGACCGATAGCCGTGCGGCGTGAGCGCGCGTCAGCGTCCGGTCTCGTCATCCGGCAATTCTCCGGGCCGGCCGCACCGTGCCGCGGCATTCACCGAAGCCAATTCGCTTAGCGCCTGGCCTGCTGCATGCGCCCCTCAGGATGACAGAGTCGCCATCTTCCAGGAAAGTGCGAGTCTCGCCATTGGTCAGTGTGATCGGTGCCTTGCCGCCCTGGCTGAGTTCGAGCAACGAACCGGCACCCGCCGGTGTTGGGCCGGACAGCGTTCCAGTTCCAAACAGGTCGCCTGTGCGCAGGTTGCAGCCGCCTATCGTGTGATGCGCCACCAGTTGCGCGACTGTCCAATACGCGTCGGAGAAGTTCGAGGTCGACAACCGATCGCCCGCGTGGCCCATCTGGTGCATCCGCTCGGTCTGTAGCCAGACTTCCAGTTCAATTTCGAGCACACCCTCGTCCCGGTGGTTCGGCGAGTCGAGGTAGGGTAGGGGCTGCGGGTCGTCAGCGGCCCGCGTGAATGGCCGTCGGAACGGTGCGAGCGCTTCGGTGGTGACGATCCACGGCGATAGCGTGCTGGCGAAGTTCTTGGAGAGGAACGGCCCGAGCGGCTGGTACTCCCAGGCCTGCACGTCGCGTGCGCTCCAGTCGTTGAACAGCGCCAAGCCGAATACGTGCGAGGCGGCATCGTCAATCGCCACCGACTCGCCCAACTCGTTCGGGCAGCCAATGAAGATGCCCAGCTCGAGCTCGTAGTCCAGCCGACGGCTAGGTCCCAAGATGGGCGTCGTCGCGCCGGGCGGCATCGTCTGGCCGACAGGCCTGCGGAACGACTGCCCGCTAGTGACGATGGACGAACTGCGCCCGTGGTAGCCGATGGGCACCCACTTGTAGTTGGGCATCAGCGGGTTGTCAGGGCGGAATAGCTTGCCCACCGTTGTCGCGTGGTGGATCCCCGTGTAGAAGTCGGTGTAGTCACCGATCGCACATGGCAGCGCCATTTCGACGCTCGCCTGCGCGCGCAAGGCGTCTTGGGCGGCTGCGTGCTCGTTACCTTCGCGCAGCGCGGACGAAATCGCGTGCCGGAGGGTCATGCGTTCGGCAGGGCTGGCGGACATCAATACGGCCATATCCTGCGACGCGATAAGGCCGGCAGCCTGGAGGTCCAGCACTTGGTCGCCGATGGCTACGCCGATGCGCAGCGAGTCGTCCGAACCTGTCGCTCGGTAGCGACCGAAGGGCAGGTTCTGAATCGGAAAGTCGGTTGCAGAATCGTTGGCGGATTTCACCCAGCTGCGAAGACTGGGGTCGTGAGTATGGTCGAGGCGGCTCATCGGCGGTCCGGATTGAAGTGCTTCTGGAGATCCTGCCAACAGCGGTAGTACTCGTGCTGCAACTGGGCGGATTGCAGGGCGAACGGCGTTGGCGTCCAAACGAGGCGCGTCTCGAACATGAAAGCCATCGTGTCGCGGATCACATGCGGCTGGGAAATGTCGGCGTGGCTCGCCTTCTCAAAGGTCTCAGCGTCGGGACCGTGGCCACTCATCGAGTTGTGCAGGCTAGCGCCGCCGGGCAAGAAACCCTCGGCTTTGGCGTCATAGGCGCCGTGCACCAAGCCCATGAACTCACTGGCGATGTTGCGGTGGAACCAGGGCGGCCGGAAGGTGTCCTGCATCGCCAGGATGCGTGGCGGGAAGATCACGAAGTCAATGCTGCTCACGCCCGGCGTGTCGGAGGCGCTGTGCAGCACGAGGAAGATCGACGGGTCAGGGTGGTCGTACGAGATGGAGCCAATCGCGTTGAAGCGGCGCAGGTCGTACTTGTAGGGCGCGTGGTTTCCGTGCCAGGCCACGACGTCCATTGGCGAATGGTTCATGCGCGCCGTCCACAGGCCGCCCATGAACTTGGCGACGAGTTCGTGGGGACCCTCGATGTCCTCGTAGGCTGCCACGGGCGTTCGGAAGTCGCGCGGGTTGGCCAAGCCGTTGGAGCCGATCGGACCGAGATCCGGCAGTTTGAACGCCGCACCGAAGTTCTCGCAGACGTAGCCGCGCACGGGACCATCGGGCAGCTCCAGCCGGAAGCGCACCCCGCGTGGGATCACCACGATCTCCTGCGGCTCGACGTCGATTACGCCGAGTTCAGTGACGAAGCGATGCTTGCCCAACTGCGGGACGAACAGCAACTCCCCGTCGGCATCGTAGAACGCTCGGTTGACCATCGAGCGATTGGCGACGTACAGGTGCGCGGCCGAGCCGGACTGCACGCGCGGGCTGCCATTGCCGGCCATTGTTACCAGACCTTCCAAGAGGTCTGTGGGCGCATCTGGCAGCGGTAGCGGATCCCAGCGCAACTGGTTGGGCGAGGGCGAAAGCGCACCAAATTCGCTGACGATGCGCGTGTTGGCCAGCGGCTCGAACGGCTCATGCTGCGCGGACGGGCGGATGCGGTACAGCCACGAGCGGCGGTTGTCTGCACGCGGCGCAGTGAACGCGGTGCCGGAGAGCTGCTCGGCATACAGCCCGTACGGCGCGCGCTGCGGGCTGTTGCGACCCTCGGGTAGCGCACCAGGCAGAGCCTCGGTGGCGAACTCGTTGCCGAAGCCGCTCAGGTATTTGCTGTCGGAGGGATTCATCGGGTAGCTCCGCGAGCGGCGGAGAGGGCCTCGAGGAGGATGCGCTGCGAACCGATGTGATTGGCGAGCAGGAGAACGAGGCGCGCGTTGAGCGCATCGCTGGCTTCGCTGGGCAGCTCGCGATGCGCGTCGATCAGCGCTTCATAGAAGTCGTCCGGCGCCTCGAGGTTGGGTGTGGTGATCAGTTCCATGGCGATCCCTTCAGGCAAAGGCCAGCGCTTGGCGGATGGCTGCACTGACCTTCACAGCGTCAGCCGTGCGCCAGCGGGCGCACACGTGTTGATCGGGGCGTACCAGGTACACCGTTCCCGGTTGCAGGTCGTAGCGTTGCGCGAGCACGCCCTGCGGATCGCCGAGATCGGTGCCGATGCCAAGTAGTGTGACGGACAGGCCATGGCCGTTGACACCCTTCATGCTGGCCGGCACTTCGCCCGCGACCAGCACCGTGAAGCCCATACCCAGCTGCCGCAGCAGCCACGACGAGCTGCCGTCTCCCAACGTCACCGGCGCATCAGCCGCGGTCGCGCCGGGCACCATCTTGCCGGCGAAGGTGTCCTCGTCGGGCGTGTTCAGCAACGACGCACGCAGTGTCGATGGCGTCGACAGCCGTCCGCTGTTGACCAGGGTGCGCGCAAACGGATGCGTCTTCGCGAGTTCCAGCACCGCGTCGCGGAATAGGCGACTCACTGCGCTCTTCGGCGTGATGAAGTCCGTGGCACGGGTGGAGTTGAGGATGTTCTCGTCGGCGGCGTACTCGCGTTCGCGAGCGTAGGTGTCCAGCAAGGCATCAGATGCCTTGCCTTGAAGCACAGCCGCCAGCTTCCAGCCCAGGTTGTCGGCGTCCTGCACGCCCGAGTTGGCGCCGCGGGCGCCGAACGGGGACACCCCGTGCGCCGAGTCGCCCGCAAAGAGCACGCGCCCGTGACGGAAACTGTCCATGCGCAGGCAAGAAAACGTGTAGACGCTGGCCCATTCCAGCTTGAACTCGACGTCCTTCATCGCCTCGGAATGCGCTAGCAGTGCCTTGACACGCGGAATAATGTTCTCGGGCTTTTTCTCTTCGTTGGGGTCAGCATCCCAGCCGAGTTGGAAGTCGATGCGCCAGACACCGTCAGGCTGCCGGTGAAGCAACACGCTCTGGTTCGGATGAAACGCGGGATCGAACCAGAACCAGCGCTCGGCAGGCCCGTCGTACTCCATGCGGACGTCCGCGATCAGGAAGCGGTCGCGGAACATGCGACCTTTCGATTCGAGGCCCAGCACACGGCGCATCGCCGAGCGGCTGCCGTCGCAGGCAGCGACGTAGTCGACCTCGAGGCGATACGGGCCATCGGGCGTGTCGATGCTGAGCACCACATGGTCGTCGTGCGGCTCGACGCCGGCAACGGCGTTCTTCCAACGGGTGTCGATGAGTGGCAGTTCGGCGGCACGCTCTGCCAGGAATCCTTCGACATAGTATTGCTGCAGATTGACGAAGGCCGGCCGGGCGTGTCCACTTTCCGGCAACAGGTCGAAGCTGTAGACCATCTGGTCCTTCAGGAACACCTTGCCCACGTTCCACGACACGCCTTTGTCGACCATCACTTCACCGCAGCCCAGGCGATCGAAGATCTCGAGAGTACGTTTGGCGAAGCAAATGGCGCGCGAGCCCGTAGACAGCGTGTTGTCGTTGTCCAGCAGGACGACAGGCACGCCGCGCTGGGCGAGATCGATCGCGAGCGAGAGGCCGATCGGGCCGGCACCCACGACGGCGACCGGCCTTCTCACGGGCGTGGCCGCGGATTGATCGGGGCTGGGCCGGTAGTCGAACACCAGTTTCTGGTAGTCAACCGCTCCGCTCTTGCGCTGTGCAAGTTCGTTCAAGTTCATGATTGGTCTCCGTGGGCGCGATTCTCAGAGGCCGCACCTTTGTCGAACTGCGGCTCCGCCGTCAGCCTTCGAGCGTTTCCCACATCTGCGTGTCGCGCTCCGCCGTCCACACGCGCGGGTCAGCGTACTGCGTCACCTCGTCGAAGCAGCGCGCGACGTCGAACGGCATGCAGTGGTCGAAGATCACCCAGTGGCCGTACTTGGGCTTGAGCTTCGCAAAGGTCTCTTTGTAGACCGCGTTAAGGCCCTTGCCCGCTGCCACGCCAGCCTCAACGCTGGCGCGAACATCGGCGATGAAACCGGCCGTCGAGCGCAGGCCCTCGGCAACCTGGGCCTCTCCCTTGAGCGCCGGGCCGCGACCCGGGACGAGCGCCAGCGGCTTCAGCGCGGCGACGTTGTCCAGCGTCTGCGGCCAGTCCTTGAAGTAGGCGTCGCCGGCGTACGGCGTCGCGTCGAATTCCACCAGGTCGCCGCTGAGCAGCGTACGTTCCTGCGGCAGCCAGACCACAGTGTCGCCCTTCGTGTGGCCGCGCCCGAGCTGCAGCAACTGCACCTCCAGCTTGCCGAGCCAGAGCGTCATCTTCTTGTTGAAGGTCATCGTCGGCCAGGTCATGCCGGGCGGCACCGTCTCGACGTTGCTGAACAGGCGCGGGAAGCGGCCGATCTCGCTGGCCTTGTCGGCCTCGCCGCGCTCGACGATCAGGTCGTAGGTGTCCTCGCTGGCGAGGATCTGCTGCGCGCCATAGGCGCTTGCGCCCAGCACGCGCACCGCATGGTAGTGCGTGAGCACGACGTACTTGATCGGCTTGTCAGTGACCTCGCGGATGCGGCGGATGACGTCCTGCGCCATCGCCGGCGTGGCCTGCGTGTCGGCCACCAGCACCGCGTCGTCGCCAATGACGATGCCGGTGTTCGGATCGCCCTCGGCCGTGTAGGCCCAGGTGTGCTCGGACAGTTGGGAGAAGGTGACCTTCTTCTCCTCGAGGTCGGCCTGGGAGGCGAATTTCTTGATTCCGGACATCGGAGGGCTCCTGATGGATTTGGCTTTGATAAATGCGTTCGTCATTGTCGATCAATTTTAGGATTTGAGTCAAACGGAATTTGGATTGGGTAAACTAGCCGCATGACCCTCTCAGATGCAAACAGCGATAGCGCCGAGGGCCGCCAGCAACGCGGCATCCAGAGCATCGAGGTGGGCGGGCAACTGCTCCACGCGATGGCGCACATGGGCCGTCCGATGGCATTGAAGGAACTGGCGCGCGAGGTCGACATGCCGGCGGCCAAGATCCACGCCTATGTCGTGAGCTTTACGCGTATTGGTCTGATGAAGCAGGACAGCGAGAGCGGACGCTATTTCCTAGGCCCGCTCGCACTGCAGTTGGGCCTCATCAGCCTGAAGCAAGCCAATCCCATCCAAGCCGCCGCCGCGGAACTGTCGTCGCTGACGCAGAGCATCGGCCATACAGCCGCGGTCTCGGTGTGGGGTTCGCGCGGCGCGACCATCGTGCGGCTGGAGGAGTCACCGGCGCCGATCCATGTCAACATGCGACATGGCACTGTGTTCTCGCTGACCGGCACGGCCACCGGCCGCCTCTTCGCAGCCTGGCAGACAGACGAGGTTGCCAAGCGGATGTTGGAGGCCGAGCGCGTGCGCCTGAAGATGCATCCCGAACCAGCGATTCCCAACGTACCGCCGCCGGCTGCGGTACCGTCCTGGACGGCCTTCTTGCCGCAGTTGCGCGAGGTGCGCGAGTTCGGACTCAGCCGCTCAGAGGGTGAGACTCTGCCAGGGGTCAACGCCATGGCGGTACCCATCTTCGACCACATTGGCGAACTCGCCGCGGCGATCACCGCTATCGGCCCTGCGGGCATCTTCGACATCGGCTGGCACGGGCAGATTGCCAACGAGTTGCGCGCCTGTGCACAGCGGGTCGCCAAGGCGCTCGGCGCGCCGGCAAACGCCTGAACTAAGCTCTCCGCGCTGGCGGCACGTTTCGCGACGTCGATTCCAATGAGAGCGAGCTCAAACACGCCCGCTCGCTCCCATCCTGGCTCTGAGAACTTCGAGTTCCTACAGCCGCGGCGGACAAAGATGGTCAGGACCAGGCGGACGTAGCTCCGGCACGGGCCTCAAGCATTGACCCAGGGGCGCGTCGCCGTCAGGGCCGTCCGAGCGCAGGACATACAAGGCGCTATCAAGCAAGTCCGACGGCGTTTTCAGGAAAGAAGGAGTCCTAGGTCAAACCTAGGATCACTCCGGACGGGCGCCGTGCGCACGCTAAAGCCTGTGGAACGGTTGCATGACCGCCTGTGCGGCGCCGCTCCCTATCGACAAACTAGCTACCCGACAGCAACCATGATGGAACTTGCGCTGAGGCGTCGCCTCGATTGCGCTCAACTCGGTGATCTGCAATTGGCGACTGGACAAACTGCGGTCGCCGGTGACTTCCAAGTTGGGGCAAAGGGCGATGCACTTCACGGTGCCCGCGGGCGAGACGGCCGTCCAGGCACCGCCAAGGAGACCGTCGGATCAAGTCGCGCGCGATGGGTCAGTTGTCTGCTGGTGGGCATCGTCTTTGCGGGCGGTGAGGCTCACGCCCAAAAGCAATTCCTTGAGCCCATTAAAGTCGGGGCGATCAGCACTCTGGCGTTGTTCCCAGAGTCTACTGCCGCTGCTCGTGCGTACTTCGACGTAGTGAATGCGTACGGAGGTGTCAAGGGGCACAGACTCCAACTGATCGTGGAAGACGACAAGGGTCAGCCTCAGTCCGCTGCCGAGGCTGCTCAAAAGCTAGTTGAGCGCGACAGGGTTGTCGCCAACGTAGGCAGCGCTAGCGCTCTCGAATGCGCCGTGAACGGCAAGTTCTATGAGTCCAAGGGGCTTGTCTCGATACAAGGCACGGGAGCGGATCCAGGTTGCTTCAACTCGGCAAACGTTGCGCCGGTAAATACGGGCCCCTATCTCGATGCAGTGCTGGGATTGCGCTTCTTGGTCGATGTTCGCAACAAGGAACGGGTCTGCCTGGTTGCAGTCGCCCCCTCGCCGATAATGAAGCCCGCCTTCGAATCGGCCGTGATCGATTGGACCCGAAGCTCGGGCAAGAAACTAGCCTTCGCTGCGCTAGGTGTTTCTCCGACTGAAAGTATCGAATCCCTGCTGCGCTCGGTTCAGGGCGCACGTTGTGATGGGGTTGTATACACCGGCATCGAATCGGAAGTCATCGAATGGGTCAAGACGGCGAGCAGACTTCATATCAAGGGTGTTGACTGGGTGTTTCTGTCGCCGGCCTATACGGACAACGTTGCGCGAACGCTCGGAGCCGAAGGCGAAGGCATCTTCGCGATGTCAGAGTTCGAGCCCTGGTCGAGCCGTTCAGGAATGCTCACTGACTGGCGCAATGTGATGGTTCGCGGCAAAGTCCCGTTGACGTCGTTTTCTCAAGGGGGCTACATCGCAGCCTCAATCTTCGTGAATATGCTTCGCAGCATTCCGGGCGAGATCACGCGCGAGTCAGTCACGGCAGCCTTTAAGGCCATGACTCCACGAACGGTGTCGTTGATAGGTACGCCTTTCGTCTTTGGTCGTGGCACTGAACACAATCCGAATCGCGCCGCGATGCCTGTCCGACTGGAGACCGGAAAGTGGGTTGTTGCGCACTTCGAGTACATCACGCAAACCGAGTCGAACAGACAAGAGGTAAGGAGCGGGACAGCGCCTTGACGTCATCCAGCATCGTCGCCGTCATGCAGCGCTTGCGGTACCGTCAGAAAGCTGTGCCTAGACGACTGAACGCGAGGCCACCGGCTTCGGAACGGCTTGCCCGTCCTGAGTCGTGACGGGAAACACCGCGTTGATCTGCCCTGTTCCAGACGCACCGAAATATGGCGTCAGCACCTCGACCCTGCCGTCGTATGCCGACCAGCCGAGGGACCCAAGCAGCATCGCGGTGTCGTGCATGAAGCCTTCGCCGTGGCCTTTGCTGGCGTAATCAGGCAGCATGCCGCAGAAGTCAACCCATTGCCCGTCCTTCCACATCTCCACGACATGCCTGTCGAGAGTCTCCAGGAATGGGCTCCAGACCTTGAGCGCGAACTCGGGTGCGAGGCCGTTCTGCGCGAAGCGGTGACTCAGACTGCCGCTGGCCAGGAATGCAACTGTGCCGTCATAGTGCTTTTCCACAGCATCGCGCATCGCCCATCCGAGGCGAGCGCTGTCGTCGAGGTGGTGCGCCATGCATAGTGCGGACACGGAGATGACCTTAAAGTGCTGGTCCGGGTTCATGTAGCGCAGCGGCACCAGCGTGCCGTACTCGGGGTTGAGCGTGGTGTCGTGGTGTGCCAACGTGTCCACACCTTGCGCGGTACAGGCCTCTGCCAACAATCGGCCCAATGCAGGATTTCCAGGGCATTCAAACGCCATGTTCTTGATGAAATGGGGCAGCTCGTTGCTGGTAAAGGTACCCTGGAAGTGCTGCGCGCAATTGATGTGGTAGCCGGCGTTGACGAGCCAGTGCGTGTCGAAGACGACCAGCGTGTCCACACCTGCGTCTCTGCATCGGCGTGCAATCTCCCTGTGGCCATCGATCGCATCCTTACGGCTGCCTTGGCGAGGGCCAGGCAGTTCGCTCAGGTACATCGACGGGACGTGAGTGATCTTGGCGGCTAGTGCGACCTTGCCCATGATCAGGTTCCCCAGTGCGGAATGTGATGTTCGCCCAAGCTGACGCACACGTTCTTCGGCTCGAGGAATGGCTCAGAGCTCCACTTGCCACCCTCGCGGCCGGTGCCGCTTGCCTTGGTACCGCCGAACGGCCGGCGAAGGTCGCGGACGTTCTGGCTGTTGACGAAGCACATTTCGGCCTCGATCGCGTAGGCCTCGTCTTCGAAGGGGAAGAGGCAAGCCACGGGGCTAAAAAGCTCCTCTTGCGCGATGCGTATTGAATTGTTCACGTCGGCAAATACCGTGGGACGAACATAGCTGCCTCGTGCAAGGTGCGCGGGTGGTTCGGGCGGCTTCAAACCACCGGCGAGAAGCGTGGCCCTTCCTTCGTCCCCAATTCGATGTAGCTGCGAACGCTTGAAAGATGTGCAGTGCTGATCATCATGCCGACAACGGTGACTTGATCGAACGTCTCGCGCCTGGAGACGGTGACGTGGGGCAGGAGTAGGGTAGAGCAGCGACGAGGGCACATGCTCGAATGCAAGTGCGTGCGGTTCACCTCGCCAAGCTAGACGACGTGCCTACGCCTCCAGCTCGGAGTGCTGACATGCGGCGTCGCGCCATTCACGCGGCGACATTCCAAACTCGTCGCGGAAGCTGCGGCTGAAATGCGCCGCATTGTTGAATCCCCAAGAAAATGCCACGTGGGAGACGCCACGTTCTGCCAATCGTGGATCTCCGAGATCGCGTCGGCATCCGTCTAGGCGCATCTTCCAAATTGCGCGCGACAGCGGTACGGGCTCCGAACGGAACAACCGTGAGAGGTGATCGGCTGACATCCCTAGCGCCGCCGCCACCGTCTGGATCGTGAGCTCGGGGTCGCGCAAGTTGTCCTGCACATACGACCGAATCCTCGTGACGTGGTAGGCCTTCAGATTCGAGGGCTTTCGAACGTTTGCGCCGGGTAGTCCGCGAAGACCAGCCGCGACGATGCTGGTGATTGCCTCCGACACTCCAAGGGCAGAGGAGGGTTGCAATCGATCGAAGTCACGCGAGAGCGTTTCCGCCATTCCAAGTAGTAGATGGCCAGTGGCGTCGTGACCGCCCACTGTTGTTGCCGTGAGCTCCTCCAAGTTACTCACGTGGCTTTCTAACTGCGCGCGTGGCAGGCGTATCACAAACACGTCGTGGCCCGGATCATCGAAGATCAATTCGTACGGGCGGGTGCTGTCGTACAGAACAAAGTCTCCCGGACTCAGCAGAGCCATCCGACCGTCCTGGCAGGCTACGCACTTCCCTTCGCGCTGCACCTGCACGAGGCAGTAGTCTTCGCCCCCTTTGCGGATGCGATCCTCGGTGCGGCGAATGCGTCTGTCGTTCGCTCTCAGGTGAGTGAAATCCAATGACCCGAGGCGGTTGAACGTGATGTCGCCGAATAAGCGGCGGTCGTCCGGAACGACGCAGTCAAGCGATACATACGTCGTGCAGAGCATGTCGATCCAGTAAGCGATGCGCTGGCTCTCCGGCACGCTTTCGGTGCTTAGTACCCTGCAAGTAGTGTCCATAGTTGAGCAAGGTACTCCTCGCGATATCGCTGAAGGCCCGGGCAAACCCTAGCGCAGACGACCTTCGACAGCCTCAGCCAAGTTTCTTGCCTGCTCCAGCAAAGTTGGCAGCGCCGAGGCAACTCGAATGCAGGACATGGCGAAGAACTGATCGCGACAAATTCCTACGATTTACGCAACCGTCCCCTATGGGCCCAGCGTCTCGGCGCGGTCCCCGTTCGGACGCGATTCCGCGGCCATTGGTTGGTCGCTAGCGTTCAGAGAATCACATGGAGCAAGTTATGGGCATCACTCATCCGAAATACAAGGTCGCCGTTGTGCAGGCGGCGCCGGTCTGGCTCGATCTCGACGGAACTGTCGAAAAGACCGTGGACCTGATCCAGCAGGCCGCCGCGAAGGGCGCGCGGCTGATCGCGTTTCCCGAGACCTGGGTGCCCGGGTATCCATGGCACATCTGGCTGGGGGCGCCAGCTTGGGCAATCTCTCGCGGTTTCGTGCAACGGTACTTTGACAATTCTCTGACCTACGACAGCCCGCAGGCCGAGCGCATTCGCCAGGCAGCCAAAAAGGCGGGGATCACCGTCGTGCTCGGTCTGAGTGAGCGTGACGGTGGCAGCCTTTATATCTCTCAGTGGTTGATTGGCGCCGACGGGGAAACCATTGCCCAGCGCCGAAAGCTGCGGCCCACGCACTCCGAGCGCACGACTTTCGGCGAGGGCGATGGCAGTGACCTCGCGGTGTATGCAGTTCCCGAGCTTGGCCGGATTGGCGCGCTGTGCTGCTGGGAGCATATCCAACCGCTAACGAAGTATGCGATGTATGCGCAGAATGAGCAGGTTCACGTGGCCGCGTGGCCTAGCTTCTCTCTCTACGATCCGTTCGCGCACGCGCTCGGCTGGGAAGTGAACAATGCTGCCAGCAAGGTATACGCGGTCGAAGGTTCATGCTTCGTGCTTGGCCCCTGCGCGGTCGTTTCGCGCGCCATGATCGACGAACTCTGCGACACCGAAGACAAGCACGCTCTGCTTCATGTCGGCGGTGGCCACGCCGTGATCTATGGCCCGGACGGCAGCAGCCTGGCTGACAAGCTCGCTCCGGACGAGGAGGGAATCCTCTACGCGGACATCGATCTCGGTGCGATCGGCATTGCGAAGAACGCAGCAGATCCCGCGGGTCACTATTCGCGCCCAGATGTGACGCGGCTGCTTCTGAACAAGAACCCTGCGCGGCCCGTGGAGTACTTCAGCCTTCCAGTCGACTCTGCTGAAGTGCCGATCGATTCAGGAGCTACCGTCAAGTGACGTTGACGCGACCTTCCCGCATCCGCGCCTGCACTCAAATGCTGTGCGGACTCTGAGCGGACCACGAACAAGGCGACAGCGGAGGGTGTTCGACGGTCTTGCCTCGTCTAACACTCTTCCCGCACCCAAAGCCGGGCCGCGAAATTAACGAAAACATATGGAGAAACGCGTGCTGAAAACACATCCTTCCTTTGCCTCGAGCGTGGTGACTCGAGCCGTGCTTCTGGTCAGCGTGATGCTGAGCCCTGGTGCCTTTGCCGCCGAGATCGACACGGGGAACGACGATCTGCATGTCCGATGGGACAACACTTTCAAGTACACCGCCAGCTACCGGTTGCATAACCCCGAACAGGCGATCGCAGCGTCGGAGGTGAATCCGAACCTCGACTTCGGCGACCTCAACTTCAAGCGCGGATTCATCAACGACCGCATCGACATCCTTTCCGAACTGGATGTAGATTGGCGCAAGCAGTTCGGCATGCGAGTCTCGGCTGCAGGTTGGTACGACTCGGTCTACGAAAATAAGGAAGGCGACTACCCTGCGTCGATCCCCTTTCCCAACAATCAAGCTGCACTGAAGGGCGGCCCCAACAATCGCTTCAGCGGGGACGCTCGAAAGTTGATGGGCGAAGACGCCGAATTGTCCGATGCTTTCGTCTATGGAAGCACCGACCTCGGAGATGGCACGAAGTTGAGCGCACGCCTCGGTCGGCACACTCTCGTGTATGGCGAGACGCTCTTCCTCGGCGCCAACGGAGTCGCTGCAGCGCAGGGGCCCGTGGATCTCATCAAGCTGTACTCGTTGCCGAACTCTCAGTTCAAGGAGATCGGACTTCCGATTAACCAGCTCTCAGCGAACCTTCAGCTCAACTCGGACGTTTCGATCGGTGCGTACTATCAGTTCGAGTGGCGCTCACTCCGTTTGCCGGCGTCTGGCAGCTACTTCAGTCCGGCCGACTTTGTCAGCACTGGTAGCGATCTGTTGCTGACTCCCACTGGCGGAGCGGCCAATCGGCTCCCTGACCTTGAGGGCCGAAGATCAGGCCAATTCGGCGGTCGCGTCAAATTCAAGGTGCCCGGCAGCGACATCGAGTACGGACTGTATGCCGCTCGCTATGACGAAAAGGCCCCGGTGCCAGTGCTCAATGTAACGAGCCCGGGTGCGTTCAACGGTGGCACGTACGACCTGATGTACAACCGAGGCGTCAAGCTGTTTGGTGCGAGCTTCTCGACACTCGTTGGTGAGACGAACGTCGCCGGTGAAGTCTCGACGCGCCGCAACACGGCGCTCGCTCCGACTGGCGACCTGGTGATCAACTTCGATCCGACCGCGAATAACAGCGACAACACGCCGTACGCCAAGGGCAATACGCTGCACGCAAATCTCTCGGCGATCAGCGTCTTCCCGGCGTCTGTGCTATGGCAGGGTGCCAGCGTGGTGGGCGAGCTGGCTTACAACCGGCTACTGAACGTTACGCGAAATCCAACCAATCCGGCGTTCCCGGACGGTGTGCTCAACACCACGCATACGCGTGATGCCACGGTGATGCGCGCGGTGTTTCAGCCGGAGTACTTCCAAGTATTGCCGGGCGTGGATCTGCAGGTTCCCGTGGGTCTCGGCTATGGCATCAAGGGCCGTTCGGCGGTACTGCAACTGTCGCCCGAGCACGGCGGCGATCTCAGCGCTGGCATCAACTTCGACTACCAGAAGACCTGGCGCGGCGGCTTGCTAGTTACCCATTACTACGGACGCAAGGGGGGCGTGGCGTCGCTAGATCCCGCGACCAACACGTTCGCTAGCTACCGGCAGTACTACGCGGATCGTGACTTCCTCAGCCTGAATATCCAGCGCTCATTTTAAGCATCGTAAGGAGAGACGAAATGAATCAACGACATGTTGCTCGAGCAGCAATCCTGGCTGTCCTTCTCGTCCAACCCGCCGTGTTCGCGGCGGTATCGCCGGAGGAAGCGGGCAAACTCAAGAGCGAACTGACGCCACTCGGCGCAGAGAAGGCCGGCAACAAGGACGGCAGCATCCCGGCGTGGACCGGTGGCCTCACTCAGGCGGCCACGGGCGCGAAGATGGGAGACATCCCGGTCGATCTCTTCCCCGGCGAGAAACCGCTCGCGCAGATCACCACGAAGAACATGGCCTCGTACGCAGACAAGCTTAGCGAAGGCACACAGGCGCTCCTCAAGAAGTATCCCGACAGCTTTCGAGTAGACCTCTACCCAACGCACCGCACAGAGGCTGCGCCGCAGTACGTGTACGACAACACCTTCAAGAACGCGACGCGTTGCAAGACCAAGGACGCAGGCTTGTCGGTAGAGGGCTGTTTTGGCGGCATCCCATTCCCCATCCCGAAAGACGGGTTCGAAGTTATCTGGAACTTCCAACTGCGCCTGGAAGCCGAGTCCATCGAACTCGGCTTCAAGAACATCGTGGGGAGTGCCGACGGCAGCCACACCCTGGCCACCCGCAACGATGAGTCCTTCCAGTTCCCGTACTACTACAAGGACGGCTCGCCTGAGAAGTGGAGCGGTGAGTACTTCATCCAGCGGTTCAACACGACGGCGCCCCCCTTCAAGGCGGGCGAGTCCCTGGTGATTCACGACGGCATCGATCCCAAGAACCCGCGCCAAGCGTGGCAGTACCTCGTGGGCCAGCGCCGCGTGCGTCGAGCGCCTACGGTGGCCTACGACACGCCCGATTTCGTGGCATCGGGCGCCAACTATTTCGATGAGGTGCAAGGTTTCCTGGGTGCCATCGACCGCTACCAGTGGAAGCTGGTTGGTAAACAAGAGATGATCGTTCCCTACAACACCAACGCCATCGTGACCGCCAAGGTCAATGACGCATTCGCGAAGTTCCACCTGAACCCGGACAAGCTGCGTTGGGAATTGCACCGCGTATGGGTCGTTGAAGCGACAGTGGCGCCCGGTAAGCGCCACGCCGTTCCGAAGCGGCGCTTCTACTTCGACGAGGACAGCTGGGTCCTCCTGCTGGTGGACGGCTATGACTCGGAAGGGAAGCTCTGGCGCACGTCGGAGGTTACCCCCTTCACGGTTCCGAGCCTGCCGGGCGTGCTGATCAAGCCGGTGACGGTGTTCAACCTTCAAGCCAACACGATGAGTGGTGTGCAAATTCTGAGCGAAGAGTACTACCGCTTCGTCAAACGTAAGCCGGAGAGCTACTTCACGGGTGACGCAGTTGCCGAAGAAGCCGCGCGATGAAGGCCATGTGTAGACCGCATTTCAGCGCGTCCGGTTGCTCTGCTGTCCTCGCGGCGCTGATGCTGGCCGCGTTGGTGCCCGCGTTGGCGTTCGGGGCCGCCGCCGTCACCTCAGATCCGCTGCAACGCCCGGCGGAGCAGACGGCTCTCGCCGCATCGAGCGTGCTCATGGGTGTCGGGCGTGCCGGCGACCGCCTCGTCGCGGTTGGCGAACGCGGCGTGATCCTTCGCTCCGACGACAGCGGTCGCACGTGGCGGCAGTCGCCATGCCCAGTTAGCGTCACCCTCACTGCGGTCAATTTCGCTACCCCGACGGCGGGCTGGGCTGTTGGACACGGTGGTGTCGTGCTGGGCACAGTTGATGGCGGTGCGACGTGGCGCAAACTACTCGACGGCGTCGAAATAGCGAGGATCGAGCTGGCAGCCGCCACTGCACAGGCCCAGGCAGCCGGCGCGAGTGACGCAGCACGCCGGCGACTTCGAGACGCTACGCAGGCTGCCGCTGACGGCCCCGACAAGCCCCTGCTCGATGTCAAGTTTTGGAGCGCTTCAGACGGGCTGGTGGTCGGGGCGTACGGCACGATCCTGCGCACACACGACGGCGGTCGCACCTGGGTCTCACTGCGCGATGTGGTACCAAATCCCAAGGGCAGACACTTCTACGCGATCCAGGTGAACGGTGCCGAGATCTTGCTTGCCGGCGAGCAAGGCACCCTGTTGCGCTCAACCGACCAAGGGGCCAGCTTCGCTGAACTCAAGACGCCGTACAACGGGACTTTCTTCGGTGTTGTTCGCACTGCGCAGAACGAGATCTTGGTCTACGGACTGCGCGGCAATGTCCTGAGGTCTACCGACGACGGTCTGAGCTGGAGCAAAGTCGACGTGGGTCAATCGATCACCGTTACCTCCGGAAGCACGCTGCCTGGAGGCGGAGTGGCACTCGTCGACGAGTCGGGCCGCGTCTTGCTGCGCAGTGCTGACACAGATCAGTTTCGAGCCGTGAAGCTCTCCCGATCGTTCAGCTTCACGGGAGCGACCGTGGGGCGCGACGGCAGCCTGGTCCTCTCCGGCGTGCGGGGTACTGCACGCGTCGAACCTACTGCCCTATTCTCAACGGTACGCCCATGAGCCACCATCACGACAGCTCCTCCACACCGGTCGTGCGGAACTTGGCCGACTTCGATCAGACGTCGGGGTCCATCGCCGAGCGCGCGCTCTTTAACCACCGTGGGCTTGTCTTAGGACTTTGCCTTCTGGTCACGCTCATCCTGGGCTTCACGGCGCACAACCTGCGCCTGAACGCTGCGTTCGAGAAGATGCTGCCCATTCGGCATCCGTACATCGTCAACTACCTTGCGAATAAGTCCCAGCTCGGAGGTCTTGGCAACACGCTGCGAGTCGCCGTGGCCGTCAAGGATGGCTCGATCTTCGACAAGGCGTACCTCGATACGCTGAGACATATTTCCGACGACCTTTTTCTGCTGCCTGGCGTCGATCGCCCGTACACGAAGTCGCTCTGGAGCCCGGCCGTGCGGTGGACGGGCGTTACGGAGGAAGGCTTCGACGGTGGTCCCGTCATTCCCGATGACTACAACGGTTCACCTGAGAGCATCGAGCAAGTTCGAGTGAACGTTGCTCGCTCGGGCGAAGTAGGACTACTCGTTGCCGCGGATTACAAATCAAGCATCATTCTTGTGCCCCTGCAGGACCGCATCGCGGACACGGGTCAGCGCATCGACTATGCGGACCTCTCAGCACGCCTCGAGCAACTGCGGACTCGGTATGAAAGCCAGGGCGTCAGTATTCACATCACCGGCTTCGCCAAAGTGGTGGGCGACCTGATTGACGGATTGCGCCAAGTGATGCTGTTCTTCGCCGCAGCGATCGTCGTCTGCGCTGCAGTGCTGCTGTGGTACACGCGCTGCCTGCGGAGCACCTTGCTGGTGGTGTCGTGCTCGATGATCGCGGTCGTGTGGCTGCTGGGGCTACTGCCGCTGTTGGGCTTTGAGCTGGACCCCTACTCTGTTCTAGTTCCGTTTCTCGTCTTCGCAATTGGGATGAGCCACGGCGCGCAGAAGATGAACGGCATCATGCAGGATATTGGCCGCGGTACTCAGCGCCTGGTTGCAGCGCGCTACACGTTCCGCCGGCTATTTCTCGCCGGGCTGACCGCCTTGCTCGCTGACGCCGTCGGCTTTGCTGTCCTGATGATTATCGATATCCGGGTGATCAAGGACCTTGCGGTGACGGCGAGCATTGGCGTCGCCGCGCTGATCTTCACCAATCTCGTCGTTCTGCCCATCCTTCTCTCCTATACCGGGGTCAGTCCCACTGCCGCGAGGCGCAGTCTCAAAGCGGAGGTCGCGGAGCAACAGGACTCGATGCATGCGAAGCACCCGTTCTGGGCGTTTCTCGACCTCTTCACTCAACGCCGCTGGGCAACCATTGCGCTGTTGATTTCGACTGCCCTCGGCGCCCTCGGGTTCCTGGTCAGCCTCCATCTCAAGATCGGTGACACGGGCGAAGGCGCTCCGGAACTTCGCGCGGATTCGCGGTACAACCGCGACAACGCGTTCATCAGTGGCAACTACGCCGCCAGTAGCGACACATACGTTGTCATGGTGAAGACCCCGCAGTTTGAATGTGGGCAGTACCAAACACTAATCAAGGTGGACGCGCTTGAACATCAACTTCAGCAGTTGCCTGGCGTGGAAGGCACCCAGTCCTTGGCCGCGCTGAGCCGGCAGGCGGCTGCTGGCCTGAACGAGGGTAGCCTCAAGTGGTACGAGATTCCGCGTAGTCAAGACATGTTGAACGCAGTCATCACGCGCGCACCGCGTGAACTGTTCAATCAGAACTGCGATCTGCTGACCATCTACGCCAACCTGAGAAATCACAAGGCCGATACGTTGGACGGGGTGGTCGCCACGGTCGAGAGTTTTGCAAAGGTCAACGACGGAGAGCGCATCAAGTTCTTGTCCGCCGCCGGCAACGCCGGGATCGAGGCTGCCACCAACATCGTTGTCAAGCGCGCTAACGTGCAGATGCTGCTACTGGTTTACGGTGCGATCGTCTTGCTCGCGTACGTCACTTTCCGTTCCTGGCGGGCTGTCGTCTGCGCGGTGCTCCCTCTGATGCTCACATCCATATTGTGCGAAGCACTGATGGTGTTTCTGAATATTGGCGTCAAGGTGGCAACTTTGCCAGTGATTGCGCTCGGCGTCGGTATCGGGGTCGACTATGCGCTCTACATCATGTCGGTCACGCTGACGGCATTGCGCCGGGGGGCCAGTCTTTCGGAGGCTTACTACAGGGCCCTGGTTTTCACTGGGCGGGTCGTCGTCTTGACAGGTGTCACGCTCGGCGTGGCCGTGGCGACCTGGGCGTTCTCGCCCATCAAGTTTCAGGCTGACATGGGGATCTTGCTGGCCTTCATGTTCGTGTGGAACATGCTGGGCGCACTGATCCTGTTGCCGGCCCTGGGACACTTTCTGCTCAAGCCTGCAATAGTTGCTCCAGTGCCATCGAGTGGAGCTGCAGGTGGCTTGATGTCCGCATGACGAAGTGGTGCGTCATGTAGCTGCGCACCGGAGCTACTGCGCCTAGCGTCCATGCCAGCACGGCCGCGACCCTTGGCCTGACGGCCTGCGGCGTTTCACACAGGGATCGCCGCTTCGTTTGTGTGGTCATTCTTGCTCGGTGTCTGGCTCGACAACCTTCAACCTGGGGCACCCATGAGCGGGGCAGGGCGATGGGGCGGCCTTGGGGAAGAGCGACGCGCGCCGCTTCGCGACGGTGCTGGTCGCGTCGGTCGAAGGCGCCGTCGTGATGAGCCGCGCAGAGCAGGACGTCGAGCCGTTCGAGACGGTGGCCAGACAACTTGCCAGCCAGGCATGAGCCCTCGGAGGGCCGCGCTGAGCATTTCAGTTCTCGGTGACATCCTCCCCGCGACGTGCAGCGCTTTCGCTTCGCTGACCAAAGGCTACGCATCTCGCGCGGCGATCTGGTGGCATTTCTAGCGGGAATGCGTCTGCTGGCAAAATAGCGGCGTCGAACGTTGATGCCTTCTAGGAGGGCGGCAGGCCGGAAGAAGAGCCTCGTGCCGCCTTTCAAGCTACGTCTTTGTGCCACTGGTCGCCGTGCCGGTAAGTGCTCTCGTCAGGCATTGCCGGCAACTAGCGGAGTCTCCTGGCCTCCTTATGCGCGCGGAGCACGCGCGCAGTCCCGCATGGATTTGATCAAGGAATCAACCTGATGCAGCGAAAAAGTTGGGCCTTGGCTGAATGCCCAATGGCCCGATCTGTCGACATCGTCGGAGATTGGGGCAGCCTCATGATCCTGCGTGAGGCCTTCGGAGGGACGACACGGTTCGACGATTTCCAGAAGCAGCTGGAGATGTCGCGCAACCTGTTGACGGCGCGACTAAAAAAGCTCGTGGCTTCTGGGATCTTGGATCGTCGGCCAGTTGCGGAGGACGCAAAGAGGCACGAGTACGTGCTGACCGAGATGGGGGAAGACCTGCTCACGACGATCATTGCCCTTCGTCAGTGGGGCGATCGCTGGTTGTTTCGGCCTTCGCCGCCGCCTATTCTGATGCTCGACGCCGCAGACGGTACAGAGCTCGCGCAACTGAAGGTTCGATCGTCGGCTGGACTAGTCCTTGGTCGAGCAGACATCCGCCTTCGCCGTCGCGCTGACGAGAAAGCGGCCAAGAAGCATTCGGAAAAGGCGACGAGCCGGCGCCCGAAGTGAATCTCGGCCGCCGATGCCTTCGCTCGCAGCTCCCCAAGTCGCAACCGAAGGGCCGCTGCCAGCACCAGCGCATCATGCAGGGTCGTAGCCGGACGGGTTGCAGGAGCTCCTGGCCGGCATGTTCAAGGCCCTGTGGGTCGATTCCCTCGATCTCAGTCAGCCCGAGCTGGTTGCCGACGCCTTGACGCTCGTGGGTTCCGATCCCGCGTCGATGCAGGCGCTCGCGACAGATCCTGGAACCAAGCCATCGCTGGAGGCGACTACGGACGCCGCGGGGCGCGAGGCGTCTTCGGCGCACCGACGATGTTCGTCGTCGACAAGATGTTCCTCGGGCGGGATCGACTCGAGAACGGCTCGCGCTGCTCTGCAGGGAGTCCGTAGTCCGATGTCGTCAGAGGATCTGCTCGGATATCCTCGTGGTTCTTGGTTCAATAATGAGACTGTTTGAGGTATATTGATTCCAGGCCAACAGACCTGGAACGACCATGAGCAACTCGATCTCTCTTCCCGCAACTGGTTTGCAATTGCGCTCGCTGATCACCCAAGCTGGTGGGCTGGAGCTCTCGCTGATGGAGGAGGAGCTTCCCGCGCTGGGCCCCGACGATGTGCTGGTTCGAGTGGACGCCTCTCCAATCAATCCATCGGACGTCGCACTGTTACTCGGCCCCGCGGACCTCTCGACACTCGACGTCGCACTTGGAGGTCCGCACAAGACGACCGCATCTGTGCCGGCCAATCGGATCGCCGGGCTCGGGGCTCGCGTCGGGCGGTCGATGACTGTCGGAAACGAAGGTGCTGGCCTCGTCGTAGCCGCAGGTTCCTCGGATGTTGCGCAAGCCCTTGTGGGCCGGCTCGTGGCAGTATTTGGAGACGCGATGTACTCACAGTACCGACGCGTGCCCGTCCAGCAATGTATGGCGCTGCCCGATGGCGCAACCGCTGTCGAAGGTGCGTCAGCATTCGTGAATCCGCTGACTGCGCTTGGGATGATCGACACTATGCGAAGTGAGGGGCACAGCGCGATCGTGCATACCGCTGCTGCTTCGAATGTCGGCCAGATGCTCAACCGCCTCTGCCAAGCGGACGGTGTGCCCCTTGTCAGCATCGTCCGCAAGCCCGAGCAGGCAGATCTGCTTCGCGATCAAGGTGCAGCGTATGTCTGCGACAGCAGCGCGCCAGACTTTACTGACGCGCTTACGGAGGCCCTGGCAGCTACAGGCGCGACCATCGCGTTCGACGCAACGGGCGGCGGCAAGCTGGCCGGCACGATGCTCAGTTGCATGGAACGGGCAATCAACCGAAAGGCGACAGAGTACAGCCGCTACGGATCGACGACGCTCAAGCAGGTCTATGTGTACGGGCTTTTGGACAACAGTCCGACGCAGTTCGTGTGCAACTTCGGGATGGCGTGGTCGATGGGCGGATGGCTGCTTTTGCCATTCCTGCGGAAGGCCGGTGGCGAACGTGTGCGCCGCTTGAGAGAGAGGGTGAGTAGCGAGCTGAAAACCACCTTTGCCAGCCACTACGCCCAGCACGTCTCGCTGGCCGACGCACTGCAGCCGGACACGATACGGCGATACGCTCGGCCATCTACGGGTGAAAAGTTCCTCCTCCTGCCAAACGCAGTCGGCAGCAAGGGCTGAAGTCACCCAAAGCTAGATTCGGTAGGCAAGGTTGAGTACGTCGCCTGTGCACCGAGGGCACGAGAAGGTCACAGCATGCGACTGACGAAGCAGCACCTCGATGTCGGACTTTTTACTACTGACCTGGCGGCTCAGTTGCACTTTTGGCAGGAACGGGTTGGATTGCTGTTCGACCATCGGCTGAAGCTTGGCGACGGTATCCATCAGCATCGCTTTCACGCCAATGGGTCGATCATCAAGCTCAACCACAGCCGTCATCCGCTGCAGCCACTAGCCCCTTCTGGAATCGTTGGTGTCCACCTTGCCGTCGAAGGTCTTAAAGGGGCGTCTGAACTGAGTGACCCCGACGGAAATCGGTTGATTTTGGTTCCACCTGGCCACGAAGGAATCGCTGGCCTAGCGATCGAGATGCGGGTATCTGACCTTGGCGCTGCGCGGGTCTTCTGGCGAGACACCGTGGGGCTGCCGGAGACGGCATCCGGCACGTTCCACGTGGGGGACTCGCTCATCATTCTGCGACAGGGACTTCGAAGCTCGCCAGCTCATCTCGGTTGGCGTGCATTGGGATGGCGCTACCTGACCATCCAGGTCGAAGACTGCGTTTGGGAGCATTGCGAACTCCTTGCGAGAGGTGCAGCCGAAGCCGCCCCGCCACGGGATCTCGGCGGCGTCGCGGTGGTGTCGTTCATACGTGACCCCGACGGCACTGTGATCGAGCTTTCAGAGCGCTCGAGCCTCAAGCAAACGCGACCATCCTGAGCAGTTAACGGGCGTCGGCGCCCAGCCTGGCTCGGTCTCATGTGCGACAGCTGGGCCTTCGCTTGTGAGGGTCAAGTGTCGATGATAAAGTTCAATATTGAGACTAACAATTCTTCCAAGGAGATCTGAAATGCGAGCAGCTTTCATTGCCAGCTATGGCGACAACTCGGTCGTGACCCACGGCGAGGTCGACGCACCGGTACCAAGCGAAACGGAGGTGCTGATTGAAGTCCGTGCCGCCGGCGTCAACCCTGTCGAGATTGCGATGCGGCAAGGACACTTCCACGCGGCCTTTCCGTTCAAGTTCCCGCAGGTCATGGGCTACGACGTCGCCGGAGTAGTCATTTCAGCGCCGGAAGGATCTGGCTTCGAGCCGGGAGACGACGTCTACGCCCGTCTCCCCAATCCGCGACCGGGAGCCTACGCAGAACGCGCCGTCGTTCCGATCAAACTGCTCGCGCGCATGCCACGCACGCTCACGTACGAGGAGGCAGCGAGCCTCCCGACCGTCGCCTTAACGACCTGGCAGGCTTTCGTCGAGCGAGCAAAGCTCAAGCCGCGGGAGCGCGTCCTGATCCAGGCTGGCGCTGGCGGCGTCGGCGCGTTTGCCATCCAGCTCGCGAAGCACATGGGGGCAGAAGTTGTTGCCACAGGGAGTGCCGGAAGCCAAGCCTTCATGGCTCAGCTCGGCGCGGACCGCACAGTGGACTACGGAACCGAGACATTCGAGAGCGCTGGCCCGTTTGACATCGTGTACGACGGTGTGTGCGGCCCGTTGACCGAGCGCGGCATCGACGCATTGCGTCAGGGCGGCCGATACGTCGGTCTGGTACGGGTCGCGGACGCACAAGCCTACCGTGAAATTGGCTTTCCGGCTCCGGTTGCAGAAGGGGCGGCGGCCGGTGTCAAGCCGTTCGTGGAGAGGGCGCGCGAGCGAGGCGCCGAGTTCCACGGTCCGCTGACGCGCCCGGACGGCGCCCAGCTCGCCGAGATTGCGCGCGTCATCGATTCGGTCGGAATCAAGGCGATCGTAAGCAAGACATACGGCTTAGATGGACTCGCGTCTGCGTACGACGCATTGGCCGGCGGGCACACGCGCGGCAAGCTCGTCATCGTGCCCTAACAACGCGACGGTGCTGAACTCAATCTGTTGAAAAGGAGCTCTCATGACAGACGTCCGAAAGAAAGTCACCGTCGACAAGACGGTTCCTGGGTACTGGCGGGTCACCTTAGACAATCCACCGATCAATGCGATCGACGACGGCATGTACGACGAGATCTTCGACCTGGTTGAAGAGATCGAGGCGGAGCCAACGCTGAAGGTGGTGACGTTCTCAAGCGCGAACCCGGACTTCTTCATCGCACACTACAGCACGGCGGAACCGCGCAGTCGCTTCGGAAAGCCGCGATGGATCGAGGCTGCGACCAGGCTGGCGAAGAGCGATGTCCTCAGCATCGCCGTCATCAACGGCCGCGTTCGCGGCGGCGGAGCCGAGTTCACGATGGCTTGTGATATCCGGTTCGCGAGCCGCGAAAACGCTATTTTCGGCCAACCGGAAGTCGGCACTGGACTGATTCCAGGCGGCGGTGCGCTCCAGAGGTTACCGCTCCTGGTGGGGCGCTCAAGGGCGCTCGAGATCATCTTGGGGGCAGACGACTACGACGCTGATACTGCCGAGCGGTACGGGTGGATCAATCGCGCGATACCCGTGGCGGAGCTTCATGAGTTCCTGACCAATTTCGTGCGTCGCATTTTGTCGTTTGATAAGCAGTCGCTCGCAGCCTGCAAGGCGGCAATCAACAGCGTCGGCCTGCCGGACAAGGCGCAGCTCCAGGCCACCGAAGACCTGTTCTTCACGACGTTCGGATGGCCGGGTGCTCAAGCGCGTTTTCCCAAGTTACGCGAGCGGGGCATTGGGACGGCCGGCGAGTTCGAGTTGAACCTTGGTCGCAACGTCAGCAACCTGTAGAACTGCTTGCGATTCCACCGAGAAGCAAGGAAAGCGGTGCCAGCCGTAGCTGGCCCGCGCCTTTTTTTTCTTCATGCTTCTGCCGCTGCCCGCGCCGAGACAGCCGGCCTCAACGGCGGACCAACGGAATCTGCAGGTTTGTCGGCCTGTTTTGCTCAGTGTCGAATCCCCGGCCGTCGATGTTGCGCGCGCCCCAGAACAACATCTCATGCTTCAGGTACACGAGGTCGTACTCCATGAAGTTCTTCCCGGCCACCAAGCCGAACGGTGCGAATCCCTTGCCAAAGATGCTTTGCGTTTCGCCGACGCTCCACTTGGCATAGTCATTGCCCGCGACGTGGTTTAGCACGTCGGCGAATCCCTGGTGTAGCGGTGTAACTTCATAGGCCTCGTCGGCCACGTAGTCGACCTTCTGAGCGCCTGGCGCAATGGGATGCTCGCCACGCCAGAACATGTGGCCCCTGATGACGATGCGTGCCAGGGGCACCTTGCCGTAAGGATCGGCGGAGTTGACGACGACCAGTTCAAAGCGATCTTCTGGAAGCACTTTGAACTCTCGCTTCAGGTAGAAGGGTTTGAGCGTGCCGTCCTGGTTTTTCAGTGCGCTGGGGCGTATCTCCGGAGCAATGCTGATCCAGTCACCCACGACGGCTCGCCGGGTCTCTTCGAGGGTCATGGCGGGCCACGCCCGCTGGGTGGTGGGTGCGGTTCCGCAGGCGGCCAGGACCAGCGGGAGCAGCATGGTGACGAGAGCGTGTCGACGCTTAGGCATGGGACTCCTTCAAAGTATGTAGGCTGACATAGTACGCCAACTATGACGAACTACATAGTTAATCCAGAATAAATGGCCGGCCCCGCCGGCGACAGTCGCCGGCCGGTCGGACGGGTCCTCCTCGGTTCATCCGGGCGCAATGGCACTACCCGTAACGGCCGTGCGCAGTTCGCGCCTCAGGAGCTTGCCCACCGTCGATTTGGGCAGCGCATGCACGAAGCTGATGTAGCGAGGCACTTTGTAGGCGGCGAGGTTCGCGCGGCAGTGGGCTTCAACTTGTTCCTTTGTGAGCATTGGATCGCGCGCAACCACGAACAGGTGCGGTGCCTCGCCGCAGCGACTGTCCGTCACTCCGATGCAGGCGCTTTCCACGACCTGCGGCATTCCAGCGACCACGCCCTCGATTTCGTTCGGATAGACGTTGAAGCCCGAGACAAGGATCATGTCCTTCTTGCGGTCAACCATGGTCATGAAACCGGCCTCGTCCATCGTCACGATGTCTCCGGTCCTGAACCAGCCGTCATCAGTGCAGGCGTTCCGGGTCTCGTCGGGCCGCTGCCAGTAGCCCGCAAAGAGTTGGGGCCCGCGCAGCAACAACTCGCCCGGGGTGCCGAGCGGGACATCGCGCTGCTCGTCGTCGACAATGCGCGCATCGGTGGATGGCACGGGCAGCCCGATCGTCCCATTGCGCCCAGGCGGGTTGAACGTTGCACTGGGCGAGGTCTCGGTCAGGCCGTAGCCTTCCGTAATGGGAGGGCCACCCGCAGCTTCCCAACGCCGCGCAACGGCTCCCTGTACTGATGCGCCTGCACCGGTCACCAAGCGGGTCTCCGAGAAGTCGACGAGCGAGAGTTCCTGCGCGTCGACCAACGCATTGAACAGAGTATTGACGCCGATGAACATCGAGAACGGGCCGCGCGTCATCTCGGTGATGACGCTTGAGAGGTCGCGGGGATTCGGGATCAGGCGGTTATTTGCGCCCATCGCCAGACTCAGCAGCGCCACGGCGAGTGGGTACACGTGGTACATCGGAAGCGGTGTGACGATAGACGCGCCGGTGGTTGGCAGCGACAGGCACATCCAGGACATCATCTGGCGCAGGCTCGCGCACACGCTGCCGTGTGTGAGCACTGCAGCCTTAGACACGCCCGTGGTGCCTCCGGTGTACTGGAGGAATGCGGCGTCGGATCGCTTCGGGGCGGCGATGCGTTTCACGGCAGTGGCCCCGACGCGCAGCGCCGTTGCGAGCGGCATCTCAGATGTGGAGAGCTCTTGGGTTGCGTCGGCGCATACCACGGCTTGGCCGCTTTCAGGCAGTTCTCGCGCCGTCACCTGCAAGCCGACTATCGGCGAGCTCAGGATATGGCGTACTGCCGTTCGAGGCAGCAGCGGAAGCAGCGTTGGCAGCAGCGATTCCGCGGCGATGATCAGGCTTGCGCCGGAGTCCGCGAGTTGCTGCTCGATCTCGCGTGGCGTGTAGAGCGGGTTAATGGTGACGAGCGTCATCCTCGAACGGAGTACGCCCGCCAGCGCGACGACGAAGGGTGCGCAGCTCGGCAGCATCACTGCTACGCGATCGCCGGGCCTCAGGTCGATGACCCGCAGATAGCGCGCGAGCGCCGCGGACAAGCGGTCGATATCGGCGTAGCTGAATGTTTCACTGAGGCATGTGACGGCGGTCAGATCAGCATGTGTACCGAAGGACGCCTCCAGCAAGGTCACGAGGGTCTCCGCCTCGTTGATGACAATGTCGTGCGGCAGGCCTTTCGGATAGGACTGATGCCAGCGTCGCGCTTCCATAAGTCTTGACTCCACGGGTTGTACGTTGCCGCGCGGGCGGAGGCGGTTCAGGCCAGCGCTTCACGCACAAGGTGCAGACGGTCCTGGCCGAAGAACATCTCGTCGCCGACGAATGTCGTGGGCGCGCCGAATATGCCGCGTGCGACCGCTTCGTCCGTCGTTGCGCGTAGGTTGGCCTTCACATCCGCCCGCTGAGCAAGCGCTTGCGCCTGCTCCGGGTCGAATCCCGCTGCCGCCAGGGCTTGCGCCGTCATTGCAGTCTCATTGAGGTCAAGCGCGTCGACCCAAAGCGCTTCGAAGACGCACTTCAAAAGCGGTTGCAAACGTTCGGGCTGCGTCAGCTGGATCCCGGTGACCAGGCGCATCAGAAAGAGTGTGTTGATCGGAAAATGCGGGTTCGAGCGCAGGACGACACCGTAGCGGCGAGCATGACGCTCGAGGTCCATCTGCACGTAGCGGCCCTTTGCGGGGACCGCGGCGGGCGAGGCATTGCCCGTGGCCTGGTACACGCCACCCAGCAGCATCGGCTTGTAGGTAAGCGTCGCGCCTGCGAGCTCGCAAATCGTGGGCAACTGGGTCCACGCCAGATAGGACGCCGGGCTGCCGACGTCGAAGTAGAAGTCGACGTTCATGCGCGTGAAATTCCTTGCATTGATAAACGATCGTTCAATTAACGAAGGCTATGCTATGGTCCCACTCGTGTCAATGAGTTGGACCCCCTGAGATGCGCTACTCCGCCCAGCACAAGGAAGAAACCCGCAGCAAGCTTGTCCGAGCGGCTAGCGCGCTGACGAAGCGCGAGGGCTTCGGCCAGACAGGCGTCGATGCGCTGATGAAGAGCATTGGTTTGACCGGTGGTGCCTTCTACGGGCATTTCGGCAGCAAGGACGACCTGTTTGCGGAGATGGTTCTCCAGGAGATTGACAACAGCACCCGAATGCTGGCCGGCGAAGGCAGGTCGGACCCCGACCACATGGCCAAGTGCATCCGACGTTATCTCAGCAGCGCGCACGCCGCCAATCCGGAGACGGGCTGCGTACTGCCTACACTGGGTCCGGAGGTCGCCCGTGCTTCCCCCGAAGTGCGAGCCCGGGTCGAAGAAGGGCTCAAGAAGATCCGCAAGAGCTGGAACGAGCAACTGAATGACTCCGACGCGGGCTGGGCGCTGATTGCGCAATGCGTGGGCGCCCTGGTCATTGCGAGAGCGGTGGAGAGCGAGCGCACTCGCAAGGAGATCTTGGCGTCGAGCCGACGTTTCCTTGCCGAGAGCCTGGGACTGCACGCGACGGAACACGGCACCCCCGGTACCGACTGAGCCTGCTTTGCAATTTCGCGCGGGTCGCCTAGTTCGTTGACAGTTAGGTGGTCGCCGCGTATCGTCTTATGACTAAACGACCGTTAATTGATTGGAGATGAAGTGATGGAACAGCCCAAGGTTGCTCTGGTGATCGGTGCCGGCGATTCCACAGGCGGTGCGATTGCCCGCCGCTTCGCCCGTGAAGGTTATGTGGCCTGTGTGACGCGCAGGTCGGCAGATAAGCTGCAGCCGCTGGTCGAGAGGATCCACGCTGACGGCGGCCAGGCTCACGGTTTCGGCAGCGACGCCCGCAAGGAAGAGGACGTCATCGCGCTCGTCGAGAGAATTGAAAGCGAGATCGGCCCTATCGAGGTACTGGTCTTCAACATTGGTGCCAATGTGCCGAGCAGCATCCTTGAAGAAACGGCGCGCAAATACTTCAAGGTCTGGGAAATGGCCTGCTTCGGGGGTTTCCTCAATGGGCGCGAAGTGGCGAGACGCATGGTGAGTCGAGGTCGCGGCACCATCCTGTTCACCGGGGCGACGGCATCCCTGCGCGGCGCGGCAAACTTCGCGGCCTTTGCCGGCGCCAAGCATGCGTTGCGTGCCCTCGCGCAGAGCATGGCCAGGGAGCTCGGCCCGAAAAACATCCACGTCGCGCACGTCGTCGTCGACGGTGCGATCGACACCGAATTCATCCGCAGCAACTTTCCGGAGCGCTACGCGCTCAAGGAGCAGGACGGGATCCTCGATCCAGAGCACATCGCGGAGAACTACTGGTATTTGCACCGGCAGCCGCGCGACGCTTGGACGTTCGAGCTAGACGTGAGACCTTACATGGAGCGGTGGTGAGTCGTTCTCTCTTTCGGCAGTCTGGTTCGGCGAGTGGCGCGGTCGCTTGGCGTTGGCGTCACTGATCAAGTCCGAGTGCAGTTCGACGAACAGCGAGGAGCGCAGTGCTGGTACTCCGAGCTGATGTCATGCGGCCCTTCGACCGAAGGCTGCCCGGAAGAGGTGGAGGCGGAGTTGGAGAGACAAGCGGGCGCGCACGCTGGCTTGTCGCGCGCTTAGATGCGTTTGGGCACAAAGGTGTCGGAGTCGACTCGGCCAGGGTGCGACGGGTGCCCACCTAGTGACCGCGACTGTGATGTCGCGCTCCTAGAGATGGCGGCAAGAGTTTCGCTGGGCACGCCTTCCCCGACGCGGTGCCCCGGCTGGTGAGCGACGGCCAGAAGGCGCCTATTGCGCCTCGATCCGGTCTGGGAAGTAGGCGAAGGCGCGAAGCGAGAAGGCGTGCATGCCTACAGCTTGCGCGATCGCGATGTCACTGCGCGGCGCGGGCCTTGGCGGCGAGCGCCGCGAATTCGGGTTTCCCGAATGCAGTTCCGGCCAGACCCCAGCCGCCCTCGGCGGCCTCGGTGAGGATCACCCAGGTACGGGCGGCCTGGGTCGGATCGGCGGTGAGAGTTGCGACAATTTCGGTGGCTTCCTTTACCAGTTGCCGCTGGCCGTCACGGCTCAGTGCGCCCGGCGGCGTGACTACCTGGATACGCACGGTGCGCGCCTGCGCGGTTGCTGCGGTCTGCACCACGGACGCCGGCAGCCGATGAATGTAGGCCGCCGTGTTGTCGGCGTGGAACGGGCCGGGCGCGGGCACGCCCTCGGCACGTAGCACGGCGAGCGTGAGCTGCTGGCCGAGCGCGCGATCGCTGTCCGGTGGGAACAGGTCAGCGGGGGCGTAGACGTCGATCATCGGCATGGGATTTCCTCAAAAACTATGATAGGCTGCATAGCAGCTTATACTATGATGGGAAACATAGTCAAGCGATGGAGCGGCACGGTGGCGGGCGAGGTACGTAGGAAGATGATTGAAGGCGCGACCCAGCTGCTTGCGCGGCGCGGGCTGCAGGCCACGTCGTTCGCGGAGGTGCTGGAGCACACGGGCGCGCCGCGCGGCTCGGTCTATCACCACTTCCCTGAAGGCAAGGACCAAATGGTGGGCGAGGCGGTCGACCTCGCCGGCGCCTTCCTCGTCGGATTGCTGGACAAGCGCGCCGGCGTCTCCGCCCATGCGATCACCGAGCATTTCCTGGCGATCTGGCGCGGCGTACTGACGCAGTCCAACTGCGAGTCCGGTTGCGCGGTGCTAGCCGTGGCGGTCGCCACCGACTCATCCGACCTTTTGAACCACGCTGCCGAGGTGTTCCGCCTGTGGCGCGGGCGGCTCGCCGAGCTGCTCGAAAAGGGCGGCTTGGCCGGGCGCGACGCGCGCCGTTTCGCAGCGATGCTGATCGCGTCAGCCGAGGGCGCGGTAGTGATGAGCCGGGCGGAGCACGACGTCGAGCCGTTCGAGACGGTCGCTAAGCAACTTGTCGACCAGGTGCGCGTGCTCGCCGGCGCGCGCTGAGCATTCAGCCCTCGGGGCATTCTCCCCGCAACAAGTGCGCTGTTGCTCTGCTGCAGTTGGTCGAGCTGAAGGTCGTCGCCGCGACCGGCGCCGGCGGTGAGAGAGGCGAGCGCGTTTGGATGAGCCGCTGCCGCGAACAACAGGGACGAAGTGCCAACGTCGGGCCCGACCGCGTGAGGCATATCGAGCTTGAAATGCGCGATCGCCGTGACGATGAAATCGTCCGTCGCCCTTGGGCCGTTGCTGCCGGCAAGCCGCTGAGCCCCGCCGAAGCCTGGCAGATCACTCGCCGGAACGTCGTAGCGACTTGAATACGCCTCCCAGACCGGCAGGTACGCCAAGATGCTCTCCGGCCATGGGCTGTGCAAGAGCAGCGCTTCGGCGCTAGGTCGTTCGCTTCGTGCGTAGCGGATGGGCACGCCGTCAATCACGTTAATTGAGGGCGGATCGGGCAGTCCTCAGGGATATGGGACGTGTCAGGCAATTTCATCGTGCATGTCTCCCGCGGTTCGATTCGAGCGCGCGCCAAGTCGGTACGCTCTTTGCGGGCCAGGTTGATGTCGAGCGAAATTCCGCGCACCTGCGGCGTCCCTGTCATCTCCCCCCCCGTAGATGCACGACGTTCGGCTTGATCTCGCCGGCGCGATCGATGCGGTGCGGTGCTGGAGGCGTTTTGACAGCCGCTCCTCGAGGCTATCGCTCCCGAGGGCCGTGAACGACAGCCGCTTGGGAATGATTACGCCTGGGGGTTGGTGAACATCCCGTTGCCACTGACGGTGCTCTGTGCGGGCACTTCTTCCTGCAACACGTCCCAGTGTTCGACGACCTTGCCGTCGGTCACGCGAAAGATGTCGACTGCGACCATGGGCTTCGGGCCCCAGCCCGTATACCGACCGTGCACCATCACGTAGTCACCTTCGGCAGCCACCATGCCAGGCTCGTACGTCAAGTCGGCAGGAAGGCCGGCGGCCGCGGCTTTGATTCCCGCTGGTCCGTCCGGGATCTGCGGGTTGTGCTGGGTGTAGCCGGCGCTCAGGAGCCGGTCGAAGACCGTTGCGTCGCGGTCGACGAATGCACCCTTGAGGAGGGCTAGAACCAGCGCCTTGTTGGCGGCAGTTTTTTCGGATGGCGTCATTTGGAGATACTCCCGTATGTGAGGTGGCTGAATGAAAGAGGTCAGCCACGGAAAGGAACCGATTTGTGCCATTATTGGTACAGACCTGTTCCTTTTGTCAACCGCATCTCAGAAACAAAACTTCAGCTCAGCCACGTGAACACAGCGAAGCGCCGAGGCGCGCCCAGGCGCGATGAACCAACTGCCCGTGAACGACTCATCTCCGCCGTTGGCGAGCTCTTTTATCGGGACGGCGTCCACGCAGTGGGCGTCGACACGGTGTCGAAGGTTTCGGGCGTCTCGAAGTCGTCGCTCTACCGCACCTTTGCATCGAAGGACGAGCTGATCGCCGCCTTCGCCGAAGATCAGAACCGCCGCTACTGGGCGTGGTGGGATCAGACGATCGAAGCCCATCAGGGTGCTCCAAGGCGGCAGATCGAGGCCCTCCTCGCAGGGGTGGCGCACCAGATCGGTCAATCCAACTTTCGAGGATGTCCTTTCATCAATCTCGCTGCTGAACTCGCCGATCCGCAGCATCCTGCACTAGCGATCACCTGCGGGAACAAGCAGGAAGTGCGGGCACGGCTGCGTCGACTGAGCCGAGAACTCGGCGCTCGCGAGCCCGAGCGACTTGGTGACCACCTCAGCTTGCTGATGGATGGCGCGTACGGACGAACCCTGACGCTCGGCGCCAAGGGATTGCAACGTGAGCTGCTCGAGATGGCGAGACTGCTGATGGACGCTCAGACGAATGCCTGATCCCTTGTCGGTTGGCGGCGCCGTCGAACGGCGCCTCAGCAATTTCACCGGGCGACGAGCACTTCGGGAAGTCGGCGTCGCATCACACCTGTGGACGATGATGAGCGGTCAAGCCCTGCCTCGGTAAAAGCTAGTCGCCTAAGAGCGTAGCGGCGAAACAGCAGACACCAAAAAACGGACTGCTCGAAAGAGCAGGACTCATCAAGAAACTCCATCCATAGCGCGTAGCCGTTCAGATGGAGAGTCTCATTTGATGTCGTGTATCCAAATGCGTTCAGGCAGTCCCCCCGAGAGCTGCCTGCCGAAATCAAGCCGAGTGTCTCTGGCGAGAGGTTCCTCCGATAGCAAAGCCGCTCGCATGTCACCGGCAGGATATCTGCGCAGCAAGTCACTTTTGAAGCGTTTGGGCAGCTTACGTTTCTCAAAGCCAAAGAGATCGCAGACGGCCCCTTTCGCTACCAGCGATGCGACCTCACCGTACTGACGAACGGGCACATACAAGTTGAGATGCGCCGAAATTGCGTCCCCAACGACTTGCGCTTGGGCAGTCGGATGATGTTTATCGACCAAGAAGTCGCGCGCCTGGCGACCTCCACTCACAGCGAAGCAACATTGCGTCAGAGGCGCGATCCTCGACTCGGTGAGACCAATGTCGTGCAAAAGAGCGGCTGCAAAGAATGTCTCCCTGTCGTATTTGAACTTGTGATACGCAGCGAGCATCGCGCCGAAGTAGTACGTGCGGTAGCTGTGGGACAACAGATCCCGCGTATGCGTGGCGTCCCCATACTCTTCCACATCTTTGACCATGCGCGTGTCTGGTGGGGCCAAATCCGAAAGCTCGAGATTGATCGGCTTCATCAAGCCGACTTTAGCCCGGATCACGTCAGTGACTTCTCGTGCTGCAAGGAACGCCATATTGCGTAGGAAGTGAATACGCTCTGACCGCGTCAGCGCGCCGCAGCTTTTCTCGCCCCATTCCAGGGTGCCAAATTTAGGTCGCATTGGGCGTCTTGTCGAAATGTTGATTTTAGGGAAGCGTGTTTAAGTCTGCCACGTCGGCGCGTAACGGACTGGAGACCAGTTTGCCTCGCGGATCCGACCTGGAAGCTGTGGCTTGACGGGACGATCGGCGAAGCTCAGCATGCCGGCGAGCCCTTTGGCGCCGCATCAAAACATCGAATTCCCGCTGGTGGTCGTTGCGGGCACGGGCTGAACCACGTCCCAATGTTCGACGATTTTGCCTTGCTTTAGGCGGAACAATTCCATGATCGCCTGTCCCGGGTCGTTCGCCTCTCGCGTCAAGTGCACGTGCAACGCGACCAGGTCGCCCTCGGCAAGGGTGTGCGATATTGCGACCGTTAAGGCGGGATGCTTCTTTTGCATCCCGGTAATGAATTGGACGAATGGCTCTACACCGTCGGCCACTTCCGGGCTGTGCTGCCGGTACTCTTGTCCAATGTATTTCTGAGCTGCCTCGGCCGGTTTTCTCTGGTTAACGGCAAGCTCGTAAAATTCAACGACGACCGTTTTGTTTTCCTTGAGTACGTCACGCTCAGTCATCACTGGCTCCTAAGAAATTGTTGTCGGATGCCGCGGTAGGCATCTATCTCCCAGTCAACGGCTGTTTGCCTCCCAGCGCGACCCGGAGGTCTTCGGCGGACGATCTTGAGCGGCGCGGTACCTGCGGCGGCATCGGGTACCCTTTGCCGGCTAAACCGGATAGCGCTTACGGTGCCGTTCTGATGTTTTGTACAATATCGCATAAAACAAAACGAGGCAAGCCTTTTTGCGCGGGCAGGCATAAAAGCCGGGGCAGGCGCCCCGATAGGAGCGCCGGGATCACGACCGTGCGCACATCTGGTTTTGCGACCTCATCGCTAAGCAATTCGTCACCTAGTCGCGGGTCGCGCCGTGTCCCGCACCCCTGGAGCTCGCTTTTGCGGTGGGCACCAGCCCGATGATCTTGCGTACCGGTTTAAAAGCTAGTTCTTCGTCGAGCCGCCGCGATCGCCGTGACGTGTGTTGAGCTTCGCAGAGACGCCTATAGTCGCCTATGGTTTGCGCGTTCTTCGGTCGCAGGGGCGGTCTGACTCGACCGCTTTGGCGCACAGAGCGATGGATTAACACCGCGCCTCAATGTCCCGGCAACGCATCGCCAATGCAGCTGATGCCATGAGACCACCAGTCACAAGGGCGTTGCATTTTGCATGCATCGCCGCGTTGCGGCTCCGTTCCCTCGTTATCGCGCCTCTACGACTCGCGCTTATCCCCCGCAAGCGCGGTCGCGCGGGCTGCCGATTGCCGTCCCTACGGTTTCAACAGCCGCAGGATCGTGTCGCGCACGGTCTTGCCGGCGTCAGTCGCCGGATTGAACGTTGCGAAGTGCTCGACACCATCGAGCACGATCAGTTTGGCGGGGTCGCCCGCGGCCTGCGCACGCGAGACGTACCGGCGCGATATTTCCACGGGCACGACGTCGTCCTGGCTGCCATGAATGGCAACGACCGGGATTCCGGCCGGCAGCCACTCCGCGGGTGAGGCGAGTGCGTAGTTCTCCGGTACCTCGGCGGGCGTACCGCCAAGGAAATCGTGCGCCGGCCTGCCGACCATGTCGGTTACGCCCAGTTCAGAGACGAGCTTGAGATCCAGCGCGCCGGCCACCGGGACGGCGCCGATCAGCGGAAACGGCTCACCGAATTTATCGAGGGCGCGATGCATTGGTTTCGCGGCGAGCCAGCCGGCAATGTGTCCGCCGGCGGAGTGCCCGGTCACGACGACACGCGTGAGGTCGAGCGGATAGTCGGCCGCGATCAGGCGTAGCGCGCCCAGCGCCGCGGTGACGTCATAAAGGGTGTTCGGGTAGCCGCCGCCATTGCCGACCCGGCGGTACTCGATATTCCAGGTGGCAACCCCGGCCGCCGTCAGCGCTTCGGACATCCAGCCGGCGTAGGTGAGGGCGAACATCGAGCGCCACCAGCCGCCGTGCACGACGACGGCAACCGGGAAAGGGCCTGGGCCGGTAGGCACGCGTAAATCACCAAACTGATCGGGCGCTTCCTTGCCGTAAGGGATGCGAATGCCGGGTGGCGGCGTGGTTTTCATGTACTCTGGCACGTTCATTGCGGTTCTCTCGGGAGCGAGGGCCGCGGGAATGCGGCTATGTTTTGTACAATACTGCATAAAACAGAAAGCGGCAAGGTTGTCTATGCAAGTTGGTACAAAACGGCGAGGGGGTCGCCCTCGCAAGTTTGATGAGGCCCAAGCGCTCGAAAGCATGCAGCGGCAGCTCTGGACGACGGGGCTGTCAGGCACCACGCTCGACGGCATCGCCCGATCAGCCGGAATCAATCGGCCGAGCCTCGCGGCGTCGTTCGGGGATAAGGACGCGATCTACGCGCGGGCGGCCACCGTGTACGCCGCGATGATGGACGCGCGAATGAACGAGGCGATCAGCTCCGCCGACCTCAGGCAGGCGCTCACCGCGGCGTTCGACACCGCGATCGACATCTATACGAGCGGCGGCCCGGACGGGTGCTTCCTGATTTGCACGGCGCCGGCCGATGCACTCACAAACCCGGTCTGTCAGGGCATCCTCGATCTCGCGCTTGAGAGCATCGATGCCATGTTTCTTCATCGCCTGGAGCGCGAAGATAAACGGACGGGGCGTGCCGAGGATCTTCATGGGCTAGCGAGCATGCTCGGTGCAACCCTCAACAGTATCGCGCTTCGCGCGCGTGCGGGATGGTCGCCCGAACGCTTGCGGACCGTTGCTGCCGGCGCCATTCGCCAGGTTCTCTCCGCCATCGAACATACGGCACGGAGCAACAAGCGCGATGGTGGAAATAGAGGGTAAGCGCGTTGCGGTGTTGGTTGGCGACGAATTCGAAGACGCAGAGCTGTTCGTGCCTAAGCGAGCACTCGAAGGGGCCGGCGTGCCAGTGACGATTGTCGGCGCGGACGATCGCGCGATACAGAAGATTCGCGCGGAGAAGGGCCTCGATGAAGGCCAGAGTGTGAAGGTTGAGGAGATCGATGCTGATGTGACGGCTTCGGTCAAACCAATTGGTCACGTCCTGGCTATTCCTCGAGCCGACGCTGTTCTGTGTGGCCGCTCGTACGTGGATGAGTCTGCCTAGTTTCCCGGAGTTTGCGGAGGAGTCAGGCAACTTCGAACCGATCGAGGTTCATGATTTTCGTCCAAGCGGCAACCAAGTCCTTCACAAAGGTCTCCTTTGCATCGTCAGACGCATAGACTTCGGCGATTGCCCGAAGGCGAACGAGATAGAAGTCCGGGCGGCTCACGATCTGGCAGCTCTCACAGGCCCATTGAGCCGGTGCGAAGGTGAGGGGCACCACAGGTGGTTGTCGCGCGCCCAACATCGCGATGATTGAAGCTGCCGAAGGATCGATATCGCGAACCAGTCCGGTGTCCCAAACTGCATGCAGATGGGGCCCGCTCCCAAAGGCTGAAGCTGATAGGTGTTGCCGACCATGCCGTTGGCAAGCCCGCGTGCATCGGCTGGGCCTCAGTACTTCGCTTAGCCGTAGCGTGGGCGTGCACGAGCAAGTGGAGGTGGTCGCGCCGCGCTAAGCGTCGCGTTGCGATGCCAAGGTCTGTCTAGAGATGCTTCGCAATGCTGCGGGTCCGGCAAGGACAGCGCTTAAGGCCATGTCTATCGAGAAGTCGATCATGCGCTCCAAGGTCAGGTTGCGATCGGGACGCGGAGCGCGATCTGCAAGGATCAGTGTCGCAAGGCCATGTTCGACAGCCCATGCGCCGTGTGCGACGAGATCGACCTGTGAGCGAGGCCAACCGTACTCGAGCGCGAGTGTCACCATGCAGTTCGAGAACAGGTCGAACGACTTCTTGCTCTCTTCGAGCAGTTCAACGTGGCGGCCGGTGTCCACGATGCGCGGCCCGATCATCAGATTGAAGACGCCCTTGTTTTCTTGCGCATATCTCACGTAGATGAGCATCATCTCGCGCGCTTTGGCCAGCGTGCTGAGATTCGAATCGATGGTCGCTAGGCGCTGCGAAGCAAGGTCGCGGAAACCGTCCGCCGCGATGCTCGCCAGTAATCCTTCCTTGCCGGAGAAGTGCCGCGCCGGGGCGGCCTCGGACACGCCCGCGCGGCGCGCGCACTCGCGCAGGCTCAGTTCGGCCACGCCCTTTTCCTCCAGCAGCAGCCGCCCTTCACGCACGAGTGCGTTCTTCAGGTCGCCATGGTGGTAGGCCGGCATGACCTCGCGCGGCTTCAATGTGCCAGTTCTCGCAGGGGTCTTCATGCGCCCATTTTGCATCACCGAATTCCGGGATTACGATGGCCCCGCACTAAGTTCTCATTGTTAACATTAGATCATCATGTCATCAAAGGATGAGCGCTTGCGGCATGGCGCCGTTGGCGACTCGTTCTGCCCCGAACCCGCCGGTGCGCAACGCTGAGACGCCCTGCGGCAAGCCTCGAAGGAGACAGGAATGTCCGTTGTACTGTTCGAAAAGGATGGCGCCGTCGGCGTCGTGACGTTGGCCAAGCCGCCGCACAACCTCATCGACGAGGCCCTGACCCAGGGCCTGCTCGACGCCTACAAGCGGGCGCAGGACGAGGGCTGCCGTTCCATCCTGCTACGCAGCGGCATGCGCCATTTCTGCGCGGGCGCGGACGTCGAGGGCTTCAAGGGCGGCGGTCGCCGCCGCGACCAGGCCAGCTTCGAGAGGCTCCTCGACGCACTTGAGAATGTCCCGCTCCCTTCGGTCGCAGCGGTGCACGGCGCGGCTCTGGGAGGCGGCCTGGAACTGGCGGTGACCTGCGACATGATCGTCGCGGCCGACACAGCCTCCTTCGGGATGGCGGAAGCCTCGCTCGGCCTGCTGCCGCTCCTTGGTGGCGTCCAGCGCGTCACGCAGCGCGTCGGCCCGGCGCGCGCGAAGGAACTGGCGATGTTCGGCCGTCGCAACGATCCGGTGGCGCTCGAGCGTTGGGGACTCATCAACCTCGTGGTCGCCGAATCCGAGTTGCAGACCGCGTCGATGTCGTGGGCTCGACAACTCGCTGCGGGGCCGACCGTGGCGCTGGTGGGCATCAAGCAGCTGGCCAATCTGTCGGCACGACACGGCATCGCCGGCGCGGACGCGCAGCAGACCGACGTCAGCAACAGCATGTGGCAAAGCGCCGACTCGAAGCGCGGACTTGCCGCGTTCATGGCCACCGGCCCGGGCTCTGCCGTGTTTGAAGGGAATTGAGATGGACGCACCTCTTCACGGAGTCCGGGTGATCGACTTCACCCGCGTGCTGGCAGGGCCGCACTGCACCAAGGCGTTGCGCGACCTTGGCGCCGATGTCACGAAGATCGAGCCGCCCGCGGGCGATGCGGGCCGCGCGGGCGTACCGCACATCAACCAGATGTCGGTCTACTACGCGCAGCAGAATGCGGGCAAGCGCAACCTCAGCCTCGACCTCAACTGGCCAGAGGCGCGCCAGATCGTCGCAGACCTGTGCCGCGACGCCGACGTCATCGTGGAGAACTTCCGCCCCGGCACGCTCGCGCGCTTCGGCCTCGGCTACGAACAGGTCCACGCGTTCAACCCTCGTGCGGTGTACGTTTCGATGAGTGGCTACGGGCAGACCGGCCCTTGGCGCAATCGGCCCGCCTTCGCCCCGACGGTCCAGGCCGAGACCGGGTTGACGGACATCCTGCAGCGTCACTACGGCGAATCGCTGAACGAGGTGCGCAATGACGCCTGCAGCCATGCCGACGTGTATACAGGCCTGCAGGGCGTGATCGCGGTACTGGCTGCGCTGCGTGCCCGGGACATCACCGGTGTTGGGCAGCACGTCGACGTCTCGATGGCCGCGACCATGCTTTCCGTCAACGAGCGTGCCGGTGCACAGCTGTCTGGTATCGACACCCAAGGCGAGCCACCGGCGTTGAGCGCGCCGGAATCCCACATCTTCGAGCTCGCGGACGGCCGTCGCGTGACGATTGCCGCGAGTCCCATCTACTCGCCCATGTTCGTCCGCTACAGCGCGATGATGCGGCGAACCGACCTGTTGACCGACCCGCGCTTCGCATCGGCGCCGCTGCGCCGCGCCAACCTGAAGGCACTGCTCGCAGAGGTTGGCGCCTGGATCACGACGTTCACTGACCTCGAACAACTCCAGGCTCAAGTGAGCGAAGCCGGCCTGGCCATCGGCGTCGTCCGTAGCACTGCGGACCTCGCGGAATCGGAATGGGCCAAGGACTGGGGAGCTGTGGTCGAGGTCGACAACCGCGGCGGCGGCACGATGCGCATGCCGGGTGCTCCCTGGCGCTTCAGCGAATCGGTGCTGCCGCCGCCTGGCATCCCGGCGTTTCAGGGAGAGCACAACGCGGAGATCCTGTCCGAACGCAATGTCGATCCGGCACTGATCGAGGACCTGCGCACGCGCCGCGTGCTGCTCAGTCGTCGTTCGCCCCGAGGTGCGTATGACTGAGATCGATCACACCCACGACGCCGCTGCGACGAGTTGGCTCGCTTCGGCAAACAGCGGCAGCGACTTTCCGCTGCAGAATCTTCCGTTCTCGTCGTTCAGACGGCGCGGGTCGGGAGATGTCTTTCGCGGCGGCGTGGCAATCGGGGACCAAATCGTCGATCTCGCGTTGCTTCACGAATCGGGGCTGCTGCGCGGGCCCGCTGCCGCTGCGACACGAGCGGCCTCAGGTTCTCAGCTCAACGACTTCTTCGAGATGGGGCGGCCTGCCTGGAAGGCGGTGCGGCACGCGCTTTTCGACCTGCTGCATTCGCAAGCTGGTGAGCATGAGCAGAGTCGGAGAGGTGTCTCCTTGTGCCTGGTGCCTCAGGAGGATGCCGAATACCAGGTGCCGGCGCGGATCGGCGACTACACCGACTTCTACACATCGATCGACCACGCGACAAACGTCACTCGGTTGTTCCGTCCGGGGGAGCCTCTGGCGTCCAACTTCCGATGGGTACCGCTGGGCTATCACGGACGCGTATCGAGCATTGGCGTTTCGGGCCAAAGTGTGCGGCGCCCGCTGGGGCAGACTCTACCCGCCGGCGCGGCTGAACCCGTCTTTGGCCCGTGCGCCAGCCTTGACTACGAGCTCGAGCTGGGTGTCTTCATCGGACTGGGCAATCCGCAAGGTGAATCCCTTGCACTGTCACAAGCAGAAGACCATGTCTTCGGACTTTGCTTGCTCAATGACTGGTCCGCTCGCGACATCCAGCGTTGGGAATCGAATCCGCTCGGCCCGTTCCTGGCAAAGAACTTCGCCACGACCATCTCTCCATGGATCGTGACGCTTGAGGCGCTCGCCCCGTTTCGCCTGCCCTGGACGCGAGCGGACGGCGAGCCCCAGCCGCTGGCGTACCTTGACGCGCCGGCAACACGCCAATCGGGAGCACTCGATGTGCGCCTCGAAGTGTGGCTCCAAAGCTCGGCCCAACGTGCAAATGGTAGCAACGGTCAGCGCCTTTCCGCTACGAGCTTCATGCACCAGTACTGGACGTTCGGGCAAATGGTCGCACACCACACTTCGGGTGGCTGCAATCTGAACGCGGGCGACTTGATCGGCACCGGAACGGTCTCGGGGCCAACTGCGTCGGAGGCCGGAGCGCTCATCGAACTGAGCGAAGGCGGCGCAAGGCCGGTCGTGCTCGGTAATGGCGAGAGCAGGGCGTTTCTGGAGGATGGCGATGCGATCACGCTGAAGGGCTGGTGCGAGAAGCCGGGCTTTGCGCGCATCGGCTTCGGTGAGAGTCGAGGCACCGTCGTGCCCGCACATTCGGTACAGGGTCGGACGCAATGACCGCCGCCAGGCCTGGGTCGGTAGTGCGCTGACGCGCAAAGGGTCGCGCCTCAATGACGATACAAGGAGACAAAATGAACACGCCCACGCTCGTAGCCGTCGACGCGGTTGCCTTGCCCGATCCATCCGGCGGCGCGAACGCGCTGTACGCCAAGGTGAACTGGCGGATCGTGCCGTTCCTGATGCTCTGCTACATGGTCGCCTTCCTGGATCGCATCAACGTTGGCTTTGCGCAGCTTCAGATGAAGCAGACGCTTCCGTTCGGTGACGTGATCTACGGCTTGGGTGCGGGCATTTTCTTTGCTGGCTACTTTCTCTTCGAAGTGCCCAGCAATCTGGCGTTGACGAAGATCGGCTTTCGCCGCACGCTGGTTCGCATCATGACCGCCTGGGGCGTCGTCGCGGCCTGCATGGCGTTCGTGCAGACACCGACGCAGTTTCTCGTGGCGCGCTTTCTCCTCGGTGCCTTCGAGGCCGGATTCTTCCCGGGCGTCATCCTGTATCTGACCTATTGGTACCCATCGACCCGTCGAGGCCAGATGATTGCGCTGTTCATGGTGGCCAATGCGCTTGGGAGCATCATGGCTGGGCCCTTGTGCGGCGGCATCCTGAAGTTCCTCAATGGCGCAGGAGGCCTGCACGGCTGGCAGTGGCTCTTCGTCCTGGAGGGCCTGCCGGCCTGTCTGCTTGGCGTCGCGGGATATTTCGTTCTGAACGACGGCCCGGATCAGGCGTCATGGCTAAACGAGGGCGAGCGCCGTTTCCTGGCACGGCAACTGGCAGCAGACGAGCAGGGCGCCTCCGGCGCGAGGCACTCCGGCCTTCGGGAACTGCTGCGCGATCCGAAGGTCTATGCGCTGTCGGCCGCCTACATGTTCCAACTGGTCTCGATGTACACGATGGTGTTTCTGACGCCAACGCTCATCCGGCGCTGGGGCGTGGCCGACCTCTTCATCGTGGGTCTTTGCGCGTCGCTGCCTCACATCTGCGGCATGGTGGGTGCGATTTTGATGGGACGCAGTTCGGATCGAATGCACGAGCGACGGGGACACTACATCGTTGCCGTCGCGGGCGCTGCGTTTGGCGTCGTCCTCATCGCAGCGGCGGGAGGAAGCCTTCTCCCTTCGCTGCTGGGGCTCTGTCTTGCCGCGACGGGCTGGATCGCAGCGATGCCCCTGTTTTTCGCTGCCGTCACAGACTACCTTCCCAAGGTCAGTGCTGCCGCCGGCATCGCAATCATTAGTAGCCTTGGCAACCTAGGTGCGGCCATCGGGCCGGCGCTCAACGCGTGGCTCGATTCGGCGTTTGGAGGCGTGCTGCCCGGACAGTTGATGGTCATTGGCTCATGGTTGGTCGCCGCGTTCATCATGTTCCTGACGCTGCGGGTCAGACGTCTGCACAATCCCCCGATCCGAGTTCAGCCCCGATAACGGGAAGTGTTCAGCTCATCGCGTTGCTGCAGAGCGCTAGGGCATGAGGCGCCGTGAGGCGTCTTCCTGGTTGATGGTGCCCCGATCCTGCGCGACGGAACCAACGCGATGCATCAACCGTTTCGCGCCACTGTCGGTCGCCCCGTCAAGTCGACCATGCTCCGCCCAACGCCTTGTACACCCCGACCAGCGAGGTTGCCGCAGCCGTCTGGGCCTGCGCCAACTGGTCACGCGCGGACAGTTCCTCGCGCTCCGCGTCGAGCACGGAGAGGAAATCTGTCACGCCGGCGCTGAAGCGCTGGCGAGCGATCGTTGCGGCACTCTGGGCGGCGCGCGCAGCGTCGAACAGGTGCTCGGCTTGACGCTGGCTGCGGGTGTAGGTCGCGAGCGCTCCTTCGGTCTCTTCGAGCGCGCCCAGCACGGTCTGGCGGTAGCTGGCCAGGCTCGCGTCGCCGCGCGCGTCGGCGGCCGCGACCTGGGCGCGCAGGCGGCCGAAGTCGAGCAGGCTCCAGGCGAGCTGCGCGCCGAGGTTGTACGCGTAGGATGCGTGGTCGCCCAGCGTGCCCAGCGTCAGCGCGTTCTGACCGATGGTGCCGCCCAGCGTGACGTGCGGGAAGAGGTCGCCGCGCGCGGCGCCCGCGCGGGCGAAAGCCGCGTCGACCTGTCGCTCGGCCGCCTGGATGTCGGGCCGGCGGCGCAGCAGGCTTTCGGGCGAGCCGATACCTCCCAACGAGACGCTGCGTAGTCCGGGCAGCGGTTTGGGTTCACCCAGCTCGTCGTCGAGCGCCGTCGGCGGCTGGCCGCACAGCACGGCGATTCGGTAGCGTGTACGCAGCACGGCGGATTCAAGCGCCGGCACGGTCGCCGCTGTGGACGCCACCAGCGCACGAGCGCGCTCGGTGTCGAAGGCCGTACCGCGGCCCGCATCCTCGCGCGCTGAGACCAAAGTAAGGGTTTCCTGCTGGGTGCGTAGCGAGGCTTCGGCCACGCGCAACCGCTCCTGCAGGCCGCGTAGCTCGAAATAGTTGCGGGCAACCTCCGACGTTATTGTCACGTGCACGAATCGCAGGCCGGCCTCGCTTGCCAGCACGTCGTCGGCGGCCGCGCGGCGCGCGTCGCCGAGGCGGCCGAACAGGTCGGCCTCCCAGGAGACGTCGAAGCCGGCGGTATAGAACTCGGTGCCCAGCGGCACGCCCGTCAGGTCGCGCGAGCGCTGGTGACCGGCCGAGGCCACGGCGTCGACGTTCGGCATCAACTGCGCGTCGGCGAAGCGTGAGAGCGCGCGTGCCTCGTGCAGGTTGGCCTCGGCGACGCGCAGCTCAGGGTTGGCCTGAAGTGCCTGGGCCACCAGGGCATCGAGTTGCGTGTCCTGGAAGCCCTGCCAGAACTGCGCGGATGGCTCGGCCTTCGTCGCGTCGCCGGGTTGGTTGGCGAAGCTGGCCGCAAGCGATGGCGCGGGCAACGTGTGCTTCGGGATGTTGGAGCAGGCGGCCAGGAGCGTGGCCGTGGCCAGGGCGGCCAAGCGGAGCGCGACGGCCCTCGGGGCGTGCGCGGGCCTCATCGGGGAGCTCCGTGCTGCGGCGGAGCGGCGTCGTCGATGCCGGGGTGGAAGGGATGCGCCGCAGCGTCGATCTCGTGGCGCAGGTCGGCAGAGTGCGCGCGTCCCTTCTCGGTGCTCTTGCGCAGCAGCGAATAGAACACCGGCGTTAGGAATATGCCGAATGCGGTCACGCCCAGCATCCCCGAGAACACGGCGATACCCATGGCGCGCCGCATCTCGCTACCGGCGCCGCTCCCCAGGATCAGCGGGATCACGCCCGCGCAGAACGCAATGGAGGTCATCAGGATCGGACGCAGGCGCAGCCGGCAGGCCTCGACAACCGCCTCGGTCATGGGCTTGCCGCGCTCCTCGAGCTCTTTGGCGAACTCGACGATCAGGATGGCGTTCTTGCAGGCCAGGCCGACCAGCACCACAAGTGCGATCTGGGTGAAGATGTTCAGGTCGCCGAGTTGTGCAAAGGGTGGCAGTTGCGAGATCCACACGCCCGTCAGCGCGCAGAAGATGCACATCGGCACGATCAGGATGATAGCGAGCGGCAAGCTCCAGCTCTCGTACTGCGCAGCCAAAACCAGGATCACCAGGATCACGGACAGCAGCAACACGGCCGCCAGCGTCGGGATGGTCGCACCGACGCCCGGCAGCGTGATGTCGCGCGTCAGCCGGTCCTGGTAGGACAGATCTGTCCACTCGTAGCTCATGCCGCGCGGCATCTTCGCGAGCAGGTGCTCGATCTCACCCTCGGCCTGGCCGCTCGAGAAGCCCGGTTTGGGCGCGCCGTTGATATCCGCCGAAGCGAAGCCGTTGTAGTGGGTCACGCGAGTAGGCCCGAAGGTCGGGTTCATCTGCAGCAACGATCCTAGCGTCACCATTTCGCCGCGGCTGTTGCGGGTCTTCAGATCGACTACGTTGTCCGCGTGCAGGCGGAAGGGCGCGTCGGCCTGTACGATCACCTGGTATGTCTTGCCGAACCGATTGAAATCATTGACGTAGAGCGAGCCGAGGTTGATCTGCAGGGTGTCGTAGATGTCTTGAAGACCCACACCCATCTGCTTGGCCTTGGTGCGGTCGATGTCGGCGAACAGCTGCGGCACGTTGATGTCGTAGGTGGAGTAGGGCGTGCCGATGCTGGAGCGCGGGTTGCCGTAGACCGCGCCGAGCGTGCCCCACACGGCACCGTATAGCGCCTGCTCGCCGCGGCCGTTGCGGTCCTGCACTTGCACCTTGAAGCCGCCGGCGTTGCCCAGTCCGTCGACCGCTGGCGGCGGCACGACGAACATGCGGGCATCCTGGATGGCCTGGATCGCGCCGTTGACGCGACCGAGGATGGCGTCCTTGGACAAACTGGACTTGGTGCGTTCCTCGAATGGGGCCAAGCCAAAGAACACGATGCCTTCGTTGGGCGCAGCAGAGAAGCCTGCGATCGACAGACCCGGGAAGGCCACCGAATTCTCGATGCCGGGCACTTTGAGTGCGATCTCGCTCATACGTCGGATCACCTGCTCGGTGCGGTCCAGCGTCGCGCCTGCGGGCAACTGCGCGATGCCGATCAGGTACTGTTTGTCGGGCGCCGGGACGAAACCACTCGGGATGCGAACGAACAGCAGGGCGGTCGTTCCGAGCAGCACTGCGTACACAACCAGTGCCAATGACTTGCGCTGCAGCAGTCCGCTGACGCCGCGGCCGTAGTCGGCAGCGCGCCGCTGGAACACGCAGTTGAACCAGTGAAAGAAGCGGCCGAAAATGCGGTCCATCACGCGCATCACGGGATCCTTGGGCGCGTCGTGCGGACGCAGGAGCAACGCGGCGAGCGCAGGCGACAGCGTGAGCGAGTTGGTCGCCGAGATTACGGTGGAGATCGCGATTGTCGCGGCGAACTGCTTGTAGAACTGCCCTGACAGGCCTGGCACCAGGGTCAGCGGCACGAACACCGCGCACAGCACAAGCCCGATCGCTACGATCGGCCCGCTTACCTCCTGCATCGCCTTGACGGTCGCATCGTGCGGCGTGAGCCCGTCCTCGATATTGCGCTCGACGTTCTCGACGACCACGATCGCGTCGTCCACGACGATGCCTATGGCGAGTACCAGGCCGAACAGGGTCAGCGTGTTGATTGAGAACCCGATCGCGAGCAGTGCGCCGAAAGTTCCGATGACCGACACTGGCACCGCGAGCAGCGGAATAACGGAGGCGCGCCAGGTCTGCAGGAACACGATCACGACCAGCACCACCAGCAGCACGGCCTCAATCAGGGTGTGTACGACCTTTTCGATCGAGGTACGGACGAAGCGCGTCGGATCGTAGACGATGGAGTAGTCGACGCCTTGCGGGAAGTCGGCCTTGCGCTGTTCCATTACGGCGCGCACTCGGTCGGAGATTGCGAGCGCGTTCGACCCGGGCGACTGGAAGACGCCGATGGCCGCCGCCTCCTTGTTGTTCAGGAGGCTGCGTAGCGAGAACGAATCGGCGCTGACCTCCACGCGGCCCACGTCCTTGATGCGCACCGTGGCACCGGTGGACGGCTCCGTGCGGATGATGATGTCGGCGAACTCCTCCTCCGTCACCAAGCGACCCTGGGTATTGATCTGGAGCTGGAAGTCGGTGTTGCCTGGGGCCGGCGGGGCACCCACCACACCGGCCGCGACCTGCAGATTCTGTTCGCGGATCGCCGCGACCACGTCGCCCGCAGTCATGTTGCGCCCGGCCAGCTTCTGTGGATCGACCCAGATGCGCATCGCGTAGTCGCCGCCGCCGAACAGCCGCACCGCACCCATACCGGGAATGCGCAGCAGCTCGTCGCGGATCTGCTGGTGCGCGTAGTTGCGCAGATAGAGCGTGTCGTGGCTACTGTCCGGGCTGACGAGGTGCACCACCATGGTCAGGTTCGGCGACTGTTTCTCGGTGATTACACCAATCTGGCGCACGATGTCTGGCAGTCGTGGCAGGGCGCGGTTGACGCGGTTCTGTACCGCGGTCTCGGCCTCCTCGGGCCGGGTGCCGATGCGGAATGTGACGGTCAGCGTCATGGTGCCGTCGGCGGTCGCTTGGCTGGCGTAGTAGAGCATCCCGTCGAGGCCGTTGATCTGCTCCTCCAGAGGCGTCGCCACGGTCTCCGAGATGACGCGCGGATTGGCGCCGGGGAATTGCGCGGTCACCACGACCTGCGGCGGCGCGACGTCGGGGTATTCGGAGATCGGCAGCTGGAAGATCGAGAGCGTCCCGACGATGAGGATGAACAGCGAGATCACGGCCGCGAAGCGGGGCCGTTCGATGAAGAAGCGGGAGATGTTCATGCCGCACCCCTTGCTAGTTCGCCGCGGAGGCTGCCGATGCAGGCGGCTGCTGGGGCAGTGGCATGCCGCGCGCGTCGAGCGCCAGCCGCTGTGGCGTGACGGGTGCGCCGGGGAAGGCACGCAGCAGCCCGTCGACGATCACAAGTTCGCCGGGCTGAATGCCCTCGACGACGCGCATTCCGTCGATCAGCGCCGCCGTTCGCACCTGCCGCGGCTGCACTACGTTGTTCGCGCCGACGACGAGCACGATCTTGCGCGTCTGGTCCGTCGTGATCGCGCGATCCGGCACCAGCGTCGCCTCGTAGCTACCGCTGCCGATCAGCTTGAGGCGCGCGAACAGGCCCGGGGTGAAGAAGCCCTCTTTGTTGTCGAACACCGCGCGGCCGCGGATCGAGGCGGTGGCCGGGCTGAGACGGTTGTCCACGAAGTCCATGCGGCCCTGGTGCGGGTAACCCTCCTCGTTAGCCAGGCCCATCATCACCGGGTTCGGCGTCGTGCGCGACGAGGGGCGCGTGCCCTCCTGGGCCGCCTTCACGTACTTGAGGTACACGGCCTCGCTGGCGTCGAAGTAGGCGTAAACCTTATCGGTGGACACCAGCGTCGTCAGCACGGGGTCGCCCACGGTCACCAGGTTGCCGGGAGTGATGTTTGCGCGCGAGGTGCGGCCCGAAACTGGGGCCGTAATGCGGCTGAACTCCAGGTTCAGCCGCGCCTGCGTCAACGCAGCGGCGGCGGCCTGGATGGCGGCTTCGGCGTTGCGCGTGGCGGCGCGCAACTGGTCGAGTTCCTGCTGGCTGACGCCGTGGATCGCTTCCAGCTTCACGGCGCGGGTCAGGTCGCTCTTGCTCAGGTCGGCCTGCGTGTGTGCTTCGGTCAACTGCGCCTCGGCGCGCGAGACCTCCGCCGCGAACGGGCGTGGGTCAATCGTGAACAGCGGGTCGCCCTTTTTTACCTCCTGGCCTTCGCGGAAGTGCACCTTGTAGAGGGCGCCCGAGACGCGGGCTCTAACATCGACCGTGTCCGGTGCTTCGAGTCGAGCGGTGAACTCGTCGAACTCCTGCACGGGATGGCGCACAGCGGGAGCAACCGACACCGAAGGCGGGACGGGCGGCGGCGGCGCCGCGCGCGGACTGCACCCGGCCAGCGTCATCAGACCGGCGGCCAAGGTGGCGGCTAGCAATGCGATTCGATCCATGCGCGCCATGTGTGTCCTCCTCGGTTGAGCTTCCCACCGAACAACCGCAAAGCCGCATTGAGTATGGCCATGTCTGGTCAGGGGCGTCATCCCGCCATTTATAGGGCGGGAGCTATCCCCTTTGCCAAACGACTCTCCACCTCATTTGGTGAGTGGCGGCGACGGCTGCCCATGGTTAACTGAGCTTGGCATCGGGGCAGGCGTTCTCACGCCGGCGTTCAGCGACAACGACCGGCGCTTCAGTATCAAGTTCAACTTCGGTGACCATCTGGCGGTCGGTCGCCGAGTTGGTAGGGGCGACGAACCCGCGTTGCGCGTGCAGCACTTCTCGAACGGAGGCATCCGGCAACCCAACCCAGGCTTCAACTTCATGGGGAAATAGCCGCTGGATACTCCTTCCAAGCCGGTTGGGCGCGAAGCGCCCCGAAGGCGAAGCCGACCGGTTTGGTGGGAGAGGAAAGCGGCGAGTGTTGAAGTTGTGAGAAGGCCAGAGGTCTTGTGCTCCGGTGTCTATACCGGAGATGCCGACCTTGACCGCTTCGATTGAACTGCTGCCGACCCGTGAGCATGCTGCGCTGCTCACGCGGTCGATGGCGGCCATCAATGCGGGCGCAACGCATGCCTGCGCCGTCGGCGCAGCTGAGAAGCTCTACGGACGCTCCAAGCTGCACGCGCGGGTCTATGCCGAGTTGCGCCAGCGCTTCGGCCTGTCGGCGCAGCAGTCGGTGCATTCGATTGCCAAGGTGCTCGCCCAGTTCGAGCGTGAGCCGGGCAAAGCCCACCAGTTCCGACCCACAGGTGCCGTGCCCCTCGACGCGCGCAGCGTGTCCTACAAGGCCGAGGCCATCAGCGTGCTCACGCTCGAGGGACGCTTGGAACTGCCTTTCAGACTCGGTACCTTCCAACACGACGCGCTGCTGAAGGCCGCGGCCATCGGCGGCGCCACGCTCAGCCGCCGCAAGGACGGTCGCTTCTTTCTCGGCGTGAGCTACGAGCCGGTGAGCGATCCGCTGTTTGAGACGACGAAATGTCTCGGGGTCGACCGCGGCCTCATCAACATCGCCACCACTTCGGACGGCGAGAAGGTTTGCGGACGTTTGCTCGAAGCTCGCCGCGAGAAGCGGCGCAACGTGCGTGCCTCGATGCAGCGCAAGGCTGCGAAGCAGAAGAAGGCGGCCCGGCGCCCGCAAAGCATCCGCCGGCGCCTGAAGACGCTGAGCAATCGCGAAGCGTTGATGCAACGCGACGTGAACCACTGTATTTCCAAGAAACTGGTGCAGCGAGCCAAAGGCACCGCCAGAGCCATCGCCCTCGAGAACCTCTCGGGCATCGGCCGGCGGACACGGTTCAATCGCTCGATGCGCCGCCGCCTCGGTGGCTGGGCCTTCTTCCAGCTCGGGACCTTCGTCGGCTACAAGGCCGAGCGGGCCGGTGTGCCCGTTGTCGAAATCGACCCGCGCAACACCTCGCGCGAATGCCCGGAGTGCGGGCACATCAACCAGAAGAACCGTCGCACCCAGGCGAAGTTCAAGTGCACGAAGTGCGGCCACACCGGCCTCGCTGACTGCGTGGCGGCGGAGAACATCCGTCGCCGGGGTGAGAGTCAGCTCGCCCGAAGTCGCGGAAAGGGTCGTGAGCATTTGCTTGCGGCTTAAGTACTGTGACAAGCTCCATCCATAGCCGCGCAGCGGTTTGGGTGGAGTAGTTGACGCAATTGCGCCGGGTGCATCGGATTTGGGAGCGCATTGACCGACAGCCGTCAATTCGTCTCAATGGGCACGCGCAGGTACTGCTGAAGGCTGAGGCGCGGCCCGTCATCGCACGAAATACTGGTGCTTGAGGCTACTCCCGGAGCGCACCGTGCGAACTCCCTTAATCCGTCTTGCGATCACGTCTCTGTTCGCCGTGATAGTGCCCACCGCCGCCAGCGGGCAGGTCGCCGGATCGACGACCATCGGCATCGAGGTGGACCAACTGAAGGTCGTCGCCGCAGGTTGGAGCGTGAAGAAGCAAGTGATAGGCAAGCTCGTCTTCAACGAGAACGGCGAGAAGGTCGGCCGGATCGAAGACCTGATCGTCGCGCCCGACGGCAACTTGTCCTTCGCAATCATCGGTGCTGCGTGGTTCGTCGATACAGGCAAGCACGACGTCGCCATCCCGATCTCGCAGATATCGATCCAGGACGGGAAGTTCGTCTTGCCGGGCGCGAGCAAGGCGGTTGTTAAGGCCATGCCGGCCTTCGAATACGGGAAATGAATCGATGAGCCGACTCCTCGGCGCCGGCGTCGTCATCCAGACGGTCGCGCGTGTCCGGTTGGAGTGCGGACACGAAGAAGCGCCCGACGAGTCTCTTCGAACAAGGCGAGCGGCCTTCTTGCCGTACGAAGGACCATCCTCCACTGGCCACAAGTTGTCGTCCGAGCGGGCCACGCATTGAACGACTGGGTTGGAAGTGCATTCGGCCCTTGAAGCGCTCGCGGCGCCGGCGCCGTTGGATGTCTCAGTGAACTCTCTCGACGACCAGTCTCGCGCGTCGCTATGCACCAGACCCGGCGACTCAGACCAAACTGCGAGGCGCAGCAGGCATAGAAGCGTTTCGCCGAGCGTCAGCGACTGCTCAGCCAGCGGAGTAGGGCTGTGACGGTATCGCCGTAGAACGTGCGGTACAGGTCATCGGCCACGTAACCGATGTGCGGCGTGCCCAGCACGTTGTCTAGCGTGCGGAACGGATGGTCGGCAGGCAAGGGCTCGACGTCGTACACATCGAGGGCCGCCCCGCCTAGCCGGCGTGCGCGCAGCGCATCTACCAGGGCGGCCTCCTGCACCAACGGCCCCCGGGAGGTGTTGACCAATAGGGCATCAGGTCTCATGAGGGCGAGTTCCTCTGTACCGACCAAGCCGCGAGTAGTCCGACCGAGCACGAGGTGAATGCTCAACACGTCGGATCGCGCGAACAAGGTGCTACGGTCGACCGCGGTGGCACCGTGCTCGGCGGCTCGCTCCGGCGTCATGTGCGGGCTCCAGGTGATGATGTTCATGCCGAAGGCCTGGCCGACCCGAGCGACTTCGCTGCCAACACGCCCAAGGCCGAGTAACCCCAACGTCTTGCCACGCAAACCCGTGCCTACCGTGGTCTGCCATCCACCGGCCCGCAACGAGGCATTCTCGACCGCAAGATGCCGGGATGCTCCGAGGATCAGCGACCAAGTCATTTCGATGGTGGGATCTGAGCGGTATTCCGTGAACGCCACATCGATGCCACGCTCCTTAGCGAACACAGTGTCGACCACGGCATTTCTTGTTCCGGTCGATACGATGAGCTTCAAGCGGGGCAGTCGCTCGAGCACTTCTCGTGCAAGAGGCGTACGCTCGCGCATCACGCACACCGCGTCGAAAGGCAGTAGGCGCGCAATGACTGCATCGACGTCAGCACGGTGGTCGTGAAAGAATGTCAGCGAAGCGCGAGTCTCGACAGGCGCCCAGTTGGCGAACCGGCGCGCGGCATTTTGGTAATCGTCGAGCACGGCGATCGCGATCGTGAGATCGGGGGAAGGCATGAACGCACTCCTGGGTTCGATTGCATCGGTGACGTACCTCGCGGCGAGGTCCACGGCCGCTTTGCCAATTCCGCGAGCGAATCCACGTCAGCCTTGGCCGCACGGCGAGATTCCTTGGCCGAATGGGAACACTTCGCGCTTCGTCTGGTGCCGCCGGAGAACACGCGTTTCGCGGAGGCTCGGCTTCCTGTCACCACCCCTTTGCGATGTACCGGTCGGCTCGGGCCGCGCTTACGACGACGTCAGCGTCCCTTGCGATGAGGAGGGCCGGTATGGAGAGATGCAGCCACGTGTTCGGGCTTGCGAACCACTCAGCGATTTCCAACTCGTCGAACTGCTCGTCGAGTTCGATTAGCACGCGTTTCACGCCTGGCACGGGGGCGTGCACGACGGCATCGGATTCGAGCGAGCCGAACTGAAAGCGTGGTAGGAGCATCGTCGACTGCCAAGTGAAATGAAAGACCTGCCGATTGACGATCCAGCGAGCTAGGACGGAGAGCGGCTGGGACTGACTGCGTCGGAGTTCCTCCGTGGCTTCGTGGCCATCGATGATTCCTCCCAAGGATTTGAACAGCGTGAACAGTTCCGCGGCGCGATCTGCGCCTTCGCCGCAGCGCCGAAGCGATCTTATTTCCATGGTGAGCGTCATTGCTCACGGACGCGACGGTGCGTGGGCGAGGCGCAGCATCATGAGAGCTCCCGGCTGATGCGCAGCAGTGTGAGCGGACGTTGCATGGCCGTCATCTCCCAAAGGAGAGCTGTGCACTACAGACAATGTGCGGTGCCATCCATGCCACTTTTGGACCAGAAGAAGGTGAGCTCTTCAGAACCAGATGATGCCTAGGACCAGGCTGATTAAGTCTCGTTCTGGCATGCGATCTGCATGGGACGAGTCAATGCAGCAACAGTCCCTGGCGATGGCTTACGCCCAGAACGCGCAGTACGAGAAGTTCCGCCGGCCGACTAAGCGCGATGCATTCCTGGCGACGATGGAGCAGATTGTGTCCAGACCGGTGACTCTGAGTTGACCAATAGCGTTCAGCGGCGGCGATCGTGATCAACTGAAATCGATTGTTGGACGAATGGCGTTCGCCTTACGATACCTGTCGGGTCGGAAGAACTGCGATCTGGGCGAGGTTAACGCGCGCCGGTCGGCTGACCACGAACGCCACCAGCTCAGCCAAGTCTTGGGCTTGCAACCAGTCCATGTTCTGGCGCGTGCTTTGCAGACGCTCACGCACACGGTCATCTGCGACATGGCTTTGCAATTCGGTATCGACGATGCCGGGCTCCAGGGTAGTCACCCGAACGTTGCGCGGTCCCAGTTCGGCTCGGAGGGTCTTGCCAAAGTACGTCACATAGGCCTTGGATGCCGCATAAACCGAGAAGGTGGGGAAGAGCGCGTGTGCCGCGATCGAAGCGGTGTTTATCAAGTCAGCGACGCCCTGGCTGTCAGCAGCCGCCATCAACTGCGCGGAAAAAGCGCGCACGATGCGATTCAGTCCGCCGATGTTGAGGTCGACTTGCTGATCCCATGCCTGTGAGTCGATATGCGCGATGGGCGTTTGGAGCATGACGCCTGCATTGTTGAAAACGATGCCAGCTGGCCCAAAATCATGCCGCACCGCGTCGGCCACAGACATCAGCGCCGCCTCGTCGGTCACATCTACGGTGAAAGCTCGCGCGACTCCTCCCTGAGCCTGGATGTCGGACACTATGGTCGCCATTCGGTCTGCTCGACGCGCCAGGAGCGCGACGATCGCACCACACGACGCAAGTTCTCGCGCCGTGTGCTCGCCGATGCCGCTTGATGCACCTGTAATGACGGCAACGCGTCCCGTCAGACTGCGGCTGGCACTCACGTCGGAACCCTTAGCGACGCACCAGGGGAATCTGCAGATTCGTCGGTCGGTTCTGTTCGGTGTCGAATCCGCGGCCGTCAATGTTGCGAGCGCCCCAGAACAACATGTCGTGTGACAAGTAAACCAGGTCGTATTCCATGAAGTTCTTCCCGGCCGCGAGCCCGAAAGGCGCGAAGGTCTTGCCGAAGATGCTTTGCGTCTGGCCCACCTCCCACTTGGCATAGCCCTGACTAGCAGCTTGGTTGAGTACGTCGGCGAATCCTTGGTGCAGCGGCGTGACCGTGTAGGCCTCATCAGCTACGTAGTCCACCTTTTGCGCGCCCGGCGCAATGGGATGTTCGCCACGCCAGAGCATGTGGCCCTCAATGAGGATGCGAGCCAGCGGCATGCTGCCGTAGGGGTCGACCGAGTTGACAACTACCAGTTGGAAACGATGTTCAGGCAGGACTCTGAACTCACGCTTCAGATAAAAGGGCTTCAAGGCGCCGTCCGGGTTCTTCAATGAACTGGGGCGGATTTCCGGGGCGATGCTGATCCATTCGCCGATAAGAGCTTGTTGGGTCTGTTCGAGAGTCATGACGCCTGGTCCTTGTGGTGAGCGTTGGATCGCGGGTGGGGTGCTGCATGCGAGGAAGGCCAGCGGAAGCAGCAAGGTAAAGAGAGCGTGTCGGCGTTGCAGCATTGGAGAAGCCCCATTGACATATGCAGGTCATCATAGTACAAGAAGTATGACGACATGCATAGGGTCTTCGTCGTCCTGGAGGATGGACGTGAACGCAGTTGAGACACATTCTTGCGCGTACGATCGGGACACGTCCCGTGATTCACAAGGAACTTGCTTCCCCCGGCGAAAGGAGAACTCTGCCGGAGCGTCATCTGCTCGCAGTCGTTGCTCAAAATGCAGCAGTCACGGGAGGAACGTAGCTTCTTTGGCGAGCATCGGCGCTGGAAATCGTCCTTTCCACGATCAACCGGCGCGGGCGCCACCGAATGCTGCGTCCACGTGAGATGGGTTGAGACAGCAAGCCTTGGGAATACCAAGGGCCGATTTGGAGGCATCGCGAGAAAAAACATCGTCCACGATGGCACGTGCCGCTTGAACAAGCTGGTGTTGAGAGTACGACGAGGTTCGCCCATACGTCTATAACTGAAGTCCAATGTTGCTCTTCCCCATTGGTAGGTTCCGGTCGTGACACGCCTCAGAATGTTCTGTCCCATCATGCAGCAGCGCAGGACCGATGGACGTGTCGGCTGAGTCTCTATCGCCTCGAGGGTCTGAACGCTCAGGCCTGCGGGCGCCGACGCGGCGTGTTGATATCTGGCGCGAAGCGATCAGGACGGCTCCGGCTCTTGCGAAATCTCAATCGATACTTCAGGCTGGCTCTTTTGGCATCCGATCGCAACGTAACGGATATGACAAGTGATTGGCAGGACGACGAAGCCGTCCATTTCGGACCGTTTTTGCTCGTGCCCCGTCGCCGAACTCTCGAGCACGCGGGCCAGGCAGTGCGCCTGTCGGGGCGAGGACTCGACATCCTGATCGCGTTGGTCGAACGTGCTGGCGAGGTGTTGACCAAGAAAGATCTCACCAGGCGTGTTTGGTGCGACGAGCCGGTTGAGGATGGCACCCTTCGCGTGCATATCACGACGCTTCGAAAAGTCCTGCGTACGTACGATCCAGGGGCCGACTACGTGACAAATATTGCAGGCCGCGGATACACCTTTGTCGCTGCGGTGTCGCGCTCGGCGTCGGGTTCAGGATCAGGCGCCGGATCAAATAACGAGCGTATCGCTTTGCCGCCGCTCCCAGTACGGCTAGTGCGCATCATTGGTCGCGACGGTGTGATCGCGGAGATCTCGAATGCTCTTGCCCAATATCGTTGCGTCACCATTGTGGGGGCGGGGGGCGTTGGCAAGACCACCGTCGCCATGGCTATCGCTCGAGACTGGTGGCGCCAGCTAGAAGGCGATGTAGCGTTCGCCGACCTGGCGTCAACTAGCGACCCCGCGTTCGTCCCCGGTGCGCTCGCGGCCGTCCTCGGCGTTCCGATTCGTGCGGCGGATCCGTTACCTCAGCTGCTGAGTTTAATCAAGTCACGGCGGCTTCTCGTCGTTCTGGACAGTTGTGAGCACGTCATCGACGCGACAGCGGCGTTAGTTGCAGCGATATTGAGCAACACGACCGATGTGAGGCTGCTGGTGACGAGTCGCGAGGCGTTGCGCATTGATGGCGAGTGCGTGTATCGGCTCGGCCCGTTGAAGAGCCCGCCAACAGGGCGAGGGATCACGGCTCGCGAAGCCTTGACCTACTCTGCAGTCGAACTGTTCGTAGAGCGCGCGAAGGCTAGATTTTCTGGCTTCGAGATCGACGACGCTGCCGCTCCTGGCATCGCAAGACTGTGCCGCGACCTCGACGGTATCGCGCTCGCGATCGAGTTTGCAGCTGGACAGGTCGACACCCTTGGCATCACGGGGACTGTCACTCTTCTTGCAGACCGGTTCCGCTTGCTATCGCTAGGCTGGCGTACTTCAGTGCCTCGTCAGCAGAGCCTAATGGCGACGCTCGACTGGAGTCATGAATTGCTGTCCGATGTCGAGCGCACGGTTTTTCGCAGGCTTGGCGTATTCGTCGGACCTTTCTCGATGTCGGCAGTGCGCGCCATCGCCACAGGCGATGCCATCTCCGCACCGGTAGCCATCGACGCACTGATCGATCTCGTCGCAAAGTCGCTTATCGTGGCGAACTTCGACGGCGATCGGGGGACATACCGCCTGCTACAGACCACGCGTGCCTACGCGATCGAAAAGCTCTCGCAGAGTGGTGAGCAGGCCCTGTTGGATAGGCGCCATGCGCACCACTTTTTCGAGGTGTTGTCGGGTACCGCGAATGATTGCGAGCCTGACCGTGAGCAGCTCGGGAATGCGCGCGCGGCCCTGGCATGGGCGTTCTCCGCCGAGGGCGACAGGGCGCTCGGTGTGCGTTTGGCGTCCGCAGCGTCTCGATTGTTCCTCGACCTATCGCTTTTCATCGAATGTCACGATTGGACGGAGAAGGCATTGGAGTCCCTGGATACCGTTGACCGGGGAACACGTTGCGAAATGGAATTGTTGGCGACGCGAGCCGTCGCGCTGCCGTATATCAAGGGCAACTGCACTGAGGTAGAAGAGGCTTGGCACAAGGCCCTTCATGCAGCTGAAACGTTAGACGATGTTGCCTTCGAGCTGAGGATCCTCGACGGGCTCTTCATCTACTACTTGCGGGTTGCTCAATTCCGCGACGCCTTGATGTTGGCAGAGCGCGCGAAAACGCTGGCGGAACGTTTGCCGCCTTCGACCCGCCCACAGATGGAGTGGATGCCGGGAATCCCCTCCCACTTCATGGGCGAACTCGCGGCGACACGCGTCGCCTGCAGCGCCGCATTGAACCACGCTCGCTTGTCGAGACGCGCCAATATGGTCCGCTTCGGCATAGATCCGCGAATTCAATCGTACGTCGTGCTCGCGCGAACGCACTGGCTCGAAGGCCGACCGGATCTGGCCGCTAGCGTCGCGCACGCGTGTCTGCTCGAGGCCCAGTCCGTAGAACACCCAACCTCCATTTGCGTCGCGCTCACTTGGCTGACTTCTATCCCCTTGTGGAACGGCGATCTGTCCAGCGCCAAGGCAAACATTGACCGTCTTCAGACACTCGCTGACGAGCATTCGCTCTCAGCGTACCAAGCGATCGGACAGGGACTGAGCGGCGAACTTGCCCTGTGCCGGGGTGACCCAGAAAGGGCGATTGGCCTGCTACGCGGCAGCCTTGATGCACTGCATCGCGTACGCCACGAGATGTTAATCGGTGCGTTTTTGGGTTCTCTTGGGCAGGCCTGGGCGGCAGTGAGCCAGCGGACAAGGGGACTCGCCGCTGTTGACTCGGCGATCGCGTTCGTGGAGCAGCGCTCAGAGTTGCTCTACTTGCCGGATCTTCTGCGTGTCAAAGGGGAGATCCTAGCCACAACGATGGAGCCGGATGTTTTTGCCATCGAGCAACTCTTCGAACAATCACTAGCAACTGCACGGAAGCAGGGAGCGCTCGCCTGGCAGCTTCGTACTGCTATGAGCATTGTGCGATTCAGGCGCTCCTTCGCCCGCCTCGATCACGGCGCTGATCTGCTCGAGTCGATCTACAGGCTCTTTCCAGCAGACATCGACACAGCAGACCTTTGTGCCGCGCGTCGCATGCTCTCGGTCGGTCACTCCTAAGGTACCTCTCTTTGCCATCCGCGGCCGGTTGAAGAATTTTCCCCGCGCGGCACAGAGCCAGTGTTTCGAACTTTGCACGCTATGCCGGGTCAGTTGTAGACCGTCGCTGGGACGGCTTGCGATGCGAAGCCTCCCGTAACATGAGACAGCGACAGATTGTCCACGAGACCGCGTTGCGCAGCGATGCTGACCGCCTCGGTGCGACAACTCGCATCCAGCTTGTTCATAATAGCCTTCACGTGAGCCTTGACCGTTCCCACTGCGATCTGAAGTTGAGTTGCGATGTACTTGTTGCAATGGCCGGACGCGACGAGGTGCAGAACTTCGGATTCGCGTGAAGTGAGCGCCTCGCGTGTCAGGCTGTCGGCCATGCGCTGCGCCACCGCCAAGCAAAGGTAGCGTGCGCCAAATCCGAGCGTGCGCACGCCCGTGATCAACTCTTCGGGTGAGCAACCAGACAGTAGGTAGCCATATATGCCGGCCTCCAGGGCGGTGCGGATGTCCTGTTCTCGATCGAAGGTGGTCATCACCAGGATCTTGCGTGCTACATGGACGCGGCGCGATTCGTTCGCCAGGGCCAAACCGGCCAGATAGTCCGCGATAGTTACGTCGACCCGCTCTTCGTCCCAATGGGCTCCCTCTTCGTCCTGGGTCAGCACGTCAAAGTCGGCTTGCTGGCGCAACGCGGCAGCCAAACCGAGTGCCAGCAACGGCTCGGCATGATTGACGAGGACGCGAAGTTGTCGGGGTTTGATGTAGTTCATGCCTGCTCCTCTGCTAGATGGGTGCGACTGCCGACCGCGGGGCCTTCTGGGCACTCCGATGTTGTTAGTCGCGTCAGGCCTTGAGGCTCGACGATCGCCCGTATCGGGTGTGCTTCTGTTGCCGTAGCGCGCTCTCGAATCCTTGATTGATCGCGGTCGCGTCGAAGGCGTGGCATCACCCTAGAGTAGCCTCATAGGAATTCAGGAACCGATAGATCTGAGCGAAGAGAGTGCGGGGTCGCGGCGAAGGGCGGAGGCTCATGGCCGGCCTTTGGCCGAATGGGTTTGTCTTCCCAAAGGTACAGTTTCTTGTTCTCCTGGATTGGATGCTGCACGAAGCTCGACCGGGGCGCGAGTTATTGGTTGTCAATCGTTGCTGGTACTTGGTTGGAAGTGGTGCCCAGCGTGAAGCCTTAGCGAGTCTTCATAAGCATTAACTCTCCGGCGCGGCGCGTTTCTCTGAAGATGCAGGGCGGGGGAGATGCCCGTCCGACCCAGCAAATGCCCGTTCGACTCGAGAACAGCAGGAGTGCCAGATCTGATGGCTCAAAGCCCGACGCTCTTTTCTTCGCTGAAGATCGGCGCGTTCGACCTCGCTCACCGCATCGTGATGCCTGCGATGACGCGATGTCGATCCGCGGCGCCGGATGGCGTACCCACTAGGCTGATGGCTCGGTACTACGCCGAGCGCTCGACGGTAGGCGGGTTGCTGATTTCGGAAGCTACATGCGTCTGTGCCTCTGGCCACTGCGATCGTCGCATGCCGGGTCTCTACACGGCGCAACAGGTGAATCGGTGGCGCGAGGCTACCAGGGCGGTTCACGACAACGGGGGCGTCATCTTGGCGCAACTCACCTTCATGTCCCAGCGACCGTCCGAGCGGCACGATCTGGACGCAGCGATCAATGCGTACCGCAGCGCCGCAGAGAATGCCGGAGACGCCGGTTTCGATGGCGTGGAATTGCACGCGACGCACGGGGCTCTTCCGGACCTCTTCATCCGCGGCCATGCGACGGCGGAGCAGGGAGACTACGCCGGCAATAGCGAGAACCGTGCTCGACTGCTAGTGGAGATCCTGGAGACGCTTGAGGGCGTGCAAGGCACGGACCGGGTGGGGATCTGCCTCTCCCTAGATGCACGGGATCCGGGGAATGACGCACTGTGCCGGGCACTTGCCGCGCTGCCGATGCAGCACATTGCGTATGCGCATGTCGCGCCCTCGTGGCGCCTCGGCTTGCCAGTGCCCGAAGAGGTGGCGCCGGTACCCATCGAGCTCGTGCGCTCGGCCTTTGGTGGTCGCCTGATCCTATCAGGCGGCTACACCACGCGTCTCGCGAATTCGTGCATTGGCGCAGGATCTGCCGATGCGGTCGGATTCGGTCGGCTCTTTGTGGCAAATCCAGACTTACCGCGACGTTTGTTCACTGGCATGCCCCTGGCTGATTTCGACCCGGCCTCCCTATACACAGGGGGCGCTCAGGGCTACGTCGGTCAGGCTGCCTGATGTTGCGAGACGCGCAAGGCGTCGAGTAAGTTTTGCGCCCCGACGAGGTTGGCCGTCTCGAAACCTTCGGAGAATCGGCCGAGCACCTCAGAAAGCAGGGCGATCGCTTCGGCGCTACGGCGTTGAAGTTGGAGCAGTTGAGCAAGGCTTACGGCGCTGCGGAGTTCCCACGACAGGGCTTGCTGTTCGCGCGCGACCGCGATGGCATGATGAAAGAGAGATTCCGCGCGCTCGTACGCGTCACCGTGGGCCGATTCGAGCAGTCGTTGTGCCTTGATACGTAGCAGCTCAGGCATGCACCAGCCCCCGGTACCCTCGTCGGCGCGGCGTAGTGACTCCTCGTCCGCCAGGCTGTCTTCAATGGAGCAGATGCGCAGCTTCATGTCAGGGCTGAAGCTGGGCGCGTTCGCAGGCGAAGTTGTCACGGGCAGTCCCGACCGTAGATCCAGCACCTGCTGGAAACATTCGCCGAAGCTCTGCCAGTAGAACAACGAGTGCTCGGTCGAGCGCGCCATCAGCAACTGTGTATAGCGACCAGCCAATTCCAGATCGCCGACCCACATCGCGATCAGTATTGCGCCCATAGCCAGCGAGGCGCATAGCGACAGCGCATGGTCGATGTACAGCGCTTCGTCAAGCGCTTCCTGTGCGTGCCATATGGCCTGATCAGGAAAGCCGCGCATCCATTGGATGCGCGCCAAAACGGTCAATGCCGCGACGCGTTGGTCGACGATCTGGCAGATACTGTTTTGTGCCGTATGACTCGCAGCGACAGGTCGCGCCAGCACGCGCTGCACGTGGACCAGGGCTTGTTCTTGCTGCCCATGGCTATGCAGACTGACGGCCATCATGCGGTCATGGGCGGCCTCGAAACCCTTGTCGCCGTTGGCTTCGGCTCGCTGGCCGAATCGCCGCGCTAGAGTGATGCATTCGTCATAGGCGGCCCGCGAATTGGCGATCAGCCACAGGCCAGAGATCGAACGGAGCTCGAATTCAGGGTCGCAAATGCGCTCGGCGACCTCCAGAGAGCGCGAAAATGCCTGTGATGCAGCCAGCGCGCTTGCGTGTGTTTGCCACAGCGCGTGGCCATAGGCTTCGCACAGCTTCATTTCCTCGGTCGGCGAGCTTTGGGCTTGCCCACGCAGTGATTGCAGAGCCCGTTCGGCGAGCTGTCGATAGTCGGCCATTAGCGCAAGGCCGAGCCACAATGGCGCGCAGGCAGTGGTCAGCGAAACTCCCAATGCTTCGTCACCGTTCGGAGAAAATGCCCATGTGATTGCAGCTCGAACATCATCGAGGTGCCGTGCATTGAGCGAGACTTGCTCGGCTGGCGCAGACCGATTGTGCTGACTTTGCATAGACTGCAGCAGCTTGAGCATGTGCATTGCATGGCGTCGCGCCAGCGTCGGAGCGTCGCCGCTCGAGGCAAGCTGTTGCGTCGCGTACTCACGCGTCGTCTCCAGCAGCCAGTATTCGACCGGGTCGCTGTGGACGTCCGCGGCAACCAGCGACTTTGTCACCAGGCCTGCAATCCCATCGGGGATGCAGATGAAATCGGCGCGATTCGGATCGTCGACGGCACAGACGGCCATCGCGGAATCCAGCGTGAAGCGACTCTTGAAGGCGCTCAGGCAGCGAAACAGCCTTCGCTCGGACGGCGCCAGGAGGTCGTGACTCCAGTCGAGCGTCGCGCGTAGCGTCTGCTGGCGCGGCAGCGCCGTGCGCCGGCCTCTCTTAAGAAACGACAGTCGATCCTGTAGGTTCTCAGCGACGCCGCGAACGCCCAGCTGATCCACACTCGCCGCAGCGAGCTCGATGGCCAGCGGAATGCCGTCGAGGCGTCTGCAGATCTCGCACACCGCCGCCGCCTCGCGATCCGAGAAGTGAAATTCATTCGACCCTGCTGCCGCACGCTCGGCAAACAACTCTACTGACGGGAAGCTCAGGGCTTCTGCTGCGCTGAACTCGCGTGTGGGCGGCGGAACGCTTAAGGAAGGCAGACGCTGAACCCATTCTCCTTCGATGCGCAGTGGTTCCCGACTAGTTACAAGGACGTGCACATCCGCCGCTGCCCTGAGAAGCTTTTCCGTCAAACTGGCCACCGCTGCAACCAAATGCTCGCAATTGTCCAGAACTATCAGCATGCGTTTGTCGCGCAGGTACGCCATGATCCCGGGAATCGGATCACGTGCCGCAGTTGCGAGGCCAAGCGCAGATGCCAGGGTCGTGGAGATCAGCTCTGGTGAGCTTAGTGGGGCCAGTTCGGCGTACACGCTGCGATACGCGTGCTGCGCGGTGAGCAGGCGTGCGACGGCAAGCGCGACAGTCGTCTTGCCTATGCCTCCTGGCCCGACGAGGGCTATGCACCGCCGCTGTGGCATGTTGCGAACGAGCTCGTCGATGAGTTCCCCGCGACCGATGGCGCGGCTCAGTTGCGGGGGCAGTGCATGCGACTGCGGCGTTGATGCGATCAGCACCGAGGCGTTTGCCGATCGCTCTGCCTGCCCAGAGCGCGTGTCGGACAAGTGCTTGCGAACGACCGGCGCTACAAAGGAATAACCCTTGAGCGGAACGTTGATAATGTAGTGCTGGCCGCCGTGACCTTGACTATCGCCAAGCGCCTTACGCAGGGCCGCGACATGCACTCTCAAGCTGCCTGGGGCGACCACTGCATTCGCCCAGACGCGGGCCACCAACTCTTCGTTGGAGACAATCTCTCCACCGTGTTCGACAAGCACGGTAAGGATGTCAAACGCGCGGCTCCCGATATGCAGGGTAGCTTCGCCATCCTGCAGCCGCCGCTGCGTCGGCACGAGCAGAAAGGGTCCGAAGCTGAAGGCGATGTCTGACGTCATTGGGTGGAGACCAGAACTCTAGCCCAGGTAAGTACGTGAGACTGCCCCGCGATTGCAAGCCGTCGCTCAAGGTGGAGTTCTGGGCCTACCCAGCCGTCCGCGTCTGGGGTTTCGTTTCGGCAGGTCGGCGGTCGGCCAGGCTTCTAGATGTCGAGCAGAACCCTGTTCGATAATGCCACCTTATTTCCCATGGGTCATTAGCGGTGAGCGTGACGTCGGTCCGTTTTTCAACCGCGCTGCAAGCTTCGGTCAAGCAAGATCAGCGTGTAACGGGTTTCGATGGTAAGGCCGTGGTGCGGCGAGCCCCTCGTGCCGGTGCTCGGAAGGTGAGATTCAGCCGGCGACTTGTGTGCGGCTGCGACCGTTGAAGTTGAAATTGACGGGTTAGGGGGGGCCTCGCCGGAGGCGTGGTTAACGTCGCGCGAGGCATGGGTGGTTGAGCAGACCAACGAAACCTGCGCAACTCAGCCACTGCAGCAACGCGCTGCCAAGAACTGCACTGCAATATGCTATCAATGAGACGTTACTGATAGGTCGCGCTGGCTGCAATGCTCGCAACCGCCGTACAGTTTCGAGTTCAGGTAGCGCGATCGGGCGGTCAACCGTACGCTGACGCGACCGAGCACGTTCGGCCGCGCCGTATTGGCTCTGCAGACCTGCGATCACCGACGTCGCGCCGCGGAGACGCGGGTCAAGCTTCTAACGGCGCGCTCGCGCGATCACCTCACGAATTAATCCCCAGCGAGGATGACTCACGGGGCAAGGTCTTGTCTTTGGCGCTGCTGAACCGCTTCGTAGACCTGCAAGTGACAGTACGCAGCGCTCGTGAGTGGCGCGTCGCATCCCACAGTTGTCGCGCGCCTTACCATGTCGCCCACGATATCGTCCGCCTCGATTCGCGGTGCGCCCTGTGCAATGTCGCGCATCATCGATGCGGCCCACGACGACGTTGCGTCAAGCAGGCGGTCGTGCATCGCCTGAATCGATTCGTTCGACAACTCGAAGCCTGAGAACTTGGCAACGTCGCTGCACTCTCGCATCGCCTGCTGCATTAGGGTCCGCCCGTCGTTCGTGCCGAGGATATTGCCGACGGTGCCTCGCATCAGACACGTCATCAAAGCGCCTGAGGCGATCATCACCCACTTGCTCCAAAGCTCCTGCTCGATGGTGGGCGAGATACGCCGCTGACCGGGCGTGCGAGCGATGTACTCATAAAACTCGCTGGCGATCGGGACGCCTCGCTGGCTCCTGCTGCCCACGACTAAACTGTCAGCGGCGCCTTGATGGACGATTTCTCCGCTTGGCATCAGGCTTGTCGCAATGTAAGCGACCCCCCCGAGCACACGGTCCCTGCCAAAGCGGGCATCGAGCCGGTCGTACACAGACAGGCCGTTCAGAAACGGCAATATGACCCCCTCCGGGTGTAGTGCAGGCTCCAGTGCCGCCACGGCCGATTCGAGGTCGTATGCTTTGCAAGCTAGCAGTACCAAGTCGTATTCACGCTTCACCTGCCCAGCGACGACGGTGCGCACCGCAAGGTTGACTTCGCCGAGTTGGCTTCGCACGCGAAGCCCGTGCTGAGCAAGCGCCTCGGCCCTTGCGTGTCGAGTCAGGAACGTGACGTCCGCACCGGCCTGAATCAACCGGGCGCCATAGTAGCCGCCGATCGCGCCGGCGCCGAGTACGAGGATTTTCATGATGATCGTTACTCCTTGGACTGCCAATGCGGCTGCAAGTGTCTTGTGCTGCCAACGGTCATGCATCAAATGAACGTAGTGGCAACGATATCCATCGAAACCAGGAGGGGCTCCGGTACCTTTTGCCGTTCGTCATCACAGGCGAAAACGCGATGGGTTGCAGGAATCTGAAGCCCTTAGAAATCGCGATAGTCCGGCGCAAATCTGGTGCCAATCGCACATCCAGGACGTCGACTGTGTGGGCGCTCCCTCTTTCAGGTCGTCGGCCCCGAGGCGCCCGATGTTCGGCTTCATACGAGTCTTCAAATATTCCGGAAGCGTGCCCTGAGGCTGCGCCAAGCCTCCCGTCCTATTGCCTGGGCTCGACATACTCGCTGACATTTCCCGGATAGGTACAGAGGAACGGCATCGCGAGATAGGTGCCTATCGTTTCGCCGACGAAGGACGCGACTTGGAATCGGTCGGGCCTCGCGCTTGTGGCCCTCAATTGACGCATCCGGGACAGACCGTGCTTGTTGGCGCAATTGGCGTCGATTGTCCCTAGCTTGGCTCGCGCGGGGTACGAAGATCGATGGGGCCATGGCACATCTAGGCATTGAAGCTCGAGTGAATTCGACGATGCGCTGCGGAGATGCGTGTGAGGTACCTCAACTCGACGACACTCGCATATTCGACGCTGGCTCATTCATTGTCACGCGAGAGCCAACTACAGACATTGGGCCCTAGTCGGGGACGGCTCTACCCCCTTAGTGCAGTGAACCCGTCTGTGCGTACTGACGCGCAATCACGCGGACATTCTCGCCCCGCGGTGTAACGAGACGATTGCACTTTTGGAGGATGCGGACGCCTAGTACCGGTGACACGCTGGGCGTTGGGCACGACAGTCTGGTTGCTGAGATCGGCTTGCCGAAGTAGCACATCCGCGACTCCTTCTGTCGCGCCTCGCGCCGGATCCAGGATCCGATCGATACGCCTGCTCAATCGGCATCAACTCGGGAAGAAATCATGGCAGATAGTCCTATCAAGAGCAATTCAACCGCGCAAACGCAGTTTCAAAAGACGTCGCTCGAGACGTACGGCTACCGGAGATTCGGCAGCGGTACGGCACCACCACTTCTCTGCCTTCAGCACTTCACGGGAACGATGGACAACTGGGATCCTGCGCTGATGGACTCGATCTCATCGGGGAGGGAAGTCATCCTCTTCGACAACGCTGGGATCGGGCGATCTACAGGCAAGGTCGCCGACTCCATGGAGGCAATGGCGGCTCACGCCCTGGCCTTTGCCGACGCGTTGGGTCTCAAGAAGGTCGACATCCTGGGCTTTTCGCTCGGTGGGATGGTCGCTCAGGTCATCGCACTTGAGCGGCCCTCGCTCATCCGAAAAATGGTGCTCGTGGGCACTGCACCGGAGGGCGGCGAGGACATCATGCACATGGAAAAGCCGGTGTTCGCGAAGATCATGAACGACCCGAAGTACCAGGGGCTGCAGGTACTGGTTGGCTTTTTCTTCCCACCCTCCGAGGCGAGTCAGCAGTCAGGTCGCGAATTCGTGAACCGTCTGATGCTGCGCCGAGAGGACCGTGAGCCACTATCAGGCCAGGAGGTCGCGGGGGCGCAGATCACGGCTTTCCGAAAATGGGAGGCGTTCAGCGGTGAACGCTTCGCGAAACTTCGGCGGATCTCGCAACCCACACTGGTCGTCAACGGCGTATTCGACGAGATGATCCCGATCCGCAACTCTTACATGCTGGCAGAACACTTGCCCAGCGCCATGCTCCTGGCGCTTCCGAACGCTGGACACGGGTCATTGTTCCAGTACCACGAGACCTTCTCACGCATGCTGAAAGACTTCCTGGATTCCGACTTGCTGAAGTTCTAAGAGCCTTCGTAGCTCTTGCGAGTCCGCGCGCGCCACACTGGACGCAGTGGTCATGTTGGTCGCACCTGTAGCTGCTACCACTACCGTTGCAGAAATTGCAACAGTTTGGTTCAAGCCGCTGACTTCTCAGCGCGGACGCCCACGCCTATTGTTCCTTCACGCCATCGACGAAGTTGGCGGCGACGTGAAAGGGACAACTCATGATCATCGACTCAACAACGTTGGACGCCGAATCGGCCTACAAGCTCCTGATTGGCTCCATCCTTCCCCGCGCGATCGGCTGGGTGAGCACCCTGTCGAAGGACGGAGTCGCGAACCTTGCGCCGATTTCGTTCTTCACGGCAGTGGGCCGCAAGCCGCCGATGGTATCGCTGTCGATGCAGCCGCGCTCCGATGGCGTGACCCTGAAGGACACCTTCATCAATATCCGGGATACGGGTGAATACGTCATCAATATGGTGACCTTGCCGCAGGCCCATGCGATGCATCGATCAGCGTTCGAATTTGCTTCCGACGTCGATGAATTCGAGGCCGTCGGCTTGGAGAAGGAGCCGTCCGTCGTCGTGCGGGCGCCACGTGTCAAGGGTTCTCCAATCTCGATGGAATGCCGGCTCGACCGAATCATTCCGATTGGGGAGCTGAATGACCATGTCGTGTTTGGTGAGGTACTTCGCTTCCACTTGCGCGACGACATCTACCTCGACCGCGGCCGCATCGACACCAGCGCACTCTCTGCTGTGGGGCGGCTCGCAGCTGAATACACGCTGGTCCAAAACGCGTTCACGACGCCCCTTGACGCGGAGTTGCTGTCCTCGCTCGCGGATCGCCGGTCGACCCGAATCGACGGCAGGCCAGACGACTACTCGCCAATCAATGACAAGTCGTGGTCGCCATCGGGATCGACGCGGTCCTGACCACCAAGAGCTCATTCAGCGATGCCCAACAGGAAGTTCCATGTCAAAGCAAAAAGCAAGCTCAGCGTCTGTCAGTACAGGCGCGGACACCAATAGTCCCGTCGTCGTGCTCGTGCACGGGTTCCTCGACAGCGGGATGGTCTGGGACGACGTTGTAGCAGAGTCGTCGATGCGCGATGTCGAATTCGTCCGCGTCAACTTGGCAGGTATGGGCGATCGAGCCAACGAGGCCGGGCCGTTCACACTGGAGCGCTTCGCAATCGATGTTGCGCGGGAGATCGATGCCATCGACAAGCCGACTGTGCTGGTTGGCCAGAGCCTAGGCGCACAAGTGGCTGAACTGGTGGCGGCGGCTCGGTCTGACAAAGTCGTTGGACTGGTTTTGCTCACCCCCGTTCCGCTCGCTGGCGCTGGACTGCCGGACGATGCGATCGCGCCATTCGCAGCCCTTGGCAGACAGCCGTCGGAGCAGCGCGCAGTCCGGCGCAACCTATCGGTGAGTCTTGACGAGGCCGGTCTGGAGCGGCTGGGTTCGGTCGGGGATCGTGCCAACCCCAACGCGATCGCCGCATCCGCGCACGCATGGAATCAAGGCCATCCGGACGGATCGGAGTCGACCAAATATGCAGGGCCAGTGCTGGTCGTCAGGGGAGAAGGTGACCCTTTCGTGACTGGTGACCTGGTGGCGTCTGCGGTGGTTCCTCGATTCGATCACCCCACGGTCGTGACAATCGCCAAGGCCGGACACTGGCCGCACGTCGAGCAGCCGAAAGCATTTGCCAAGGTACTCGGGGAATTTCTTACCACACTCAGCGGCGCTGTCTCGTCTCAGGTACCCCAGCAAGGTTGGACACAGGCGTTCGCCAAGAAATCTTCGCAAGCCTTCGGTGACGCCTTTGCGGATGCGATTGTCTTGGAGGCGAGCGCGCTGGCTCGTCCAGTCGAGGGCCGCGAGAACGTCAAGATGGTCATGGCTGCTGCCAGTCGCGTCTACGAATCTCTGGAATTCACGCACGAGGCGGTAAACGGGAATCGCAACTACCTCGAATGGAAAGTTGAAGCCTGGGGTGGGGAGCGGATGTCGGGCGTCACGGTGCTGACAAAGAACGACGCGGGCCAAATCGTCCACGTCGCGATCCATCACCGACCGCTTAAGGGGTTGCTGAAATTCTCGGCTGAGCTCTCCGACAGCCTGCGCGGAAGCATTGACGCTTCTCATTTTCTCCAGATCGACTGACCCGACTCAGTCGCCACATTCACACTGGCAAGGAATCGACATGACCAAGCGTACTGACGTTGAATTCGACATGGACGGGGGCGGCAAGATTCGCGGCTGGCTCTTCGTTCCCTCCGGCGCCGGCCCGTTCCCTGCCATCACGATGGCGCACGGCTACGCGGGTATCAGGGAGCACGGCCTGGAGCCTTTCGCTAAGCTATTTGCGGAAAATGGCTTCGTCGTATTGCTGCATGACCATCGCAACTTCGGTGCTAGCGACGGTGTGCCGAGGCAGGACATCGATCCCTGGCGTCAGATAGCCGACTGGCGGCGAGCGATCAGCTACCTTGAATCCTTGCCCATGGTCGATCCGAAGCGCATCGGCCTGTGGGGTACCAGCTATGCGGGTGGTCACGCCATCGTTCTGGGGGCTACCGATCGCCGCCTGCGTTGTGTGGTCGCACAAGTGCCGACGATCAGCGGCTACGAACAGGGGCTTCGGCGCATCCCGCCGGAAGGTGTGGCGGCCATAGAAGAGGCATTCGCAGAAGAAGAGCGCGCGCAGCTGCGTGGTGAGCCGCCGCGACGTCAGACGGTCGCAAGCGCTGACCCAGCTGTTGCCGCCTCGTACCGAGCACCGGACGCCGTCGACTTCTACCTGCAGCCGCTGCCCCGCGGTGCCTGGGAGAACAATGTCACAGTCCGCTCGACCCGCGCCGCGCGCATGTACGAGCCGGGAACCTGGATCCCGCGCGTCTCGCCTACGCCGCTGTTAATGGTCGTCGCAATGCGCGACACGATCACGGTCACCGACCTGGCCCTGGCCGCCTATGAGCGCGCATTGGAGCCCAAGCGATTGGCGACCATTCCAGGAGGGCATTTCGATGCCTACCAGTCGCAGTTCGGCCCGTCGAGCGCAGCTGCGCTGAACTGGTTTCGCGAACACCTCGGCCAATGATCTCGGCCAGAACCAAGGAGTTCTCCATGAAACACCTGAGCTATCAAATCGAGCGACAAGTCGCGACCATCGTGCTGCACAACCCTCCGCAGAACCGTATCGATGACCAGATGGTCGACGAACTCGCTGCTGCGGTCGAGGCCGTCGGACGTGGCGACGCCCGCGCGGTGCTCGTACGAGCCGAGGGCGAGAACTTCAGCTTCGGCGGCGACATCATGACCTGGCCCGGTGCGACCACGCGCGAGCTGCGGGCCCGGTTCGACCGCTACATGAGCGTATTCAACAGCTTCGAGAGATTGCCGCTGCCGGTCGTGGCGGCCGTCCAGGGGCTGTGCTTCGGAGGGGGCTTGGAACTAGCGTTGCGCGCGGACGTGGTCTTTGCGGGCGCGAAGGCCACCTTTGGCCACCCGGAGCAATCACTCGGGATCGTCACCGTGCTGGGTGGCATCTATCGGGTTGCAGAGCGGGCCGGGCGTTCGCGCGCCTCCGAATGGGCGCTGACCTCCGAAAAGGTGCCGGCCGCCACGATGGAGCGCTTTGGCGTTGTCAATCGCGTCGTCGCGGACGAGGTGCTGATCAGCGAGGCGACGTTGTTTGCCGAGAAGCTGGCCACAGGCCCGACGCGCGCGTATGCGGCTCATAAGGCATTGTTGCGCGCGTGGGCGGTAGGCGGTGTTGCCGCGGCTGACGAGGCGATGTTTGACATCGCTATGCCGCTATTCGAGACTGAGGATGTCAAGACAGGGTTGAAATCGGCGGTCGACGCGCTGAAGGCAGGCAAGCCGCGGCCCGTACTTGAGTTCAAGGGGCATTGAGCGTCGGCTGCTGATGTGCGGCGAAGACGGCATAGCCGCGGGGGGGGCCGCTACGTCGCAGAATCCAGGCGGACAGACCGGAGCGAACGTATGCCTTTTGGGCAATAGTCTCATTGCTGCATCTGGCTAAACTCAGGCTTGGCTGACGACCCAACTCGAGGCCCCATGACCCCCACCGCAGCAGCGACGCACTTTGACGTGATTGTGATCGGCGCGGGGCCGGGCGGGCAGATCGCCGCGACGCGTGCCGCCCAACTGGGCTTCAGCACGGCCTGTATCGACGACTGGAAGAACGCTGAAGGCGGACCGGCGCCTGGAGGTACCTGCACCAACGTCGGCTGCATTCCCGCCAAGGCGCTTCTGCAATCGTCAGAGTACTACGAGATCGCCGATGCGAGACTCGCCGAGCACGGTATCGGATTCTCGGCGTTGAGAGTGGATATACCGGCGATGCTTGCCCGCAAGGCGGCAGTCGTAAAGAAGAACAACGACGGCATCCTCTATCTGTTCAGGAAGAATAAGATCACGTTCTTCCACGGCAAAGCCTCTTTCGATTCGATCGCCGACGGGCCGGTCGCGATCAGGATCGCAGGATCGCCGGACCAAGTCGTGACGGGCACGAACATCATCGTCGCGACGGGATCGAGTCCGCGTCCGTTGCCTGGTCTGCCGTTCGACGAGACGCGCATCCTATCCAACGACGGCGCCTTGCGCTTGCCCGAGGTGCCGCGGACGTTGGGAGTGATAGGTGCAGGCGTAGTTGGACTCGAGCTGGGCTCCGTGTGGCGTCGTCTCGGCGCCGATGTCACGGTGCTGGAGGCTTTGCCCGCGTTTCTCGGCAGCGCGGACGAGCAGATCGCCAAAGAGGCAAAGAAAGCGTTCGACAAGCAAGGGCTAAAGATCGTACTGGGCGCGCAAGTGCTCAGTGTTGCTGCAAGCGCCGATGGCGTGACCATCTCCTACAGCGATGCCGTCGGCGCGACGCAGTCGCTTTCCGTGGAGCGTCTGATCGTATCGATAGGGCGGCTGCCCAACACGGCTGGGCTGCTTCCGGAGAACGCCGGACTATCGCTCGACTCGCGCGGTGCTCTGGTCGTTGATGCCGAGTGCCGCACCAACATCCCCAACATCTGGGCGATCGGGGACGTGGTCCGTGGCCCGATGCTCGCGCACAAGGCCGAAGACGAGGGAACGGCGGTCGCGGAACGCATCGCTGGGCAGCACACTGAGGTAGATTTCAATACGGTGCCTTGGGTCATCTACACGCACCCCGAGATAGCGTGGGTAGGACAGACCGAGCAACAATTGAAGGCGGCGGGACGTGCTTATCGCGCTGGAACATTTCCGTTCATGGCCAACGGACGCGCGCGGGCGATGGGTGACACCGTGGGCTTCGCTAAAGTGTTGGCCGACGAGGCAACGAACCAGATTCTGGGTGTGCACCTGATTGGGCCGATGGTCAGCGAACTGATTGCCCAAGGAGTAGCGGCGATGGAATTTCGCGCCGACAGTGAGGAATTCGGAGAGATTTGCCAGGCACATCCGACGCTCTCAGAAGCGCTCAAGGAAGCATCGCTCGCGGTGAACCAAAGGGCCTTGAACTTCTGAATCTCTTTCGCGCAGTTGGCGCGCTCGATCAAGAATAAATTGCCATTTGGTGCGTCAAAGCGTTCGCAATGGTGACCTGAGGTGGCTTGCAGACGATGGCAATCCGGGCTGGGCCCGGACGCTCCGTTGGGAGACCTTTTAGCTTTCGAATGGCGATCCGTCGATCATGTCGCACACGTTGGGGCATGAGAAGCCATGAATGTGTCGCTTCCCAATGTCAGCCAACCCCGTGCCGGCTGCCAAATGCGGCTTCTTCCTCGCTACCTCTGCAAGCGCTTGCTGAAAGGCCCTCTTGAAGCCGACGCGTGGATACAGGGCCAGGGTATCGTCGACGATGGACGGAGTGATCTCCTCGAGGTTCATTCCGAATACGTCTGCATGAGCACCAAGGCAGCACAGACAGACTTCTGGCCCCAGGTGGTCAGCGATTCCTAAGGACGAATGAAGCGCGATCGATTCCCAGACCAACTGGGCTTTCTGATCCGAGTACCCGCTCTCTCTCAAGGTTCGACGGGCGGCATCCGCACCGTCTACTTCGAAGCGACCGTCGGCAGCAAAGTCTTCTGTCAGACCGAGGTCGTGCAAGATGGTGGAGAGATAGAGCACTTCGCGGTCATACTTCATTCCGCGCTTTTGACCAAGGAAATCGGCAAACCACCAGGTGCGATGGACGTGATTTAGCGTCGACTTGTCATGGATCCGCGCAGCTAGCGAAGTCGCCTTGCGAGTGAATTCCGAATCCGGAGCGCTGACCCCTCTGATGGTGGCGAGTGTGGACACGTGTATTCCTCGGGACAGGGTTGACATGCCTGGAGTCTAGGAATTTCAGGGTTGGCCGACATGACAGTTTTCGGTCAATTTGTGCCACGATGAGGTACCTGACCCTAGAAGATGCGGCAACCGGAGCGTCGACGTGCTGAGAAAGGCGTTCACCAGACGTATCGGGGTAAGTCCAAAGGAATATGCGCGACGATTTTCCGCGGACAGCTAGCAACTCAAGATCTCGGCCGACGACAGGCGTTCGCGTCATTGCTGCCGACCAGACGGATCTTGTCGAGCAGGAAGACCGAGCTTCGGACCGCTGCTGCTTTCGCCTGCGTATGCAGTACCCAATTCGTCGCGGCAGGTGGGCGTTGGATTGTTGCGATTCGTCCAAGAACTCGTTGCGGCGGCTGCAGTATGTTTTCAGCACTCTACGTTTTAGAGTTGACGCATCACGATGGATCACAAGCGAATCCGTCGTCAATCAAGATCCGAAACCAGACTCGTCAACATCATGAGCACCTTCAATCTTCGTGAAGTGATCTACGCAACTAACTGTACTGTCGCGCCGCCGGGGCCCCGTGTCGCCTCTAGCGCGGGAGACTCGAGCCCCTGGTCAGGCTTTGCCTCGAGTGGCACTGGCAAGGCGCCCGTTGCTGCATCGACCACATTAGTCTCGCGCTCAATTTGCGCAATGGCCGGCGCAGCAAGGCGCGTGGAGGCAGGGCTGATGAACGTGTTCGGCGTGCAGCCGGGTATAAGACGACTGCTGCGTCGGATGCGGCGCAACATCGCGCTACTAGGTGCCTCGCGAACGTCGTGGCCGAACCGGATGCTCGAACGGGTCGACATGCAGGTGGCGAAAATCGCGCTGACCGGCAATTTCGAACATGCTAGCGGCATGAGCCTGCGGAAGAATTTGCGTTTGGTCGCAGACGCCTTCAAATGGCTCACTTCATCGAATGCGTCTGTCGATGCGACAGAAGAAGACTTCTTGGTTACTGTCTGGCAATACGGGAACCATCGCAACGTATTACCTGATCCCGAACTCCTGATGATGCTCGATCAAGCGATCGGCAATGGCATACAGCTCGACAAGCAAAATCGTCTGAAATTCTAGGCGAGCGACTGTGCGCCGCCAGCGCTCCGCGCGCTGGATAAGTGTCCGTCGTATGATCCGCGCTCTCGAAGCATCCGGCAGACCAGCATGGACCGCATCACCGCGATGAGCGCCTTCGTCCGCGTTGTCGAGGCGGGCAATTTTTCGAAGGCAGCCGATTCTCTCGACGTTCCGCGCCCGACGATCACGCGCCTCGTGCAGGGACTCGAGGCCGAGTTGGGTGTTCGCCTTCTGCAGCGGACGACGCGCAGCGTTACCGTCACGATGGAAGGTGCTAGCTACTATGAAGGTGCCGTGCGCCTGCTCGCAGACATGGCGGACCTCGAGGCAACGGCGAAACAATCGCTTGCACGTCCCTCCGGTAGGATCCGGGTGGAGGCTGCCGTCGCACTTGGAACCCAAGTAATCATCCCGGCGCTGCCCGCGTTCTACGAACAATATCCCGGCATCGAACTGGACTTGGGCATCGGCAACCGGAGTGGAGATCTGATCGCCGAAGGTATCGACTGCGCGCTGCGCGTCGGTGAGATTTCTGAGCAGTCTCTTGTCGCCCGACGCATTGGCGAGTTCGAATTCGTCACTTGCGCGACATGCGGCTATCTTGCCGCGCATGGCACACCGCTCCTGCCTAGTGACCTGAACGGCGGCCACGACCTGCTTGGAATGGTTTCCCCTGAGAACGGCCGTCCTCTGCCATTCCTGTTCATGAAGGACGGAGAGCGGGTGGAGATCGAGTCTCGCCCTCGGCTGGTGTTGAACGACACCAACGCCTATCTGGCGGCGGGCCTCGCGGGTCTGGGCCTGATCCATGCGCCGGCATTCGCCGTGCGAGGCGCGCTCGGCACAGGCAGCCTTGTTGCCGTCCTTGAGGACTGGCAGACGCCAGTCATCCCGGTGCACGTGGTCTATGCGCCCAACCGCTTCCTCACCGCGAAGGTACGCGTGTTCATCGATTGGACGATCGCACTCCTCGAACGAAATTCGGGTTTCCGCGTTCAATGACGCGTTGAGTTTCTCATCCGGCGCGGGTACTGGCTCGTCTGAGCGCGGATAAGCGCTCGATAAGTCACAGCGAACTACCGTGATCCGCGGGGGGCGCGTGGCAATGCATGGCGCCGGCGATGCGGATCGCTCGATTGGCGGCCGTGACCGCAATGACTTGAGGCGGCGTTGTATCGGCGTACGAACGCGTTGCTGGGTGAGCCTGTCACTTATGACTAGTCTCGCACCTCCCCTAAGGAAGGTTTCGCTGATTGGGTCAGAAAACTAGGCTCAGCCAATAGTATTTGTCGAGCTTGCCTCGGTCCCGCGTGCGGACGCTTGCAGGGCGTTCGCTTGGGCGTGTCCGAACCTTCGAAAGGACTCCGCAATGACCAAGCTGACCACCGCAGCAGGTGCGCCCGTCGTCGATAACCAGAACGTGATCACCGCCGGCCCGCGCGGGCCGTTGCTGCTGCAGGACGTGTGGCATCTCGAGAAGCTCGCCCACTTCGCGCGCGAGGTGATCCCCGAGCGCCGCATGCATGCCAAGGGCTCGGGCGCGTTCGGCACGTTCACCGTGACGAACGACATCACGAAGTACACCAAGGCGAAGATCTTCTCCGAGGTCGGCAAGAAGACTGAGCTCGCGGTGCGCTTCTCCACGGTCGCGGGCGAGCGCGGGGCGGCCGACGCCGAGCGCGACATCCGAGGCTTCGCCGTGAAGTTCTACACCGAGGAAGGCAACTGGGACCTGGTCGGCAACAACACGCCCGTCTTCTTCCTGCGCGACCCGCTGAAGTTTCCCGACCTCAACCGCGCTGTCAAGCGCGACCCGCGCACCAACCTACGCAGCGCCGACGGCAACTGGGACTTCTGGACGGGCCTGCCCGAGGCTCTGCACCAGGTCACGATCGTGATGAGCGACCGCGGCCTGCCGAAGACCTATCGCCACATGCACGGCTTCGGTAGCCACACCTTCAGCTTCCTCAACGCCGCGAATGAGCGCTTCTGGGTCAAGTTTCACTTCGTGACGCAGCAAGGCATTGAGAATCTGACCGACGCCGAGGCCGCGGCGCTGGTCGGCAACGATCGCGAAAGCCATCAGCGCGACCTGGTCGATTCGATCGACAAGAATGACTTTCCGCGCTGGGCCCTCAAGGTTCAGGTCATGCCGGTGAAGGATGCAGCGACCTACCATCTCAATCCGTTCGACCTCACCAAGGTCTGGCCGCACAAGGACTATCCGCTGATCGAGGTCGGTGTGATGGAGCTGAACCGCAACGCCGAAAACTACTTCGCGGAGATCGAGCAGCTCGCGTTCAACCCGGCGCAGGTCGTGCCGGGGATCTCGTTCTCGCCCGACAAGATGCTGCAGTCGCGCCTGTTCTCGTACGGCGACGCGCAGCGCTACCGGCTCGGCGTGAACCACCACCAGATCCCGGTCAACGCGCCGAAGTGCCCGTTCCACAGCTACCACCGCGACGGCACGATGCGCGTCGACGCCAACGCCGGCTCGGCCGTCGGCTACGAGCCGAACCGCCACGGGCAGTGGCAGGAGCAGCCTGACTTCCGCGAGCCGCCGCTGTCGCTCGAAGGCGCAGCCGATCATTGGAGCCACCGCGTCGATGAGGACTACTATTCTCAGCCTCGGGCGCTGTTCCGCCTGATGACTCCGGCACAGCAGCAAGTGCTGTTCGAGAACACGGCACGATCGCTCGGCGGGGCGTCACGCGAAGTGCAGGAGCGCCACATCGACCACTGCATGAAGGCCGATCCAGCCTACGGCCGCGGAGTCGCGACTGCCCTCGAAGGCCAAGCATCGCGGGGTAACCCGGGGTAGGGTGAATGGGGGGGTGGCCGATCGCGGCGGCGCTGATTTTGAACAGCCTACGTGGCATCAGCCCGCCTCCGATCTCTCCGCATTGATCCATGACTGCAACCTGCCGACCATACCGATAGAACCAACATGACCACAATCGCTGTCCCAACTCGCGACGAAGTCTCTCCCGCCAACCAAGCAATTTTCGATTCCTTGGAGAAGAGGGTGGGTAAGGTTCCGAACCTATACGCGGTGATGGCGCACTCGGAGACCGCGCTCGGGAACTACCTTGCTCTCCTGAATGCGAAGAGCACCATCACCGGCAAGGCTCGTGAGGTGATCAATCTGGCGGTCAGCGAAGTCAATGGCTGCGAGTACTGCCTGGCGTCCCACACGTTCATTGGCCGAATGCAGGGCTTTACCGATGCGCAAATCATCGAGATTCGTCGAGGTAGGGCGATATTCGATCCGAAGCTTGACGCGCTCGCCCGGTTCGCGAGTAGCGCCGTGGCAGATCGCGGCCACGTCGACGCCAGCCTTGTGGACGATTTCTTCGCGGCAGGCTGGACCAAGGCCAACCTGATTGACGCGATTGTCGCAATCGGAGAAAAGACGGTGGCCAACTATCTGCACGGCGTCACGCGCGTACCAATCGACTTTCCGGCTGCTCCGAGCCTCCTCGCCTGATTAGTTCCGGTCGGGGCAGGTCGAAAGTTTCGAGTTCAGCTCGGGTTGCCTGCTCCGATGGCACGGGCGTGTCTACTAAGGCTGCTTCATCGCTCGGATGTCGACCATACCGGCGTCAAGGTTCGTCATGATAATCATCGAGCCGAACACCACCAGCGCGACAACGAACACGCCGAACGCGAGCGCAAGGATGTTATTGGTGGCCTCCGGGCCGCTCGAGATGTGCAGGAAAAAGACGAGGTGGACGCCCATCTGGCCGATCGCGAGCGCAGCCAGCAGGATTGGGATGCCTGGCCCCCACACCGTGTCGGTGCCGGCGACCCAGAATGACGCGAGCGTCAGCACGACAGACGCACCGAGACCGATCACGTTTTTGACGAGGCCGCCGCGGATGGTAGCGGCGTCGCCGGGTGTCTCATCGTCCGGATGGTCGAGCGTAGCCTGGCGGCGGCTGTCAATGCGTGGGTTTATGTAAGTGGGTGCAGCCATCATCGGGCTCCCAGATAGACGATCGTGAATACACCGATCCAGACGATATCGAGCGCGTGCCAGAACAGCGCGAAGCAGATCAGGCGCCCGACGACAAGCGGCCGGTAGCCGAGAGTTGCGACCTGCGCGCACATCGTCGCGAGCCACGCGAGGCCAATCGTCACGTGCAGTCCGTGCATGCCAACGAGTGCGAAGAACGCGGACAGGAACGCGCTGCGTTGCGGGCCGTTGCCTTTCGCGACCATGTCGGCGAACTCAGTCAGCTCAAGCCAGAGGAACGCGGCCCCGAGCGCGAGGGTCAGCGAAGCGAACAAGTACGTCAGCAGCTGGCGGCGCATGTCGATCGCCAGTGATAACGCGCCGCATGTGAAGCTGGACAGGAGTAGGCACGCGGTCTCAATCAGCACGTTGCCGCGGTGGAAAAGCGTCGCACCTCCGAGGCCGCCAGCGGTGCGGTTGGCGAGCACGGCGTAAGACGCGAACAGTGCCGAGAACAGGATGATGTCGCTGAGCAAGAACAGCCAGAAGCCGTAGCCGATGATGACGCGTCGCGTTGAAGGGCCGCGTTCGGAGATCGGGACTTCCGCCATATCCCCACTCGACGCGGGCGCCGTCAACGCGGCGCCGCTCATGCGGATTCCCCTTGCTCGTATGCAGCGATGGCGGTCGGCGATACCTCGAATTCGTGATGCATATTCCAGCCCCGTGCCGTGAGTGCGGCGACGATTCCCAGGCCGCCGACGACCGCCATCCACCAGATGTGCCAGATCAGTGCGAAGCCCAGCGCGACCGCGAAGAAAGCTGTGACGAAGCCGAGCGGGCTCGCGGTCGGGAGCTCGATCGGGTGACCGTCGTTCGGGACAGTCGGTACCATGCCGCCATCGCGCTTCGCCAGCCAGAACGCGTCGACACCAGAAACTTTGGGGAGCGCTGCGTAGTTCCAGGGCGGAGGCGGCGAACGCGTCGACCATTCGAGCGTGCGGCCGTCCCACGGGTCGCCGGTTGTGTCGCGGCGTCCATCGCGCGTACGGATGCTCACGGCAAGTTGGACGATCGTCAGCAGGATGCCTAAGAAGATCACGACTGCGCCGAAGAACGCGACGACCATCATTGGCTGCCAAGCCGGGTCAGCGTAGTGCTGCATGCGCCGCGTGGCGCCGGCGAGACCGAGGATATACAGCGGCGTGAATGCGAGCCAGAAGCCTATGAACCAGCACCAGAACACGGCCTTTCCCAGGCCCTCGTGCAGCGTGAACCCGAACGCCTTCGGGAACCAGAACGTGTAACCCGCGAACGCGCCAAAGACGACGCCCCCGATGATGACGTTGTGAAAGTGCGCAACCAGGAATAGGCTGTTGTGCAGCTCGAAGTCGGCAGGGGGGATCGCCAACAGCACGCCGGTCGCGCCGCCGATGACGAAGGTAATAATGAATCCGATGGCCCACAGCAGCGGCGACGTGAAACGCACTGAGCCGCCGTACAGCGTGAACAGCCAATTGAAGATCTTCACGCCGGTTGGTACCGCGATGATCATTGTCGCGACACCAAAAAAGCCGTTCACGTCCGCGCCCGCGCCCATCGTGAAGAAGTGGTGCAGCCAGACCATGAAAGACAGCAGGCAGATGCCCATCGTTGCGATCGCCATCGAGCGGTAGCCGAACAGCGGCTTACTCGAGAATGTGCTGATCACCTCCGAGAACACGCCGAACGCCGGTAGGACCAGGATGTAGACCTCCGGGTGGCCCCAGGCCCAGATCAGGTTCACGTACATCATCGGATTGCCGCCCATGTCGTTCGTGAAGAAGTGAAAGCCGAGGTAGCGATCGAGCAGCAGCATGCCGAAGGTCGCTGTTAGGATCGGGAACGCCGCGATGATCAGCAGGTTGGACGCCAGCGCCGTCCACGTGAAGATCGGCATGCGGCCGTAGCCCATGCCCGGCGCGCGCATCTT